>OOCQ01000004.1_pt1 | contig 151395 bp, 115 predicted proteins | sample 1671121 | NCBI WGS metagenome assembly OOCQ01 (sample SAMN06348124, study PRJEB24527) | human gut metagenome | biome: human gut; feature: ankylosing spondylitis patient; material: feces | host: Homo sapiens | place: China | collected 2015-10 | reverse complement strand
TTATGGTATTGGACGCTTTTGCTAAAGCGTCCAATATTCATTTTGAGGATAAGCGTTATGGCTTCGTAGCAGAGACCACCATCAAGGGACGTAAGGTTATCCTGTTGAAACCTACCACCTTTATGAATCTCAGCGGCAATGCCGTGCGTTATTGGCTCAACCAGGAGAAGATAGACCAGAGTAGACTGCTCGTCATCAGCGATGAGCTTGCCCTCCCCCTTGGCGCTTTCCGCCTCAAGGCAAACGGCAGCAATGGCGGACACAATGGTCTGGGACACATCCAGCAACTCATCGGTCAGAACTATGCTCGCCTGCGCATGGGTATAGGCAATGACTACCCAAAAGGCGGACAGATAGACTGGGTACTCGGCAAATACACCGAGGAAGACATGAAGCAGCTCCAACCTGCCATCGACCTAGGCGTAGAAATCATCAAGAGCTTCGTATTGGCTGGCATCGACATCACGATGAACCAGTTTAACAAGTTAGGAAAGAAGTAATTGAGGAGTTGGGAGTTTGGAGTTAGGAGTTAGGAGTTGGGAGTTAGGAGTTAGGAGTTGGGAGTTAGGAGTTAGGAGTTTAGAGTTAATCATAAAAGATTATGAAGGAAAGTGCTAGAATAGACAAGTGGTTATGGGCAGCCCGTATCTACAAGACTCGCAGCATAGCTGCCGATGCCTGCAAGAACGGACGTGTCACCATCAATGGCGTCAACGTGAAGCCATCTCACATCATCAAGCGAGGCGAGGTGATAAGCGTCAAGAAGCCTCCTATCACCTATTCTTACAAGGTGCTCGACTGCATAGAGCAACGTGTGGGTGCCAAGATGCTCTTCGGCGTATACACCAACGTTACCGCCCCTAAGCAATACGAACTTCTGGAGATGAGCCGCATCAGCGGATTCGTGGACCGTGCCCGCGGTACTGGTCGACCAACCAAGAAAGAACGTAGAGCTCTCGATGCTTTTGTCGATCCAACCATGTTTGGCTTCGACGACGAAGATTGGGACGATGAAAGTTAGGAGTTGGGAGTTAGAAGTTAGGAGTTGGGAGTTAGAAGTTAGGAGTTAGGAGTTTATAATAGCTTTGATTACTTCCTATCTGTTAGGAAAAAGGACGAGAAAGTTGTTCACAACATACTTTCCTCGTCCTTTTTTATTGATAACCATGTATCGAAACATGGCTACTTGTTTTCAACCATATTAAGGGTGCAAAACTCCTAACTCCTAACTTCTAACTCCTAACTTCTAACTCCCAACTCCTAACTCCTAACTCCCAACTCCTAACTCCTAACTCCTAACTTACAACAATGTGTTTGATCGGATGCGAGAGAGCGTCTCAGGCGTCATCTGCAGATAATTGGCGATATAGGTGAGCGGAGCTCTCAATACCACCTGTGGATTCATCTCGCACAAGCGCTTATACTTATTAGGGGCAGTCTCAAATCGCATCAAGTCAGCATGCACCTGTGACTGAATCAAACTCTCTTCCAATATCTTACGATACAACATCTGAATGTTGACATTACGCATGGCAGCAGCCTCCAACTTTGGCTTTGGCAATAAGTAAACCAAAGTTGGCTCCAAAGCCTCAACTTGCAGAACCGTAGGTTTCTCCTTGAAGAGGCTCTCGATGCACATGAAGATGGTATGATCCACACCCAAGTGCTCAGTTACCTCCTTACCGTTCTTGGTATAATACTGGCGTACCAAACCTTTCTCTATATAGAAAATGCCTGGACACACCTCGCCCTCAGCCAGAATTCTGTCGCCCTTCGTATACTTGATGGGTTCCAAGATACTTTCCAGCACGTCGAGCTCATCATGAGTCATCGTACTATACTTACGTGCCAACTCACGGGCTATGTCACGTGTTGAGGTTATCACTTTTAAGTCTGCCATAAATTAATGCCTCCTATTCTAGTTTGTTGAATGTTCTTATTTATCTGTCGAGCTTAGATAGTTATCGAGCTTGAGACAGCAGTCAAGCTTACTCCAGATGGCTAGTCGAGCTTGAGCACGGCGAGGAATGCCTTCTGTGGCACCTCCACATTGCCTATCTGCTTCATACGCTTCTTACCCTTCTTCTGTTTCTCCAGCAACTTACGCTTACGGCTCACGTCGCCACCATAACACTTGGCGGTAACATCCTTACGCACCTGCTTCACCGTCTCACGAGCCACAATCTTAGCGCCGATAGCTGCCTGGATGGCGATATCAAACTGCTGGCGTGGTATCAAGTCTTTCAGCTTCTCACACATTCTGCGACCGAAGCTCACAGCATTATCGCGATGAGTCAAGGTGCTCAGTGCGTCCACAGGCTCCCCATTCAAGAGGATATCGAGTTTCACCAGGTCTGAATGGCGGAAAGAGTCGATATGATAATCGAAGGAAGCATATCCCTTTGAGATACTCTTCAACTTGTCATAGAAGTCGATGACAATCTCGCCCAGAGGCAACATGAAGTGCAGCTCCACACGATTGCCGCTCACATACTCCTGGTTGATGAGCTCGCCACGCTTGTCCAAGCAGAGCTTCATGATAGGACCGATATAGTCGGTAGCCGTGATGATGGTAGCTCGTATATATGGTTCCTCGATATGGTCTATCATCGTTGGGTCTGGCAATCCTGAAGGATTATGAACCTCTTTCTCGCCGCCCTGCTTGTCGTATACCATATAAGATACGTTAGGCACAGTGGTGATGACGTCCATGTTGAACTCACGGTCCAAGCGCTCCTGCACAATCTCCATGTGGAGCAAGCCGAGGAATCCGCATCGGAAACCGAAGCCCAGTGCCACCGAACTCTCAGGCGAGAAGGTAAGCGAAGCATCATTGAGCTGAAGCTTTTCGAGCGATGCACGCAAGTTCTCGTAGTCGCTAGGGTCGATAGGATAAACACCGGCAAAGACCATAGGCTTTACCTCCTGGAATCCGGCGATAGCCTTGTCGCAAGGACGAGCGATGTGCGTGATGGTATCACCCACCTTCACCTCAGTGGCATTCTTGATGCCCGAGATGATGTAGCCTACCTCGCCAGTGCCCAGTTCCTTGCGTGGAATCATGTCCATCTTCAGCACGCCTATTTCATCAGCATCATACTCCATGCCGGTATTGAAGAACTTCACCTTGTCTCCCTTTCTAATCACACCGTTCTCTATCTTGAAGTAGGCGATGATGCCTCGGAAGGAATTGAACACAGAGTCGAAGATCAACGCCTGCAATGGCGCCTTGTCATCACCCACTGGATGAGGCACGCGATTCACCACTGCCTCCAACACGTCCTCTACACCCTCACCGGTCTTGCCCGATGCGCGCAGGATGTCCTCGTGCTTACAGCCGATGAGTTCTACAATTTCGTCTTCCACCTCCTCAGGCATAGCCGAAGGCATATCTATCTTGTTGATCACAGGAATAATCTCCAAGTCATGCTCTATTGCCATATACAGGTTGGAGATGGTCTGTGCCTGCACGCCCTGAGTGGCATCCACCACCAGGAGTGCTCCCTCGCACGCAGCGATGGAACGAGAAACCTCATAAGAGAAGTCCACGTGTCCCGGAGTGTCGATGAGGTTGAGGATGTATGTCTCTCCATCCTTCGCCTTATACTCCATCTGGATGGCGTGGCTCTTGATGGTGATACCACGCTCACGTTCCAAGTCCATGTCGTCGAGCATCTGACCCTCCGTGATTTTGATGGTCTGGGTCTTCTCCAACAATCGGTCAGCCAAGGTACTTTTACCATGGTCGATATGTGCAATAATGCAGAAATTTCTTATCTTATTTATATTCTCCATAAAATATTTCTCTCTTTGGAGTGCAAAGATAACTATTTTTTTTGTATCTTTGCACAAAAATCCAGAAATAATGATGAAAAAGTTGATTTATTTTGTAGTATTTGGCTCTTTAGTAGCCTCTTGCACCGAGAGTTTGGAGGATAGAGCCGCTAGAGAGGCTAAAGAGTACACCGAAAAATACTGTCCTACACCTTACGTGAACGACAGCAGAACTGACAGTGCCACCTTCGAGAAAACCAAGAAGGTTTACACCTATTATATCACACTTCGCAACAAGGCAGACAACCAAAAGGCAATTGATGCGAACCGCGAAAAGCTGCACAAGCTGCAGAAGGAAGCCCTCGACAATAATCCTGGGCTAAAGAAGTACAAGGAGTCTCACTTCACATTCCGCTTCATCTATCATTCGGCAAAGAATCCGAAGCAAGTACTCCTCGACGATACATTTAAATACTAGTAACCCATTTCTTGCAAGGCAGTAGCCAACTGGTCAGGACAACTGGTTGGCTTATTGCCACAAGTTATACCTTTCAGGCGGGCTATCACTTCCTTAGCCTTCATGTTTCTGATCAGTGCGCACACGCCCTTGGTATTGCCATCGCATCCACCAATAAACTGTGCGTCCTGTACCACTCCGTCCTCATCCACACTGATGCAGATATACTTGGAGCAGGTACCATGAGTCTGATAAGTTACCTTCTTGAGTTGTTTCTTATTCTCTTGTTCTACCATAATGTTTTCTCCCTATACATTATTATATATAAAAGAAGGTAGACATTTTCACAAACATCTACCCTCATTTATTAACCTAATATATTAATCTTTCTTTATATCTTATTCTGCCTCAGCAGGAATTTCTGGCTTCATGTTGGTGTAAACAGTCTGAACGTCGTCAAACTCCTCCAACTTCTCTACCATCTTGTCGATAGTCTCACGCTCCTCGGCAGTAACATCCTTCAAGTCGTTAGGGATGTAGGTGAACTCAGCACCAGTTACCTCGAAGCCCTCAGCCTCCAAGTGCTTCTGGATTTCGCCGAAGCTTGTAGGAGCACCATAGATAGTTACCTCATTGTTCTCCTCATCCTCATCGTACTCATCCTCTACACCATAGTCAATCAAGTCGAGGATCAACTCGTCCATATCCTGACCATCCTTCTTCTTGAATGTGAACACAGCCTTGTGGTCGAAGAGGAAAGAAAGTGAACCTGTAGTACCGAGGTTGCCGCTGAACTTATTGAATACTGAGCGAACGTCAGCTACTGTACGAGTAGTGTTGTCGGTCAATGTATCCACGAATACAGCCACTCCGTGAGGGCCATATCCCTCGTAAGTCACCTCCTTGTAATCGCTGGTATCCTTGCCCATCGCATTTTTGATGGCACGAGCGATATTGTCCTTAGGCATGTTCTCACGCTTACAGTTAGCGATGATAGCACGCAAGGTTGGGTTGTTCTCTGGCTCTGGACCGCCTGCCTTTACTGCGATAGCGATCTGCTTACCCAACTTAGTAAATGTCTTGGCCATGTGGCCCCATCTTTTCAGCTTTGTAGCTTTACGATATTCAAATGCTCTTCCCATTGGAATTAATTTTTAAATGTTTATCGTTTTGTTTTTAATAATTATCTCAATTCTGCATTCAGCTTGCCTGTCAGGTTGGCGATGAGCTTCTTCATGATGGCATCTATCTGCTTATCATTCAGCGTCTTCTCCTCGTCCTGGAGGATGAAGTTCACAGCATAACTCTTCTTGCCCTCAGGCAGGTGCTCGCCCTCGTATACATCGAAGAGAACTACGCTCTTGAGGAGCTTCTTCTCTGTCTGATGAGCTATCTGCTCTATCTGGGCAAACTCCACGTTCTTGTCTACCAAGAGAGCCAAGTCGCGGCTCACTGAAGGATACTTGCTGATGTCGGTATAGGTAAGGTTTACCTTCTTCACAGCCTTCATCAGGTTGTCCCAGTGTACGTCGGCATAGAATACATCCTGCTCGATGTCGAACGCCTTCTTCAGCTTGAGGCTCAAGATACCGAGCTCTACCAATACCTTGCCGGCACGGGTCTCGTAAGTTACGCCCTTAGAGAAGATATTGTTGTCGCTGTGCTTGATGACCACGTTGTTCTGTGGCATGCCCACACGGCGAAGGATGTTCTCTACCACTGCCTTCAGCTCGTAGATGCTGCTCTGCTCATCGGCGTGAGCCCAGCTGCCTTCTACTCTCTTACCGGTGATGAAGAGAGAGATGTGACCCTCCTGAGAGTATGCCTTGATAGGACTCTCGGCTGTCCACTTCTCCTTATTATATATATAGGTGTTACCTACCTCGAAGAACTTCAGGTTGGCACTCTTGTGGTTGATGTTGCGAGATACGCTCTCCAATCCACCGAAGAGCATGGTCTGACGCATCACGCCGAGGTCAGCGCTCAGTGGGTTCATCACCTTCACTGTGCTCTCGTTAGAATACTTGTTGAGGTCGAAGTCGGTATAGTAACTTGCCTTGGTCAGTGAGTTGTTGAGGATTTCCATGAATCCCTCGCCTACCAACTGCTCTGCCACGATGTTCTGGCTGTGATAAGCCTTGTCCTCGTCGCCCTGAACAGTGAGCGAACTCTTGAGCTGTGTAGGAATCTCCACATTGTTGTAACCATAGATACGGAGGATATCCTCTACCACGTCGCATGGACGCTGCACGTCTACACGGTATGCTGGCACGAGGAGGTCGAGTCCCTCAGCATCCTCTTTCTCAATCTTCATTTCGAGAGAAGTGGCGATATTCTTGATGGTCTCAGCGCCTATCTCCTTACCGATGAGGCGATGTGCATACTCATAGTTCAAGCGAACAGGGAAGTCCTTGATAGGCTCTGGATATACATCCTTGATCTGCATGGAGATCTTACCGCCAGCCAACTGCTTGCAGAGGATGGCAGCCTGCTTCAGGGCATAAATCTGGCCATTTGGATCCACGCCACGCTCAAAACGATAGCTAGCGTCTGTACTCAAGCCATGACGGCGTGCGCTCTTGCGAATCCATGTTGGGTGGAAGTATGCACTCTCCAAGACCACGCTCTTGGTGGTCTCGTAAGTACCAGAACCCTTGCCACCAAAGATACCGGCGATACACATAGGCTCCTCGGCATTACAGATGCTCAAGTCGTGCTCGCCGAGGGTGTGCTCCTCACCATCGAGGGTGATAAACTTGGTGCCCTCTGGCTGGGTGCGAACCACAATCTTGTGACCTGTCACCATATCAGCGTCGAAGCAGTGCAGAGGCTGTCCGTATGCCATCATGATATAGTTGGTGATGTCCACGATGTTGTTGATTGGGCGCAAGCCGATGATATTGAGCTTGTCCTGGAGCCACTTAGGGCTTTCCTTCACCTCGCAGTCGGTGATGCTCACGCAGGCATAGCGCTTGCAGGCATCTGTATTCTGAATCTCCACCTCGATAGGGAGGTCTTCGTTGTCTACCACAAATTCGTCACAAGATGGACGATGCAGAGAGGTCTCATAGCCATTCTGCTTCAACCAAGCGTAGAGGTCGCGAGCCACGCCATAATGACCGAGCGCATCGGCACGGTTGGCAGTGATGTCGATCTCGATGAGCCAGTCGCTCTCCAGGTGATAATACTCAGCGGCAGGCTGACCTACCGGAGCATCCTCTGGGAGGACGATGATGCCAGCGTGGTCGGTACCGATACCAATCTCGTCCTCGGCACAGATCATACCGAAGCTCTCCACACCACGGAGCTTGCTCTTCTTGATTGTAAAACTCTGGTCGCCGTCGTAAAGCACGCAGCCCAAGTCGGCTACGATTACCTTCTGACCTGCGGCTACGTTAGGAGCGCCACACACAATCTGCTGTGGCTCGCCCTTGCCCAAGTCTACGGTAGTAACATGGAGGTGATCGCTGTTGGGATGCATCTCGCATGTCAATACTTTACCCACGTAAAGACCTTTCAGTCCACCCTTGATAGACTGTACTTCTTCCAAAGCGTCAACTTCGAGTCCGCAAGAGGTCAGCGCGTCCGCAGTCTCCTGTGGTGTCAAGTCGAAATCGACGTATTCTTTAAGCCATTTGTAAGAAACGTTCATTATAATGATTTTTATTTTATTCTCTTATTTCTTGTATTCTCGCTAACACTAGCTCTAAAACTTTGCAAAGTTACAAAAAAAAACGGAGACTAAAGAATCTAGACCGCCATTTTTGCACTATTTAAGCATACATGCCTGATACAAAGCCATTCTTTTTAGGCAAGCGATACTGGGAGGGCAGGTTTATTACCTGCCCAATAGCCTGCCTACTCGAAGACTTCGTCGATGCCATCCACCTCAGAGAAGTCATCTTGCTCTGCCTTAGGCAGATGGCATGGGTCATAACCTTCCGGCAGGTCGAACTTGAGTGCAGGGTCCATGCCCAGCGATGGGTCGGCATATACTTTCTTCATGAATATCGCCCAGATAGGCAATGCCATGGTGGCTCCCTGTCCCATGTTCATGGAGTCGAAGTGGATGTCGCGGTCTTCGCCGCCTACCCAGCAGCCACTCACCAGTTGAGGCGTGAAGCCGATAAACCAACCATCACTGTTGTTGTTGGTGGTACCCGTCTTGGCTCCTATCTGTCCCTCCAGATTGTAGCGATAGCGCAGTCTGCCTGCCGTACCGCCGTCCACTACGCCCATCAGCATGGTGAGCATCTTCATGGCGCTCTCGGCACTGATCACCTCGTTCATTCTTGGCTGGAAGGTGGCGATGGTATTGCCCTCGTTGTCCTCGATGCGGCTCACAAACATAGGAGCCGTGCGAATGCCGTGGTTGGCAAAGGCGGTATAGGCACTCACCATCTCGCACACGCTCACCTCGCATGGTCCCAGACAGAGGCTCATAGAGGCATGAATATCAGGATTTTGGATACCATAGTCGCGCAACAGCTGCACAAACTGCTGAGGGTTCAACTTGCTCATCAAGTAAGCGCTGATCCAGTTGTTACTTTGCGCCAATCCCCACTTCAGTGGCACCATCTGCCCATAGCGGGCGTGGTTGGCATTGCGTGGTGTCCATGGCTTGCCTGCCACCATATAGGTTTGCTGGCGGTTAGGCGCCAAGTCGCAAGGCGAGAATCCATTCTCCATCGCCAAGCTATAGAGGAAAGGCTTGATGGTAGAACCCACCTGTCGGCGACCCAGGCTCACCATGTCGTACATGAAGTGGGTATAGTCCAGTCCGCCCACGTATGCCTTCACGGCTCCCGTCTTAGGGTCCATGCTCATGAATCCGCTGCGCAAGAAGGTCTTGTAGTAGCGGATAGAGTCCAATGGGCTCATCAGCGTGTCGATGTCGCCATGATAGGTAAATACCGTCATCGGTATCTTCTTTCTGAACTCCTGCTTGATTTCCTCTGGCGTATAGCCCGCCGCCTTCATGGAGCGATAGCGCTCGCTCTGCGTGATGCTGCGGTTCAGTATGCTACGTATTTGCTGTGGTTTCAACTTGTCGCTGTAAGGCGAGCTTGGTTTGCGAGCCACCTCACGGCTGAATGCCGGCTGCAAGTATCTCGCCACGTGCTGATATACAGCCTCTTCGGCATATCGCTGCATACGGCTATCGATGGTGGTAAACACCTTGAGTCCGTCGGTATATACATTGTAGCTAGAGCCGTCTTTCTTGTAGTTTTTGTTGCACCATCCATACAGCGGATCACTGTCCCACGCGATGGAATCGGTCACATACTGTGCATAGTTCCACGATGGATAGTCGGTTCTCTCTGGTCGCTTAGCCATCATGTACTGGCGCAAGAACTCACGCAGATAGGTGGCAGAACCGTCCTTATGATCGGCACGATGGAAGTTGAGGGAGATAGGTTCTGCGGCATATTCCCCATACTCGCCCTGGCTCAGATAGCCCGCCTTCACCATCTGCGAGAGCACCACGTTGCGGCGCTCACGGGCTCTCTCCGGATAGCGCACCGGATTGAAGAGCGATGGGTTCTTGCACAGACCGATGAGGGTGGCTGCCTCGCAGAGCGTCAAGTCCCTAGGCTCCTTATTAAAATAGGTGTTGGCAGCCGTCTTGATGCCCACGGCATTGTGCAGGAAGTCGAAGTAGTTGAGATACAGCGCCAGGATTTCCTGCTTGGTATAATAGCGCTCCAACTTGATGGCTATCACCCACTCTATCGGTTTCTGCAGGAGTCGCTCCAGCGTGCTCGTAGCCTTCTCCGAATAGAGCTGCTTGGCCAGCTGCTGGGTGATGGTGCTTCCACCGCCCGCATTGGTCTGCCCCAAGATGCCACGCTTGATGATGGCACGCCCCAGGGCTCGATAGTCGATGCCCGAGTGCTCATAGAATCGCTCGTCCTCGGTAGCCACCAATGCCTTAATTAAATAAGGTGACATCTTATTATAAGGTATCACGATGCGGTTCTCCTTGTTCAGGTTCCACGTACCGAGCACCTTGCCATCCGAGGAGTATACCTGGGTGGCAAAACGGTTGATAGGATTCTGCAGATCCTCGATGTCGGGCATGTAGCCAATATAGCCAAACCAAATGGCGAAAAAGCCGATGACCGTAGCCAAGACTCCGGTGCCTAAAAGCGCCCATAAAGTATGTATAAAACGTTTTCTCATCTGAAATTCTATAATTATTTGTGCAAAAGTAATTAAAAGTTTTGAAATATCGCACATAAATCAGAAAATTTGTGTAACTTTGGGGGCGATTTTAAAACATTACAATCAAAAACAAATGGAAAAACATAATTTTGTGACGATTGCAGACCTATCTAAGGAGAAAATCATGTACCTCCTGGAGATGGCGCAAGAGTTTGAAAAGCATCCTAACAGGGAATTGTTGAAGGGAAAGGTCGTAGCGACCCTTTTCTTCGAGCCTTCCACTCGCACTCAACTGAGTTTCCAAACAGCAGCCAATCGACTTGGCGCTCGTGTCATCGGCTTCTCTGATGCCAAGACATCCAGCACCACCAAGGGTGAGACGCTCAAGGATACCATCCTCATGGTGAGCAACTATGCCGATGTTATCGCCATGCGCCACTTCATCGAGGGAGCCGCCCAATATGCCAGCGAGGTGGCCCCAGTGCCTATCGTCAATGCAGGCGATGGTGCTCACATGCACCCTTCTCAGTGCTTGCTCGATCTCTATTCCATCTTCAAGACCCAAGGTACCTTGGAGAATCTTAACATTTACCTTGTGGGTGACCTCAAGTATGGCCGCACCGTTCACTCACTTATCACTGCCATGCGCCACTTCAATCCTACTTTCCACTTCATCGCACCTAAGGAGCTTGCCATGCCTCAAGAGTACAAGCTCTACTGCCAGAGCCATGGCATCAAGTATGTGGAGCATGAGGAATTTAACGAGGACGTCATCGCCGACGCCGACATATTATATATGACGCGCGTGCAGAAGGAGCGCTTCTCCGACCTCATGGAGTATGAGCGCGTGAAGAACGTATACATCCTGAAGCGCGAGATGCTGTGCAAGGCGAAGGACAACATGAAGATCATGCACCCACTGCCTCGTGTCAACGAGATAGCTTACGATGTGGACGATGACCCACACGCTTACTATATCCAGCAGGCTCAGAATGGTCTCTATGCTCGTGAGGCCATCTTCTGCCACTGCCTGGGCATCACGCTCGACGACGTGAAGAACGACAAGACTATTATTGAGTAATTGATAATTAATAATTAACAATTAATAATTATGGGAAATAATAAAAGTCAATTAGTGGTTGCGGCCATCGAAAACGGAACCGTAATCGACCATATACCAGCCGAAAAGACCTACCAGGTAGTGAATCTGCTCCAGTTGGAGAAGATGGAGACCCCTGTCACCATCGGCTACAACTTGCCTAGCAAGAAGATTGGCAAGAAGGGCATCATCAAGGTGGCCAACAAGTATTTTACCGATGAGGAGATCAACCGCCTCTCTGTGGTGGCTCCTAACATCGGACTGAGTATCATCAAGGACTACGAGATTGTGGAGAAGAAGACCGTGGAGACTCCCGACACACTCAAGGGCATCGTGAAATGCAACAACCCTAAGTGTATCACCAACAACGAGCCTATGCAGACCATCTTCCACACCGTGGACAAGGCACTCGGCATCATCCGCTGCCACTACTGCGACAAGGAGCAGCAGCTGGGCAAGGTGGAACTTTGCAAGTAAAAAGAAAGCACCAACTAAACTTTTGCTAGTAAAAAGAGTATCAACTTATAATATTAAAGAGTATGGAAAAAGACCAAGAGATTTTCGACTTGATCGAGAGAGAACATCAGCGCCAGCTGAAGGGTATGGAGCTTATCGCTTCAGAGAATTTCGTGAGTGACGAGGTAATGCACGCCATGGGCTCTTACCTGACCAATAAGTATGCAGAGGGACTGCCAGGCAAGCGCTATTATGGCGGCTGCCAGGTGGTGGACATCGTGGAGAACCTCGCCATCGAGAGAGTGAAGAAGCTCTTCGGTGCTGAGTATGCCAACGTGCAGCCTCACTCTGGCGCACAGGCCAACGCTGCCGTTCTGCTCGCTGTATTGAAGCCAGGCGATACCTTCATGGGCCTGAACTTGGATCATGGTGGTCACCTCTCTCATGGTAGCCACGTCAACACTTCAGGTATCCTCTACAACCCTATCGGATACAACCTGAACAAGGAGACGGGCCGCATCGACTATGATGAGATGGAGAAGCTCGCCTTGGAGCACAAGCCTAAGTTGATTATCGGTGGCGGTAGCGCCTATAGCCGTGAGTGGGATTACGCCCGCATGCGCAAGATAGCCGATGAGGTGGGCGCACTGCTCATGATAGACATGGCTCACCCTGCCGGTCTGATAGCAGCAGGTCTCTTGAACAACCCTGTGAAGTATGCCCACATCGTAACATCTACCACCCATAAGACCCTCCGTGGTCCTCGTGGCGGTATCATCTTGATGGGCAAAGATTTTGACAATCCTTGGGGCTTGACCACCAAGAAGGGCGAGGTAAAGAAGATGAGTATGTTGCTCAACTCAGCCGTATTCCCTGGCATCCAGGGCGGTCCATTGGAGCACGTCATCGCTGCCAAGGCAGTAGCCTTCAATGAGAACCTGCAGCCTTCTTGGAAGGAGTATGCCGCACAGGTGAAGAAGAACGCTGCCGTACTCGCTGACGACCTTATCGGCCGTGGCTTTGGCATCGTAAGTGGCGGTACCGACAACCACTCCATGCTCGTAGACCTCCGCTCCAAGTATCCTGACTTGACAGGTAAGGTGGCAGAGAATGCGCTCGTGGCAGCCGACATCACCGTCAACAAGAACATGGTTCCATTCGACAGCCGTTCAGCCTTCCAGACATCAGGTATCCGTCTGGGTACAGCAGCCATGACCACTCGTGGCGCCAAGGAAGATATGATGCATCTCATTGCCGAACTCATCGAGGAGGTATTGAATGCTCCTGAGGACGAGAAGGTCATCGCCCGCGTTCGCGAAAAGGTGAATGCTACAATGAAGGATTACCCTCTCTTCGCATACTAATTGCACAGAGATATATTTTTACAAACTGCGGACCCTATCGCCCGCAGTTTTTTGTTAAACTCATAAACAATAAACAAAAAGAAAAAGATTTTATGAAAAAGATGAAAAGCCTATTGCTCATGGCACTTGCGTTGCTCCCTGCGAGCAAAACTTTAGCACAGACCAACGCCCAGATTCTCTATGATTTCGGCAGTGACCGCAAGTATGTTACCCTGACACTTGAGATGTTCAAGCAGGACAAATGGGGTAACACTTATTTCTTCGTGGACCACGACTTCAACTACGACAAGATGGTAGTGGGAAGCAAGAATGTATCACAGGGTGGAACCTACACCGAGATCTCCCGTGCACTCAACTTCTGGCAGAACACGAAGATGAAGAACTGGAGCCTCCACGTAGAGTATAACGGTGGTATCACCAAGAACTACCCTATCAACAACGCTTGGCTCTTTGGTGTGGAGTACTTCATGCATGACAAGAGCTTTAAGAACACCCTCACCCTCCAGGCACTCTACAAGACCATCCGTGCCACCGACCAGAACGTGCCAATGCAGCTTACTGCCGTATGGACCTGCAACGACATCTTTGGCGTAAAGGGCTTGAAGTTTGATGGTTTCGCAGATTTCTGGTGGGAGAACCACACCAGCTTCCTCGACAAGCATGGCGACCCTAAGGTAAATGCCGCTGGCGAGACGGAATACAAGACCGAGCACACCGTGTTTACCACCGAGCCACAGCTCTGGTACAACGTAGGTCAGCACTTTGGTTGCGACAACCTCAGCGTGGGTGGCGAGGTAGAGATTAGCAACAACTTCGGTTCCAACGCCGGCCTCATGGTTCGTCCATGTCTCGGTGTGAAATGGGACTTCTAGTCCGTCACCTTTAGAATTTTAGAATATTCCAGGTCGGCATCACTAAAGTGGCCCACTCCATCCTTTTCTTTCTTATAGAATTGGGTCTTGCCACTCAGGGTGATGCCGCCCACTCCTTCGAGCGACGCTTTAATCGACTTGCAGTCCACCTTGGCAGATACCTTACCTACGCCTTCATTGTCTATATCCAGTTTTCCACCCTTATAGAAACCGACATTCACCTTGCCTACTCCCTCATTATCAATAGAGAAGTCATCGCCCGTCACCTTGTCAATGGTCACGCTGCCCACACCCTCATTGGTAACCTTCAGTTTATTGGCTAGCACCTCTTTGACATACATAGAGCCTACGCCCTCATTATCCATTTCCAGTTGGTCAGAGTTGATGGTTCCTGCATGAAAAGAGCCTACGCCCTCCATATCCACCTTCACAAGGTCTGGGCTGGTGATATACACCTTCAGTCGCTTGCCCTCGTCCATCCCCTTCGTGCTTCTTACATTGCCAGTAACGCCAATCTCCACGCCACCATCTCGGTAAACTACTTTTACTTTTTCCTTCATCAGCTCACGTGTATCGTCGTCTCGGATAGCAGAGAAGTCGAGCCTTACATCATGCTTATCGCCACTATTCTGAGTATAGTACACATCAGCCACCACGCTCACATCTATCGCCTTAAAAGCCTTGGGCTGTAAGTCTTGCTGCGAGTACTGCAAGTTACCATTCATATTGTAACTACCGCCCATAGAGCAGCTCATCAAAGTGGCAGCCGATAGCATCATCAAGGCTCCCACCATCATTCTCTTCATAGTTTTCATACGCTTTATTCGTTTAAAAATTTATATCCTTTAGACGCATACAAGATGCCGAAAGTTGCGCCCTATTGCGTTAATGAAGTTTAAATATGATGTTTACCGATGCCATCGGAAATACATCCCCGTAATAGCCACAACTGCATCCTCGATGTCGTCTGAACTACATCCTCGATGTCGTCAGAACTGCATCCCCGATGCAGTTTCAGCTACTACGAGGATGCATTTTCACAGACATCGGGATGTAAATCCAGGATGATGTTGATGCTCGCAGAAAATAATCAGCAAGAAATTTGGTAATCTCAAAATATTGCCGTAAATTTGCAGGCAGATATCAGAAGGAGACGGATTATGATCATAAAGAAGGATAAGAACAGAAGAAAATTGCCAGCAGGCATTCAGTCTTTCAAGGAAATAAGAGAAAAGGGATATGTCTACGTAGACAAGACCGACCTCGTCTGGAACATGGTAAACAACGGATTCAAATACAGCTATTTGAGCCGTCCTCGCCGTTTCGGAAAATCAGTGCTTGTAGACACTCTCCAGGCATACTTCGAAGGAAGAAAAGACCTCTTTGAAGGACTGAAGATCATGCAGCTAGAAGATGATTGGACCCAGCACCCAGTCATCCGACTTGACATGAGCCGTGGTGGAGCCACGGCAGAGACCATTCGCTCTTATCTCGACATCCGCTTTGGTGAATACGAGGACATGTACGGCATCACCCCTAAGGCGACTGCTCAACTCGCCGACCGCTTCCATGCCATCATTACGACTGCCCACGAAAAGGCAGGCGCTCAAGTCGCCATCCTTATCGACGAATACGACTCACCTCTTCAGCACTCTTGGAAGACACCCGACCACGAGGCATGCACCGGAGTATACCGTGAGGTATTCGCCATCCTCAAGGCTGATGACGAATACGAATATTTCGTCTTCATCACAGGCATCACCAAGTTCACTCAAATCTCCCTCTTCTCGGCTCTCAACAACCTGACCAACGTCAGCTTCCTGCCCGAGAACGCCGCCATTTGTGGCATCACGGAGCAAGAAATCAGCGACAACTTCAAGGAAGAAATGGAAGAATTGGCAGAGCGTAACGAATGGACCATCCAGCAGGCACACGACAATCTGAAGGAATATTACGATGGCTATCATTTCTGCCGAAACAATATGATTGACGTCTACAACCCCTTCAGTTTGATCAACGCCTTGTACACCAAGGAGCTCAACAACTTCTGGGCGTCATCAGGAGCCACCTCCCTGCTACCTAAGTTCGTATCCGACGCAGATATAAGGCTTCAAGACTTCGAAGACTGCATGATACTGCGCAACACGCTAGAGATGTCAGATGTGACAGGTGGAGGAGCCGAGCTCTTTCTATATCAGACAGGCTACCTCACCATCAAGTCATACGACGACGGTGTCTACCACCTAGGCTTTCCAAATGCTGAAGTGAAGCAGGCTCTCTACGAATGCGTCTTGCCAGCCCTCACCATGAAGCAAGAAGCTGATGTACAATCATTGCAAGCACAACTTCGCCAATACTTACTATACCACGACACAGCCAAGGCGATGAAAGCCCTCAAAGCGTTGATAGCCGACGTGCCATACAGCAACAAGAAGCTTGCCAGCATGGACATGGAAGAGCGATACCGCCTCATCATCAGCACCATACTCAACGCCATCGGCTTTAAGGTAGAAGTAGAACACATGCTAGCCACAGGCAGAATAGACCTCCTGGTCCACACCTCTCGCTACATCTACGTGATAGAGCTGAAACTCCAAAAGAACGGAGGCAAGGAAGCAGGCATCCAGCAAATCATCAGCAACCAGTATCTGGAGCCATTCAGAGCCGACAATCGCCAGGTCATCGGCCTCGCCCTCGAACTAGAAGATATGGGCAAGGGCCTCTTGGACTGGAAAGAAACGGAATAAAAAAGCCCCACTGCTTATGCGACACTTGATACAACACTTGATACAACACTTGATACAACACTCGACATCCCAACGCCCGCGCGCATAAACTAAGATAAAGATAAAGATAGAGAATAAGAAATATGATTATCATCATATAAAGAAAATGATGATGATGATGATGATGCCCACTGAAAACAGAAGAAGGGAGAAGCGAACCGTCCCCTTCTTCATGTATACCTAAGAGAAACAAAACAGTGTAGAAACTTAAACTAACATTAAATTAACGCCTAATTAAGATTATTTAACGCGTAAAAACATCTATTATTGAAATATTTCCACTATATTTGCAGCGTCGAAAAGTACATTAAAGTCCCGTAGGCTAGCAAGTTAAGGGCAACACCAACAAACATAACCTATTGAGACACATACTGGAAGACAGGTTAGTATAAACTATAAGTTGAAGTAACAATTTAAACTTAAATAGATATGAAAGTAATCAATTCTAAACTTGCTGCGATCGGTTTAGCAGCATTCGTATTCGCATCTTGTAGCGACAGCACCGATACCCCAAATAGCGGTAACGGAGAGTCTGTTGTGGATGCTACAACTATTGGTCTTACAGAGGAAAGCGCATCTTCATTGCTTTCTAATGTCGTTAACTACAAGAACTCAACAGCCAATGCACGTAAGTTCTTCTCAAGAGCTGCTGGTGACAATGTAACTTTCACCACATCATTTAAGATGCCAGTAGAACCAGCTACCGCTTCTCAGATTTTAAACGATAAGAAAAACGTAACAGCTGGTACATATTACTTGAAGGGTGGCGACAAGACTGTAGAGTACGACTTCACTAATAAGACTATCACTGGTGCTACAGTATATGTACATGGTGGAGCTAAGTTGATTTATGACGCTAACACACTCAACAACTCTACGATTGTAGTTGAGAAGGGCGGCTCTTTAATTTTCAAGGGCAGTGGCGAGATGATCAAGGCTGGCAATACAGTATACAACGAATTGGGTACTGTAAAGACAGACAGAACACAAGATATCATAATCGCTGGTGATTTGTTCTCATCTTGGAGAGGTTTTACTTCTGGCAAGGATGCAGATGGCAACGATGTTGCAGTAAAGGAGCTTAAGTCAGGTCTCGGTCAGGTGGACAAGAGCAACAGCAATGAGCCTGCTCAGAACATCACAATCAAGGATGGCGCTACAGTAAGCATCGTAGGTTCTATCCGTGCTAAGGTATTGAACATTGAGTCTGGTGCAAACGTATACGCTTCTGCAAATGTTATGAATGCAACAGACATCAACCTTGATGGTGCATTGCAGGTAGAAGGTTTCGTTGAAACAGCTGACTTAACAGTAAGCGGTTACTTGAAGGCTGGTGAGAACACAGCTATCAAGGCTGACCACGCTCTCATAATGAAGGATAATTCTCAGATTGACGCTAACTATGTTAACGTAACCTGCCAGGCTAAGAATAGCAACAAGAAGGGCACAGAAATTGGTCAGGCTGTCCTCACTTTGGAAAAGGGCTGCAAACTCAATATTGCCAAAAAGGGTGTAATTAATGTAGACAAGCTCGTTACAGATAACGCAGCAGAAGGCCAGATTACATTGAACGAGGCAAACTCAGTAGCTGTTGTTAAGGCTGAAGAGTTCCACAACAATGGCGATGAGTATATTCAGGCTTTTGCAACTCCTGCTCAGAACGCTACACTTTTGTTCCAGTTCACTAAGAGCTTTAAGGGTTCAACTGAGTTGGGTAGCGCAGCAGATCTCGATATCGCAGCTTCATACTTAGACTATGATAAGGCTACTAATGGTAAGGTAGTAGACTGGAAAGACGAGGCTCACAAGCGTTATGGCTACGAGCTCAAGGTTAATGCAGACGAAATCACTGTAGCTCCAAAGCTCGACTTGTTCTCTGCCGAAGGTGTTAAGCCAACATCTATCTCTGCAACAAGCATCCAGTCTAATGGCGGTAAGCTCTATGTTACATACCACACACAGAAGAATGGTAAGAATTACATCGCTGGTGGTCTTGAGGTAGCACATATCGCAAACGGCGAGTTAATCCTCGACCAAAAGGTATCTGCTACAGATGGCATCGACGTTAATCATGGTATGATTGCAGATGGTCGCTTCTACGTAGCAGCTACAACTCTGAAGGAAGGTGCTTTGTTAGGCTATGTTCCTTTGAAGAGCGATGGTACAATGGATAAGGATCAGGGTATTAAGACATATCCTATCGACAAGACCAACTCTAAGAATGGTTACGATGCTAACTGCGTTGTAAAGTATGATAACAGCTTCGTTTTGGCAACAAATAAGGGTTATCAGGTATACGCCTCTGATTTCTCTACACGTACTCCATTCGCAGGCACAGACGTTAAGCATTTGACCACAGATGGTACATACCTCTACAGCTTGGAGGCTGCGGACAACAACGCAACTGGTACTATAAAGAAGTTCAATAGCTCATCATTGGAGAATCCTGAGACTCACACAACATTGGGTAATGTAGGCGTAGTTGACGGTAAGAACACTATCGCATTGGACGGTAACAACTTGTATGTTTGCCAGGGTGATGCAGGTCTCGTTCGCTACGATGCTGCAGGTAATGGCACTAAGATTTTTGCTGCTCCTACAGGTAAGGATGGCAACATTATCGGTCGTGTAAATGGTGTAGCAGTTGATGACCATTACATCTACATCGCATGCGGTGGTTACGGTCTCGTAGTTCTCAACAAGGCTGACAACAAGGTAGTTGCAAAGCGTCGTGCTTACAGAGACACTTCTGTAACAACAGGTACTGGTTACAACTCAGCTAACTATGTTACACTTCAGAAGGTTGGCAGTGAGACTTACATCTGCGTAGCATATGGTAAGAGCCGTGTCCAGATCTTCAAGTTGACTAACACAAAGAAGTAATCAATAATCAAATAGATTAAAATACTCTCTTGTTCTCCCCCACTCTCACTTTAAGGAGTGAGGGAGAACAAACCTTATTAAAGGCTAAGTTAACTAGCTAATAAAAAGGTATATGTGAAATATGAAAGGAATATTAACGGTTAATAAAAGACTAACATGAAAGCAATTAACATCAAGCTAGTTTCTTTTACATTCGCTGCATTGCTCCTCGCATCTTGTAGCGATTCTACAGATGGGCCTTCAGGTAATGTTGAAAAGAACATTGTAGGCAAGGAAGTTACTTCTATCACTGATGCACAAGAGCTTGCATCACGCGTCATCAACTTTAACACTACAGTAACAACAACAAAGGCTAGATCAAGAGCAGCTGTGGCAGATCCACAAGTTACACAGCTCTCTATGCCAGCAGCACCTACAGCAAATGGCAACGAACTACCAGATAATATTTATTCTTCTAGTCAAGCTGGAAATTATGTTGTTACATCAAGCAAGTCTGTAAGTATAGGTAGAGTTAGTAATACCAACATCTATGTGGAATCTGGTACCCTTACAATTACTAACCATTATGAATTAGGAGATAATGTAAACATATATGTATTGGGCGGTACTGTTGAATACAAGTCACCAGCGAACTTAAATGGATTAAATTTCTACATCTATAAGGGTGGTTCATTTAAAACATCACTAAGCGGAATATATGTTTCATCAAATAGCAATTTCTATGTAGAAGGCAATTTTAAGACAACTGCCGACTTTGACAACAGAGGCAAAATGTACGTAGGTGGTTCTTTCACTGGTTCAAAATTGTACCCAGGTTATGGAAGCCAAACTACTATAGAAAAGGATTTGACTCTAAAAAATGATTTTAAGACGGAAGGTGAATTGTATGTAGGTGGAAATTTGAAGGCTCAAAATCTGGAATTTGGATCACAAGTTTACATCAATGGAGATGCAAATATCAGCAACAACACCTACAAGACAATTACAGAGAGGGCAAATGTTTTCATTGGTGGCAATCTCACTGCAGGTGATTTCCAACACAATCAGGGAAGTACAACCAACGTACAGGGCGAGAAAGGACTGAACATTTCAAAGAAAGACGTTACAATTAATGGAACTGTAAACTTTGCAGGAAAATTCATAGCAAAAACTATCAAACTTCAAGGAACAACAGATTTCTATGCATGCGGTATTGAGACTTCAGAAATGTTCAGAATTGATAGCAATTCTGCCAATCTCCACACGGGATATTTAAAGGCAAAAAGCATCTATCAGTGCGCAGGTAGTAAGATTTACTTAAATGACAAAGGCTATGTAGAGTGTGAAGGCACATACGAAAATGCAAATAATGGTCTTGCAACTGTAACAACTGTTGAAGGCGGTAAGGCATTATTCAAAGCTAATAGACTCGTCTTTAACGGAAGCAATGATTTCGATTTAGGAAATAACCAAAAGTTCTCTACATGCTACCTCTTCGGTGGAAAAGGCGAGAAAGGTAAAATATATGTAGACATTAAAGAAGTCTACAACAATAATATCACACTCGCACAGGAAGTTGTTCCATGGGGCGGCAAGAATGTGCTTTGGAAAGATGTCACAGGAGGAGATATTACAGAAACGAAATGTGGTAAAGCTATAACAATCCCAGAGGAGAAGGGTAAGGAACTTATCCCTGAGGCAGATATCACATATAGCCACAAACACGACATATCGGCAACCTGCGTTCAGCCATACAATGGCAAGATGTATATGTCTTATCATACACGTGGTGATGGTCATGGAGCTTGTATCGAGGTATTCAAAACTGAGAATAATAAGACTACTATGTTGCAGTACCTTGAGGATAAGAAGAATGTTCTTGACTTCAACCACTTGATGATTGATACCAAGTCTTCTACTCCACAGCTCTACGTTGTAGGTAGCTCTGACGACAGCGGTGCGATGCTTGCACGCATCGACATCAATAATGATGGACTCCTCAATACAGATGTAAGAGAAATTGATGAAAATACTTCAATCAATCCATTGACTGTAGTTCCATTGATTAGAAACGTACAGAAGGGTTCTGCTGATGCCAAGAATGATGAGAACTGTATCGTACGTGATGGCGACAAGCTTCTCGTAATGAGCACTAGAGGTTATGAGGTATACGATCCTGAGACCTTGAATAGCTTAGGTAGCAAGACTCAGCCTGGTAAGGCTAAGCACATCGCTATGAATGGTACAGAGATGGCAACTCTCTACTATACTTCACGTCCTAACAGCGTAGACGCAGAGGTAGCAGGTAAGGTTGAGTTGTTCAACACTGGTGCTGACATTCTCAATGCTACACCAAGCAAGACTATCGACATCGAAGGCATTGCTCCAAACAATGGTAAGAACACTATCGCCATCGACGGTAACTACATCTATGTATGCCGAAGCGGTAAGGGTCTTTCTTGCTACAACAAGAACAGCGGTGCTGAAGTTTGGAACTGGTCAGCTCCTCTTACAGCCAACACCAAGGTACCACAGGGTTATGCAAACGGTGTAACATTCGACAGCAACTACATCTACTTGGCATGTGGTGCTTATGGTCTCGTAGTTCTCGACAAGAACAACAAGACAGCCGAAGGCAAGCCAGCAGTAGTAGCAAAGGCTCGTTGTTCAACCAAGAACTCAGCTAACTACGTAACTCTCAACAATGGTTACATCTACGTGGCTTATGGTAAGAGCAGAATGCAGGTATTCAAGTTGGTAGACAAGGGCACATCAAGCTCTAACACCGACTACAATACCAAGAAGTAAGAAATACAAGAAGTATTTAAACCAATAAATACATAAAAAACAGTTGAATGCAGCTGCAACAGCTTGCGGCTGCATTCATTGTGTTTTAACACATTAGAAGATGAAGCGTAACTCTATACTATACACATTAACAGCGATTCTGGCTCTTGCAGCTGGACAAACCACCTTGGCGCAAACTCGAAAGACTACGAAGAGTTTCAGCCCCAAGATGCTTGTCTATGAAAACCTGCAAAACCAAAATGTGCTCAAGCATTTCAAGCAACGCTTCGCGCAACTTGATACCCTACTCAAAAACCCTATCTGGGTAAAAGCCCCTATCATAGAACTGGGACTCAATAAGCAACATACCAAGGATATTAAAAACACGGACTCGCTCTACTGGGCTAAGACTGCTCACGAGCAACTGGCACTCAAACGCCACCACGGACTGGAAGTAACAGGACAAATCTATACCCGCCCTGACGCCTACTTCGACTCCGACGAAGATGATGCCCAACAGGTATCTAAATACAAAGCCAAGGTGCAAGCCGAGGTGGGATGGAATTTCATCAACTCAAAATTCTATCAGGGAAAAGAAAAAAGAAATAAACTGGCACTAGCCAATGAGTTGGACAGATTGCAAAGCAAAAAAAGACAAACAGCAGACATCTATGAAAAGGCAGCCGACGAGCTGACTGAACAATATAACTTCTATATCGGTACCGTCATCGCACATAGACTGGACAACCTAGACATCATGAACGAAGCCTACCAGTATATGCTAGAGAAGGACCGAATCAGTAACGACAAAATGCTGAAGGTGATGAACGACAAGCTGGAAGCTGAATATGACATCTCCATCCTATGCTCGGACAGAGACATCAGCAACAAGCCTATCTACAGAATCAAACCTTCGAAAGTGGAAGTGGACACCACGGCGCTATGGAATCATCTCAACAATGAGAGCCTGGACTCGAGAATCACCATGGTAAAGGAACAGATAGCCGACAATGAAAGCAAACTGACCAACTACCTGGGAACAACCCGAATCACTCCATTCGCCCGCTGGTCTAGCTACTGGCAGAGCAACAACAAATTCAGCAACAACTGTGACGTCGGTGTGAGATTCACAGTGCCGCTCTACAACGAAAGCCCACGCAAACGTGAGGCACTCGCCACAGAGAAGGAAATCATCAGAAGCAGCCGTGGCACCGACGTAAAGGAGATTCGCCAGTCGGTGGGCATCCTGCTCAAGAAGATAGCCAACCTGAACCAGGCGATAGCCACAGAGGCTTTCCACATAGACCAAACCTCAAAATATATCAATATGAGAAGGTTTGCCTACCAGAACCAGAAGCAAGGGTACAACTACCTGATGCGAATGGACGAGTACACAGGACTCCTGGAGAGCATGGAGAGAATGTATAAACTAATGTTGAACCGCGGACTAGCCATCATCAATATAGAGAAGGCAGTAAGCATCTATGACAACAACAACATCTTCAAAGAGATCGAACTATGAATGAGTTTCAATACAATAGTACGCCACAAGAACAGGCAATGGCAGACTTGCTGAAGACGCAAAGCCACCGCCTGGCCCGACAGCAGATTATCTTTGCATTGATATTCTTCTTCGTCATCATCTTGGCGGCTTACTACATCGTGACACGAATGATATGGGCCACATACGATGGATACGTTACCATTGATGAGAATCACATCAGTGCCGTAGACGACATCTATATCCTGAAAGTAAACAAGGAGATAGGTGAGGTGGTACATAAGGGAGACACGCTCTACTCTTACGTATTGCTGGGCAACATCGTGAACCAATACGACCCTAACATCCTCCCTTCGGCGGTGAAGGAAACTCACGACATGGAGGTGCAGGCTGAACTTGCCAAGCAAGAGATACCTGTGCTGCAAACGAAACTCAACGAGCTGAGAAAACAGAAAGCCTCAGAATCTTCGGACATCTACTACGGACTCACCGACAACACCAAGCGCAACCAGCTGGATGCCGACATAGCCGAAGTGGAGGAAGAACTGAGAAAGGCTACCAACAGAGTACAGATATACGCCAACGCCAAGAACACCACCTACCGATTCATGACCAACCGGGGTGCAGGCATCAAGGGAGCGGCTATGCCCTACTCTGCCAACAACAAAACCTACAACCCGGGATTGATACATTACTGCTGCGCTCCTGCCGACGCATACATCTCGAATATCAAAGTGAGCGACAGAACCCTCGTTTTCAAGAGCGATGAGGTAATGACCATCCAACACACTGACTTTGCCGCATGTCACTTGGGCATCATCACTTACGTGCCCAACGACATGATCAAGTATATGGAGAGCCCTGACGATGCTGACGTCATCGTGAACAAGGACTTGAAACTGAAAGCAAAATTACAGATGGTGGGTCTGCGAGTAGAGGAAATACCTAAGCACCTGCAGAGCAACTTCTCGCACGACGCCAACGCAGTGGTGGCTATGTTCACATTCAACCCTAACCAGAGAGTACCGGCATGGGTGATGAGCAACAAGCTGCCAGTGAGAATCAGAGTAAACAAGATCAGTGCGATGCTCGACCCTAAACCACTGCCGATGTACACCATCCCTGTGGAGAAGAACCAGAACGTAACCAGAAGCTCGAAGTTGATAACGACTGATAAACAAAAAGACGACAAGAAGAAATGATTGGACTAAGAAGAAATAAACGTGGCGACATGGTGCTGACCATCGATAGCTATATCGACATCGACTCTACACCAGATATCCAGGCGGACTACTTCGATTGTATATACATCAATACGAAGAGTGAGCGTGCGTTCCATGCCATCTTGTTTGGAGCGAGCCCTATCTTGTCGTGGAAATGTAGCTACAAGCCATTATTCGTAAACACTGCGGTATCTGGCAAGGAGCCAATCATCGACTATATCGTGGACGCTTACGTGAGCGACATGAGCAATGAGAAGGTGTATGAGATCATCGACAAGATAAACAGAGCGAAGCAGAAGTATGGCATCAAGCAGGAGACTTCTCGTCCTACACAGCCTAACCACCTCTTCGCCAACATCCTGAGATACCTGCTCTCGCGCGACCAGAGAATCATGGGTCACTTACTGCTGGAGAAGAGCTCACTGGGATACATCAACCCTATCTTAGAGCACTATCACAGTATGGGTTTCTTCCACCTGAACGAGATGTTCATGTTTAAGGACACCATGGTGGAGTATGGCGCACTCAGGGTGCACAAATACCTGATCAAGGAGCACCTCTGCCCTAAGTGCAACCACTCGCATCTGCTCTATACGGAGTGCTGCCCTAAGTGTGGTAGCTCCAACCTGCAGATTCAGAACATCATCCACCACTTCTCTTGCGCCAACGTGTCGCCAGAGAGCACATACAATGTGGGAGGTATGTTGGTGTGCCCTAAGTGCCACAAGAAACTGCGCCACATCGGAGTGGACTATGACCGCCCTGCCGTGGTATACTCTTGCAACGACTGCGAGAATTCATTCACATCACCACTGACCAAGGCCACCTGCACCTACTGCGAGGGAACATTCCCAGTGAATGCGCTGGTGCCACGTGATGTGGTGAACTATGAGATAACCGAGGAAGGTATCCGTGTGCTGACCGAGAGCAGCATAATGTTCAACAACATGACCAACATCTATGATAACTTCATGGAGTACCCACTGCTCGTGAACCGCTTGCGCCGACAGCTGATGGAGACCTACCGCAAGGATGCACTCACCGTACTGGTGGGCAAGATATGGATACTGAACGGCGAACAGGAAACCGTGAAGATCAAGGATAGCTTGCAGGGCATCCTCTGCCGCCAGTTCCCATCCCACCGAGTGGCATACAACAACAACATCTTCTACATCTCATGTACCGTATTCAACGACGTGAGCGTGGAGGAAACACAGCACCAGCTGAGCAAGGACATGTCGAAGGCTATCCGAAAACTAGCCCACAAGATAGAACCTGACGAACTGGTATGCTGCGTGGTAAGTACCAAGACCAAGGCGATAGCCGACAACTACGACGAGTTCTTCAACCAGATGAACTACGTGGAGCTGACGCCAGACGACTACTGCGCCTACTCGCCAGAGAAACTGACCCAGGACGAGGAAGAGCAGACCGCAGAGACGCCACTGATACTGGACCAGCCGGAAGACGAGAACGATGCCATCCTGCGCCGCGTGAAAATATACAAGCAGTTGGTGGCAGTGCTCATCACCATAGCCGGTGTGCTGATATTGATGGCTATCCTGGCACTCACCATATTGAGATAATAGTGAAATCAGTAACAAAGAAGAAAGGGGAACGAGAATGTTTAACTTAGTAGAAACTCTCAATCACTTCTTGGACTGGCTGAGCACACTATCCTTCAGTAGCATCGTGAACACATACTGGTTTCTCTTCTTCCTGGAGATGCCAAGATACTACATCTTGGAATACATAGTGATCTGTTATCGCATGATGAACAAGAACCGAAGAGACAAGGAGAAGGAAATAGCACGATTCTACCTGTATAGAGAGAACCCGCTCATCACGATTCTCGTGCCAGGCAAGAACGAAGGAAAGCATATCTTCAAGATGGTGAACTCACTGGCCGAGCAAACCTATCGCAACTACGAGATCATCGTGGTGGACGACGGATCGGACGATGACACCAAGCTGATATGCACCGACCTCTACCGAGCAGGCTACATCACCCACTACCTGCGACTAGAGACGAGAGGCGGAAAGGCTGCGGCAAGCAACTATGGAGCCCACATGGCAAAGGGTAAATACATCGTAAGTCTCGACGCCGACTCATCGCTAGACCGCGACGCACTGGAGAAGATTCTCCTACCCTTCTATATGGACGGAATGGTGAAAGGCGTGGGTGGATGCGTCAAGGTGCGCAACTACAAGGACACCATCTGCTCATCGCTCCAGGCCTTCGAGTATCTGAAACGAATACAGGTGGGACGTATCGTAACCTCGGAACTGGGCATCTATCACATCATATCGGGAGCCTTCGGTGCTTTCGACCATGAGATACTGAAAGAAGTGGGCTACTGGGACATCGGTCCGGGACTGGACGGTGACCTGACACAAAAGATAAGAAAGGCAGGATACAAGGTGAAGTTTGCAGAGGATGCCATCTGTATGACCAATGTGCCTACTAAATGGTATAAGCTGTATCACCAGCGTATCAGATGGTCGCGCTCGCTCGTGAGATTCCGCTTGCGCAAGCACATCGACATCTTGCTGCCTACCAAGAACTGGAGCATCCTGAACTGGATATCCAACATGGAGAGCGTCATGTACGACTGCTTCCTCAACTTCCTGTGGTTGTGGTATATCGTGAAGCTCGCCATTACCTTCAACACCCACATCGTGGAGGTGCTGGCGCTGGGCTACTTCATCCGAGTATGCTTCTCGCAGTTTGCCTTCGTGCTGGTGATGTTGGTATCCGAAAGAAGGAAAGAGGACTTATTCCTCTACAGATTCATGCCGCTGATGTCGCCTTATACAGGCTACTTCCTGCGACTGGCTCGCCTCTCGGCGCATCTGCAAGAGCTCTTCTTCCACCGTTCTTACAAGGACGCATGGAACCCAGAGAAGACCTCACGCTATGCACAGCTGGAAGGTATGTAACAACAAGAAAGAAATAAACATTATTATAAACGTAAAAATAACATATTATATGGTAAACAAATCTTTTGGGTTTAAGATCGGAGTTATTGGACTGGGGTACGTAGGTTCTCCACTCGCATGCTTATTCTCAAAGAAATACGATACATGGGGTTATGACATCAACGCCACTAAGGTAGCTAAGCTAGCTAGCGGCAAGATGCCAGACAACAAGCATATCGCAAAAGCCTTAAATCAGGGACTAAAACTGACCAGTAACATTGACGACTTGAAGCAGTGCAATGTATATATCATCGCAGTGCCAACACCAGTCAACAAGTCTAACAAGCCAGACATCAGCTGTGTGCGCAATGCCACCACTGCTGTAGGCAAGATATTGAAGGAAGGCGACATTGTGGTATACGAATCAACCGTGTATCCAGGTCTGACGGAAGAAGTATGTGCTCCGTTGCTCTCAGCAACATCGGGTTTGAAGTTGAATCAGAACTTCTATGTGGGTTTCTCTCCTGAGCGCATCAATCCGGGAGACACCATACACACCATAGAGAACATCGTAAAGGTAACTAGTGGCTCTACACCAGAGGCTGCAGAAATCATCGACAGCCTCTATGCCTCGGTATTGACCCATGGTACATACAAGGCGAAGAGCATCAGAATAGCAGAGGCATGCAAGCTGATGGAGAACTGTCAGCGCGACGTGCAAATAGCTTTCTTCAATGAGATGGAGAAGATCTTCGACAAGATGAACATCAGCATCGAGGACGTAACGGCGGCAGCCAGCACCAAGTGGAACTTCGTGCCTGCCACACCAGGACTCGTGGGTGGTCACTGCATCGCCGTAGACCCATACTATCTCATCAACAAGGCACAGGAGGTGGACGTGGTTCCATCGCTCCTCAGCACTGCACGCGAGGTAAACGAGCAGATGGCTGTGTGGATGGCTGGCAAGATCAAGAGCGCTTGCGACAATCGCAAGTTCAAGGCGCCAGAGACCAAGGTGCTCATCCTCGGATTCTCATTCAAGCCAGACAGTGACGACATTCGCAACACCAAGGTGGCAGACCTCTACATCAACCTCGTGGGAACTGGCTACAAGACCACCCTCTACGATCCATTGGTAGACAAGGACGAGGTGAAGGCAGAATATGGCATCAAGGTAGTAGACGACCCTGAAGTGCTCAACAAGATGTATGACATCGTAGTGATTGGAACACATCACAAGATATTCGACAGCTTGAACATGAGCAAAATTCTCAATGAGAAGGGCTTCATGTGCGACATCTACGGCATCCACAAGGCTAAGGCCTAAGGGATGCCTGCGAAAACTAAGAGACAAGAGCGAAAACTAATATATAAGTAGACAAATATACTATACAAACAATATATAAATCATAACCATAATATAACTATGGACATGAACAAAGTGCTAATCGTTGACGACATCAAAGAGAATATCGACTCGCTCTCTGAGATGATCAAGGATATGGACGTCGACGTGAAAACTGCTAACGGTGGCAAGGAAGCCATCGAAATGATAGATACATTCACACCAAACATCATCTTGCTAGACTTGATGATGCCTGGTGTGAATGGATGGGACGTGATAGACCACGTGAGAGAAAAATATGACAAGACCCAAATGGTAATCATCGTAGTGTCACTGCTGAGCAATCAGGACAACGTCGATGAATGCTATGAGTTAGGGGTCAACGACTATATCACAAAGCCTGTGCTGAAGGCACGCTTGGTAAGTTCGATAGAGTCACATCTCAGAAGCCTGAGAGTATAGCCTCATCAGGAAGCAGAGAGTATAGATTGAGCATTTGCTACACGCTCACTGGTTGGCGGCTCCACGCCCTGCAAAGGGTAAGGTATGCCCAGCTTCTCGTACTTATAAATCCCCATCGTGTGATAGGGAAGTACATCTATACGCTCTATGTTAGAGAGCGTGGCGAGGAAATCATGCAGTTCTTCCAGGTATTCATCCTTATCGGTGATGCCCGGAATCAACACATGACGAATCCATACTGGCTTGTGGATATCACTGAGATAGCGGGCACAAGCTAGAATATTTTTGTTGGAATGACGCGTAAGTTTACGGTGCTCTTCATCATTGATATGCTTGATATCAAGAAGAACAGTATCGGTGACGGACATCAGACGCTCAAATTTCTCGAACCATTGTCCCTTCTGAGTAAACATTTGTGCTGAAGTATCCAGACAGGTGTTGATGCCACGCTGGTGTGCTTTCTCAAACAATTCCAAGAGAAAGTCGATCTGCAACAAGGCCTCTCCTCCACTCACGGTGATGCCTCCCTTGTCGCCCCAATAAGAGCGGAATCGCTCAGCCTTGTCGAGCAATTCGTCGGCACTCCATTCCTCTCCCTTTCCTACTGCCCAAGAATCGGGATTGTGACAAAACTGGCAGCGCATCGGGCAGCCCTGCAAAAATATCAAAAATCGAATGCCTGGTCCATCTACCGAACCAAAGCTTTCTATACTGTGAACAAAACCTTTAAGCATTATTATTACTGATTCATCTTGCGAGAGTCCATAAAAGCCCATACGGCAGCTATGACAGCTAACAATGCAAAAAATCCTTCAAATACTAATAACTCCATACTATTTTCTTTTTTTATTTTTAGAAGCTAATATCAAAACAAAGCCAGAGCCAGCAAATAACAATGTTACTAAAGCTCCAACACCTAATAATGTAGCTGTATCAATATCCTTCTTCATGATACTCGCTAAAATAATACCACCAAATATCAGTTTGGCGATATCCAAGCAGAACTTACCACCTTCTGCCCATAGCGTTTGTTTTTGATCTATATTTAATTTCATTTGGCAAAGTTAGCAATTTTATCAATACCCTGCTCTATTTCCCAGTTAAATAATTCTAATTATAGGAAGAAGAAGGAGAAGGAGCAGAAGCCAGAAGCAGGAAAGAACTCCTAACTCCAGACTCCTAACTCCTAACTCCTAACTCCTAACTATCTTTTAGAGCTTCTCGTGAGCCTGACGAGCAATCACGTCGAGCTGCTGCTCACGAGTCAAGTCGATAAACTTAACTGCATAGCCACTCACACGGATGGTGAAGTTCTGGTACTCTTCCTTCTCAGGATGCTCCATAGCGTCCTTGAGCTTATCCACACCAAATACGTTCACATTCAAGTGGTGAGCACCCTGGCTGAAGTAGCCATCCATCACGCCTACCAATGTATTGGCACGCTCCTCATCATCATGACCAAGAGCTCCAGGGCTGATAGTCTGGGTGTTAGAGATACCATCGAGTGCATACTCGTATGGCAACTTAGCCACTGAGTTCAGGGATGCGAGCAAACCATTCTTCTCTGCACCGTATGATGGGTTGGCACCTGGAGCCAAAGGAGCACCGGCTGGACGACCATCAGGCATATTGCTGGTGTACTTACCATATACCACGTTAGAGGTGATGGTAAGGATAGAAGTGGTAGGCTCAGAATCACGATAAGTGTGATACTTCTTAATCATGTTCATGAAGGTCTTCAAGAGCCATACTGCAATCTCATCGGCACGCTCATCATCATTACCATAACGTGGGAAGTCGCCCTCGGTCTTGAAGCTCAATGGGAAACCTGTCTCGTCACGAACGATGTTAACCTTGGCATACTTGATGGCTGAGATAGAATCCACTACGTGGCTGAAACCTGCGATACCTGTAGCGAAGGTACGACGTACATCGGTATCGATGAGCGCCATCTCGGCTGCCTCATAGAAGTACTTGTCGTGCATATAGTGGATGAGGTTCAATGTCTTCACATAGACACTAGCGAGCCAATCCATCATATCCAAGAAGCGTGGCATAAACTCCTCGTAAGTTACCACATCACCCTCGATGGCACGATACATAGGACCACACTGCTCACGGGTCTTAGAGTCAACACCACCAGAGATAGCGTAGGTCAAGCACTTAGCCAAGTTGGCACGGGCACCGAAGAACTGCATCTCCTTACCGGTCTGTGTAGCAGATACACAGCAGCAGATGCTATAGTCGTCACCCCAAACTGGGCGCATCACGTCATCGTTCTCATACTGGATAGAGCTTGTCTTGACAGAGATGAGAGAAGCATAGTGCTTGAATGCCTTTGGCAAGCGAGCGCTATAGAGCACGGTCAAGTTAGGCTCTGGTGAAGGACCCATGTTCTCCAAAGTGTGGAGGAAACGGAAGTCGTTCTTGGTTACCATAGAGCGGCCATCCTGACCCATACCACCTACCTCAAGCGTAGCCCAAACTGGATCGCCAGAGAAGAGCTGGTTGTAAGAAGGAATACGAGCGAATTTCACCATGCGGAACTTCATCACCAAGTGGTCGATAAGCTCCTGAGCCTCATCCTCCGTAAGAGTACCCTCATTGAGGTCGCGCTGGATGTAGATGTCGAGGAAGGTAGAAACACGACCTACTGACATAGCCGCACCATTCTGGGTCTTAACGGCACCGAGGTAACCGAAGTAGAGCCACTGCACAGCCTCGCGAGCATTCTTAGCTGGCTGAGAAATATCAAAGCCATAGAGCTGAGCCATCTCCTTCAAGCCCTTGAGAGCCTTGATCTGCATAGAAACCTCTTCACGAAGACGGATTACCTCGTCGATCATCTCACGGTCGCCCATGTTGGCAAGGTCGTTCTGCTTCTCCTGAATCAAGTAGTCGATACCATAGAGGGCCACACGACGGTAGTCGCCCACGATTCGACCACGACCGTATGTATCAGGCAGACCAGTAAGGATATGGTTGTGGCGCACGTGCTTCATCTCTGGGGTGTAAGCATCAAATACGCCGTCATTATGAGTCTTGCAATACTTATGGAAAATCTCGTGGAGCTTCTCAGATGGCTCATAGCCGTAAGTGGTGCAAGCCTGCTCTGCCATCTTGATGCCACCGTATGGCATGAAGGCACGCTTCAATGGCTTGTCGGTCTGAAGACCAACCACCTTCTCAAGCTCCTTAGTGTTTTCGCCGATGTAAGCTGCTGGGTAAGCTGTCAATCCTGAAACAACTTCTGTCTCCATGTCGAGCACACCACCCTTGGCACGCTCCTCTTTCTGGAGTTCCTTCAACATACCCCAGAGGGTATTTGTTGCATCGGTAGGGTCTGCAAGGAACGACTCGTCGCCGTCATAGCTAGTGTAGTTGTTCTGAATGAAATCACGAAGATTCACCTCACTCTTCCACTGGGTTCCCTTGAAACCTCTCCATTCTGTTTTCATCATATTATTCTCCTGTTTTTTATAAGTTAATAATTATATTTATATTTGTACACACATTCGATACATACTCCTCAGGAATTTACACCTTATTATATATATAGCAATAAAAAAGCCCGAACACGTTTGTGCCCGGGTTTTTATACACCTTGTTCGCAAGGTGCAACTACGATGATGCCGCCGACCGTGCCGACCCCACCATTGTATCCTATATTCATATATTTTCCGATGTTCGTTCCTGTTGATTTATTCATATATCTATTTCCTTTATATTACAAAGCCGTTACATTGAGCTCTGTTTGCGGGTGCAAAGTTACAACAATAAAATGAGAAAAGAGAATAATTCGAGTAAATTTTGCACATAAGTGTTTAAAATCCTCATTTATGAGTAGGAAAGCTGGCTCTTTTTGTTTTTTTATACATTCGGAATGTCGCAATCTGAAATGTTTTCCGTATCTTTGCAATCTCATTCATTCATTTAGTAAGAAATATACAATACATTATACTATATGTTGACAGATATTGAAATAGCTAAATCAGTAAAGTTGCGCCCCATCAATGAGGTAGCAGCAGAACTTGGTATCCATGAAGACCAAGTGGAAAACTACGGCCGTTACATCGCCAAGATTACTACAGGCGACATCGACAAGAACAAGTTTAAGAATCATCACCTCATTCTCGTTACAGCCATCAGTCCTACCAAGGCTGGCAATGGTAAGACCACCGTATCCGTGGGCTTGGCTCTCGGTATGCAGAAGATTGGCAAGAAGGCTGTGGTGGCACTGCGTGAGCCATCGCTCGGTCCTTGCTTCGGCATGAAGGGCGGTGCTGCCGGTGGCGGTTATGCCCAAGTATTGCCAATGGACAAGATCAACCTCCATTTCACTGGCGACTTCCATGCCATCACAGAGGCCAACAACATGATTGCTGCCCTCTTGGACAACTACCGTTATCAGCACGAGGCTGAGGGATTCAAGCTCAAGAAGATATTATGGCGTCGCGTGATGGACGTGAACGATCGTGGACTCCGACGCATCATCACTGGTATCGGCGACAAGAACGGTATCGAGACAGAAGCTGGATTCGACATCACTCCTGCTTCTGAAATCATGGCTATCATGTGCTTCGCCACTAGCGTGGACGACCTCCGTCGTCGCATCGATAATATTCTCCTCGGCATCACAGAGGACGATAAACCATTCACCGTCAAGGATATGGGCGTAGGTGGCAGTATCGTTGCCCTCCTCCTCGATGCCTTGAAGCCAAACCTGGTTCAGACCACAGAGGGCACTCCTGCCTTCGTACATTGCGGTCCTTTCGCCAACATCGCCCATGGATGTAACTCCGTGATGGCTACCGCAGCAGCCTTGGAGTATGGCGACTATGCCATTACAGAGGCAGGATTCGGTGCAGACCTGGGCGCAGAGAAATTCTATGACATCAAGTGTCGCAAGACCGGTTTGCAGCCAGACCTCACCGTACTCGTAGTTACCCTCCAGGCATTGAAGATGCACGGTGGCGTGGCCCAGGAAGACATCAAGAAGCCTAACATCGATGGCATGGAGAATGGATACTGGAACCTGGACAAGCACGTGAAGAACTTGCAGAGCTTCGGTCAGACCGTAGTCATCGCCTTCAACAAGTTTGCTACTGATACCGATGAGGAGATTGAGGTATTGCGCCAGCATTGCGAGGAGATGGGTTGCGGATTCGCTGTCAACAGTGCCTTTGCCGAAGGTGGCAAGGGAGCCGTAGAGCTGGCAAACCTCGTGGTGAAAACCATCGACGAGCATCCATCAGCCCCTCTCCACTTCGCCTACAATGACGATGAGCCAATAGAGAAGAAGATCGAGGATGTAGCCTTCAACCTTTATGGTGCCGGCAGTGTAACCATGAGCGATTCGGCAAAGGCTATGATTGATGAGATCAAGAAGTTGGGTGCAGAGAAGTTCCCTATCTGTATTGCCAAGACTCAGTACAGTTTCTCTACCGATGCCAAGGCTTACGGTCCTACAGAGGGTTACGAGCTCCACGTGCGTGACATCACCGTCAACATGGGTGCCGAGATGATCGTAGTCATCGCTGGTCCTATTATGCGTATGCCTGGTTTGCCAAAGAGCCCACAGGCTGAGCGCATCGACGTAGTGAACGGAGAGATTACAGGACTTTCTTAAAGAATTTAGAATTTATAATTAAGAATTCGTGGATATCCTGAATAATAAATAAAGACAAAAGGTTGCTTCCCACGCCGGAAGCAACCTTTTTTATTTTTCTTTGTTCTGCATGGCTGTAGACGAAGCCAAGCTAAATTCGCAGCCGCAGTATAGCTGGTTATAGAATTCATTGAGCCTCAAGAGCTCTCCTCTTCTATTCTGTAGACCACCCTTGCGCCAGTTCATATCCCACCATTCCACATCGGGACAGCCCTCCACGGCAATATGACCCGCGGTATCTATCTGCTTGATGTTCTTCCAGCGCGAGGAAGCTAGCGTGGTGGTGAGCAGATGGAATCCATGCTTCTGCGCATAGCGAGCGGCATGGGTGAGTCGGAACTGGAAGCAAACCGAGCAACGAGACCCTCTTTCTGGCTCTTGCTCCAATCCCCGGATGGTATCAAGCCACTCCTGATGGTCATACTCATCCTCCACGTATGGCACGCCCTGCGCCTCCAAGAATCGCATCAACTCATGCTTGCGGATGTCATATTCCTGCTGGGGATAGATGTTGGAATTGCTGAAATACACGGTGGGCTTCATACCATTGCGAAGCATGCACTCCACAATGGCTGCCGAGCAAGGCGCACAGCAGGCATGAAGCAATACCGATGCTCCATCTGCCTTGGTGCCATCAGGCAAAGCAAGCTTTACGTACTTATATTGTTCTTCTACTGGAATCTTCATTTGCTAATTAATAATTTATCATTAAGAATTAATAATTACCTCTTCTCCTACATTTGAGCACAAAAAAACAAATGAGGTACAGTCTCTCGACACCCCCCATTTGCCCAAATATATGCGAAAACTTATGCAAAGTTACGACTTTTATCCTTACAAACAAATTTTCAGACACTTATTTTTACAAAATGGTTCAAATTAGCTTGTTATTTATGCTATCTTAACACTCTGCATCCGTTATTTCTGTCTTTTTTTGAATAGTTATGCACAAAATATGCATACTATCTCAGCTCTCGCTTCAGGGTGATAACGGTAAGTTCAGGCCATGCACCCAGGCGGAATGGGAAACTGCCACCGATGCCCGATGATACATAGAGCATCTGGCTGCCGATGGTATAAGCACCGCCCCACTCCTTGAAAGCCATGTGGGCTGGTGTCCATTTGCCCACCTTGAGCTGTCCCGCATGGGTATGCCCGGCAAGGGTGAGCTGTATTTTCTTGCCCACTACCTCACGACGCCAATGATGAGGATCGTGGGTAAGGAGCACCTTGAAGCCGTCCTTGTCCACTCCCTTCATCGCCTTTCTCAGGTTGCTGCGATTGGTAAATGGCGGCTGACCGGCATTCTCCACGCCCACGATGGTGATGGAAGCCATGCCATGACCCACCACATGATGGGCGTTCATCAACTGCTGCCACCCCAATCGCTTCTGATAATCGAAGAGCAATCGGCGATTCTGGCGCAAGGCACCGAGCGAATGGTCGGTGGCATATTCGCAATAGTCATGATTGCCCCAGACGGAGTAGATGCCGTCATTGGCATGCAGTTGGCTCAGTATCTTGACGTAGGGCTCCACCTCGGTGGCATTATTGTTCACCAAGTCGCCCGTGAAGAGAATCATATCTGGGTCCTCGCTATTCGTCTGGTCCACCACCTTCTGCACAAAGTCCCTGCCCTTGCTACCCTTGGGATAAGAGCCCAAGTGGAAATCGGTGAGTTGCACCAAGCGGTAGCCATCGAAATAAGGAGGCAAGTCGGGCGAGGTAAAGGTAACATGCTTCACCTCCAACCGCTTCCAGCCCTCAATGAATCCGAAGGCAAACCATCCCATCAGTGCCAGCGCCGGAAGAAGGGCGAAGAACCACGGCATCATGAAATCGAAGAGGATGAACACCACCTTGGGCATCACCGAAAACAGAATCGTGGTGAAGAGAATGCGGACGGAAAGCTTATGAAAGAAACCCATCTGCAGTCCTACCTCGGCAAGCAGAAGAAGCAAGGAAGGCACCCACCACAGAATGGCTAGCACCCAAGGCCACTCGCTCACCCCCAGATGCCAGAGCCAGATGTCGGGCAACAGAGCAAGCCCTGCCATACCTATTATATATAAGAAGGATCTAAAAACCTTCGTAATTACCTTTTTCATTTACCCATTCAAGTATTACTTCGGTGCAAAGATACATAAAAATCCGATGAACCGTTCATGTTTGTAGATGTTTAACTTTATTTTTTTTGCCAATTCATCTCTTTGCAGTATCTTTGCAAGCCGTAAACTGTAAAAAACATCATCAAATTTAATATGGCAAGAAGACTCAGAAAGAAAAGAATAGCTATCATATTGCTCACATTCACAGCCATCATCGCATGGTCTACACATAGTTGCGTATCGCGCTGCACCTCATCTTCGGATAAGGAGAAGGCAAAGGATACGCTCCCCAAGGTGCATATCAACGATTCCATCAGCAATGCACTCACCGAGGGAAAGGAATACCAGAAGATGGATTCGCTCGTCGAGAGATACCTCAAGCGATGGGAAATCAACGGTGCACAGCTTGTCATCACCCGCAACGACTCCCTGCTCTATGCCCGCGGTTTCGGATGGGCAGACAAGGAAAGGGGCATCAGAATGGAACCGAACATGCTGATGCGCTTTGCCTCTGTATCAAAGCTTATCACTGCCGTAGGCATCATGAAACTGCAGGAGATGAAGAAGCTCAAGATGAACGAGAAGGTATTCGGACCTAAGGGAATCCTGAACGATACCACCTACAACAACGGCATCAAGGACCAGCGCTACTACAATATCACCGTGGAGCAGCTGCTTCGCCATCAGGCTGGTTTCAACAACTACGCCGGCGACCCAGTATCCTCTACCCGCTACATCATGATGCAGAACCGTCTCACCACTCCTCCTGACCATAAGACGCTGCTCAAGATTCTCCTGAAGCGTCATCTGGGTTATACTCCGGGCGAAGGCAAATGCTACAGCAATCTGGGCTACATAATCCTCTCCATGATCATTGAGAAGAAGAGCGGAATGAAGTATGAGAACTTCATGAAGAAGTACGTGCTCCAGCCTGCCGGATGCTACGATATGCATATTGCCGGCACCTACTATAAGGACCGTCGTCCTAACGAGACGAAGTATTACATGCACCAGGGCAGCATCCCGGTATATGAATACAACAACAGTGGCAGAATGGTAGAAAAGTGTTATGGCGATACCGACCTTCCTCGCCTCTCAGGTGCAGGAGCATGGTGTGGTTCCGCAGCCGAGCTGAGCCGTCTCATCGCCAGCATCGACGGTCTGCCTCATGTCAAGGACATTCTCAGCCAGAAGAGCATCCAGTTCATGACCACCGAGCAGCCCGACCATCAGTATTCCATCGGTTGGAACTACACACCCAAGAGCAATCGTCCATGGATTCGTACCGGTTCTCTTGCCGGCACCTCTGCCATTGTCCTGAAATACCCCGACGGTCAGTGCTGGATTCTCATCACCAACACCTCCACCTGGAAGGGCCACGGTTTCAGCAACGACACCATGGCATTCTTCGAGAAACTGAGAAAGAAATATATAGCAAAAATGCCTAGGAGAGACTTGTTCTTATAGTCTCTCCTAGGCATTTGGAAATCTGATCCTAGATACTTATAAAATTATATCCTCGATGCGGAGTATTGTTCCTCGTGAGGGCACTTTGGTGCCATAGTCAGGGCACTTTGATGCCCTCGCGAGGAACAAATATTTAGAAGGTGTACTTCAAACCTACCTGACCACGCCAGCGGCTGTAGTAATCGCTATAGCTCTTGTAAGCATAAGCACCATCAAACTTGTAAACACCACCACCCTGATAATTGACAGGTGAATAGTATGCACCGAAGCCATCACCATAAGTATGTCCCCAGTCCTTGTTCAAGAGGTTACCTACGTTCAAGATGTCGAAACTCAACTCGATAGAGTTAATCTGACCAGCCACCTTGAAGCTGAACTTCTGAGCGAAGTGAACATCGAAGTGATGCTCGAAAGCCAAGTTGTCGGCAAAACGCTCGTAGTATTCGCCACGATGCTTGCTCAAATATGAGTCATCAGCAATCCACTTCTTCAGCATCTCACGCTGCATATCCTCGGTAAGCTTGTCACCATGATTGTCGCCAAACATACGGTTGGTGAAGGTATTCTTGTTATACTTGGTCTCCTCGAAGTGCATCTTGTCTATCTGTGCATCTGTAGGAATATAGAACAAGTCATTGCCCTTAGAGCCATCCTCGTTCACGTCACCATAATAATAATAGGTATATGGAGCACCGCTCTTACCCTGGTAGATCAAACCGATAGTGGTCTGCCAGCTCTTCTGATGACCATACTGGATGTGATAGAAAGCAGAAGCCTGGATGCGATGAGGCACATTGTAAGCAGAATTGCCCACCTCCAAGTCGTTGCAGTCACGATGAGTATACTGGTAAGTCCAGTTACTCTTGGCTACAGAAGAACCACCATTGGCAGCACTGCGTGAGCGAGTCCAAGTGTAGCTAGCCATCAAGTCGAGACCAAAGTCGAAATGCTTCTCAGCCTTCAAAGAGAGGTTGACGGTATAACCCTTGGATGTATTGCCGAGGGCATAGACGCCTGCGATAGGAGTACCCTTCACTACGCTCTTATAGAGAGGACGGTTGTCCCACTCATATCCATACTTCTGGGAGAAAGTCTCACCAGTCTGCTCCTGAGCGAGGTTCTTATAGAGAATATCGTTCAATGTCTTAGAGTAGATAGCCTCAGCTGTCCAGTTGATGCCCAAAGCCTCGAAGTCAAAGCCAAGGTTGAAGCGGAGATTCTGCGCAAACTTAAAGTTCTTGCTACATACGGCAACATCCTGGTTACCAGCAGTAACCTTCATCTTGTCGGCATTTGTATTCTGCTTGTTAGGGTCAAGGATCAACTCCAAGCCCTTGGTAGTAGAGTTGCTGCTATCATAAGATGAGAGCTGAAGACCTGTACCAGAGAAATTGTTGCTTACCCAAACAAATGGGATGCGACCTGTGAAGACACCAGCACCACCACGGAGGATGAACTTGCGATCATTGTTGATGTCCCAACGGAAACCTACTCGTGGAGATACCATTGGAGAGAACTTGAGCTTGTCATTGGTCTTCAAGCCCCAACCCTTCTTCTCAGACAATTCGTTGAAGTCCTTGTTCTCCACTGGAGTATCGAAGAACACAGGCACATCCAAACGCAAACCATAAGTCAAAGTGAAGTTGTTGGTGGCAGCCCACTTATCCTGTGCATAGAAACCAAACTGACCAGAAGAGAACTCCGAAGCCCAGTTAGGATCGCCAGTAACATCCACATTAGCCTGTGCATAACGATACTGGTCCATGTAAGCCTTGGAAGGATCCAACTTATCAGCCATATAGTCATCATAGTATGACTTGAACGCATCATAACCCTTGAAGGTATAAGAACCAAACTTATCAGAGATAAACATGTTCTTGAAATGATACACCTCATTGTGAGTACCAAAGAGGAAGGTATGACTGCCATGGAGCCAAGTCAAGTTGTCCTCGAATGTCCAGATGTCCTGGTTCAGGTAGTTGGCCTGAGAGTTGCGCTCCGTACCGAGATTCACAGAACCATTACCCACACCCGTGATGCTGATCATAGGCAAGTTGGCCTTGATGTCACGCTTGTCTCGTACACGAACGAAGCTGACACGAGCCTCATTGCTCACAGCTGGAGAAAGACGGCTCTGGAGCTCGGCGATGAATGAGTTGGTATTGCTCTTGAATGGATAGCTGTAAGCATAAGTATTCAAGCTGCTTGCGCTACCGCCACCGCTCAACTGCTCTGCCTTTACCAAGCTCCAACGGATGGCAAACTTATTAAACTCGTTGATGTTCCAGTCAAGCTTCAAGCCAGCCTTATCGCTCTTGGTATAAATATCCTGATTGCTAAAGTAATCGTTGAATGATACACCCTGCTTCTCAGCCATCTGCTGGAGCATGTTCAGGATGTCCTTAGCCTGATCGGTATTCACCTTAGAGTTGCCGGAGTCTACACCATAAAGATTAGGATATTCCTTGTTGGTACGCTCGTAGTTGGCGAAGAAGAAGAGCTTGTTCTTGATGATTGGTCCACCGAGGGTGACACCCATGTTATACTCTGTCTGCTTCTGATACTTAGGAGCATAGCCAGTACCATCGAGGTAAGGATACTTAGAGCCGATGAGGTCCTGGTTGTAACCATAATAATATGCAGAACCGTGGAACTGGTTGGTACCACTCTTGGTAATGGCATTGATGGCACCACCGGTGAATCCGCTCTGGCGCACATCAAATGGAGCCACGCTCACCTGAATCTGCTCGATAGTCTCCATGGACACTGGCTGAGTACCAGCCTGACCACCATTATTACCACTGGCTGAAAGACCAAACACGTCATTGTTGGCAGCACCATCAATCATGAAGTTGTTGTAGCGGTTGTTAGCACCTGCAAATGACATGGTACCAGACTGAGTAACGGTGAGCTGTGGGTTCAAGCGAGCCACATCAGCGATGCCGTGGGTGATACTAGGCATATCATTGATCTGTGCAGCGTTCATACTGGTAGCAGCACCTGTACGGGAAGCAGCAAGACCTGCCTTACCCGAAACAACGACCTCCTGCAATTGATGTGCATCCTCCTTGAGAGAGAAAGCCAAATTGGTGCTTTCACCCAAAGTAAGACTCACATTGTTCAATGTTTTGTCCTGATAACCAATGTAAGATACCACCACCTTGTAAGGACCACCAGGGCGCATACCCTGAATGATATATCGACCATCGATATTGGATACGGCACGATATACCGTACCAGACGGTTGGTGAGTAGCGGTAACAGTAGCTCCAATGACATCCTCGCCATCGGCTGTAATCTTACCACTGATACCAGAAGTAGTGATCTGAGCCATTGCTGTCGAAACCACAAAGGCCAGCAAAGCCACTAATAAATGCAATCTTTTCTGCATACCTTTTAAGAAAATTAATTAATAATATGGGGAAATCCCCGTTTCTAATGTTTCGACTGCAAAATTAAAAAAAAAATCCGATATAAGTGTTACAAATAAGTGAAAAAAGATACTTTTTCATACAAAAAAAATCTGCGTTAAGCAAATAACGCAGATTTTCTTTAATCTATAAGTATATCGAATGTTTTACTTACAGTTATTTTTTCACTCTTTTCTCTTCCAGATGTTCATCACCTTGCGACGGATGGCAACGATGTTCAGGATAGATACTATCAAGAACAGGCACAGGCCTAGGGCGATGGCTGGGAGCATGGTGCCCTCGTCGATGTCTGGGAAGAGCGTCTCGATGAAGTTCATGTAATAGCCTCTTACAAAGAAGAGGATGATCCATGCGATGACTAGCACCACTACATTGAGCGAGATGGTGAGCACCTGGTATGGTTTCGCCACATTGTTAGGGCTATAACCTATCAAGAGCAGGTTCTCCAGCTTGCTTGAGTTCTTCTGTACCAAGAGGTAGATGCTGAGCATCAGGATGTAGAAACTCAAGATGGAGATGACGAGACCGATAATCATTACCATGGACACCATCATGCGCAGGAAGTAAGTGGTCTTCTCGGCGTCCAGCTTGTCGGTCTCCACCTCATAGCCATTCTGGTCCAGATACTTGGTGATGTTCTCATCGGCAGGGTTGCCCACTTCTACTATCAAGCGAGTTGGGTCGCTATGGTCATTGGGCGCAAACTCCTGGTTGCTCCAGTCCATGAAGGCTTGTGGCACGAGGATGGTGTTCAAACGAGAGGAGAATCCGATGACCTTGCCCTTAAACTGCTCCTTCTTGCCGCCAGCCTGGATGAAGATATTGAAATCAATCATTCCCATCAGTCCATCGCTAATCTTAGGCAGCGAATGGCTCTGGGCAAAACCGAAGTTATACATATTAATATAGGTACGCGGGAGGATGATAGGCACCTCCTTGGCTCCTGGCTCATACTTCCAGTCCTTGAGCGGCACATCCACAAAGCCATCTGGCACACTCTCAAAGAAGAGCTCGCTGTTCAAGACATTCACGCCATTCACTCCCATCTGGGCATCCACCTTGTATTCGGTAGAGGTAAACTTGCCCACTTTCTTCACAAACTTCTGGTCGGTCACATCGTCTATCTCTGCGCCCGAGAAGGTATTGGAGCGCCCGCTGATGGTATTGCCCATGCCTATCTTCTTGCTCATGATGAGATAGTCGGCTTTCATAAAACTGTCTTGCTGCGTGAAGACAGGCAGCACATCCTGATAGAACTGAAAGCCAAAGAGAACGATGAGCATACCAAAGAGATTGGCAAAGGCAAAGCCCGCAAACTGTGGTATGCTAATATGCTGTCGAAGTAATTTCCAAACTAAATTCATTTTTATTATAACTTAAATACATGTTCGTATGGCAGGTCCATGTGCTTGCCGATACTGGTCACGATGACACCTGCCCCCTGCTCCTTCGCCTCGGTCATCATGATGTCTGCCATGATGCGAGAGTTGTTGTCATCAAGGTGACTGATAGGCTCATCGGCGAGGATGAAGTCGAAAGGCTGACAGAGCGCACGCATCATAGCCACACGCTGCTGCTGTCCGAACGACATTCTTCCTATCTTGGCATCCACCTTGTCGGCAATGCATAGCATGTCAAACCACTGGAGTATCTGCTCACGGCTCTTGAAGCCCGTAATCTTGTTCTTGATCTCCACATTCTCCATCGCCGTAAGCTCTGGAAAGAGGCGAAGTTCCTGAAAGAGATGACTGATGTGGCGCTTGCGCATCTCCACCCAATCCTTTACCTTATAGTTGGCGGTTACATCATTGTCAAACATCACGCTTCCGCTGTAGTCGTGACGATAGCCGAGCACATAGCTGCAGAAAGTACTCTTTCCGCTACCACTCTCTGCCTCGATGAGATAGAGATGTCCCTTCTCGAAGGTAACATCCTGCTTCCAAATCTCCGAGTTCAGGTCATCGCGCTGGGCAAAGACCTGTGGGAGAACGGAATGAAGCTGAATCTTTTCCACCTTATTATAGATATTATAATGTTGTATGATTAATATTTACTTTATTTCAATGTATAGACGATAGAATTCAGATTGCCGAATATCGGGGTGAGCAAGCCGGTGATGGTAGAGATAGCGTCTCCCTTGCCATCCTTCTGGTCGCTCGCCTCGCTCTTAGACAGATTGATGACCATCGCCAACTTCTGTCCCACTACGAGCTGCTGCACCTTGGCATCTACCGGATGATTGCTTGGCTGGATGGCATACTGGGCAGAGAGTTCATCGCTGCCACTGAAGAACTGCTTGTCGTCGGTTACACCGAAGTAGAAGGAAGTCTTGCCATCGGTATAGAAGTAAGAGTTCTTGCCCCAGTTGGCTATCTTGGCACCAGCAGGGCATGACTTTTTCCAATAGTCCACATCACCCAGCCACTTACTGTGAGCCAACTTGGCAGCCATCTGCATCTTCATATTGTCGCCGCTCAGTGCTGGCATCACGATACTCATATCGCCATCCACACTGCGGATGATATTGTCCATGTCCACTGCCTGGTTGATGCCCATCAGCAGCGTCTGCAAACTGCGATTGCTCTGCATCATCGGCAAGAACCGCTCGCCCTTCACGTTCATGAAGATACCCGCCAAGGCATCGGCAGGCATAGACTTCACGTAAGTGCCCTTGATGGGACGATAGGTCTGAGCCGACTTCTTCAGGGCAGCATCGATGGTGTTATTGAATGAGAATGTCTCGCCCTTGATCTGAAGAATGCCATTCTTCACCTCCATGTCGGCTGCGACAACCACCTGAGATGGGTCGGTGTCCTTAGGCGCACCGAGGGTGAAAGGAGCCACAAACTTCTCTGGCAAAGCCTGAGCCTGAGCCACCATAGCCATAGGCGACTCCAATGTCTGCAAGCGCTCATACATCGGAGAGGCTGTGATGCCATCCTCCTCATCAGCCTTCAGATATTTCACCATCTGTTGCTGGAGCTGAGCCTGTGCATCGGCTACCACAGGTCCCATGATAAGGAGAGCCTCGTCAGAGAAACCTACGAGCCAAGAGTCTTTTAGTACGGAGAAGGAAAAGCCCTTGCGTTCCTTCACAGGGGTGCAGAGATGCTGCTTGCTGAGGGCGGCAAGCCAATCGCTCACGTCGCTCTCGCTCTTCACCTTGGCACAAAGTCCAAGATTGCCATCGGCACTCTCAAAGAGATACATCTTAGCAGCCAAGTCGATGCCACACTGCGATGCATCCTCTACATGAAGCAAAGACTGGAGCATGCCCGTCTTGTCTGCCATATGGTCTTGATCAGCCATCTGCTGCATGTCTACAGAGATGAGGGCTGTACTCTTCTTAGGGATAGCATTGAGATAATCACTGCCCGAACAGGCGCTCAGCATTGCCATGGTGGCTGCCAAGCACCAAACCATCAAACTTTTATATAATCGTTTCATCACTATATAAATATGTAATCTTCCAAACTTATCACAACCTTCTGTTCAGATACGCCATGTGAACGGCTACCAAGCCCGCGGTCTCCGTGCGCAGTCGGCTTGTACCCAGAGATACGCTCTCATAACCATTTTCCAAGGCAAGGCGCACCTCATCGATACTGAAGTCGCCCTCTGGACCTACCAGTACGGTAATGTCAGCATCCTCAGGCTGTTCAGCCGTCCAAGGCTTTTGCAACTCTGAGAAAAAGTCCTTCTTCTCCACCTCCTCATAGCAGTGGCAGATAAACTTGCGCCCTGGACGAGGAGTGGTAATAAAGTCCTTGAAGCTCTGCATATCATTCACCACTGGCTTCCACGCCTTATGGCTCTGCTTCACGGCAGAGATGACTATCTTCTCGATACGGTCGGCACGCAGGTTCTTTCTCTCCGAGAACTTGCAGTTGAGGAAAGAGATCTCATCAAATCCTATCTCCGTAGCCTTCTCCGTCATCCATTCGATGCGGTCCATCATCTTGGTAGGAGCAATAGCCAAGTGGATATGTCCCTGCCAAGCACGCTGTTGGGGCATGGACTCTAGGATCTCGTAGATGCAACGCTTGTTGGTAGCCAATGACACCTGGGCACGATAAAATGCTCCATCACCATCCATGAGGAAGATTTCATCGCCAGCCTTCAGTCTGAGCACACGCAGGGCATGGGTAGCCTCTTCCTGAGGCAACTCAGTCTCTTGCGCCGCATTGGGCACGTAAAAGTATCTTACTTCTTTCATCGGGTCGCAGCTTTTTTGCGACGATTGATTTCGTCACGGATAAATGAAGCCGACTCATAGTTCTCCTCGTTTACCGCCTTCTCCAGAGCCTTCTCCAGCAGAGAGTCTGGCAAAGCGAGGATAGGCAGAGCCACCGTAGCCACATTTCTATCGAATGGCATGGAGTACTTCTGGAATGTCTCGAGCGATGCACAGATATCTATATTGGCGATGCGTGACAGGAGCACTGCCTCATCGGGACGGATAGGCATCTCCGAACCATCCGCGCTATTGCAGAGCATGGCCTTAAAACCTCTGTCGCGCATACCCTCCAAACGAACGAAATAGTCTTCCCATCGCTCGCCTATCAAGCGGCACAACACATCTACCAGCTGATGGCTGGTATCAACCAACTGATTGCCATGGTTCTTCAATTCCATTGCCACAGGGCGTTCTGCCAAAACGGCAAACGAACGCTGCTCATTCATATCCGTGAGCGTGATGACGCATGAGCCATCACCCTCTGGAATATCGAATACACCCTGATATTTCAAATTATACATATCCTTTTCCTTTCTTTTCTTAAGTTATTAACTTTTCTTGGGGCGAAACAAGAAGGCAAATGCCACACCTACCAAGAGGGCATAACCTGCGAAGATAAACCAGCAGGTCTGCCAGTCGCCCATCAGATAACCATTCTCCCAGTGGCAGTAATGGTTGATGACCTGTCCAGCAAGAATCGTACCAATAGAGGCACCCAGTCCATTGGTCATCAACATGAAGAGTCCCTGAGCCGAAGCTCTGATCTTCTCGTCACACTTCTGGTCTACAAACAAGCCGCCCGACACATTGAAGAAGTCGAACGCCACGCCATACACGATGCAAGAGAGCACGAAGAGGCTCACTCCAGGGAAGGCAGGATTGCCCAGTCCGAAGAATCCGAAGCGCAATACCCACGCAAACATGGCTATGAGCATCACCACCTTGATGCCATATCGCTTGAGGAAGAATGGTATCAGGAGGATGCAGAGTGCCTCAGCCACCTGAGAGATGGATACCAAGAGCGTGGCATTATTGGCAGCGAAGGTATCTATCATCGAAGGGTCGCCCTTGAAGCTGGTGATAAACGGAGTGGCGTAGCCATTGGTTACCTGCAAGCTCATGCCCAGCAAGCCAGAGAAGATGAAGAACATAGCCATCTCCTTGGTCTTGAAGAGCTTGAACGAATCGAAGCCCCAAGTCTCCACCCAGCTCTTCGTTTCCTTCTTGACCACAGGACACTGTGGCAGAGTGAAACAGTAGAGGAAGAGCACGATGCTCAGCACACCAGATACGAGGAACTGGAAGTGCGTGTACTGGAACTTATTGGCATTCTCGCTCAAGAGGAATGAGAAGGAGCCATTGTCCCAAGTAGCACAGTTGACTATCCACATGGTGAGGATGAAGCCCACGGTACCAAACACACGGATAGGTGGGAAATCCTTGACCGTATCCAGCCCATTGCTCTTCAGAATGGTGAAGGCAGAGGTATTGGACAGCGCCAAAGTAGGCATATAGAAAGCTACGCTAAAGGTATAGATGGTGATGAAGAGCGCCTCATTAGGAGTGGCACTCGCCTGTCCCATGGCAAACAAGCCTATCATGCCCAGACCCGCCAAGAGATGGCAATAGCCCAGGAGTCGCTGTGGCTGCACATACTTATCCGCCACAATGCCCATCAAGGTAGGCATGAAAATAGAGACGATACCCTGTATCGTATAAAACCATGAGATTTCATTACCCATCCCAGCCTTACCGAGAAAGTTTCCCATAGATGTAAGGTAAGCTCCCCAAACTGCAAATTCGAGGAAGTTCATGATCGCTAAGCGTACTTTCAGATTCATAGTTTAATATCTTTTATTCATTTGCAAATATGATTGCAAAGGTACATATTTTATCTAAAAAATACGTGCTTTTTAAAGATTTTCACCCTAAAAGCTATTTTATTTAACAAATTATGTGTAATTTTGCAGCCGAATTAATTCAAAAAAAAGAAAAATAGAGACAATAATAGAGAAATGTTATTAAAGTTTTTCCTTACATGTAATAAGATTGGAGCTTTCACCTTGGGTGGAGGCTACGCCATGATACCTATTATGGAGCAGGAGTTTGTGGACAAGAACCAGTGGATGGACAAGCAGGAATTCATGGACATCATGGTGGTGGCACAGACCACCCCGGGCATCTTTGCCATCGATATGGCTAGCCACATCGGCTATAAGCTCAAGGGTGTATGGGGCGGCATCGTGGGTGCGCTGGGCATCGCCCTCCCCTCTATCATCACCATCTTGATTATCGCCATGTTCTTCCAGCACTTCAAGGACAATTACTGGGTGGCTAAGTTCTTCAAGGGCGTGCGTCCTGCCGTGGTGGCTCTCATCGCCGCACCTTGCTTCAAGATGGCAAAGACAGCCAACATCAATCGCTACAACATCTGGAATCCATTCGTATGTTGTGCGCTGATAGCCCTCCTAGGTGTCTCACCTATCTACATCATCATTGCCGCCGGCATACTGGGCTGGCTCTATGGAAAATACAAGAAGCAAAGCTAATCATAAAATTCAAAGCTCAAAGTTCAAAGCTCAAAGTTCAAAGTTCAAAGCTCAAAGTTCAAAGTTCAAAGTTATGTTGTTTCTGAAATTATTTCTGATATTTACCAAGATTGGTACATTCAATTTCGGCGGTGGATATGCGATGCTCTCGCTCATCCACAATGAGACCGTAGTAAAGAACGCTTGGCTCACCAATGCCGAGTTTACCGACATCGTGGCTATCAGCCAGAGTACGCCAGGCCCTATCGGCATCAACTGCGCCACCTACGTGGGCTATACCGCAGTGCTCCATGCCGGCTATCCTCAGTGGGCAGCTTGGCTGGGTTCCTTTCTTGCCTCACTGAGCATCATGTGGCTGCCTTTCATCATGATGATTCTCATCAGCCGCTACCTCGTCACTCACAAGGATTCCAAGTTGGTGAAAGACATCTTCTCTGGTTTGCGTCCAGCCATCATCGGACTGATAGCTGCCGCAGCCGTGCTCTTGATGAACAAGGAGAACTTCGGCTCTCCTACCAAAGATCCATTCACCTTTGGCGTAAGCGTGGTACTCTTCCTTGCCGCCTTCTTCCTGACAAGAGCCAAGAAGGCGAACCCTATCCTGCTGCTCTTCGCTTGCGGCATCATCGGATTGCTCATCTTCTAGAAAAAACACAAGATTTTTCATCGTTAAGATAAAACAAAACGGGCTTGCCTCTCGGCAAACCCGTTTTTAGTACCAAGACGATAATAATAAAATTCCTTTTTGTCTTGATACAAAAAAAATTGATTGTCTCCCGACAACCAATCTTTTATTAACCTTAATAATCTAATACCATGAAAAACACGCTGCAAAGGTACAAAGAAATATTGTAACTAGCAGCGGTTTATATCGAAAATCTTTTTTGTTTTAACTCTCCTTAAAGGTTTTACCATTCCAATTAAGCTTTCTTTGCAGTTTTATGGCATTAACCGTTTTCTTGTCATCTGCCGAAAGCAATGGCAGGGCAAGGCGAATCACCAAGCCATCCTCATGCTGCAACAACATGAAGCTCAACATCCTAGGCTCCACCATCTGTTTCAGTTCTGTGAAGCGAGCATCGGTCATCGTATCTGGCTTCTGAATCAATGATTCCGCCAATGACTGAAGATTCATCTCCAAGGGCAATCGCTGCCAGTTCTGGTCATAGAGATAAAGTTCGCTCTCCTTCTCTGGCAAGCTAAAAGTCTTGACCAGACAGATGACGGAATCCCCATTCTCCACGGGCAGTTTCTTCATCTGCAATGTAGCGACCTTGCTCATTCTTATCTGCAAGAAGTCTGTTGTCAGCGTATCCATCACGCTCACATCATTCAAGGTGTTCTTTACCTCAGCCTTCACGCCCATCTCCTGCAACTCAGCAAATTCCAGTCGCTGGTTCTTCGGCAGATAAGGCATCACCTCATCTGGCATAGACACCAGCAAGTCCTTCATCGACTTGGCATCAGCCGATTGCGGCAGCACTGTCATGGCTGCCAGCAACAATGTATATATTATCTTCTTCATTTTACCTTCCTTATTGATTACAGCGGACAAAGGTACAGCAAATATTTGAGAATACAAAATAAAAAGAGGAGAAAGTTCTCTTCACGAGAACCTTCCCCTCAAATTATCTAATTTTTTAATCGTATGGTTTGAAATATTATTACTCCTCTACCGCAGCCTGCGCCGCCGCCAAGCGAGCGATAGGCACGCGGAATGGAGAGCAGCTCACGTAGTTCAAGCCCACCTTGTGGCAGAACTTAACTGATGATGGCTCACCACCATGCTCACCGCAGATACCGCACTTCAACTCAGGACGAGTGCCACGACCCTTCTTCACTGCCATCTCTACGAGCTGACCTACACCTGTCTGGTCGAGAACCTGGAATGGGTCTACATTCAAGATCTTCTTCTCCAAGTATACAGGCAAGAAGCTAGCGATGTCATCACGGCTATAGCCGAAGGTCATCTGAGTCAAGTCGTTGGTACCGAAGCTGAAGTACTCAGCCTTCTTGGCGATATAATCGGCAGTCAAGGCTGCACGAGGAATCTCAATCATCGTACCCACCTTGAATGGAATCTCCACGCCTTCCTTCTCGAAGAGCTCCTTGGCAGTAGAGCGAATCACCTGCTCCTGCATGTCAAACTCATTGACGATACCGATGAGAGGCACCATGATCTCTGGCTGAGGATCAAAGCCTTCCTTCTTCAGTTCGATGGCTGCACCGAGGATAGCCTTGGTCTGCATCGCTGTTATCTCAGGATAAGTATTGCCCAGACGGCAACCACGATGACCCAACATTGGGTTAGCCTCGCTCAGAGAGTTCACACGCTTCTGGATTTCCTCTACCGAGATACCCATCTCATCAGCCATGGTCTGCTGACCAGCCAAATCGTGAGGTACAAACTCGTGGAGAGGTGGGTCGAGCAAACGAACGTTTACTGGATGACCATCCATCGCCTTCAAGATGCCATAGAAGTCCTGCTTCTGATATGGCAAGAGTTTCTCCAAAGCCTTCTCTCTACCCTCCTTGGTATCAGAGAGAATCATCTCACGCATCGCCTTGATCTTCTCGTTCTCAAAGAACATGTGCTCGGTACGGCAGAGACCGATACCCACAGCACCGAAGTTGCGAGCCACCTCAGCATCGTGAGGAGTATCTGCATTGGTGCGAACCACGAGCTTAGTATATTTGTTACAGAGATTCATCAGCTCTGCGAAGTCGCCTGTCACCTCGGCTGGCTTGGTCTCAACCTCACCCTGGTAAACCTCACCAGTAGAACCATTCAGAGAGATATAGTCGCCCTCATGGAGCACTACGCCGTCTATCTCTACAGTGCGAGCCTTGTAGTCCACATTGATGGCGCCAGCACCTGATACACAGCACTTACCCATGCCACGAGCCACTACGGCAGCGTGAGAAGTCATACCTCCACGAGCGGTCAAGATACCCTCGGCAGCATTCATACCAGCCAAGTCCTCTGGGCTAGTCTCGATACGTACCATCACTACTTTGTGACCATTCTCATGCCACTTCTCTGCATCGTCAGCGAAGAACACGATCTGTCCGCTTGCTGCACCTGGAGAAGCAGGCAAACCACGAGTCAGCACCTTAGCCTGCATCTGGGCAGCCTTGTCGAATACAGGGTGCAAGAGTTCATCCAGCTTGTTTGGCTCACAGCGCAAGAGCGCAGTCTTCTCGTCTATCTCGCCCTCATGCAGCAAGTCCATGGCTATCTTCACCATCGCAGTACCCGTGCGCTTACCGTTACGAGTCTGGAGGAACCAGAGGTGCCCCTCCTGTACGGTGAACTCCATATCCTGCATGTCATGATAGTGGTGCTCCAACTTATCCTGGAGGGCATTGAGCTGAGCATAGATCTCAGGCATAGCCTCCTCCATAGATGGATACTTAGTGGCACGAGTCTCCTCGTCGATGCCCTGGAGCTTAGCCCAGCGGAGCGATCCTTCCTTGGTAATCTGCTGTGGAGTGCGGATACCAGCTACCACGTCCTCGCCCTGAGCATTCACGAGATACTCACCATTGAAGAGGTTCTCGCCAGTAGCTGCGTCACGGCTGAAGCATACACCTGTGGCAGAAGTATTGCCCATGTTACCAAATACCATCGCCATCACAGATACGGCAGTACCCCACTCTGCAGGGATGCCTTCCATCTTGCGATAGAGGATGGCACGCTCGTTCATCCAACTGTCGAACACGGCGCAGATAGCGCCCCAGAGCTGATCCATAGGATTGTCAGGGAAGTCCTTGCCAGTCTGCTGCTTGATGGCAGCCTTGAATGCTGTAACGAGCTGTTTCAGCTCATCCACGTTCATCTCATTATCTAAGGTGATGCCACGCTGCTTCTTCACGTCCATGATGATAGCCTCGAATGGGTCGATGTCTTCCTTGTTCACAGGCTTCATACCGAGCACCACGTCGCCATACATCTGTACGAATCGGCGATAGCTATCGTATGCAAAGCGCTCATTGCCGGTCTTGCGAGCCAAGCCCTCCACTACCTCGTCATTCAGACCCAGGTTGAGGATGGTATCCATCATACCTGGCATAGATGCACGGGCACCAGAGCGAACGCTGACCAAGAGAGGATTTTCCACATCTCCAAACTTTGAGTTCATCAAAGTCTCAATATGTTTTACGGCGTTAGTTACTTCTGTCTGGAGAAGAGCAACTACATCGTCCTTGCCCTTCTCAAAGTATTCATTGCATACATCTGTAGTGATGGTAAAACCTGGAGGCACTGGCACACCGATGAGATTCATCTCTGCCAAGTTAGCACCCTTACCACCGAGCAAGTTGCGCATGTCAGCCTTGCCTTCTGCCTTTCCGTTACCGAAAGTGTAAACTCTTTTTTCTGTCATATTTGTTATAGGTCAAAAATATTATTATCAGTTATTGTTTGTATGTTTCTAAGTTATGTCTCTTCGCTAATGCTAGGATTCATGTTGCAAATATACAGAAAATATTCGAAACCGCCAAACTTTTATACGCTTTTTTGCTATCTCTACATTACATTTTATATTGTTGTCGCACACACGCCGAATATTTTAACAATCTACTACTTTTATACAACAAAATGCGACAAACAAGAAATAGCAGAAAAAACATAACTTATATATAATAAGGTACGCACGAGAAAATAATTCCAAAAACATTTCGAGGGTTCACAAAAAAGTAGTATCTTTGCAGCCATAAAGAAATACAAAACATTATTATGGCAAGAAAACGTAAACCATTACCATTGTTGGAGAATATCACCATCGAGGCTGTAGCAGCCGAGGGCAAGTGCATCACTCGCGTGGATGACCAGGTCATCTTCGTGCCTTTCTGCGTGCCTGGCGATGTGGTAGACCTTCAGGTAGTTAAGAAGAAACATAAGTATTGCGAGGCGAAGGTGGTTCGCTTCATCAAGAAGAGCGAGGTGCGCCAGGAGCCTATGTGCGAGCACTTCGGCATCTGCGGCGGCTGCAAGTGGCAGAACCTGCCTTACGAGGAGCAAATCAAGGCGAAGCAGAAGCAGGTGGAAGACCAGCTCACCCGTATCGGCAAGATAGAATTGCCTGAGTTCCGCCCTATCATGGGCAGCGTGAAGACCCAGGAGTATCGCAACAAGATAGAGTTTGGTTGCTCCAACAAGCGTTGGTTCACCTCTGAGGAGCTGGCAGCCCTGCCTAAGAAGGAGGAAGACACCGTATCTAGCCTCAAGGAGCGCCATGCCCAGAATGCCATCGGCTTCCATATCACGGGTGCCTTCGACAAGATTTACCCTATCAAGAAGTGCTGGCTGATGGACGATCTCTGCAACCAGATTCGCAACTTCGTATTTGAATACGCTGATGCTCACGACTATACCTTCTACGACCTGCGTGAACAGCACGGATTGCTGCGCGATATGATGATACGCAATAGCAATACGGGCGAATGGATGCTCGTATTCCAGTTCCACTACGATGAGGAGGGTGATGAGCAGAAGGCTCAGGAACTGATGCAGCAGGTAGCCGACAAGTTCCCTCAGATCACCTCCCTGATGTATGTGGACAATCAGAAGGGCAACGACACCTTCAATGACTTGGAGCTCAGCCTCTTCAAGGGCAATGACCACATCTTTGAGTTGATGGAAGACCTGCGCTTCAAGGTAGGACCAAAGAGTTTCTACCAGACCAATACCGAGCAGGCTTACCACCTCTACTGCGTGGCTCGCGAGTTTGCCAATCTCACTGGCAATGAGCTGGTTTACGACCTCTACACCGGAACAGGAACCATCGCCAACTTCGTGGCTCACAAGGCCAAGAAGGTCATCGGTATCGAGTACGTGCCAGAGGCCATCGAGGATGCTAAGGTCAACTCTCAGGTCAACAACATCGAGAACACCCTCTTCTATGCAGGCGACATGAAGGACATCCTGACCAATGACTTCATCAAGCAGCATGGTCGCCCAGACGTCATCATCACCGACCCTCCACGTGCCGGTATGCACCCAGACGTGATCAAGGTCATCTTGAATGCCGCTCCTAAGCGCATCGTCTACGTAAGCTGCAACCCAGCCACCCAGGCTCGCGACCTGCAGTTGATGGACGACTACTACCAGGTAGCCGCTGTACAGCCAGTGGATATGTTCCCTCATACCCCACACGTAGAGAACGTAGTCTTGCTCGAAAAGCGCAGCGATGCCGACATCAAGCAGAAGCTAAAGGAACGCCGAGAGCGCGAGAAGGCTATCGCCGAGGCCAAGGCTGCGAAGGAAGCAGAGAAACTAGCACTGGATGCAGAATCTAAATAAATAACCTAGAATAAGAAAAGATGAAAAAAGCAATCATCATGGCGCTCATGGCTGCGGCAGTGACCACAGCCGGCGCACAAAAGAAGCAAACCATCGAATTGCCTTCATGGTTGAGCAATGTAAAATTGTCGGGTTATGGAATGACCCAGTATCAGTACAGCGGACAGAAAGATGCAGAATCCAACTCTTTCAACATCCGTATGGCTCGTATCGCTCTCGAAGGTCGCATCGCAGACGACTTCTACTGGAAGACTCAGATCCAGTTCAACGGCAACACCTCCAACCTGGGGGCAAGCCCAAGAATGGTGGACCTGTTTGCTGAATGGCAGAAGTTCGAGTACTTCAAGGTGAAGATTGGTCAGTTCAAGAACCCATTCACCTTTGAGAATCCGATGCACCCTATCGACCAGGGCTTCATGGGTTATTCCCAGAACGTGAGCAAGCTGGCTGGTTTCAGCGACCGCTCAGGCGAGCATGCCTCCAATGGTCGTGACATCGGTTTGCAATTGCAGGGCGACTTCCTCAAGAATGCCAACGGCCGCAATCTCTTGCACTATCAGATAGGCGTATTCAACGGCCAGGGCACCAACACCAAGGACGTTGACAATCAGAAGAATGTCATCGGTGGCATCTGGGTAATGCCTATCCAGGGTATGCGCATCGGAGCCTTCGGCTGGACTGGTTCTTACGCAAGAAAGGGAACATGGACCGACGAGCATGATGCCACCTATACTGCCGACATTCAGGAACGCTCTGGCGTTCGCAAGCTCAGCCAAAACCGCTACGCCTTCTCCTTCGAATACAAGAAAGACGGCTGGACAGTACGTTCTGAGTATATCCACTCTACCGGCAAGGCTTTTGCCAAGAGCATCACCAATTTCAACGATGCCAACGCCAAGGACTGCAATCTGAATGCAAAAATCGGTGACAAGGCACAGGGTGTATATGGATTGGTTATCGCTCCATTGGCTCAGTTGCCTAAGAACAGCCGTATCGACGTGAAGGCACGTTACGACATGTATCAGCCTAACGGCAAGAGCAACATGCAGAGAACCCAGTATGAGGCTGGTTTGAACTTCCACATCGGCAAGCGAATCTCTATCCTTACCGAGTATGCGCTCATCAACGACAAGACACTCGCGAAGCACAATTACTCTATGGCAGATGCCGAAGTCTGCTTCCGCTTCTAAATATCCCTCACAAAAAATAGGAGATAAACACCCATTCCAGAGTGCTTATCTCCTATTTTTTATTCTTGATCCACTATCTAGGAACTTTATTTTAAGGACTTACAATTCAGATACATGGCGCGACGGGCAATCTCCGCATCTAGGATCTCGTAGATGCTTTGGCTGAAGGGAGATGCTGGTGCTCGTGGGCAAGGGAGGCATCTACAAGACCACCCTGCTGGGCTCCATCCTGCCTCCATGCCTAGCCGACTATTATGCCAACGACAGCACGGGCAACTATCTGGACAAGGACATGCAGGAGGCCCATGCCTGCAAGGGTCACATCTGCCTGGACGCGTTTGAGGCCACCTACGGCAAGAACCTGAGCGCCTTCAAGAGCAATATGACCAAGGAGAGCTTTTCCATTCGCCGCCCCTACGATAAGTTTCGCTCGGAGCTGATGCATCGCAGCTCGCTGAGCGGCACGAGCAATGAGCAGCACATCTCCTGGCGAAGGAGGTTCTGGCACAGGCGATTCAGGAAACGTAGGACTCTAACAGACAACTTATCCCCCTCATCTAAAAAGTGATTAGAACTATGAAAAAGGAAAACATCAAGAAGGTGATCAACCTCATCGTGACCGTGCTCACAGCCATCGCCAGTTCATTCTGTGTGCAGAGCTGTAAATAATTAAGAATTTGTTGAACTGATTAAAAATTAACCATTAAGAAGATTATGACGAAAAAAAGAGACATCAATCTGATCGTGCTGCATTGCAGCGCTACCCGTGTGAACCAGAACTTCAGTATGGACGACCTGGAGGCTTGCCACAAGGCTCGCGGATTCTCCGAGGTGGGCTATCACTACTACATCACCAAGGACGGCACGCTCTATCCAGGGCGCAATGAAGACAAGGTGGGCGCTCACGCCCGCCACTTCAATGCCCACAGCATCGGCATCTGCTATGAGGGCGGACTGGACGAGCATGGCAAACCTGCCGATACTCGCACCCTAGCCCAGAAGATAACGATGGAGGAGCTGCTCAAGAGCATCTGCCTCGACTTCCCCGATGCCGTGATTCTGGGCCACAGAGACCTGCCGGGCGTCCACAAGGAATGTCCTTGCTTTGACACCAAGGCATGGCTCAAGGAAATAGACTTCCACATCTAAAATATAAAAAAAGAGTGTTCTGCCACAAAAACATGCAGAACACTCTTTTTTTTCTTTTGCCATATATTAATAAGGTGAAGCCCCCATCAGAACGAATAAGAGAAACCGATGGAGAGAAACTCCTTCAGCTGCCAGTAGCTATCGCCATCCTCTCGCGCCGCTCCGTCATCAAATCGAGGATAGACGAAGAGATTGCTGGAGATGTAGCGATTGAACTGGAAGGTGAGCGTATTCTCCCACTCTATCTCAGCTCGCTTATAGGTGGTGTAGCCCCAGAGACGGGTCTTCCACTTGATGTTCTCTGCTATCTGCCATGCCAGGTCGAAGGTACACTCCGAACCGTAGTCGGTCATGCCGTGCTTGCCTTTGTCCAATCCATATCGGGTGGCCAAAGCCTCTCTGCCCACGTACTTCCAGTTGAGAGCCAAAGGAGCCAAGTGGGCACTACCCTTCAGCTTGTGGTCCAGCCAATCCACGGTGTAATCCATACCGACGGAGAGGTTGAGATTGAATGGTGAGAAAAAGTCGGAATATACCATCTTGTCATTGCTCTTATAGCCATGGGCAAACTGGGTCTGCGCCACCATCTGCACGGTATAATACCACTTCTTGGTGGCCTGAAGTCCGAGCTTGCTGGTGTATCGGATCAAGTCATCGGATGTCTTGAGCGTATGCACGGAGTCGCCCTTGCTGGTCTGATAGCCCAGGCGCAGCTCCAACTTGTTCTCCCACTTCACCTTCTGCTTGTTGTTGTAATTGGCTTGCATGGTGAGGCGGCCCAGCATCGAATAGTTGCTCTCGCCACCCTTGTACCAGTTGCCCGACACATAGTTCTGCAAGAACTGGAGGTAGTAATCGCCGCCGATGGTCCAGAAATTAGGACGGGTGATGATGAAATCCATCGGAGCGGCATCAGGCTCTATCGCCTTGGGAGCCACCTGGTCCACGATGTCAGAATGATTCTTCTTGGGCTTGGACTGGGCTGCGATAGGCGCCCCCACCTGCTTGAGATGCGACTCCGTATCCCTGACCAAGTCGGGGCGGTTGAGGTAAACATGCATCAGGGCAGCATCGAGCGATGATCCCAAGGCATCCACAGAGTCAGTCACCTGATTGAGGCGCAAGAAGCGATGGCCCGGACCCTGATAGAAGGTGAGCGGCGTGAAGAGCATGGAGTATCGGCTATCGTTAGCCTCCAGCTGGAGCGAGTCGGCACGCTGGCGTGCAAGAGCCAGCGAGTCGGTATATTTCTTCACCAGTTCAGATTCCATCTGCAAGAGATTATCCTTCTGTACCCTCTTGTGAGAACGCTGAGCAGTAGCTGTCCCCAAGCCTGCAACAAGTGCAAAAATGAGTAATCCTATTCTTATTTTCATACCTTTATTCATATTTTTGGGCACAAAGGTAATAAATAATTCATAAATCTCCATGCTTTATTTGAAATATTTTGGCTATTTCACAAATTTATCGTAACTTTGCAGCCAAATTATTCTAATTTAAAATATAAACATCGTGGCTGAAACAAAGTACATCTTCGTTACTGGTGGTGTGGTTTCTTCATTGGGAAAAGGAATCATCTCTTCATCCATCGGCAAGCTTCTGCAAGCCAGAGGCTACAACATTACAATTCAAAAGTTTGACCCATACATCAACATCGACCCGGGCACACTGAACCCCTATGAACATGGTGAGTGCTACGTGACAGTGGACGGTATGGAGACAGACCTCGACCTCGGTCACTACGAGAGATTCACAGGTATTCAGACAACAAAGGCAAATTCCCTCACTACAGGTCGTATCTACAAAGCTGTCATCGACAAGGAGCGCCGTGGCGACTATCTCGGCAAGACTATCCAGGTGGTGCCTCACATCACCGACGAGATCAAGCGCAACGTGAAATTGCTCGGTCAGAAGTATCACTACGACTTCGTGATCACCGAGATAGGTGGTACCATCGGCGACATCGAGAGTGCTCCTTTCATGGAGGCCATCCGCCAGTTGAAGTGGGAATTGGGCAAGAACGCCATCAACGTACACCTCACCTACATCCCTTATCTCAAGGCAGCAGGTGAATTGAAGACCAAGCCTACCCAGCACTCCGTCAAGGAACTGCAGAGCGTGGGCATTCAGCCAGACATCCTCATCCTCCGCACCGAGAAGCACCTGGAGCAGGGCATCCTGAAGAAAGTGGCTAGCTTCTGTAACGTGGACCTGGACTGCGTGATCCAGAGCGAGGACCTGCCTAGCATCTACGAGGTGCCAGTCAACATGCAGAACCAGGGACTGGACACCGCCATCCTGCGCAAGATGGGCGAACCTATCGGCGAGACCCCTGCCCTGGGACCTTGGAAGGCATTCCTAGACCGCAGAAACAAGGCGACAGAGACCGTCAACATCGGACTGGTGGGCAAGTATGACCTCCAGGATGCCTACAAGAGCATCCGCGAGAGCCTCTCACATGCAGGTACCTATAATGACCATAAGGTGAAGATCACCTTCATCAACTCAGAATACCTCACAGAGGACAACGTGGCTGAGCAGCTCAAGGACCAGGACGGCATCGTGATCTGCCCAGGATTCGGACAGCGTGGCATCGAGGGCAAGATCATCGCAGCCCACTATACCCGCACCCACGACATCCCAACCTTCGGCATCTGCCTGGGTATGCAGATGATGGTCATCGAGTTTGCCCGCAACGTATTGGGCTATAAGGATGCCAACTCCCGCGAGATGGACGAGAAGACTCCACACAACGTGATAGACATCATGGAGGAGCAGAAGAACATCTCCAATATGGGAGGCACCATGCGCCTGGGCGCTTACGAGTGCATACTGAAGCAGGGCAGCCGCGTGTTCAACATCTATAAGAAGGAACACATACAGGAGCGCCATCGCCATCGCTATGAGTTCAACAACGAGTTCCAGATGGAATACGAGAAGAACGGCATGATGTGCGTGGGTCGCAACCCAGAGAGCGACTTGGTGGAAATCGTGGAGATACCAGGCTTGAAATGGTACATCGGTACACAGTATCACCCAGAGTACCAGAGCACGGTATTGAAGCCACACCCACTGTTCGTGGACTTCGTGAAGACTGCCATTGCCAACAAGAAATAAGGCAAGAGAGCGGTCTTGGGACCAGAGAGAAATAACAAAAATAACAATAAATGAATAAAAACAACATTATCGGTTTCCTCCTGATTGCCGTCGTGCTGATAGGTTTCAGCTGGTATTCTCAGCCTTCTGCGGAAGAACAGAGAGCGGCATTCGTTCAGGACTCCATCGCCAAGGCTAAGCACGCCGAGATGGAAAAAGCCAATCAGGCTGCCGCTGCTAAGCGCCAGGCTGATGCCAAGGCTAAGATTGAGACTGACTCTACCGCCCTATTCTATTCGGCACTGAAGGGACAGGCTCAGAAAGTGGTATTGAAAAACGACAAAGTGGAGTTGACTCTCAACACCAAGGGTGGTACAGTGGAAAAGGCTGTCATCAAGGGATATGTGGGTCATAACATCAAGGTAAAGGACGGTTCGGCTGACGCTAAGGACGTAACCCTCTTTGATGGTGCCGACCAGAGCCTCAAGTTCATGCTCGAGGCTAAGGAAGCCAACATCATCACCAGCGACCTATACTTCACTCCTTCCAACGTGACCGACTCTACCGTTACCATGACGGCAGTGGCTGGTGAGGGCAAGACGCTCAGCATGACCTATACACTGGGCAAGGACTATATGCTCCACATGAGCCTCCAGGCTCAGGGCATGGCTGGCCTCTTCTCGCCTAACTACAGCAAGATGGACGTGGACTGGAGCGACAAGGCTCGACAGCAGGAGCGCGGCTTCATGTTTGAGAACCGCTACACCACCCTGACCTATCACGACGCTGAGGGCGGCACAGACCACCTGAACGAGGGCAGCGAGAAAATCGATGAGAAGATAGACGAGACCATCGACTGGGTATCGTTCAAGAACCAGTTCTTCTCTGCCATCATCGTGGCTAAGGACAACTTCGACAAGGATGCCCTCATGACTTCTGTACCTCAGGAGAAGGGCTCTGGCTATCTGAAGCAGTTCCAGGCTAAGATGAAGACTGGTTTCGACCCTACGGGCAAGAAGGCATCTGAGTTTGAGTTCTACTTTGGTCCTAACGACTTCCAGATACTCAAGAACACCGAGAAGGAAAGCACCTTCGGCAAGGAGTTGGAGTTCCAGAAGCTGGTATACCTGGGATGGCCTATCATCCGCTGGATCAACCGCTTCTTCACCCTCTACGTCTTCGACTGGCTGAGCAAGATCTTCCCTATGGGTATCGTATTGATTCTCATCACGCTCCTCCTGAAGCTCATCACCTATCCTATGGTGAAGAAGAGCTATATGAGCAGTGCCAAGATGAGAGTATTGAAGCCAAAGCTCGAGGCTGCCACCGCTCAGTATAACAAGCCTGAGGACCAGATGCAGAAGCAGCAGGCGATGATGCAGGAGTATGCCAAGTATGGCGTAAGCCCACTCTCTGGTTGTATCCCTATGCTGATCCAGATGCCTGTATGGGTGGCTATGTTCAACTTCGTGCCTAATGCCATCCAGCTGCGTGGTGAGCACTTCCTCTGGATGAGCGACTTGAGCACCTACGACCCTATCTTCGAATGGAATACTAACATCTGGTTGATAGGCGACCACTTGAGTTTGACCTGTATCCTCTTCTGTGTAGCCAACCTCCTGTACTCTTGGATGACCATGCGCCAGCAGAGAGACCAGATGGTGGGTCAGCAGGCAGAGCAGATGAAGATGATGCAGTGGATGATGTTCCTCATGCCATTGATGTTCTTCTTCATGTTCAATGACTACTCATCAGGTTTGAACTTCTACTACTTCATCTCATTGTTCTTCAGTGCCGCCATCATGTGGACACTGCGCAAGACTACCAACGACGAGAAGCTCCTCGCCATTCTGGAGAAGCGCTACCAGGAGAACAAGAACAACCCTAAGAAGGCTAGCGGCATCATGGCACGTATGCAGGCCCTACAGGAGATGCAGCGCCAGCAGCAGGAAGAGATGATGCGAAAGAAAGCTGAACTCGACGAAAAGAAAAAGAATCTTGGAAAATAAGATTCTCACATGATAAATACAAAAAAAGCAGCATATCCGAAAATGGATATGCTGCTTTTTTATTGCCTTTATTTTTTATCGTCTTTATTTCTTTTTCATTTTATTTCTTCAGCACTGGCTCACAAGTCAGGTTGACTCCCAGCTTCTTGAAGATGCGCTGGTCCACATCGCCTAGCATCACTGTGCAGTGCACCTGGCAGCCACGGAGCTTAGGCAGCTGCTCCAGTGCCTTCTTGCAGTTCTCGTCATTCTCAGAGAGTACGGAGAGCGCCACGAGCACCTCATCCGTGTGCAGGCGAGGATTCTTGCCGCCAAGATAGCTAACCTTGGTATGCTGGATAGGCTTGATCATGGACTGAGGTATCAACTTCAGCTCGTGGTCGATGCCAGCCAGATGCTTCATCACATTGAGCAAGAGGGCTGCGCTGCATCCCAAGAGTTCGCTGCTATGGGCAGTAATGATGGTGCCATCCTCCAGTTCCAAGGCTGAGGAGGTATGCCCCGTCTTCTTCAGCGACTCCTTAGCAGCCACCGTCACCTTGCGATAGTCGGTATTGATCTTAGCCTGATTGAAGAGCATCTTGATCTTATTGATCTCCGACTCATTGCATGCCCCCATAGCCAACTTATTGGTAGCGGCATAGTAGCGACGGATAATCTCATTCTTGGAAGCCTCACAGCAAGCCTCGTCATCAGAGATGCAGAAGCCCACCATGTTGACACCCATATCCGTAGGCGACTTATAAGGATTGCTGCCATAGATGCCCTCGAAGAGCGCATTCAGCACAGGATAGATCTCCACGTCGCGGTTGTAGTTGATGGCTATCTTGTTGTATGCCTCCAGATGGAATGGGTCTATCATGTTCACGTCATTGAGGTCGGCGGTGGCAGCCTCGTAGGCGATATTGACCGGATGCTTCAGTGGGAGATTCCACACAGGGAAGGTCTCAAACTTGGCATAGCCTGCACGCACGCCACGCTTGTTCTCATTATAGAGCTGGCTCAAGCATACCGCCATCTTGCCGCTACCAGGCCCCGGAGCAGTAACGATGACCAGTGGGCGCTCAGTCTCCACATAGTCATTCTTGCCAAATCCCTCGTCCGAAGCTATCAAGTCCACATCGTGAGGATAGCCCTCTATGAGATAGTGGCAGTAAGTCTTGATGCCCTGGCGCTCCAATCGCTGCTTGAAGGCGATGGCAGCAGGCTGACCATTGTAATGGGTGATGACAACAGAACCCACCATAAAACCACGGTTCTGAAATTCGCCACGCAGGCGCAATACATCCTCATCGTAGGTGATGCCCAAGTCGGCACGCGTCTTGTTCTTCTCGATGTCGGCTGCACTTATCACGATAACAATCTCTATGCTATCGCTGATTTTTTGGAACATGCGCAGTTTGCTATCAGGCATGAAACCTGGTAAAACACGGCTGGCGTGGTGGTCGTCGAAAAGCTTGCCTCCCAATTCGAGATACAGCTTTCCATCAAACTTAGAGATTCTCTCCTTGATGTGTTCAGATTGAATCTTCTGATACTTCTCGTTGTCAAATCCTATCTTCATAATTTTGAAAAATCTAATTTGAGTGCAAAATTACAAAAAACTATCGGATTATCCCAAAAAGTCATCATAAAAAATGTGAGAAATCCGACAAGTGACATCTTTTTCCCTAGATGCCATCTTGCCGGAATAGCATGGCGAAACTGATTCACATCATCTCGACCCATAAGTCCTTATTAAGAATTAAGACAGATTTATCGTATCCTGTTCTCCAAATTTTTACTGCAAAAGTACTACTTTTCTGCCAAAATGGGGGTTCATTGCGTAAAAAAATGGTTTCATACGCTCAATTAGGTGTTTCATTCCTCAAGAAATATGCAGACTACCCCAATATTTTCTCCTTTTTTTGCTATTTTAATTTTGTTGACTTAGAATTTTAATGTAACTTTGCACCTTGAATAAATAATAACAACTAAACAACATGATTAAAGCAATGATTTTGGCTGCGGCTGCTCTCACCATGAGCGCTACTGCAGCTGATGCACAAACTATGATTCAGAAGAACAACATCAAGGTGGAAAACCACCTGATGACCCCTGAGGCTCTCTGGGCCATGGGAAGAATCGGCGGTACAGCGGCTTCGCCTAACGGCAAGCAAATCGTGTACCAGGTAGGTTACTACAGCGTAAAGGAAAACAAGAGCCACCAGATGCTCTTCATCATGGACGCCAATGGCAAGAACAAGAAGGCGCTCACCACTGACGCCAAGAGCGAGAGTGACGCTGCATGGATCAATGGCGGACAGAAGATTGCCTTCCTGCGTGAGGGACAGCTCTGGAGCATGAACCCAGACGGCACTGACCGCAAGCAGCTGACCCAGGACGAGAAAGGCATCGAGGGCTTCAAGTTCTCACCTGACGGCAAGAAGGTGATCCTCATCAAGGAGTTGCCTTACAACGGTACCATCCAGAAGAATCCTTCAGACCTGCCTCTGGCTACCGGCAGACTGGTAACCGACATGAACTATCGCCACTGGGACCACTACGTGGAGAGCATCCTGCATCCATTTGTAGCCGACGTGGCAGAAGATGGCAGCATCAATGAGGGCGAGGACATCCTGAAGGGTGAGCCATTCGAGTGCCCAATGGCACCATTTGGTGGCATCGAGCAGTTGGCTTGGAGCCCAGACAGCAAGACCATCGCCTATACTTGCAGAAAGAAGGAGGGTGTGCAGTATGCCATCTCTACCGACTCTGACATCTACCTATATAATATAGGTACGCGCGAGACCAAGAACATCTGCAAGGAAGAGGGCTATGTGGAGCCTAAGATAGACGCTACCAAGAGCATGAGAAATCAGGCTGTCAATGCACCTGAGAACTTGAAGAACAATCCGGGCTATGACACCAATCCTCAGTTCTCTGCTGATGGCAAGTACATCGCTTGGCAGAGCATGGCTCGTGATGGATATGAGAGCGACCGCAACCGCCTCTGCGTCTATGACCTAGCCACTGGCAAGAAGAACTACGTGACCGAGAAGTTTGACTCTAACGTAGAGGGCTTCACTTGGAACAAGGACTCCAAGAGCTTTACTTTCATCGGTGTATGGCACGGCACGCTGAACCTCTACCAGACCAACCTGAAGGGTGAGGTAAAGCAGATTACCAACGAATGGGCTGACTATGGCAGCGTATCTCTCGCCAACCAAGGCAACAAGATTCTGGCTACCCGTGCCAGCATGTCCCACCCTACCGACATCTATATGGTAACGCCTGGCAAGGACGCCAAGAGCACCAAGGTGGAGCAGTTGACACGTGAGAACGACCATATCCTGAGCCAGTTGAACCTGGGCAAGTGCGAGCAGCGATGGGTGAAGACTACAGACGGCAAGCAGATGCTGGTATGGATTATGTTGCCATCCAACTTTGATGCCAACAAGAAGTACCCTACCCTCCTCTTCTGCGAAGGTGGTCCACAGAGCCCTGTGAGCCAGTTCTGGAGCTACCGTTGGAACATCCAGATTATGGCAGCCAATGGTTATGTGGTAGTATTGCCTAACCGTCGTGGTCTGCCTGGTTTCGGCAGCGAATGGAACGAGGAAATAAGTGGCGACTGGACCGGTCAGTGCATGAACGACTATCTCTCAGCCATCGACGATGCAGCCCAGAATCTCCCATACGTGGACAAGGACCGCTTGGGCTGTGTAGGTGCAAGCTTTGGTGGTTTCTCAGTATACTATCTAGCAGGTCATCACAACAAGCGTTTCAAGGCATTCCTCTCTCACGATGGTGCTTTCAATCTGGAGAGCATGTACACCGATACCGAGGAGGCATGGTTCTCTAACTGGGAGTACGACGATGCTTACTGGAACAAGGACCAGACAGCCAACGCCAAGAAGACCTACGAGAATAGTCCTCACAAGTTTGTAGATCAGTGGGATACCCCTATCCTCTGCATCCACGGCGAGAAAGACTATCGCATCAATGCCAACCAGGGTATGGGTGCCTTCAATGCCGCTCGTATGCGTGGCATCCCAGCCGAGCTCCTCATCTTCCCAGATGAGAACCACTGGGTATTGAAGCCTCAGAATGGCATTCTCTGGCAGAGAACCTTCTTCGCCTGGTTGGACAAATGGCTGAAGAAGTAATGAATAATGTATAATGTACAATTGATAATGTATAATGTACAATTCATAAATAACCAAAAAGCCTTCCCGATAAAAGTTTCGGGAAGGCTTTTTTATTTTTTATTTTATAATCTATTCATTATACATTGTACATTATCAATTATACATTATACATTGTACATTGTACATTAAAATGATTTAGCTTACGCGATTCAACTTCTTGATAATAGAGAAGATGAAGAGGGCAGCGAGAAGGCAGATAACCATCAAGGTACCCCATACTACTGGCAATGGCATATCCCACATGTGACCTGGGATGGAAACCAACTTATTACCAAGAGCAGTGGCTACAAACCATCCACCCATGATCATACCCTTATACTTAGGAGGTGCTACCTTAGACACAAATGAAATGCCAATTGGTGAGAGGAGCAACTCGGCGAAAGTCAAGATGAGGTATGTGCTAACGAGCAAGTTAGGAGTAACATTTGCCACATGGTTAGGGTGATCAGTAGCAGGCAAACCGATACTTGATACCGTCATCAAGAGATAAGCACAGGCTGCCACCAACATACCGAGACCAATCTTAACAGGAGCCTTAGGTTCCTTGCCAATTCTGCCCAACCAACCAAAGAGCGCAATGCTCACTGGAGTCAATGCCACAACGAAGCAAGGATTGAACTGCTGGAAGATAGGAGCGTCGATGGCAACAGTGTCACTGCCATGCTGCATATAAGTATAAACCAAGATGGCGGCTGGAATCACGATGAGTGCCAAGTTGGTAAGCTTAGACTTACCTGTAGCCTCCTTGCCAGAAGTGAGCAATCCACAGATACCAAACACCATGAAGATGCACCATACCAAGTTCAATACATTGAACTCCATACCTGTAACGCCAGTAGCCTCACGAGCAGTAAACTCATCAGCAAACCAAGTCAAGGTCAGACCATTCTGGTGGAAAGCCATCCAGAAGAAGATAACCACAGCAAATACCAAAGTCAGGCAAACGATGCGCTCCTTGGTCTCAGCTGGGCTCATCTCCTCTACCTCCTCAGCCTGAGCGCCATCAGCCTTCTTGCCCTTAGCAAGTACCTGCTGATATGTCTTCTTGCCCAAGAAGTAGATCAAGATGGAAATGATGACAGAAACACAAGCCACGGCAAATGCAAAGTGATAAGAATCAGCCTTGGAATAGCCCAGGTCGTTCTGTGCCCATGCCATAATGGATGTAGCGGCTGTAGGTGCGAAGAGGGCACCAATATTGATAGCCATATAGAACAAAGAGAAGCCGGAGTCACGATGCTGCGCATACTTAGGGTCATTGTAGAGGTCGCCCACCATCACCTGGAGGTTACCCTTGAAGAAACCCGTACCCAAGCTGACCAGCAGCAATGCCGCACCCATGGCAGCCACAGCCACAGCGCCACCACCCAGAGGGATGGAAAGGAAGAAATAGCCCAGGAACATGATGAGGATACCGATGATGACCATCTTGTTGTAACCCCACTTGTCGGCAGCCATACCACCAAACAAAGGCAAGAAATACACAGCAGTGAGGAACCAAGTATAAATCTCTGATGCCGTACCAGCATCAAAGCCGAAGTTCTCACCAAGGAACAATGCAAACACGGCAAGCATGGTATAATAGCCAAAGCGCTCGCCCGTATTAGCCAAAGCTAAGGTCCACAGACCTTTTGGTTGATTCTCAAACATAATTTTTTTTAATTGTTTTATTCTTATTATTTAGTTATTCTTTTCTCGTTTATTCGTTGCAAAGGTACACAATTTATTCGATATTACAAACATTCTGCACCAAAAAGACACCAAGAAAAAGCAGTTTTCTATTAAAAAAGCGTCTAAATCACTAAAAAACATATAAATAGGAGAAAGATTTTCGCTTTTTATTACATCTTGTTTGCATTTTTTTTGTAACTTTGCACCCCGAAATCAGAGACTGGTTTCAAATAATAAAGAAATTCTACATAAAATAAATAGAAAGGTAAAAGGGTATTTATGAGACAACTTAAGATTAGTAAGAGTATAACCAACCGTTCCAGTGAAGCACTTGATAAGTACTTGGTGGAGATTGGTCGTGAACCTATGGTCTCCATTGATGAGGAGATTGAACTCGCCCAGAAGATTCGTAAGGGCGGACGCGAAGGTGAGCGTGCCAAGGATAAATTGGTCAAGGCAAACCTCCGTTTCGTTGTGTCTGTTGCCAAGCAGTATCAGCATCAGGGGCTTTCTCTTACCGACCTCATCGACGAGGGTAACATCGGTTTGGTAAAGGCTGCCGAGAAGTTTGACGAGACTCGTGGTTTTAAGTTCATCTCATACGCTGTATGGTGGATTCGCCAGAGCATCCTTCAGGCTATCGCTGAGCAGAGCCGTATTGTTCGCTTGCCTTTGAACCAGGTAGGTGCATTGAGCAAGATCAGTGCTGAGATCAGCAAGTTCGAGCAGGAGAACCAGCGCAAGCCTTCTGTTGCAGAGTTGGCTCAGATTACCAAGATGGAGGAGAGCAAGATAGACCAGACCATCAAGGCTGATAACCACCACATGAGTATCGATGCGCCATTTGGTAGCGACGATGATGACAATGCGATGGTCGACGTGATGGCTTCAGGTGACGACAGCCGTACAGATAAGGGCGTTGACTTCGAGTCTATGAGCAGCGAGTTGCAGCGTGTGCTTGCCTCTGTATTGAAGGAGCGTGAGCGCAAGATTCTATGCTACTGCTATGGCATCGGTTGCCATGAGAAAGGTTTGGAGGAAATCGGTAGCGAGTTTAACTTGACTCGTGAGCGTGTACGCCAGATTCGTGAGAAGAGTATCATCAAGCTCCGTGACAGCGGTAAGATCAAGATCTTGATGAAGTATTTGGGATAATTGATAATGAATAATTAATAATTCATTCGGATAGAAGACGAGAGAGAATTAGATAAGAAAGGCGATAGCAATATCGCTAAAAAAGGGCAATCAGATGGTATAAATTCCAATCTGATTGCCCTTTATCTTTTTAGTTGATAAAATTACCAAACTTATCGATATGTCCAGTGATGCCGTCACGGGTGGCCTCGAAGTAAGGATACTCATCTCTCAGGCAGATTTCATCATATAGGAAATCGGCTACGATGGTATCATTACCATCTGGGAGCACCAAACCCATCTTACCATTCTTCTCTGCAATAACAGGAACAGCGGTCAGGTCATCATTGTAAACATAACATGTGCGAAGGAAATCATAAGTTGGCGAAAGCATCAAGTTGCCCTGATAGTCTTTCATGCCAAACTTGCCATCCTGCTCAAACACCTCATGATACTGCACATACTTCTCCTTCAGGCGTTGATAATAGAATATCATCTTGCGCTTGTCGTTGATGAAGTCCAGCATATACTGGAATGTATCGCAATAGTTGGCTACCGAACGAACCAGGATCATCTTCAGGTCCAATCCTTTCAATACCTTGCGATTCAAGTCAATATACTTGGCAATGGCCTTTTCCTTCTCTGGCACAGAGAGGCTAGCCAATCGCTCCTCAAACTTGAGCATAGCTTGCTTGGTACCCGACATACCCTTGATATATCGGTGTATCTGTCGGCTCATTTCTGAGCACACAAACTTGTCTATCTCCTGCTGCTCTATCGGGTCAGCATACTCTTTAATCAATGATTCAGGCGTAGCATTCATGGTTATTTCCTTTCTTCAATTATTAATTCTTAATTCTTAATTACTTCTTCACGTTTGGTTTCTGCAAGCCATATCCCTTGCGCTTGTCCTCCATCAAGAGGAGCAGAGAGATGACGATGGCTATCACGCCAAAGCCGGCAAAGATGGTCATCGTCTGGGTATAGTCGATGATGCCATCGGCAGCTGTGTTAGCCTGGTTTACCTTACCGATCCATACTGGAACAAGAGCCAAGCCGATGTTCTGGATATAGAAGATGAGGGCGTATGCAGTACCCAGAAGTTTCATTGGAATAATCTTTGGCACGGATGGCCACATGGCAGATGGTACCAGTCCGAAGGCTACACCCAGGATGAGCATCATGGCGATGGCGATAACCCAAGAGTTGATTGGCAAGGCGAATACCACATGTACCAAGGTCAAGAGGCAACTACCGATAATCATCAGGGTAGCACCCTTGCCCACCTTGTCGTACAAGGCACCAAAGAGTGGAGTCAAGATGATGGTACCGAATGGCAACATGGCTGGTATCAGTCCCGCTACATCGGCATCCACACCGTACTTGAACACCATCAACTTGGTGGCAAACTTCAAGAATGGGAACACGCCGGCATAGAACATCAGGCAGAGGAAAGCCACATACCAGAAACCTGTGGTCTTCACCAGGCCGATCAAGTCGGCAAACTTGAATCCCTCTTCTGGCTCAGAAGCCACGGCAGCAGCCGAAGCATCCTCCTTCTTATCCATCACGCAGTAAACGAGGTAAACGAGCACACCCGCACAAAGCAAGGCTGCACCCAGACCTACAGAGGCTGACACGCCACCCATCATCTTGGCGAATGGAAGGGAGGCACCCAGGGCTGCGGCAGTACCCAGACGAGCCAAAGCCACCTGCACACCCATGGCAAGTGCCAACTCATGGCCCGTAAACCACTTCACGATGACCTTGCTCACGGTGATACCGCAAATCTCGCAGCCCACACCATAGATGGCAAAACCAAGGGCGGCAAGCACCACCTGTGTATGATAAGTACCAAAGAATGGCACATCAATGGTTCCCTCAAAGCTATGACCTACGGCATACCACTTCACCATAGCTCCAGCAAACATCAAGATGGTAGAGAGCACACCCGTGAAACGGATGCCAAACTTATCCAAGATGATACCGCCGAAGAAAAGGAGCAAGAGGAATACATTGAAGTATCCGTAGGAACCCGAGAAGAATCCATATTCGTCCGAACTCCAGCCGAGTCCCAGTCCTCCATCTTCCTTAGCCGCAGTCAAGAGCGGCTCCAATGGAGACATCACGTCTGTAAAAAAGTAGCCAAACATCATCGTGAAGCTCACGATGAGAAGGGCGGTCCATCGAGCCGACGCTGAGTCGCTCAATTTCTGTTGAATCTTTTCTGTTGTTGTCATTTATCTATTGTAATTTATTTTCTCTTCACGTTCTTGGTTCTGGTGATATCAAAGAGATAGGATGCTTTGATCACTATCTGCCCATAGTTGCTCTTGCCGAAGTAATCCCTCTTCGAAGAGCCATAGATATTGCCCAGGCCATAATAGTAGCGAGCCTCTACCAGGAAGTGTCCCACCTTAGGGATGCTATATTCCGCACCCAGTCCGAGGGCGATACCATAGTCTAGCTTGTTCTTCACCGCCATCGTATCTTGCGCCACCACGGGGCTTACTCGGTCATTATCGGTAGCCGGCATCTTCCTTACATCGAAGTTGGTATCCGTCTTGTCGCTCATGTAGAAGCCAAACTGCGGACCGGCATTCACGAAGATGTTGAGTCCTCTCACTTCCCTACCCCAAGCAAGGTGAGCAAACACAGGCACCTGTATATAGTTGATGGTGCGACTGTAAGCCATCGGCTGCTGGGTCTCGGTGATAATCACCGGATTGTTGTCGATGTCCAGGATGTTTTCCTTCCATCCCACCTTGGCGTAGTTGACCTCGGCATAGATGGAGCAGATGGTCTTGAAATACTTCTCGCAGGTATATTTCATAGAAAAACCTGCCGTGATTCCACCATGCTGCTTCTGCTGTACATCGGGCTGGAAGCCCACTTTGCTCAGCACATAACCGCCGTTGAATCCCACGGCAAAGTCATTGCGATGCTCTCCTATCTGAGCCGAAACCGGGATTCCGAAGATCAGCAACAGGAAAAACAGTATATATTTTCTTATCAAACACATATCATAAAGTTCAATGTTCAAATCTCAAAGTTCAAAGTACTAATACTTAATCGCCTCTATCTGATGATTGAAGGTATAGTGAATCAGTTGGAAACTCTTGTTTTTATATCCACCCTTCACGGTCTTGGCAAATCGCAATGGGGTCTGCACTGGCTGATAGACCACCTGCTGCTCGCCCGTAAAGTTCTTGCCAAACTTCTTGATGCCCTGGATAAAATACATACCATGGTCATAACCCGTGATGGCAAAGCGAGGCTGCGCTATCATCATAGGCTGATGAAACCACTGATTGTATCTCTGCTCCAAGTTCTTCGTCTTCTGCGCATTGGCATTGTAATAGAAGGTGGAAGGGATATATGTATCATACTTATAGAAACGCTCCAGATTGTACTTGGCATACATCAGCCACTCGGTATAGCCGAAGAGGGAGATGGAGGCACCTGGGTATTTCTCATCAAACTCATCCAACTTATTGAGCACGGCTGTCAACTGTGGCGATCTGCCTGTATTCAGAATCACCACATTCTGCTTGCTAGGCAAGAATGCCTTGGCAAACTGATCAATGCTAGAGTTCACATTGGTGATGCTATAGTTGATGTTGCGCTTTTCCAGTTCCTTGCGGAGTCCGAAGGTGAAAGCACCCTTACGAGATGTAGAGTCATTGCAGTCTACGAAGATGGGATGCACATTGGTGAATTGCTTCAAGAAAGCCTTGATGGTAGCATCATTGAGCGACTCAGGGCTCTGGTATACCTGAAAGATTTCCTTGTTGCGCTCCACGTCATCACCACTGATAGAGAAAGGTATGACGAGCTTGATGCCATAACTCTTGCAGAAATTGGTGAGAGGAGCCACCTGCTTGGTATAGAGCGGACCAAAGATGATGTCGCACAGGCTGGCACCTTCCTGCAACAAGGTGGTGCGGATGTCTGCGTCGATTGGCACATTCCAGGCATACACATCAGTAGAGATGCCTTGCTGCTTCAAGGTTTCGCAAGCCATCAGCAGTCCACGGTAATACTCCACCATACGCTTGCCGTCTCCGTCCACATCATGCAGTGGCAACATCACGCCTATCTTCACGGCATTGCTAGCCACAGCTGGCTGACCTGTTACCACAGGTTTGCCGCCGATGGCAGGCAGCGTGGTAATCGCCTTGTCGCCATCCTTAGGCGCATTCGGATTCTTCTCACCCTTGCCGTATGGGATAAAGAGAGTAGCCCCCTTCTGCAGCATATAGCCCTCCTGCTTCATCTCTGGATTGGCTTCCATCAACTCAGGCAACGACAAGCCATACTTTTTGGCAATACCAAAAACAGTATCCTTCTTCTTCACCGTATAGATGTCGCGCCACTTAATGGTCTGGGCTGTGATACTCATACAGAGCAAAAGCCCGATGAACATCATAAAATATCTCAATTTTCGTCTCATATCTTCAATATTTTAAAGTTTTCTCTTGCAAAAATACAAAAAATCTTGTAACTGACCCAAAATCTCTCAGCTTTTTATTATCTTTGCACAAATTATTTAAGAAATGAGACTAAAATTAAGTATACTTTGTGCATTTATGGCTCTTTTTGCCACCCAAACTTGGGCGCAGACGGAAGACAATCCTGAAGACGAACCGGTGGACCAAACCAGCGTGCTCCTGATGCCGAATGCCTTCTCCCCAAACGGTGATGGCATCAACGACATCTATAAGCCCAAGGATGGATACAAGAACATATCCGAATTCCATGCCTATATATATAATAGGTGGGGACAGAAGCTCTATGACTGGACCGACCCATCCACGGGTTGGGACGGCACCTTCCATGGCAAACCCGTGAAGGATGGCGTCTACTTCTGTCTGGTCAAGGCAAAGGGAGCCGACGGCAAGACATACAACATCAAGCGAGATGTCAACCTATTAAGAGGTTACATCGAGAACCAAATGAACTCAGGAGAATAAGATAAAAAGATTCTGGAGAACCCATTCAGGAGAATAAGACAACATGGAACAAGAAAAGATAAATGTATGGGGAGCGCGTGTTCACAACCTCAAGAACATTGACGTGGAGATACCACGCAACTCCCTCACCGTGATAACCGGACTCTCGGGTTCGGGCAAGTCGTCGTTGGCTTTCGACACCATCTTTGCCGAAGGTCAGCGTCGCTATATCGAGACCTTCTCTGCCTATGCCCGCAACTTTCTGGGCAATATGGAGCGCCCTGACGTAGACAAGATTACGGGTCTGAGTCCGGTGATTAGCATCGAGCAGAAGACCACCAACAAGAATCCTCGTTCCACCGTGGGCACTACCACCGAGATTTATGACTACCTGCGACTGCTCTATGCCCGTGCCGGCACTGCCTATAGTTACCGCAGTGGCGAGGCGATAGTGAAATACACCGAGGAGCAGGTCATCGACATGATTCTGGACCAGTACCAGGGCAAGGCCATCTTCCTCCTAGCCCCACTCATCCGCCAGCGCAAGGGCCACTACCGTGAACTCTTCGAGAGCATGCGCCGCAAGGGCTATCTCTATGTGAGGGTAGACGGACAGATACTCGACATCGTACCCAACATGAAACTGGACCGCTACAAGAACCACAACATAGAGGTGGTGATCGACAAACTGGTGGTAAAACCAGAAGACGAGGAGCGCATTCGCAAGAGCGTAGCCACCGCCATGAAACAAGGAGATGGTATGGTGATGGTCATCGAGAAAGGACAGAAGGAAGGCAAGAACTTCTCCAAGCGACTGATGGATCCAGTGACAGGCATCGCCTACCAAGACCCAGCGCCAAATATGTTCTCCTTCAACTCTCCCGAAGGAGCCTGTCCTCACTGCAAGGGTTTGGGCAGAGTAAACCAGATAGACATCAAGAAGGTGATTCCCGATGACAGCCTGAGCATCCACGAGGGCGGCATCGTGCCACTAGGCAAATACAAGAACCAGATGATTTTCTGGCAGATAGAATCGCTCTTGGAGAAATATGACCTCTCCCTCAAGACACCTATCCGTGACATTCCAGAGGATGCCATGCAGGAGATTCTTTATGGTACCCTGGAGAATGTGAAGATAGACAAGGAGAAGGTACACACCTCCACCGACTATTTCTGCGCCTACGATGGTATCATCGACTACCTGCAAAAGGTGATGGAGGATGATGAGAGTGCAGCAGGCAAGAAGTGGGCAGACCAGTTTATCTCCACCATCGAGTGTCCGCAATGCCATGGCCAGCGACTCAAGCAGGAATCGCTCTCCTTCAAGATATGGGACAAGAACATCTCTGAGGTAGCTAACCTCGACATCGACGAACTGCGTGATTGGCTAGAACAGGTAGAGGAACATCTGCCAACAATGAAGGCAAAGGTGGCTCACGAGATTATCAAGGAGTTGCGCTCCCATGTCAACTTCCTCCTTTATGTTGGCCTCAATTATCTCTCGCTCAATCGCCAGTCGGCATCGCTCTCAGGCGGTGAGAGTCAGCGCATCCGCCTTGCCACCCAGATAGGTAGCCAGTTGGTCAATGTACTCTATATCCTCGATGAGCCTAGCATCGGACTGCACCAGCGTGACAACGAGCGACTCATCAATAGCCTCAAGGAACTGCGCGACCTGGGCAACACGGTCATCGTAGTGGAACACGACGAGGACATGATGCGAGCCGCCGACTGGATAGTAGACATAGGTCCAAAGGCAGGCAGAAAGGGAGGCGAAGTCGTATTCCAAGGCACCCCACAGGAGATGCTGAAGACGCATACCATCACCGCCCAATACCTGAATGGCGAGATGGCGATCCAGATACCCGACCACAGACGTGAGGGCAACGGCAAGAGCATCACCATCCACGGAGCCAAGGGCAATAACCTGAAGGGCGTGGACGTGGAGTTTCCATTGGGCAAGCTCATCGTGGTAACAGGCGTGAGCGGTTCGGGCAAGTCAACGCTTGTCAATGAGACCCTCCAGCCTATCCTCTCGCAGCATTTCTACCGCTCGCTCAAGAAGCCGATGCCATACGACTGCATCGAGGGCATGGAGAATATAGATAAGGTGGTGAATGTGGACCAAAGCCCTATCGGCAGAACGCCTCGCAGCAACCCTGCCACTTACACGGGCGTATTCAGCGACATCCGTTCGCTCTTCGTGGGTTTGCCAGAGGCAAAGATTCGTGGCTACAAGCCTGGCCGCTTCTCATTCAATGTGAAGGGCGGCAGATGCGAGACCTGCAAGGGCAACGGCTACAAGACCATCGAGATGAACTTCCTGCCCGATGTCTACGTCCCTTGCGAGGTATGCCACGGCAAGCGATACAACCGAGAGACCTTGGAAGTTCGCTACAAGGGCAAAAGTATCTCAGATGTTCTGGACATGACCATCAATCAGGCTGTGGAGTTCTTCGAGAACGTACCACAGATACTCAATAAGATCAAGGCATTGCAGAGTGTGGGCTTGGGCTATATCAAACTAGGTCAGAGTTCCACCACCCTATCAGGCGGTGAGAGCCAGCGAGTAAAGCTAGCCACCGAACTTTCCAAGCGAGATACGGGCAAGACGCTCTATATCCTTGATGAGCCTACCACAGGTCTCCACTTCGAGGACATCCGCATCCTGATGGATGTATTGCAAAAGTTGGTGGACCGAGGCAACACGGTCATCATCATCGAGCACAACCTGGATGTCATCAAGCTAGCCGACTACATCATCGACATGGGTCCAGAAGGTGGTCGTGGCGGTGGTCAGCTCCTCTTCGCTGGTACACCTGAAGAAATGGTAAAGAAAGCCAAGGGCTATACCGTAAAGTTCTTGAAGCCGCTACTCTAGAAATCGAAAAAGAGCATGGAGTCATCAAACTCCATGCTCTTTTTTTGCTTTATATTTGATCTTATCAAAGCCTTCACCATATACACCGATGACTGCACTCTGGCTGACGAAAGCCTGAGGGTCTATCTCGCTGATGAGTCGGAAGATGGTCTGGGCTTGTCGCTGTTTAGCTAGCACAAAGAGCATCTTCACATCCTGTCCAGAATAGAAGCCCGAAGCATTTACCACCGTTACGCCGCGATCGGCATCGGTATTGATACGCCTACCTATCTCCTCATATTTCTTGGAGATGATAAAGAACTGCACACTTCTCCGGCGGCTGTTCACTACCTGGTCTATACAGAAGCCCTGCACGCAGAGAACCACATAGCCATACAGCACTTTCTCCACATCCTGCACCACCAGATAACTGGAGGTAATGATAAAGATATCGCAAATCATAATCACCCTACCCAGCGAGATGTCACGATACTTATTCACAATGGCAGCAACGATGTCCGTACCACCCGTACTACCACCTGCCGAGAAACCGAGACCGATTCCACATCCGCAGAACACGGCACCGATGATGGCTGCCCAAAGAGGCTGATCCTGAAGGAGCTGCACATCCCTCATCTCTGCAGCGAAGAAGGACGACAAGGCGGTAACCACACATACGGCATAGAGCGTCTTGGCACAAAACTTGGCACCCAGAATCTTGAATGCCGCAAAGAGCAAACAGGCATTCACCACGAAATAAGGTATCATCACAGGGAATCCCGTAGCCCAATAGATAATAGAGGAAATACCAGGCAGTCCGCTTGCCGTAACATTGGTTGGCAAGAGAAAGAGGTTCCAGCCGATGGCGTATGATATCATGCCTATGGCTATGAGCACATAATCTTGGATGGTCTTCCAAAGCGGTCGACCCTTAGAAACAGAAGATTCCATAATTATAAATTATTAATTGAAAATTACCAGAACTTCTTCTGTTCCTCAGACCACTCAAATCCCTGAGCAGCCATTTTCTCTTCTAACTCTTTTCTGTCCACATTAAAGTGATAGCAGATTTCATCTAATGTTTCGAACTCATGGTCCCTGAGCAGGAAGTTGATGGCACTTACCAGCATCGGCACATCGTTCATTGGAAGTTTATCCATAATCTTTTTAGTAATAATTTTTATTTTATTTTTGCGGTTGCAAAGGTACTGCAAAAAAATGAAATAAAGAAAAAAAACGACAAAAAAATCCCAGCAACTAGGCTAAGAACCTAATAGCTGGGATTTTAATGATAATCAATATATCGGATGGATTATGCGTTAACCGCAACAGATATCCAGTCGTATACAAATGAGCAGATACCGAATGCTACGATACCTACGGTGCAGATAGCGAGAGCCAACTTGGTAGAGCATGCGCTTTGGAAGGTTGGCAATGGGTTGTCGCTGTGCTTGATAAACATCGCCTTCACGATGAGCAAGTAGTAGTACAAGCTCAATACGGTGTTAACCAAGGCAATGAATACCACGCCGTATGCCCAAGCACCCAGTGTGTTGTGGATGTCGTGTGTACCAACGGCAGCCATGAACACGAAGAACTTACTGAACATACCTGCGAATGGAGGAATACCACCCAATGAGAACAACGCCAAGGTCATCAAGAATGCCAAACGTGGGTTTGTCTTGTAAAGACCATTATAGCTGTCCATCTGTACAGTACCATTATTGTGCTCCTCGATAGAAGAGATAATGGTGAAGACGCTCAGGTTGGCTACTACATAAATCAATACATAGTAGGTCAAGGCTGATACGCTCATCGCTGAGTTGCCAACTACTGCCAACATGATGTAACCTGCCTGAGAGATAGAAGAGAATGCCATGAAACGCTTCAAGTCGCTCTGACGAATCGCAAACAAGTTGGCGATGGTGATAGACAATACGATGACGATGTACAGAAGTACGGTCCAGTACTCTACCATTGGCGCAAACACCTTCATCAAGATAGCGCAGAGGGTGAATGCAGCAGCGCCCTTAGATACTACTGAGAGGTAACCTGTAACAGTAGTTGGGGCACCCTGGTATGAATCGGCTGTCCAGAAGTGGAATGGAACCAAGGAAATCTTGAAGCCCAAGCCACTGAAGAAGAATACCATACCAGCGATGGTCAATGGAGATGCTGAAATCACGCTAGCCATGTCGTTGAAGTACAATGTACCACAGGCGGCATAGAGCAATGAGATACCATAGATCATCACGCCGCTAGAGAATGTAGCGGTGAGGATGAACTTAGCACCTGCCTCGGCTGAATTGTGACGATACTTGTCGAAAGCCACCAAGCATGCCATTGGCACAGATGCCATCTCAAGACCCAAGAAGAACAAGAGGAAGTGGTTGGCACTTACCATCATGTTCATACCCAGCAAGGTAGAGATGATGAGCATATAGAACTCACCCTCCTTGAAGGCTGTATCCTCACGGCTCAACCACTCCTTCGCCTGAATGATGACGATGAGGGTACCGAGCGCCAAGATAGTCTTCAATACACCAGCAGCAGGACTAGTGGCATACATACCACCGAAAGCCTCAGCTGCCTCTGTAGGGAAAATGTTGATGACGATGTGAGCCACCATCAACAGGGATACCAGAGGATTGAACCACTTACGTTCTGCAGTCTTTGAGCTGCAGAAATCAGCAATGAAAGTTATGATCAAAACTGCCATCAAGGTAGCCTCTGGAATCATATTTAAAAATTGACTGTAATTCATTTCTTCTGATATTTATTACATGATTACACTAAAGATAGGACCTACGGCGTCCATGATAATCTCCTCTGCCCAGAGTGGGAACATACCGAGACCTGCCACACAAGCGATCAAGCCTGCGACAGCGATACGCTCGTCCCAGGTAGCATCGTGAAGCTTCTCCAACTTTGGATTTGGAACCTTCTGGTACAAAATCTTACCCACGCAACGCAAGATGTATACGGCGGTGATAACGATAGATGTACAAGCGATGATGGTACATACACGATGGAAGGTATCTGCATTCTGGAAGGAACCTACGAAGATGGTCATCTCGGCTACGAAACCTGAGAAACCTGGCAAACCGAGGTTGGCCAAACCAGCTACTGCATAACCTACTGAGAGGAATGGGATAATCTTCATCAAACCACCCAAGTAACGTACGTCACGTGTACCTGCCTGGTGATAAATCATACCGATGACTGCGAAGAATAGGGCGGTCATCAAACCGTGAGACAACATCTGGAGGATAGCACCAGTAGCTGCTGTCTGAGTCATCATACAGAGAGCGAAGAGCACCATACCACAGTGAGATACTGAAGAGTAAGCGTTGATGTACTTCAAGTCGGTCTGTACACATGCTGACAAAGCACCATATACGATAGAGATGGTGGTCAATACCAAGAACACCTTGATCCAGAATCCGTGAGTAGCGGCTGGCAAGAGGAACATGGCGATACGGAAGCAACCGTAACCACCGAGCTTCATCAATACACCGGCGTGCAACATAGATACGGCTGTTGGCGCACTGGCGTGACCATCAGGAGACCATGTGTGGAATGGGAACAAAGCTCCAAGGATGCCGAAACCGATGAAGAGCAATGGGAAGAACACATTCTGCACACTAGCTGGGATGGCATGAGCACCACCAGTATGGTGAGCGATGTCAAGGATCTCGAAGGTCTGAGCACCACTGTAGAAGTAGATACCCAAGATACCGATGATCAAGAGCGCAGAACCACCCATCAACATCAATGTCAACTTCATGGCTGAATACTCCTTCGCACCACTACCCCATACACCAATCAAGAGGTACATAGGGATGAGGGCTACCTCATAGAACATGAACATGGTGAACATGTCGACAGAGATGAAGAAGCCATATACACCGATGCTCAACAAGGTGAACCAGAGGAAGTATTCCTTCTTCATTGGCTCCATCTGCCATGAAGCAAATGTACCAGTGAACACGATGACAGAAGTCAAGAGAATCATCACTACTGAGATACCATCCACACCGAGTGAATAGTTGATGTGCAATGGCTCAAACCAAGGCACACAGTAAGTGAAGAGCATAGGAGCTTGGTCGGCTGGCATTGTCTCACGAGCTTCGAGAAATGCAAACACCAAATAGATGGAGAGGCCCAGCAATACAGTGGCACCCGCTACCATCACACCACGTACCTGCTTATCGTTGCGAGCCAACCAGAGGCCGAGCAACATCAGGAGTGGTACTATGACGAATATACTTAAATTCATTTCTTTTCTATTTATTTCATTGTGAGACTTAAATTAAAGAAGTGCGAGCAAGCAGAGTGTCAATGCCACGGTACCCGTGAGGAACCAAATAGCATAGCTGCGTACGTCGCCGCTCTGCCATGGACGGATAGTCTCGCCTGCCTCCTGTGCGCTCCAAGCCATGAAGTTGAAGGTGCCATCGATCACGCGACGGTCGAACCATGCGATAGGCTTTGAGAACAAACCGAAGACAATCTTGTGAGTGAAGAACTGCCAAGCATCGTCGATATAGAAACGATTCAAGGCTGCCTTGTGCAACTTAGGCATCTTCTTAGCCAAGGTATCTGCCAATGGAGTCTTCTTAGGAGCATACATATAGGTAGCCAAACCGATACCGATCAAAGCGACTACGATAGAGGTGCAAGCCACCTGTGTATCGATGTGGATGTCGTAGCTCTGACCTGTAGCTGAGATGAAGTGACCGAATGGAATCAAACCGCAAACACAAGAGATGGCTGCGAGGAATACCAATGGACCCCACATCACGAATGGTACCTCCTGTGGCTTACGACGATGCTCAGGATCGAGCTCGTAGTAGCTCTGTCCCCAGAAGATAACGTAGTAGAGACGAAACATATAGAATGCTGTCATACCAGCTACCAATGTCATGAAGTAACCCATGAATGGAGAGAACTGGAAGCATGCTGTGATGATCTCGTCCTTAGAGAAGAAGCCTGCGAATGGAGGAATACCTGCAATCGCCAAGCAACCGATCAAGAAGCAGATGTTGGTGATAGGCATGTACTTGTGCAAGCCGCCCATGTAGTCCTTGAAGTTGCTGCCGATGATGACGATGATGGCACCAGAGCAGAGGAACAACAAAGCCTTGAACATGGCGTGGGTGAACAAGTGGAAGATACCTGCCATGTAACCCAAACCACCGTGATGATTGTCAACAGCGAAGCAAACGCCGAGGGCAACGAGCATGTAAGCGATCTGAGAGATGGTAGAGAATGCCAAACCACGCTTGATATCACGCTGGCAGCAAGCTACGGCTGCAGCATAGAATGCGGTGAACGCTGCGATGTAAGCTACATAGTGCAAGGTGTTAGGAGCATACTCCACCCAGATTGGGAAGAGGCTGGCTACCTGATATACACCGGCTACGACCATGGTAGCAGCGTGAATCAATGCAGATACAGGAGTTGGACCCTCCATGGCATCTGGCAACCAGATGTGCAATGGGAACATCGCACTCTTACCAGCACCACCGATGAACATCAAGAACAACGCAGTAGGCATTACCCAAGCAGCACCTGCCAAAGAGCTCTGAAGCTCAGGCTGAGCATTCAAGTCATAGTTGAAGGTTCCTACGTAGAAGCTGTAGAACAAGATACCAATCAAGAAGAAGAGGTCAGCGAAACGAGTTACGATGAACGCCTTCTTGCTGGCATGTACGGCAGCATGCTTTGGATAGTAGAAACCAATGAGCAGATATGAGCAAACACCCACCAACTCCCAGAACAAGTACATCTGGAAGATGTTGGTAGCTACTACCAAGCCCAACATTGACATGGTGAACAAGCTGAGGTAAGCGTAGAAACGCTGCATACCCTTCTCATAGCCCTCTACCTTGTAGTTCTCATCACGTTCAGCCATATAACCGAAGCTATAGATGTGAACCATGAAGCTGACAGTGGTAATCACGATGAGCATCAATACAGAGATTGGGCTCAAGCGGAAACCGATGTTGAAAGTCAGCAACTCGGTAAACTTCAACCATGTGAAATTAAATACGGTAACAGTTGGGTACAAGCCAGAGGCTTCACGACCAACGGCAAAGAAGTATTCGTAAGCTGTATATACAGACATAGCGAACACACAGCCCATCAATACGGTACCGATGATAGCTGCTACCTGCTTTTTCATCTTCATACCCGCAAGTCCCAGAACCAGGAAGCTCAGGAATGGGAGAAGAAGTATCAAAAATGCATAACTGTAATTCATTGTCTTACTTTAGAATTTCATGTTTTCAATACTGTTCACCTGGTCACTGTTATAGTTGCGGTAAACGTTAATAATGATAGCCAAAGCTACGGCTGTCTCGGCTGCTGCCACTCCGATGGAGAACAATGTGAAGAAGAAACCTTCCAACTGTCCTGGGAAGAGGATGCGGTTGAACACAGCGAAGTTGAGATCGGCTGCATTCAGCACCAACTCGATGGAGATAAGCATGGCAACGAGGTTACGACGAGTAACAAAACCATATACTCCGATGAAGAACAAGAGTGCTGAGAGCACGAAGAAACATTGTACTGGAATCATTTCTTATCCTCCTTTCTTGCGATTAAGATACCACCAATGATACATGCCAACAAGAATACTGAGATAAACTCGAATGGCAATACATAGCCGTACTTGTCAGCACCTACAAGTGCAGAACCCACCTGGTCCATAGGAACCTCCTGGTCAGCTACAGTAGCTGCCATGTCAATGAAGTGGTTCTTGAGCACGATGACTGCCAAGGTAACGAAACCTACGAGGCAAACCAAGGCGCGACCCAATACCTTGCTACCCTTCACGTGCTCCAAGAGACCCTGGAGTGTACGCTTAGATACCAACTGGATGGCGAAAACATAAAGCATGGTGATACCACCTGCGTAAACTGAAATCTGAGCTGCACCAAGATATGTGTAGTCGAGCAAGAAGAACATGCCGGCAACACCGAAGAGCACGAACAACAGGAAGGTTGCCGCTCTCATGATACGCTTGGTGAATACGCACATCAAGGCTGAGCCAAGGATGACAACTGCCAAGACGACGAACATGAATAAATTTGCTGTTATCATTGTCTATAGTCCTCCTTACTTAGTCTTGGTGTTAAACTTACCGATCTCCAATGGTGCACCACCATCGATGAGGTTTGGCAGGCTACCGCCCTTATATACCTCCTTGTCCAGGTGCATCACCAACTTATTGCGGTCGAAGACTGCATTCTCGAAATCGTTGACAAACTTGATAGCGCCGAAGTTACATGCGTTGACACAGAGCTCACAGAACATGCAGTCGCCCAAGTCGTACTGGTAATCCACCAACTTGCGCTTCTTCTTGCCTGTCTCTGGGTCCTCCACCATCTCGGTCTGAATCTTGATGGTGTCGTTAGGGCATGACTTCTCGCACAAAGTACAACCCACACACTTGTAAGCCTCGTTCTCATCACGAACGAAGACCAAGCGGCCACGGAAACGTGGACTCACGTGGAGTGTAGTCTTGCGGTTCTCAGGATATTGCTCTGTGCTCTTAGGTGTGAAGTACTCCTTCCAGGTAGTCTTCATACCGATAGCGAGGGTCTTGAGACCCGCTGCAATACCGCCGAAATATGAATTGTTAGACATACTTTCTTTATATTATATATATAATGTGTAAATTATCCGTGGAAACCAAATGCTACGCATACGGTCATCATGATCAAGATAACCAATGACAATGGCATCAAGTACTTCCACTCCAACTTCAAGATCTGGTCTATGCGGAGACGAGGGAATGTCCAACGTACCCACATCAAAAGCCATACTACGGTGAAGGTCTTACCGAAGAACCAGATGAAACCAGGAATCAAGTTCATCAAGTTGTCGAAGCCCTCTACACCGATGTTTAACGGAGCCCAACCACCGAGGAATACGGTAGAGGCGATACCAGAAATCACGAAGAGGTTCAAGTACTCTGCCAAGTAGTAGAAACCGAAGCCCATACCAGAATACTCGGTATGGTAACCAGCGGTCAACTCACTCTCAGCCTCAGCCAAGTCGAAAGGACCACGGTTGGCCTCAGCATTACCTGCTACGAGGAACACCAAGAAGGCAAGGATAGCAGGCACATGACCCTTGATAATCAACCAGTTCCAAGCACCAGTCTGAGCCTCTACGATACCGCTCACCTGCATAGTACCAGTGAGTACCACAGCAGAAATCAAGCAAAGACCGAGAGACATCTCGTAAGAAATCATCTGTACGGCACCACGCATGGCAGATACCACAGAATACTTGTTGTTAGATGCCCAACCAGCGAGGAATACACCGAGCACACCGATAGAACTTACGGCTGTGATGAGGAATACACCCACGTTGAAGTCGAGGATGTGAGCACCCATGTTCCAAGGCAGGAATGAGAAAGTACCCACAGAGGCAATGATCACGAGGAAAGGAGCCATGTAATAGAGCAACTTATCCGCTCTATCCACAGCGAAGATCTCCTTGATCAACATCTTGAGCACGTCGGCGAACACCTGGAACACACCCCAAGGACCTACACGCATAGGGCCCAAGCGGCACTGGAAGTAGGCACACACCTTACGCTCCATAAAGATGAGCACGATAGCAATCAGCGCATAAGCAGTCAAAATGCAGACACCGACGAGCACGCACTCTATCAAAATCGACAAGAAATCGCCCAAACCCAGGGTCTGGCGAAGCAGATTGTCGATGAATGTTGTTACTATACTAAAATCAAACATAATTATCTATCAATATCAGGGATTACGAAGTCAATTGCTGCACCTGTGGTAATCAAGTCAGCGATTTTCTGTCCACGAAGCATTGGATCGAGAGCACCTGTCAATGAAAGACCCATTGGGCGCATCTTCATACGATATGGGCTCTTGTCACCCTTAGAATCTAGGTATACACCAAACTCGCCGCTGGCTCCCTCTACAGAGAAGTACCACTGTCCCTCTGGAACCTTGATAATAGGCTTCTGCTTGATGTAGAACTCACCCTCTGGGATGTTGTCGATCAACTGTTCGATGATGTCCAAGCTCTGATACAACTCCTGGATGTGTACATAGTAACGATCCATTGAGTCGCAACCTGTCAGAGTGATTTCCTTCCACTCCACCTTGTCATACATATCGTATGGATGGCGCTTACGGGTATCGTTCTTCCAACCTGAAGCACGACCAGCAGGACCTGTCACTGCATAATTGATACAGTCTTCCAAGTTCATAGGGCCTACACCTTCGAGACGGTTGTGAGTGATCACATTGTCACCGAATACATCAAGGTACTCCTGAATCATTGGACGAAGATACTTGCAGAGAGTCTTCACGTTCTGAACGAAGTTAGGGTCAATGTCTGCCTGGCAACCACCAATGCGGTAGTAGTTCTGGATCAAGCGACCACCTGTAGTCTCCTCCATCACGTTCAGTACATGCTCACGATCACGCATACAGTAGAGGAATGCAGTCAAGGCACCCAAGTCCTGTGCGGTACAACCGAGATACAACAAGTGAGAGTCGATACGCTGCAACTCGTCCATAATAGTACGGATGTAGTGGATACGATCTGAAAGTTCGATACCCATACCCTCCTCGATTACACCTACCAAAGCGTGGCGATGCATCATGGCAGAGAGGTAATTCAAGCGGTCGGTCAGAGCCAATGTCTGAGGATAAGTCATACCCTCCCACATCTTCTCGATACCACGGTGGATATAACCGAGGTGAGGATAGATGCGCTTCACAGTCTCGCCATCGATGACGGTCTGCAAACGGAGCACACCGTGGGTAGATGGGTGGTTAGGACCGATGTTCACTACATAGTCATCCTCGTCGAAGCGACGCTTCTGGGTAGCTACCAAGTGACCATCCTGGCTCAAGCTATACTCTACGGTGAAGTCATCCTCAGGCTCATCGGTGCAAGGGAACTTGTTAGCCTCTGGGCTCATGTCGAAGTCCTTGCGGAGAGGATAGCCCTGGAAATCGGTGCGGAGGAAAAGACGGCGCATGTCTGGGTGACCCAAGAACTTGATGCCGACGAAATCGAATACCTCACGTTCCAAGAGGTCAGCTACCTTCCAGAGATTGATCACTGTAGGGATGACATCAGAGCCATCCACCTTCTTGGCGATGGTCTTCACTGAGCAGCGCTCATTGTTCTGAGTGTTCTCCAAGATGTAGATACATCCGAGACCTTCCTCACCGAAGTCTTCACCGATGATGGTAACAAGGTAGTCGAAATGCTTTTCGTTCTTCAACTTTGCCATCTCAGAGGCAAAATTATCAAAACTCAATTCAATATTATTCAGTTTCATGTTCTTATACCTTATTATATTTAATCAGTTAGACCTTTCTGAGGGTCGAAGTCCTCAGGTACTTCAGTTACGATGATAGGCTCCTTGTGTCCGAGCTTCTCGCTATCAGAGAGATTCTCGTTGCTCAAGCCGCGAAGACCACCCTTGCTCATAGAGAGCTCTTTCTCCTCAGAGGTCATCTTGTGGTTAGCACCACCAAAGAATTTCTCAACCTTTACCTTACGCTGCAACTGCATCATACCATAAAGGATAGCCTCTGGGCGTGGAGGACATCCAGGGATGTAAACATCCACTGGTACCAACTCGCTGATACCTCTTACTACGTTGTAGCTCTTCTTGAACGGACCACCAGAGATGGTGCATCCACCAACAGCTACCACATACTTAGGCTCAGCCATTTCATCGTACAAACGCTTAAACACTGGTGCCATCTTATTGGTAATAGTACCGGCACACATAATCAAGTCGGCTTGGCGTGGAGAGTTACGTGTTACCTCGAAACCGAAACGAGAGAAGTCGTAGCGAGCACACCCCACAGCCATGAACTCGATACCACAGCAAGAGGTACCGAAGGTCAATGACCAGAGAGAGTTACTACGTCCCCAGTTGATGGCGGCATCGAGCGAACCCACTACCACGTTAGCACCACCCTCATTGAGCTCTTGCGCAATCTTTTCGAGGGTCTCATTGTCCTTAAACTCGTCGTAAGGAATACTCTTGATAGAGGCTCTTTTGTTTACTTCCATTCCAATGCTCCTTTCCGCCAAGCGTAAGCCAGGCCAAATACCAATACCAACAGGAAGAAGCCAATGCTCACGAGAGCCATTGGTCCAAACTGCTTAACTACGACTGCCCATGGGTAAAGCAGTACGGTCTCAATGTCAAACATCAAGAAAAGGATGGCAAAGAGATAGTAGCCGATGTGAGATGGCAACCAGGAGCTGCCACGAGTCGGAATACCACACTCGAATGGTTCACCCTTAACCGGATTGTATGAACGAGGACCGATCAACTTCGCGATGACATAAGCAGCCACCACCAAGGTTACAGCCGTCAGCAAAACGGTGATAAATAGTGTAAAGTTCATAAATTTGTTATAACGTTATTTTATATAAATGCTTCTAAGCGAGTGCAAAGGTAACAAATAATTCTGAAAGAATGTGCTTTTTAAATGTTAAATGTTAAAAGTGAGCCGAAATTTAGGTATAAAAACAAAAAAACGACAGGTCGTATCCAGTTTTTCTAGATACGCCCTGCCGCTTTTTAGATATTTCTGTGTTTTTTATTTTTCATTCTATTCTGCTGGGAAGAGACCAAAGAGCTCGGCATCGATGAGGTCGGTTATCTTGCGGAAATCCTCGGGATTCTCTCCAAACTCTAGATTGTCACCATCCACAATGATGAGCTTGCCCTTATAGTTTTTGATCCAATCCTCATAGCGATTGTTCAAGCCCTGGAGGTAGTCAATGCGGATGCTCTTCTCGAAATCTCTGCCTCGCTTCTCGATATGCTTCACCAATGTTGGAATGCTGCTTTTGATGTAAATCATGAGGTCAGGGAGCTTCACCAAGCTAATCATAAGGTCGAATAGGTCGGTATAATTGGCGAAATCACGGTCGCTCATCATGCCGATATCGTGCAGATTAGGGGCGAAGATGCGGGCATCCTCGAAGATGGTGCGGTCCTGGACGATGGTCTCGTTGCTGCGAGAAATCTCCACCACATCATGGAATCGCTTGTTCAAGAAGTAAATTTGGAGATTGAACGACCAACGCTCCATATCCTTATAATAATCAGCGAGATAAGGATTATTATCCACTGGCTCGAAGTTTGCCTTCCAGCCATATCTCTTGGCAAGCATCTTTGTTAACGTAGTCTTGCCGCTACCTATATTTCCTGCTATTGCTATATGCATCTGTTCTAATGAAGAATTAACAATTAATAATTAATAATTAAGAATTAGGGAATAAGCCATAGAGCTTGGCATCTATCTTGTCAATGATGTCACCAAACTGCTTGGGATTATGCTCGAAATCGAGATTGTCTACATCCACGATGAGCACGCTGCCCTTGTACTTATTCATGATGAAGTCCTCATAGAGGCGATTGATGCCCTCCAGATAGTCGATAGGCATCTTCTGCTCATAGTCTCTGCCTCGCTTCTGGATGTTCTGCACTAGATGAGGCACGGAGGAGCGAAGATAGATCATCAGCTTTGGCATTTCCACCACCTCCATCATAGACTCGAAGAGTTCCATGTAGGTATCGAAGTCGCGCTGATCCATATTGCCCATCGCCTTGTTGTTGGCGGCAAAGACATATACGCCCTCAAAGATGGTGCGGTCTTGTATTACCGTATCGGGACTGTGCTGTATCTCCAGCAGGTTCTTGAATCGCTGCTTGAGATAGAACACCTCCATATTGAGTGCCCATCGGGGTATGTCCTTGTAATAGTCATCGATATAGGGATTCTCTGCCACGGGCTCCAGATACTTGCGCCAGCCATAGTGCTTGGCGAGCATCTTGGTAAGGGTGGTCTTTCCGCTACCGATGTTTCCTGCAACTGCTATATACATTGATTTAATTAAGAATTTATAATTAAGAATTAACAATACGCTCCTTCCATAAAAAAAGGAGGATTTCGCTTCATAGTGTGCAAAAGTACAATTATTATTTGGAATAAACAAATATTATGGGTATAAAACAAGAAATGCGCCGAAAATTCGGCGCATTTCTTGTTTTATGTTTAATATTCTCGTTCGATAAGTTCTAGACACATACGGCTGTTGTGGTAAGGACACTTCCAGAAACCAGCCTTGTCATCCTCCTTGTTGACGCTACCGTCTTCGAGGATAGCCCAGTGCCACTCTCCGTTTTTGCTATCCATGAGATGCTTTGCCACATAGTTCCAGCAACGGATAGCCACCTCCAAGTTCTCGTCGGTACGGAAGTACTGGTAGAGATCGATGTGGCCGATGATGTTCTCACACTGCACCCACCATTGGCGTTGGAGGTCGAACTTGTCGCCGTCCTTCCAGTGCTCATATACCATACTGCCATCTGGACGCAGTCCCTCATCGGCTGCCTCGGCTATGCGACGGATAATGCGCTCGACGTTGCGGAGCACCTCCTTATCACCCAATACGAGGGCAGTCTCATGGAGCAACCAAGAAGCCTCAATATCATGACCATAGCTCTCAATATTGCGTTTGCCCTCCCACTCGTCGTTGAAGAAGAGGTCTAGGTGATAAGTCTGCTTATTCAAGAGCTTATCGGTGAAGATGTCGAGCAGATTGCGAATGCTCTTCTCCAGCTCCGGAGTCTTCCATACACGATAGAGGTTGGTGTAAGGCTCGATGATGTGGAGATGGGTATTCATCGTGCGAGAACCATTCTCATCCTTATCAGATAGACGCATATCCGCTATCGGATTCCACTCACGGGTCAAAGCCTCGATATATCCATTGTTCTTGGCATCGAAGGCGTGCTGTTCGATATCGTGATAGAGAGAAATGGCGATATCAAGAGCCTCCTTGTCGCCAGTGGCACGGGCATACTCGGAGAAACCATAGATGGCAAAACCGATGGCGTAGGTCTGCTTCTTGGTATCAAGCGGATTACCTTTGTAGTCCACGCTCCAGTAGATGCCTCCATACTCCTTGTCCAGGAAATGGTCACGCACATATTCCTTGGCACGGGTGGCTGCCTCCAGATACTCCGGTTTCTTGAGCACACGGTAAGCGGCGGAGAACGCCCAAAGAATGCGGGCATTCATCACAGCGCCTTTCTCGGCTTCCGGGTGTACCTGGTCGTTGCCATCAACACGTCCGTAGAAACCACCGTTTTCTTCATCTTTCACTTTGTGAATCCAATAATTGAGGATGTTGTTTTCCAAGACATCCTTCATTGTTTCTTTCAAGTTTTCCATTTTCCTATAGTGATTATTAGTCTTATTTCATTCTACTTTTTGATAGGGAACTTCCAGGACAGTACCATCAACAGGAAAGCTATGACAGCTGGGAAAAGTGAGAAGAGTGACCATACCATCGTGAGCACAGAGTCGGTGACACTGGCAGGATCAATCATCGTATTACCCATACTGTCTGTAATCATGTTGGCACCTGCCCAACCCAGGAAAAGGGCGATAAGAGAACCGGAAATGGCGGTACCAAACTTCTGACTCATCGTACCTGATGAGAAAATCAAACCAGTAGCTGAGGTTCCGAAATGCTCGGTATGATAGTCGGCAACATCGGCATACATAGACCACATCAGTGGCGAATAGATACCGATACCTACAGAGGTCAGGACAACCAAGGCAATCATCACCCAAATATAAGATGGATTCATCGGGATGAAGAAGAATGCCACAGAGAGAACCAGACAGAGAACGGCTGCCCAGAAGAAAGCCATCCGTTTGCTGCCTACCTTACGGGTAAACCAAGGAGAAACACCTCCGAAAATCATACAGGTTACCTCACCGAATGCCATGAATACGGTATAGTTGATAATCAATCCCTCGATGGTTACATTGCCATGCAGACAGTAATCGAACATATATCCGGCTACGGCATAGCGGAAACCGTTGAAGAAGTTGGTGCAGACTGCGATGGCAGTCATATAGAGCCATGCCTTGTTGTGAACGAGGTCAGCAAACTGCCTGAAAGAGAACTTCTCGGCACGCTTTGGCTTGAGACGTTCCTTGGTCAGAAGTCCACAAGCCAATGTCATCACGGCAGCAATGATACCGAGTACGGCACCAATGACAGCATACTGATGAGCAGCATTTCCACCTACCATCTTCTGGAGATATGGGAAGGAAAGCAGGGTTGCAAAACCCATTGCGTAAGCTCCCACCATACGGAAAGAAGAGAACTGGTTCTTCTCATTATCATCTTCGGTCATCACACCGAGCAACGAACCGTAAGGTACATTCACCATCGTATATACCGCCATCATCAGAAGATAGAGGGCATAGGCATAGATACGCTTGCCCACCGGACCGAAATCCGGTGTATAGAGCAGGAGCGCAAAAACCAATCCGAAAGGAACGGCTCCATAAATCAACCAGGGGCGATAGGTACCGAAACGGCTCTGTGTACGGTCGGCAAGACTACCCATCAGCGGGTCGGTTACCACATCAAACATACGAGCCACGAGCATCAGCACGGCAGCATCGGCAAAAGAGAGTCCGAAGACATTGGTAAAAAACAGAGGGAAAGCGATAGACATCACCTTCCAAACGATACCGCCGGCAGCAGCATCACCGAGTGCATAAGCAATTTTTTCTTTTATACTAGCCATTGTTTTACTTTGAACTTTTAATTTTGAACTTTGAACTTTGAGCTTTGAACTTTGAACTTTATGATTAGTAAAGCCGTTGAATTCTTCACTCTTCGTTCTTCACTCTTCACTTATTTAAAAAAGGGATTCGCCCCTCGTACATAATATAATACGTACGAAGGAAAAGAATCCCTACAATCTTAATACCTATAAAAAATCACTTATTTAATGTTTCCTTATTCTTTGCGACCAAAGCCTTGATCTTCTCTACAGAGAACTGGGTGCGGTAGTCATCCTTTGGTGTGTTCATGCAGTAGTCTACCAAACGGTCGATGGTAGAAGTAGCCACATGCATACGTGTGTCAGAAGAAGCATAGTAGATGAATACCTTGCCATCCTCGTCAGCTATCCAACCATTGGTGAATACCACATTCATCACATCACCGATATACTCAGGACCCTCTGGTACCAACAGATAGCCACCTGGCTCTGCGATTACCTCTGTAGGGTCGTCGAGAGAAGTCATATACATATAGAGCACATAGCGCAAGCCTGACGCACAACCACGCACACCGTGAGCCAAGTGCAACCAACCCTTGTCGGTCTTGATAGGATGAGGACCCTCACCATTCTTTACCTCCTGGATGGTATGGTAATGACGGGCATTGATAATCTTCTCTTCCTTGATCTCGGCGTGGGTGATGTCATCTACAAGTGCCCAACCGATACCGCCACCAGAGCCTGTATCAATGAATCCATCCTGAGGACGGGTATAGAAGGCATACTTGCCATCTACGAACTCTGGGTGGAGCACCACATTGCGCTGCTGGCTCTTGGTCTTCAAGTCAGGAAGACGCTCCCAGTTGACGAGGTCCTTGGTACGAGCGATGGCTGCAGTAGCAGTAGCAGCACTGAGGTCGCCTGGCTGACTGTCATCGTGGCGCTCTGCACAGAACACACCGTAGATGTAGCCATCCTCGTGAGCAGTAAGTCGCATATCATAGATATTGGTGGCAGGCACGAGATCCTCTGGCATGGTGATAGGCTCATCCCAGAAACGGAAGTTGTCGATACCGTTAGGGCTCTCAGCCACAGCAAAGAAGCTCTTGCGGTCGGCACCCTCTACACGAACCACGAGGATATACTTGCCGTTCCACTTGATGGCACCAGAGTTGAGCGTAGCATTCATCATGATGCGCTGCATCAAGTATGGGTTGCTCTTCTCATCGAAATCGTAGCGCCACTCCAGTGGAGTATGCTCAGCGGTCAGGATAGGGTTCTTATACTTTTCGTAGATGCCATTGCCCCACTCTACGGGTTCATTCTTACGGCTCAACAATTCCTCATGATGAGCGCGAAGTGCTTTCACTTTGTCTTGAAATGTTGTCATATCTAGTCTTATTTAATTTTCTTAATGTCTTTTGATAGTAATACTTTCTTGTTGGCGGTGAACGCCTTGAAGTTCTTACAGATGTCACCATCCCCCACTCCTGGCAGATAGGCTTCCTCCTGAGGTTTGTCCCAGGCATTGCGCCAAAAGAGCACGTAGCTCACAGGATACTGTTGGAGCACAGGCCAGAGGGCTTGGGTAAACCAGTCCTTCTTCTGCGAAATGCCACGGCAACCCGTCTCGGTGAGGGCAGGCATCTTGCCAGTCTTCTTGGCTGCTGCCATCATCACGTCCATCGTCTCCTTCAGGTTCTTCTGATAGTTGGCATCGTTGTTGTCAAACTCGTAGATATCTACGCCAATCATGTCTACATAGTCGCTTCCCGGATAACGCTCCAAGAAGAGGGCCACGGTTTTCTGGTCGCTCAGGTTAGGCGACCAAGACCATACGATGTTGTTGCATCCGGCTTCAGTAAGTGTGTGATAGGTCTTGACATAGAGTTGGCGATACTGTTCGATGGTGCAGCTGTTAGCGCCCCACCAGAACCATCCACCATTCATCTCATGCCATGGTCGGAAGATGACAGGCACCAGCTTGCCATCATTAGTCTTTAGTGATAATATGAAGTCGGATACTTTCTTCAACCATCCGTTGAATTTCTTTTCCTGTGTGCCACCAGCCAGTACGGCTGCAACTGCATCGCCCTTAGGGTCCCAGGCATTCTCGCCTGTTACGGGGTTCCAAGGATGCCAACTCAGGGTAACGATTCCGCCACGATTATACTGTGCCAGAATCTCCTTGCGCATACGGTCGAAAGGCACGCCATCAAGGTTTTCCTTGCTGTCCAATTCCAGTTTGCCGAGGTCGAATCCCATCACAGCAGGATAATCGCCAGCCACGAGGAGCACGTCGCTCTTGCCCTCGTCCCATTTCCAGGTGGTGCCATATACAGGCGAGTCCTGATGACCGAGCATGATACCCTTCTGCTGGAGTTTCTCCAATCGCTCCTTCAACTGAGGGTTACCCTGCGCCATCGCTCCCTGCATCGCCATCAAGCAAGCTGCGCTCATTAAGATTTTCTTTATCATTTAATTTTAATTTATAATTTACAATTTATAATTTATAGCAGTCTTGCTATACGGCGAAGCCGCTATTAACTATCAACTATTAACTACTTTCGAAGTTGATCTTCGATAAATCTCTGCCATTCATCCCACTGCTCCTGATACCAGTAATGACCTGTCATCTGATAGAGGCTCAGGGCCTTAGGAGCCTTTACGCTATTATAGAGTCCGTAGGAAGAAGTAGGAGGCACCACCTCATCATTGTATCCAAAGCTATACCAGCCTGGCACGGTGATGCGGCGAGCAAAGTTGGCACCGTCGTAATAACGAGCGCCCTCCAAGCGAGCCTTTTCTATTTCTGTGAGTTTTACTTCCTTCCAAGCTGCGCCCTGACTCTTATTCTCCTTGTAGAAGTAATGAGGCCATCCGCCTGCTACACCATGAATCTCTGCTTCATAATCGCACATAGCATCATGAACAGGAGCCAAGAAAGTGATGCGCTTATCGAGCGCAGCCACAGCGATGGAGAGAAATCCGCCCTGCGAAGAACCAGACACACCGATGGTCTTACCATTCCATTCTGGCAAGCTAGCGATGAAGTCCACACCACGCACAGCTCCCGTAACCACTCGCTTATAGGCATTGCGGTCAGGATTCTCTAGGTTGGTGTCCCAATAACCATTCAGAGCCGCATTGGCAAGGTCATCATACACCTTCTGCTCCATCGTAACAGGGATGCCGTGGATACCAATCTCCAGCACGATGCACTCGGCAGGAGCGGTATAGGTATCGCCGCTATAAGGGCGAACGCCAGCACCAGGCACACGGAGCAAAGCAGGATACTTGCCCGGTTTCACTGGCACGCTCAAGATGCCATACATCTTAGAGCCCCAGCGATTATTGTTATAACTAATTTCATACACATTTTTATCTTTGGTACAACGCTCTGGCAGCAGCACCTTGGTAGGATTGAGGTCATTCTGTCGAGCCTCATCCAGTGCCTTTTTCCAGAAAGCATCGAAGTCCTTAGGTTCCTGTGCGTATGGCTGAATCTTTTCAGGAGAGAATCCAGCGGTGCAAAGTCCCTCATAGTTCTTGCCGTCCACGTGGGCTACCACCTTCAAGCGATAGAAACCAGGCTTGCTCAAAGCCCCGCTCCATTTCATCGTTCCGTCCTTCAGAGTGATACTTTTTTTCGTATCAGGGAACATCACGGGTCCAGCCTCATAGTCCACCATTACGTTATTGAGCAGTGTACCGCTCTTACGCACATTGACGGTGAAGTTAGCCTTCTCCCCTACTTTGTAGTTCCAGTCCTGATGGTCAGGAGTTACCGTTACCACGATGTTGTATCCCCTAATTTGTGCGCTCAGGGACGCTACCCCGAGCACACTCATTAGAATACCTATAATTATTAACCTAAAAACCTTCTGCATATCTCAAGTTTATTTTCACGTTGTTAGTTGAATTATTTGTTTTACGGTTGCAAAGTTACTGCATTTTCCCCAATAACCCTTGTATTATTTTGCTGAATAAACGTACTTTCATTGCAAAGTACAAAAAAAGGTGGCAAATCGAGATTATTTCTCCGATTTTCCACCTCATATATATTACTTTTTATTTTTCTCCAGTATACAAATAATCTTGCTTTATAGACTCCAATTTAGGATTTGAAAGACTCTTTCCGCTCTTTCTTCCAACTCTTCTTTATGCTTAAGCAATTGATTAAATCGCTTTAAAGCCTCTTCTTTAGTAATTTCCATATACATATCTCCTATTTTTATTTGATGGTGCATCAATATAAGAAAAATAATTGAGGAACAATGAGTTTTTGCAAGAAAAAAAAGAAAAAGGGTGGAAAACCTGACTCACGTCAGATATTTCCACCCAAAATTATTAATTTAAACCCAAATTATTTAACACGGTTTTTAACCATTGCATCAACAATAGGAGCCTCGTCCTCAAGCCAAGTATTGGTCTTACGGTCAAGCAAGCCCATCCACCAGAGAGCGGCAGTCTTATAGTCGTTACACAAAGAAGTAACGTAATCTGCATACTTAGCACGCTCACTCATCTCTGGGTGATCACCGATAGCACCAAACTCGCCGAAGAAATAAGGAATGCCGAGAGAACCGCACTTCTTATCTATACGATTGAAGATAGCCTTGATTTCAGCCTTCTGGTCATCACCGAAATCATAGATGTAATACTTCTCGTTTTCATCAATCTTCTTCTTTTCTTCAGCACTTTCACCTTCATGATGACGGTTACCATTACAGAACCAATATGGATCATAGCTATGGAATGTAGCACAGATATGGTTAGGATGAGTATCAGTAGGAACAGACATCGCATTGACAGAAGCATCAGAACCACCACCATCTCCATAACAAGAAATCAAAAGATTTCGATACTCATTGTTTCCACCAGTAGCACGAACCACGTTAACAAAATCCTGCTGCAATTTATTGATCGTCTCGTATGCAACATCTCCTGCAGCTGGTGCAGTCCAGCTAGATTTGGCATTCAGAATTTCATTAAACGATTCGAAGATAACCTTGTCATCAAAATCTTTCATTTCTGTAGCAATCTGCTTCCAGATAGCCTGATAGATCTTGGTCACATTCTCATAGTCATTATCTGCGTGGAGCCATGCTGAGTTAGGGTCACCGCTACCATTGTTAGCACCGGCATCGTGCTGGATATTAACAATGCAGTACATACCCTCATCATTAATCATTTTCACGATTTCCTTTACACGTGCCATCCATGCAGCATCAATGGCATAATCCTCATCCTTTGTATAAGTCTTAGAGAACTTAGCGATATGAGGATACCATGTAACAGGCAAACGGAGCACATTGAAGCCCTTAGCCTTCAATGTCTGGATTGTTTCCTTGGTTACCTGTGGTTGTCCCCAAGCTGTTTCCCAGTCTGCAACTGTCTTTTCTGCAGGATTCCACCAGTTACCGTAAGGGTTAGACTCCATGGTGTTACCCAAGTTGTAGCCTAGCACAAAGTTCTCTACCATGGTCCAAGCACTTTCATGACCATCATTATCTCCTGTGATACCAGCCTGATTGACAGCAAGTGTCTTTGTCAATCCACCAGCAGTGATGGTAAGAGAAGAAGAGCGAGGAGCCGCAACATTCTTCTTGACTGTTACCTTGAAGTATGAGCGATAGTTGGAAGCAGTTGAATCAGAGATATTCCAACCATAACCCTCATGTGGAGTAACGCTCAACCATGTGGTGTCTGCATCTGACACAGAGACTGTCCACTCAGCATCGGTTTTAACACCGAGCATCACAGAAGTCTCACCGAGAGGCATAGAAAGCGATTCTATAATTGCACCATCATTGGTGATGTCTAATCCTGTAGCAGCGTTGTTGTTATCGCTGTCGCTGCAGCTCTGCATGAAGAGAGCTGCAACAAACAGGAGTGCGAAACTAAATATATTCTTTAATTTCATAATCTTTCAGTTTTTACTTTTTGGGAATGTAAATCACACGGATATTATCAAACTTCACATCAATCTTACCAGATGTCGTACTCTGGTTGATGCTCTGGATGCGGAACTGATTCAATCCTACGGTCTTAATCTCAGAGATAGTCTTGCCCTCATAGCAAGCAAACTTACTCAATGGCACAACAGCACGATACCACTTGTTCTTATAAGCCTTGCCATTGATATCCTGCAGAACAGGTCCGTCAGGGAACTTACCAACCTGTGGGTTAGAATCAAATCCACCCTCAGGCCAACCAAAGTTATCATACTGATTCTCAGCATCACCCAATGGCTGAATCATATAGCGGAGATAGCCCCAGAAATTACCATTGTTATAATCACCTGCATCATAAACATTCATTGTCAAGTAAAGTTCATCTGCCCTAGCAGAAGCAGGAATGTTATCAGAGAATGAGAATGAATTACCACTCCAATCCTTACGGAAGTAAATCATGGTACCCCACCACTGCTGATATTCTGTAGCAACATCAATATGAGCATATCTGCCATCAGCATTGCCAGCATCAACGTATGAAGCGTTAGGTCCCCAACCATTGTCAGTAGCATCACTATTGTCAAATGTAGTCAAGATAGTACCATAATCATAGAAGTTACCTACACTTGCACTACCTGCAGGGTTAGTAACTGTCAATACCATATTGTTACCCTCTACAGAAGGCTTCTGCTTGAATGGAATGAAGATAGAATCCTCAGACTCTGCTATGGTATAGTCGCCATCAGCTTCCTTCAAGGTTACATCACCGTATGTAATCTGATCAATCTGAGTAAAGTCACGACCAGTCAAGACCAAAGTTTCACCAATCTCTGGCATATCATTAGAGCAACTTGTAATGACAGGTTTGCCTGGCAAGTAGTTGAAGTTGAGGTATACAGTACCTGCAGCACACTCCAATACCAAGGCGCCATGCTCAGGTGCACCCTCAGGAACGGTTACATCAATAATTGAAGATGTACGATAAGACTGCGTGTCACTATTGATAGCATGTTCTGCCTTCTCTGTCTTATACTCACAAGCAACATGATTGCCTGGTACATTGTTAGCAGCCCAAACAGTAGTGTCAAGTGCATCACCAGTAACATCAGTCAGGTATACCTTCTCAATATCCACAAGGTTATATCCATACACCTTCATCACATTACCAGCCTCACGTGGATAGAGGGCGGCTAAACGGGAAGCGATAGGGCCAGGAGCCAACACCTTAAACTGATAAGTAGCTACACCATGAGAGGTCTCAATGCGGAGCTCATCCTTCAAATCACTATTGAAAGCAGTCAACTTAAATCCCTTTTCCTCAGTAGGAATGGTTACGATGAGACTATGAGGAGTATTCATCGTAGAGTTGAAGCTTACATTCTGGTCATTGATATATACGTTGCGAACATCGCTCAGGTTGTTACCCATCACGGCGATGACCGAACCACAACCAGCCTTGCTAAACAAGCTATCAGCCTTTGCTGGATCACAAGCACGGATGCCAGTAATCTCAGGAGTGCCAAAGCCTTCCTCATCATCCTTACAAGAAGTAACGGTGATGGACAACACTGCCAACAGAAGCAATGCGAGCAAGCCGAATCTATGTTTAAATATATTCTTATTCATAAGATGATTATCTATTTAATATTGTCAATACAATTATTTTTCTACATCCCAAGTGAACTCATATGGCTGAGCAGGTAAGCTCAAGTACTTGTTTTGGATGACATCGCTCTCAGGATAAGGCATGAAGATATTGTTCTCACTAAGAACGACAGCCTGGTAACCTGTTACATACTTAGATACCAACTCATTGACATTATAAGTATAACCGCCATCAACCTTAATGGCTGTATTGTCATCCTCGCTCTCTGCCAACTTATCATTCCAATATACGTGTCCATCATTATCCTTGATATACCAAGTATTTGTACCAGGAGGGATGACGCGATAAGAGAATGTACCATTAGGATTCTTGTAGAGAGAGTTCTCACGAATCTCGAAGGCACGATGCTGCTGACGGTTGAAGAAGTTGAGCATGGTCTGTGGCTTCCAACGATACCAAGTTACCATATCCCACCAGTTGAAGTACTCCATACAGAACTCGATGCGGCGCTCACGGATGAGGTCCATCAAAGTGATGCTTGTAGGATGAACTGCATTAACACGAGCACGGTTGTGAACTGCCTCGAAAGCAGCCAAGGCATCAGCGTCGGAAGTACTCTCGTTGTTACCGAGGATAGCCTCAGCCTTCATCAAATATACATCAGCCAAGCGCTGAATATAAGTATTCAATGGAGAAGCCATCTGAGCCAAAGCAGCAGGCTCCACATCATTCTTTGTTCCGACTACACCCTTCTTACACTGCATCCAATTGTGCTTGTAGGTGTAACCACCATCAGCCTTCTTGATGTAGCTATAGTAAGAGTTTGGAGAGAACCATGTAGCCTTGCGACGGATAGAGTCGGCTGGATCCTCATTATAATAATCAATCATATCGCATGATGCTGTCAAGTTACCACCCCATACGTTAACGTCTGTTACCTCTGGGAAAGCCAAGTCTGAATAGGTAGCGTTCATAGCACCCCACTCACCAGAGTTAGGACTAGCCCAACGCATAGCCAACACAGTCTCGCTATTGTCATTATTCTGAGCCTTGAAGAGGTCCTCATAGTTGCTCATCAAAGAATACTGACCGCAGTTGATTACCTCGTCACAAAGTTCCTTCACCTCTTTCAAGGTTGTCTCATTGCGCTGATGGTCTGTAGTTGAACCTTCTTCCCAACCACTCTGAGCCAAGAGAGCCTTAGCCAAGGCTGCCTTTGCTGCATACTTGGATGGGTGATGGTCGGTACCAGTCTCTGGCAACAACTCGGCTGCCTTGCGGAAGTCACGAACGATAAACTTCAATACATCTGCCTCTGTATTCAATGGCTGATTAGGATTCTGAACCAACTTGTTATTGTCCTCGAAGAGGATGTTATCACCCCAACCACGAAGCAAATAGAAGTAAGCCCAACCACGCATCAAGTAGCACTCACCCTCTGCTGCTTGCTTAACAGATGGAGTAACATCACTGGTGCAATACTCTTCCAAGTTGGCAAGAGTAGCATTACTCATGGTAACGACATTGTAAAGAGCAGACCAAGCTAAGCCCAAGTCCTCGGTCAAAGCAGTAACCTTAAAGTTTGCGAACTCAGCGCTTACATATGGATTCCATCCATCATTGGCACGGAAAGAACCCATACCAATCAAGGCACGACGGTTGAAGTTAAACCATGCCTTATTGTAAAGAGGCTCCACACCTTTTCTCACGGCAGCATCCGAAGCGTAATAAGTAGGTGCTGTGTAATTGCCTCCAGGTGTCTTGTCGAGGAAGTCTGAGCCACAACTAGTTGTCATGAGCGCAGAAGCAGCCAAGGCAGAAGCCATTAATATATGTTTTGTCTTCATATTATATCCTATTTTATATATAATCGTTATTATTTTACCTAGTCAGATGACTTAGAATGCCAACTTCAAACCGAAGGTGTAGATTCTCTGAGATGGATAACGGTAGTTATCAATGTTCTGGAGAATCACGCTCTGACCATTGGCACCAATTTCAGGATCATAGCCGTCGTAACCTGTGATGGTAAACAAATTCTGGATGTTACCATAGATAGACAAGCTCTGGATCTGCAATGGAGCCAACCACTTCTTTGGGAAGTTGTATGTCAAAGAGATAGACTTCAAACGGAGGTAAGAGCCATCCTCTACGAAACGACTGCTCACACGGTTGTTATCATTCTGGCTCTGACCAGCAGTACTGATACGCTGGGTGGTAGCAGCGGTAGGGTTGGTTACATATACATTATTAATATCGCTGGCAGAACCGTTAGGGTCGATCAAACCAATCTTGGCATAACCTGCCACTTCCTTCATCATATTACCATACTTCTCTGGGTTGGTATGTCCCTGGCGAACATAATTGTAGATGTCACCACCCACACTGCCATTGATGAAGAAGCTAAAGTCGAAGTTCTTCCATGTAATGGTATTGTTCAAACCGAAGGTAAAGTCTGGGTTAGGATCACCAATAAAGGTACGGTCGTTGTTATCAATCTTACCATCGCCATTGACATCCTCGAAAATATAATCACCTACCCAAATGCTGTTAGGAGCAATAGGATACATCTTGCCATCGCCATCGGCAGGACGTGGAGTAGGAACCTTGTTGCCGGCTGCATCAAGCAAGAACTCACCCTTGCTGTTCTTCTGATAGAAATCATCGGCATTCTTATACATACCGATTACATTATAGCCATAGAAGCGGCCTACAGGACCACCTATCTTGGACAAGGTCAAGGTCTCTGTACCAATGTTACCAGAAATGGTAGCATCATCACTGTTGAGGGCAGTCAATTTATTGCGGTTGATAGACAAGGTAGCGCCTGTGCGCCAAGACCAATCGCCCTTGTTGATATTGACAGTGTTCAAGGTAAACTCGATACCCTTGTTCTCGATAGAACCTGTGTTCACCCAAGGTGCGCTCATACCCTGCCAGTCATTATTGATGACATAAGAAGGAAGGGCTGCCTCCATCAAGAGGTTGTCAGTCTTCTTCAAGTAAGCATCTACGATAAACTCGATACGGTTGTCTAGGAAGGCAAAGTCCATACCCACGTTCCATGAGTTGGTGCTCTCCCACTTCAAGTCTGGATTAGGGAAACGAGCTGGATAATAACCTGTACCCCAAGCGGTAGCCACGTTATTCATCGTAGCACCGTATGCGAAGGAGCCAGTACTCTGGTTACCTACAAGACCCCAACCGAGACGGAGTTTCCAGTTGCTCAGCCACTTCACGTCCTTCATGAAAGGTTCTTGAGTGATACGCCAAGCTAAAGCGGCTGATGGGAACCAACCCCAACGGTTGTTCTTACCAAATGATGAAGAACCATCGGTACGGAGAGTGGCTGTAACCAAGTAACGGTCCAAGAGATTATAGTTCAAACGACCGAAGTAAGACTCGATAGCCCATGGTGTTCCATCATCACCTGAGTTAGTTGCGGTAGAAGAGTCACCTACGCCAAGTGAATGGATACCATCAGAGATGTAACCCTTACGAGAACCAGAAAGGCTCTCCCAGTTACCCCACTGTGCCTCATGACCCAACATGATCTGGAAGTGATTGTTCTTGAATGGGTCGAAATCGTAAGTAGCATACTGCTTGAATGAGCTATACTTGCTCAAAGTCTTGGTACGAGTACTCTGGCTTTCTACCTTAATATTACCATAAGTATACTCTGGTATGAAGTAGTAAGAGTTACCCCAACCACGGTTGCCACCATATTCTATACGGATATTCAAGCCCTTGATAGGCTTGATATTTGCAAACACATTGTAGTCCAACTGATAATTGTTGGTACGGTTTTCCTTCATATTAGCCTCAAAGATAGGGTTGCTATATGAAGTATTGAAGTCATTGGCCTCTGGCACACCATAACTTCCGTCAGGGTTGCGGGCAGCCACATCAGGGAACTGGTTCAAAGCTGTGTTGATGACATCATTCTCAGAGAATGTCAAAGTCTGCTTTGTGTTAGAGTAGGCAGTATTGAAACCAACCTGCACCCACTTATTGATATTGGTATCAAAGTTAGCACGGAAGCTAGCACGTGTAAAGCCAGAGCCTACACCCACACCATCCTGGTTCAAGTAGCCACCAGAGAGTGAGTAGTGCATATCCTTATTACCACCACTTACGTTCACTGCATGATTCTGCATAAATGCAGTCTGGAAGAGTTCTTTCTGCCAGTCTGTACCATTGGTCAGAAGCGAAGGATCCTTGAAGTCTTCACGGATACCATATCCACGAGCTTCCTGACGAGCGTTATAGAAATCGGCATATTCCTTGAGGTTCATCACATCAAGGTACTTAGGGATAGCCTGCCAACCAATATAACCATCATAAGAGACCTGAGCCTTACCGTCCTGTCCACGCTTAGTGGTAACAAGTACGACACCATTAGATGCACGAGAACCATAGATAGCGGTTGCTGATGCATCCTTCAAAACCTCGATAGAGGTAATATCAGAAGGGTTGATACTTGCCAAGACGGAAGTATTGCTGCTAGTGTTACCACTAACAGGAATACCATCGATGACATAGAGAGGCTCATTTCCATTGAATGAGTTGATACCACGAATCTGTACGGAGATACCACCACCAGGAGCACCAGAGTTCTGGGTTACCTGTACACCGGCGATACGTCCCTGCATGGCCTGCTCCATACTGGTGTTGACACCCTGCTTGATGGCTTTCTCATCAATGCTAGATACAGAACCTGTCAAATCTGAACGCTTCATGGTACCATAACCTACTACAACCACCTCATTGAGTGAGTGGCTGTCCTCGGTCATCACAATTTTGATTTTGCCATTAGCTGGTACTTTAGCCGTCTTGTTAGCATAACCAATATAAGAGATTTCAAGGGTCTGACCCGGCTTGGCATTGATGGTGAAGTTACCATCCATGTCGGTTACTGCGCCTACACCATTAACACCCTTGATTTTGACGGATGCACCAATAACAGTTTCGCCATTCGCATCGGTAACAGTACCTGTTACTTTGCTCTGGGCGGCAGCTGTCAATGGCAACAACATCATCAAGGAGAGCGCAAGAGGTCTGCCTATGACAGACTTGCACTTAGAATTTAATCTGTTGTGACTCATAATAATTATTATTAACTATTTAGTTTATATTAATATCTAGTTAGTTCTGTACCTAATATCTACATTCTAGGTAATCAGGTTATTTTCGGTTGCAAAGATACTACATTTTACAGATATAATATGATATTATTTTATCAATATTATGCATTATTCTTGCTAAGACAAATAAAGAGGGTGAAATATTAACCTCCACCCTCCGATCATATATAACTATACTCTAAAATATGCCTTACTGAACGAACTTCTTACCGTTCTGGATAACCACGCCCTTATAAGACTTGCTTACCTTCTGGCCAGCGAGGTTATAAATAGGAGCGTTAGGGTTAGCCTTAGGAGCTACAACTGCATTGGAAATACCTGTAGAAGCACCAAGCTCTGCAACAGTCTTACTTGTCAAATAAACCTTTGTTACAACAATAGTTGATTCTTCAAGATCCGCCTCTGCCTCTGAACCATCAGGCTTATTCAAGTTCTGGTAAGCATATTGAGAAACTTTAGTCCACTTTGAAAGGTCAACCATAAATGTATTTGCAGTTTCAGAAGCAGGAAGGTCTATTTCCGCATTTGCAGCAGCTTCCTTTCCATCATCACCGATAGCTTTACCTTGAACTGTTATCTTTCCATGACCTGTTACTGAAGCAATCTCAAAGACAATAGTGTTGAAATCAGAAACATCCTTGTCCATCCATTTAGCATCCCAGCCCCACTTCTTTGCTACCAATTTATGAGAACCACCAGTTGCATCTACATCAACAGCCTTCTCTATCTTGTCGGCCTCAGCCTTAGCTGCAGTATACTCTGCCTCTGAAGCAAAATAAGCAGCCTTTATGGTAATAGAACCAGCAGTGCTACGATTCTGGAGAGCAACTGCATTCATTTTTGCAGAATGTGTAGCATCGAGTTTTACTGCCAAGATACCGCCTACAGGATAAACATTGCAAGTTTCCGTACTTGTGAAATAATTTGGACCATACTGGCCTGTCGTACCATCAGGTTCATACTGAGCTATTAAATTAACATCGGCGCAAGTACCTGTTGTGTACTCTACAACTACATAATCAAAAGCAGACTTATCAGCATAAGTAGTAACATTTGTTTCCTCGTCAGTTACACCATAACTAATGCCTTTCCAAGAATACTGACCAGCAAATGTAACAACATTGTTCTCAGCAATAGAAGAGATATCAATATCTTCCTTTGCGTTTACAGTTAACGCTGCAAAAGCAGCCACTACGAAAGTAAATAACTTTTTCATAAGCTTTGTAAATTTAATAGGTTTATATTTAATTGTTTATTCTATCTTGTGAAATGTCCCATTCACGGTTGCAAAGATACAAAGCAATTTTCTAAAAACATGATACTTTTTTATCAAATGCTTATACTTTCTTGCAAAACACAATGAGTTTGCCACTTTTCAAACGTTTTTTAGCTTATTATTAAGTGTAAATCAGCAACTTATTCCGCTCTTTTCTATCCCTAAGAATAGATATTGAACTAGCTGTCTAATCATCTTCAAGCCCCTTATATATAATAAGGTGTAGTTTTAAAGCCTTTCAAACATCACTAAGTTTTTCCCTTCATTACATTACCGTTCTGGTTCAAATCCGCTGCAAAGATACAAAAAAAAAATGATACTAGTATGTACTATTATGTTAATTTGTTATGCATAAAATGTTATATACCTCAAATTCCAACTAAGCCTTTCCTGCGTCCTTCTTGCGTATACACGTTCTCACGTAACTGTTTTTCAGATATATTGAACTAAAATACCCACTTCAGCTCACCTCCCTACCCCACAATGCAACTTGAGACAATACCCAGCATCATCACCGTGGTTTCTGCAGAAAAGGATATCGCTACAATCACAGCCAACATGGACTACGATAGAATTATTTAACATAAAAAACTCATTTATGTGAAATATAATTTGTAAATTTGTGGCGTAGTTATATTAACTGCGCCACATCTTTGATTTTAACCAAAACATTAACCCGATATGAAGAAAATAGCATTATCCTTACTGGTAGCTCTGAGCTGCATCTCAGCCAATGCTGCCGACGGCAAGTCGCTGTTTGTATCATTCAACGATGGAAGCAAGATAGAGTTTGCATTGAGCACGCTACCGGAAGTAACCTTCGGGAATGACAAGATGACTGTGACTTCAACTGCCACTACTGCCAGTTACGAACTGTGGAAGGTTTCTACCTTTACTTATGGTACAACGACAGGCATCAAACAAGTAGAAACGAACAACAAGTTTGCCTTCGAAGGTGACCGCATCATTGTAGACGGCACCCACAACCAGGTGAGCGCCTTCGCTCTCGACGGAAAGGCAGTAAGTCTCTCTCCGGTCATCGCAGGCGACAAGACCATCATTTGTCTTGATAATTTAACCCACGGTGTATATATCATCAAAATAAACAACAAATCCATCAAAATAGCAAGACCATGAAAAAGATATTACTTTCACTCCTGGCAGTAATGATTTCATTCACTGTCTTGGCACAGACTAAGGGAGACAAGCTGACTATCAACCTGAAAAACGGAACATCACAAGTCTGGGATCTGACAGCAGACAGACAGGCTCCAGTTTCTAAAATCACACATACAGCAGATGGTAAAGTGGGATTCGTGATGACGGGGAAGGAAGACTTTGGTGCATTCGAAACCTACGACATCAACGACATCAACAACATCTCCTTCTCTATCTATCACGAAAGCGAAGTAGGCAATGTGAATCTCGCCGACCCTTCAGCTACAGAAAAGACCAAGCGTCTCTACAAATATCTGCAGCTGAACTATGGAAGCAAGACCCTCTCTTCGGTTATCGCCAACGTGAACTGGAATACCCAAGAGGCAGATAAGATTTATCAGGCAACTGGCAAATATCCAGCCATCAACTGCTATGATTTCATCCATATCTATGTACCTAAGCAGGGTTCCAACGGATGGATCAACTACAACGACATCACCCCTGTTACCAACTGGTCAGACCAGGGCGGACTGGTTTCACTGATGTGGCACTTCAACGTGCCTAAGACCGAAAGCACCGTTCCGGGAACAGATGGCAGTGGCGTTACCTGCACCCCAACCGAAACCACCTTCAAGGCAGCCAACGCATTGACGGCAGGCACTTGGGAGAACAAATGGTTCTATCAGGAGATGGACAAGGTAGTGGAAGTTCTGCAGAAGTTGCAGGATGCAGGCGTTGTTGCCATTTGGCGTCCTTTCCATGAGGCTGCCGGCAATGCCTGTCTAAAATCGGGTGCCAGCTGGGGCAAGTCTTGGTTCTGGTGGGGATATGACGGTGCTGAAACTTACAAGAAGCTTTGGCAGACCATGTTTGATTACTTCCAGAGCAAAGGCATCCACAACCTGATTTGGGCTTGGACCACACAGAACTACAATGGCGATGCCAATACTTACAACAATGATGCAGACTGGTATCCAGGCGACAAGTATGTAGATATCATCGGTCGTGACCTTTATGGCTACGACGCTACCAAGCAGGCACAAGAGTTCAAGGAGATTCAGGCTCGCTTCCCAAACAAGCTCGTTGCCTTGGCAGAATGTGGTACTGACGTAAATACCAGTACAGCAACATCTAGCATAGACGAGGCTTGGAATGCAGGTGCCAAGTGGAGTTTCTTCATGCCTTGGTATGGCGGAAACATGCCATCAAACAGCTGGTGGAAAGCGGCATTGAACAGCAAGAACGTGATTACCCGCGACCAGGTAAACCTGAACGCCAACTACGTTGAAGAAAGTGCAGTAGATGCCGTGAAGAACATGGGCATCGGTACCAACTTCGGCAACTGCACAGATGTGGTAGCCATGTGGCTGAACATGAACAGCAACTCTGTTACTGATTTCGAAAAAGCTTGGGGACAGGTTCCTACCACCAAACCGATGGTAGATTTCCTGAAGAAGAACGGTTTTAATTCTGTCCGCATCCCTGTTACCTGGTTCCAGCACATGAAAGCTGACGGAACTGTAGATGAGGCTTGGATGAACCGCATTCAGGAAATCGTAGATTACGTGATTGATAACGGTATGTACTGCATCCTGAATGTTCACCATGATACAGGTGCTGACAATGATGATGTAAAGCACTGGATTAAGGCTGACGAAGCCAACTACAAGGAGAACAAGGAGAAGTTTGAGTATCTCTGGACACAGATTGCCACCCGTTTCCAGAACTATGACCAGCACTTGCTATTTGAGGGCTATAACGAGATGCTCGATGCCAGCAACACCTGGAACGCTCCTAAGAATGCCAACAGCTACAAGGGCTTGAATGGATATGCACAGAGCTTCGTAAATGCAGTTCGTGCCACTGGTGGCAACAACGCTACTCGCAACCTGATTGTCAATACTTACGCCGCAGCTAATGGTGACGATGTACTCAACAATCTCACCATCCCTACCGACAAGGTGGAAGGTCACATAGCTGTAGAGGTTCATACATACGCTCCATGGGATTGGTTTGCAAAAGGTTCATGGAATGCTTCTTGCACCAACGAAATCAAGCGCATGTTCACCCGCTTGAACAATAAGTTTATCAGCAAAGGCATTCCTTGCATCATCGGTGAATATGGTACACACGGAAGCACAAGTGTTAGTAAGAAGAGCACTGATGCGCAGAAGAAAGCTGCCGCCGACCAAGCTGCCGACATCGTAAAGCAGGCTAAGGCATACGGCGTAGCCACATTCTACTGGATGAGCATCTTCGATGGCACTGACCGCACCGTACCTCAGTGGACTCTCCCTACCGTAGTAGAGGCTATGCAGAAAGCATATAATGAATAAAAAGAAAATCATGAACGATATTGATTTAATAGAGTTGTAGATGTTGATTACATCAAGGCTCAAAAGTTGCTTAAATTAAAGATCTTTTTTTATGTTATCATTTTTTCCTTGAGAATACCATAAAAGTATATGTTTTGACTAAAAATTACATGAAATCACCCAAAAGAGCACATTCGGTGCCCATATCAAGAAAGAAAGGAAGGAGGAGAAGAAGGTGGAGAGATAGGCTGAGCAGAGGAAAAGACAAAGGAACAGAGGGAGAAAGAGACTGGAGAACTGGGTGGAAAGCTTAGGAGAAGAGGGTGAAAGAACAAGCTACGCAGGTCGGTTGACTATAGTGAGACAATCGGTTGACTATAGTCATCGAGAGTGTAAACTAAACTGTGTTAAACTACTTTTATTGTAGCTTGACACCGTTTAGTTTACACTCTCGTTCTATGTAGGTGATTGATCCTTGTTATCTTGGCATAAGCTATATTATTTACCGATTCGATTCATTCTATCCACCTGAGTCTTGACTACCTGAAGGGTAGACTTGTCGGAAGAGAAGACTGAGTTCAAGCCTTGGGCCTCCTGGGCAGGGTCGCCCGTGTAGTCATCGCCCACCTGCCACTGCTCATGCTTAGGATTGGCAAAACCGCCCCATCCCCAGAAATTGCAACCGGCAAAGTAACCGCCGGATGCAGCATTGTCGCCAACAAGACTGAACACATACTTATAATATCCATCACGTGCTTCTGTTGTAGAAGAAGTTGAAAAAGAGAAACCATCACGAGGATAGCCGAACTCCTCCATCACCAATGGCTTCCTGATACGTCCGCATACCTCAAGATGTTCATCAATATACTCCTTTGTGTTCTTGCAGGAGATTCCCAAATCTTCCAGCAAATGGTCTTTTCTCGCCCAACTCCAGTTGTATGGCCAAAGATGAATGTTGCAATAATCCACATTCTTGTCGGAACAAATCCGCTCCCAGCAGTTCAGTTCACCTTCACATCCACATTTGCCTTCGCTACCGATAGAAATCAGATGATTCTTATCGAGCGAACGGATCAGTTTGCTCGCTTCACCCAGCCACTTTTCGAAAGCAGGCAACTGCTCTTTGCTGAAAGCACGAGGCTCATTACCTATCTGCCATGACATGATGGCCGGGTCATCCTTATACTTCTTCTTTGTATATCTGTTGGTTCTCGTAAGTATGAATTTCACATAATCATAGAATAGCTGATGCGCCTTTTCGCAGGATGCATATTTGGCGACGAAGTTCATGAAGGCAGGATATCCATCTTCGTTAGGACGGGGAGCCTGACCCAAACCTGCCTGCTCCAGATAATAGCCGTAGCCACCACTCCACTCCCAGGAGTTGTTCAGATAGAGCACGGCCACCATCTTTCGCTTGCCCATCTCCATCAGCAGATAGTCGAGACCGGCAAGAATCGTATCGTTGTAAACGCCCGGAGCTTCCTGCAGCGTCGGCTCAACCTTGGTCTTCACCCCTCGCTTGCCATCAGAGCCCACGAGGATGCGCAGGTTGTCGATGCCCATCTCCTTCATCTTGTCCAGCTCCTTGCAGAGTCGGTTGCGGTCGCCACCCTGTCCTTCCGAACCGAGGATAGCGCCATACCAGAAGTTGGTACCCACATAATAATAAGGTTTGCCGTCACGAACGAAGTGTCCGTTCTTTACCTGCACGAAGTTGGACTTCGCCAAGAGGTTACACGTAGTAGCCAAAGCCATCATCAATAAAACGAATATTTTCTTCATCTATAATAAATTGATTTATAAGATTATTATTTTTAGATTTCTATCTAGGGTGCAAAGATAACGAAAAAGGACAAGAAAGCATGATACTTTCTTGCCCTTTATACATATTATTATTTCTATACTAACAATTTCCACTGCTTTTTAAGGCTGAGGATAGATTTTCTTGAAACTTTCGATGCCCTCGGCAGCTCCGTCCATCACACCCTTGAAGATGTAAGAATCAGAAACCGAAGTCTTGCTGCGATCAAAGAGAGTCATGTGAGGCAGAGGCTGCACATTGATGTCCCATACGTAAGGGATGAGCCCCGCCTTCATCATCTCGGCTGTTGCCACGCTATACCATACCATCATGCTCTCATCATGCTTCTGCTGATTGCCGCCATAGATGGTTGCGTCCTTACGATTGGCACCATATTCGCCAATGACTACAGGATAGCCTTTGTCCACAAACTTCTTCTTCATCTTCTGAAGCTGATTGGTCACATGCTGATAAGCATCCACATTCTGATTGTTGTACCAGATGGTGCTCACGGTTCTGCCCTGGTCATCAGCCGGAGCGTGTCCCTTCCAGTAGAGAGCCACCTTGCCCCAGTCGGCATCCTTATCCATCAGGGTAAAGATATATGGATCATAGAAGTGAACCTCAGCCATCAAGCGATGCTGCGCCTTGTCCTTGAGGCGAGTAATATCATAAGAGTCCTTATCAGCCAAGTCTATCTCAGTCTTTGGTCCCTGTACGATGAGCACACGCTTAGCGTTCTTACCTCCAGTAGCACGAACGGCATCAATGAACACCTGCTCATACTCCAGTAATCTATCAGCAAACTCCTTGCTATCTGGGTTCAGCATCTCACCCTCAGCCTTTGGGCTTGCGCCGCCCACACCTGGTTCATTGAGCGCACCGAAGAGCACGCGCTCATCATAACCTCGGAAAGCCTTGGCGATGTTGGTCCAGAGTTTGCGATACATCTCCTTGCGCTCAGCCACATTCACCTTGTCGGTAAAGGCATCGTGCTCCATCCATCCGCCGTCCCAGTGCTCATTGATGATGACGCAGAGACCAGCCTTCAAGGCATAGTTCACGATTTCCTGAATGCGATTCATCCAAGCAGGGTCGATGCTCATCGCTTCCTTGTCGAGGAGATGACCCGCCGCCCAACTACAAGGGATGCGCAGGCTATTGAATCCTCTCAGCTTAAGGCTAGCGATATAAGCCTCCGAAGTCTTGGAACTCTGCCAAGAGGTCTCCGACTTCAGTCCGGCGTTGTTGGTAAACACGTCGTTCCAGTCGCAAGCCTCCATGGTATTACCAAGATTCACACCCGGAGCCATATAATGAGCCAACTCAGTAGCCGTCAGTCCCATCTTAACCATCTTAGGATTCTCAGGCTTTACCTGAGCACCAGCAAAGGCAAAATGAGCTACAGCCAATGCTATCATAACTACTTTCTTCATTCAGTCTATTTTTAAAAGTTATTGTCTTTATTAGTTTTATAGTGCAAAGTTAACACTTTTTCCGCTATAGGTATGTAACAATATGTTACATTTATATACACAAAATGTTACAAGTGAAGAAAAAGGCAAGAAAGTGTTAGTCTTTCTTGCCTTAACGTTTCAGTGCATATTTTGCTCATTTTGCGTGATATTTTATCAAGCCCGCCATTGGCGCCTGCAAAATCTGGGAAATCTCCAAATGATGCTCATCGTGCATCACCAAGGTGAGTGGCGAACGGAAGTAATGCGCCACGCTGCCCACGAAGCCGACAGGAGGAACCCCGCCCAGGCTGCCATCCCATGCTTTCACTCCTGAATCCAACTGACTGATGTCGTCCAAGCTCACATTCACATAATTAATATAAGGTGTGAGATTGTTCTTATAGAAGAGATTGAAGCATCCCAGCACCATGCGATAGAGTGCCATCACCTCGGCTAGTTGGTCGCTGCCATTCTCATACTTGTCTGCCTCTTCCAATTGTTGGGAGATGAAAGGACAGATGCTGGCGAGATAACGATTTGCCAGTGGCTCTCTATATACCTTATTAATAATAGTGGGATAATCCAGACCAGACCACTTGAGATATTTCTCCTTGAAGGAGGATGGAAGGCTGCCCTTGAAGATGCCATTGAGGAACTGCTTGCCCAATACGGCCCCACTTCCCTCATCACCCAAGATGTAACCAAGCGGTGGGGTATTCATCACAATCTGCTTGCCATCATAGAGACAACTGTTGGCTCCCGTTCCCAAGATGCATGCGATGCCTGGCTGATCGCCAAAGAGGGCACGCGCCGCTCCAATCATGTCGCCTTCGGCAAAGACCTTGGTTTCGGGGAATGCCTGCTGGAGCAAGGATCTCATGCGAGGTTTCATCGCCTCGGTAACGCCGCTGCCATAGAAGTATACCTCTTGGGGCTGCTCGGCAAGGACGAGGTCACGACATAGAATATCTAAGATAGCGGCATCTTGCTGATGGATGGGATTGATGCCTTGCGTCTTGCTGGTCATCATTACCCCACCCTGCTCGTCCACCAAAGCCCAGTCGGTCTTGGTGCTGCCACTGTCTGCTATGAGTATTTTCTTCATTGTATCTGTTTTTTTATGAATTACTGCTGAAGCAATGGATAACATATCCGCTTGATGCTGCAAATGTAATCATTTTAAATGAAAAAGACAAAAGATTTGGAGGAAAAACACAAAGGAAGAGTGAAAAAATCGTTTCTATCAGGGCTATTCTATAAAAAAAGGTGATTTTCTCTTTGCTTTTTCTCGAATTTTTAATAACTTTGCAGTCAAAATGACTAGTTATGAAAAAGAAGTTATACATCCTTATCTTACTGATGGTGGCATTCGTGCTGCCAAGTAATGCTGTGCTCAAGGAGGCCAACCTCGATACTACGCTCTATATGCTGCGTACGGAGTTGACCAACTATCACATCGATTTGGAGAAACAGAACAAGGTGGCTAAGGCTCAACAACAAGCCGTTATCAAGGAATTGATCAGCATCGTGAAGCAAGCTGACCAAAACCCCATCATGCTCTATTCGCAGCGCAATGGGTATATCTTCGACATGACATACGCTTGCCATGAGGCTACCGAACAGTTCAGAAAGTTTAAGTCGAAGGCAGTGCCTTTCCGCGATATGATCAAACAGACTGATACTGAGGTGGCTCGATATGACTCGCTGATCAACTATCTTTATGGCATGAACACCATGTTCCTCAGCGATGAGGCGCAGGTGAACCGCAACGTGGACTTGACGTTGGCGGTTAACATCCGCCGACAGTTGGTGGAGAAGCAGACACAGCTGAAGCAGTATGTGCAAGCCTACGACCGTACCGACAAGAAGTTGAAGGCGCTCAACGACTATGCCAACCGCCGCTATGGTGACATACAGAACAGCATCTTCAACAATGGAGGTGACAACTACCTGCACATCTTGCGCAATCTAGGTATGAACTATCGAGAGGCAAGAGCCTCTATGTCAGAGAAATACAAGCCTGCGCCCGGCATGATGTCGCAATGGGATGTGCGTATCATTGGTATCCTCTTTGGTATCATCATCTTCTATGGACTCATCTCCGTGTTTATCAATCTCTTCGTGATTCGCTTTGCCATCACCATGATGGTGAAACGTGGTTTCTTCGAGAGCATCAAGGAGAGTTTCATGGCGAAGCGTCCTTGCATCATCATGGCGATGACCATCATTACCTTCGCAGCCATACTGGGTGTTATCAGATTGATAGCCAAGCAGAACTTCGTTATCATGGCGAGCCAGTTGCTGGTAGAGTTTGCTTGGTTGATAGGTGTTATCTTGGTATCTATCTTGCTGCGTGTGAGCAACGACAAGATCAAGAATACCTTCCGCATCTACTCTCCATTGATGTTGGTGGGATTTATCGTCATCGTATTCCGTATCATTTTGATACCAAATGACTTGGTCAACCTCATATTCCCTCCTATCCTGTTGCTTTGCGCCCTGTGGCAGTGGAATGTGATAGGCAGAAAGCACGACCAGGTGCTGCGTACTGATAAGACATACGCTTACATCTCGCTTGCCGTATTTGTCCTGAGCACCATCTGTGCATGGGTGGGCTTTACGCTGCTTGCCGTTCAGATTATCATCTGGTGGACGATGCAGCTCACTTGTGTGCTCACCATCACTTGTGTGGAGGGTTGGCTCAGCGTATACTCCAAGCGTAAGCGCTTGGCAAACAAGGCTATCACTGAGAAATGGGGCTACCGATTTGTATACAAGGTACTCCTTCCTATCTCGGGTGTACTCTCATTCATCGTGTCCATCTACTGGGCGGCAGATGTATTCAACATGAGCGACACAACTTGGATGATATTCAACAAGAACTATATCCATACCACCAACTTCACCGCTTCACTCTATAGTGTATCATGGGTGGCTTGCCTCTACTTCTTGTTCAACTATATCAACATAACCACCGTAGACTTCATGTGCCATCACTTCGAGAAGACCGACCCTACATCGGCAGCTTCCAAGATTGTGATGTTCAAGAACGTATTGCAGGTATTGGTATGGGGCATCTGGCTGATGATAGCCCTCAGCGTGTTCCAGGTTGGTAAGTCTTGGTTGCTCGCCATCTTCGCAGGTTTGTCTACTGGTCTCGGTTTTGCATCCAAGGACATCCTGGAGAACATCTACTATGGCATCTCCCTGATGATGGGACGTGTGAAGGTGGGCGACTATATCATCTGTGATGGTACTCGTGGTAGAGTGAGCAGTATCAGCTATACCTCTACCATGCTGGAAGCCATTGATGGTTCGGTCATCGCATTCCAGAACTCCCAGCTCTTCTCCAAGAACTACAAGAACATGACCAAGAATCATGGTTATGAGCTTGATGCACTGGAGGTTGGTATCGCATACGGCAGCAATGTGAAGCAAGTAAAGCAATTGCTCGTTGACGAACTGTCCAAGCTGGACTGCATCTATAAGGAAAAGGGAGTGAAGGTATTGCTGAAGAGTTTCGACGATAGCTGCATTACCTTGAAGATTGTGGTTTGGGTCAATGTACTCACCCAGGCTCTCGACGATGCCACCATTATGGAGTGCATCTACGATACACTGAATGAGCACAATATCGAAATCCCATTCCCACAACGTGAGATTACTATCAAGCAGGCTCCTCTAGACGAGAAATAAAGGAGCTTGCCTAATTATTAATTATTAATTCTTAATTAAAATAATGGCAACATTCATAGCAGGACCTTGCGTCATCGAGTCGATGGAGCTGTTGGAGACAGTGGCTCAAGAACTTGTACGCATCAATCAGAAATTAGGTACAGACATTATATTCAAGTCTTCATTTGACAAGGCTAATCGCACTAGCATCCACTCATTCCGTGGACCAGGACTAGAGAAAGGACTCCAAATGCTAGGTGACATCAAGGAGAAATATGGTCTCCGCATCCTAACCGACATCCACGAGAGCTATCAGGCTGAGGCTGCAGGCGAGGTGTGCGACGTGCTCCAGATACCAGCCTTCCTCTGCCGACAGACCGACCTCTTGGTGGCTGCCGCCAAGACTGGCAAGATAGTAAACATCAAGAAAGCTCAGTTCTTGAGCGGACGAGACATGAAATATCCTGTGGAGAAGGCTTTGGAGAGCGGTGCCAAGGAAGTATGGCTCACCGAGCGTGGCAACTGCTTCGGTTACAACAATCTGGTGGTAGACTTCCGCAACATTCCTGACATGCAGGAGATTGTGCCAACAGTCATTATGGACTGCACCCACAGCGTGCAGCGTCCTAGTGCAGGAGACGGCAAGACCGTGGGCGACCGCAAGTTTGTACCAGCCATGGCCAAGGCAGCCAAGGCATTCGGAGCAAATGGTTACTTCTTCGAAGTGCATCCTGATCCAGACAAGGGCAAGAGCGATGCTGCCAATATGCTAGAATTAAATAAGTTAGAATCACTGATAGAAGAGTTATTAAAGTAATGGATGATCAAACAATAAGAAGTTACGGCGAGCAAGCCTTGCGTGATGAGGCACAAGCCATTCTGGACCAAATACCATATATGGACGACAATTTTGAGAAGGCAGTGGACATGATGTATCACTGCAAGGGCAAGATTATCGTGACAGGTGTTGGCAAGAGTGGACATGTGGGAGCCAAGATAGCTGCTACCCTAGCCTCAACGGGTACGCCCGCTTTCTACATCAACCCACTGGATGTATATCATGGCGACTTAGGCGTGATGACTGACAAAGATGTGGTATTGGCACTCAGCAACAGCGGTCAGACAGACGAATTGTTGCGCTTTATCCCTATGGTGCTCCACATGAACGTGCCAATCATCTCTATCACAGGCAATCCAGAATCGCTATTGGCAAAATATTCCAACTATCACATCACCGTAAAGGTAAAGAAGGAAGCCTGTCCGCTCAACCTCGCCCCTACCAGCAGTACCACAGCGGCACTAGCCATGGGCGATGCCTTAGCGATAGCCTTGATGCAGGTTCGTCACTTCAAGCCACGTGACTTTGCCCAGTTCCATCCAGGAGGAGAGCTTGGCAAGCGTCTCTTAACAACAGCCGAAGACGTGATGCGCAGCGAGGATATGCCTATCATTCCTAAGGAGATGCACCTGGGTGAGGCTATCATCCATGTGAGCAAGGGTAAGTTGGGACTCGGCATCTCTGTGGATGCAGACAACCACGTGATAGGTTTGATTACCGATGGTGACATCCGCCGAGCCATGGAGAAATGGCAGGCTGAGTTCTTCAACAAGTCGGTGAGCGACATCATGACCACCAATCCTAAGGTGGTTCACCCAAGCACAAAGATAACAGAGATATTGAAAATCATGCACAAGAACAAGGTGCATACGGTGCTCGTAGTGGACAAGGACAACCATCTGAAAGGTATCGTAGACCACTATGCATGTATGATTTAACAAGATATGAAACTCAGATACATATTATTATTAGCAACTATATGGTTGTCTTGCTCGCTGTGTAGCGCACAAGGCTGCAATTCTTTCTCTGAAAGAAGCGACTCATTGATTGTAAACCAGTTGCGCAGTAAGGGCGTGAGCTTTTCGCACGACAACTCGGTTACACTTCTGATGACGGGACAGGAGAAATTCGATGATATGTTCCAGGCCATCCGTCAGGCTAAGAAGAGCATTCACTTGGAATACTTCAACTTCCGCAACGACAGTATCGCCGGCTTGCTTTTCGACTTACTCGCCGAAAAAGTAAAGGAAGGTGTCAAGGTGAGAGCCCTCTATGATGGATTTGGCAATGCCTCCAACAACAAGCCGCTCCGCAAGCGACATCTAAAGGAGATACGTGCCAAGGGCATCGAGATATATGAATACAAGCCGATGAAGTTTCCTTGGATCAATGCTGTATTCAATCGTGACCACCGCAAGATAGTCATCATTGACGGACAGATAGCCTATACAGGCGGTATGAACGTGGCCGACTATTATATAAAAGGTACAGAGGTGGTAGGTGAATGGCATGATATGCACTGCCGCATAGATGGAAGCGAGGTGAACACCCTCCAGAAGATTTTCCTCAAGATGTGGAACAAAGTAAGCGGGCAGAATGTTCATAGCCCGGAGTTCTGGCGATGCAAGAAGCAAGACTATCTGGTGGAGAATCTGAAGCCCGACACCACAGCCACAGCTTATCATAAGATGGTGGGCATCATCAACAGAGAGCCACATATCTCCAAGGACATCATCCGTTACTTCTACGTGAATGCCATCAATGATGCCAAAGACAGCATCAAGCTCATCAGCCCCTACTTCACCCTGAGCCACAAACTAAAGAAGGCACTGAAGAATGCCGTGAAGCGAGGCGTCAAGGTAGAGATTATGCTATCCACCAAGAGCGATATTCCACTGACTCCAGACTGCGGATTTTACAATGCTCACAAACTGATGAAGGCTGGATGCCACGTTTGGATGTATACCAAGGGCTTCCACCACACCAAGATTATCATGGTGGATGGCAAGTTCTGCACCGTGGGTAGTGCCAACCTCAATGCCCGCAGCTTGAGATGGGACTATGAGGAAAATGCGGTCATCGTGGACCCATGCACCACCCAGCAACTCGTGGACCTCTTTGATGGAGAAAAGGCAGACAGTTTCTTGCTCAACGAGAAGAACTGGAGAGAGTGGCGCACCGGATGGCAAAGATTCAGAGGATGGTTTGCAGCCAAGTTGCTCACCCCATTCTTGTAATTAAAATGTTAAATTCTAAATGTTATGCCAGAGTTAGCTATTGTAGATAACAATACACTTGCAGCCATAGGACTGAAAAGCCTATTGGAGAGTGCCATGCCCATGGTGAAGATCAGCATATTCGGAACCTTTGGGGAGTTTGAGTCGTCGAATCTCGAACGATTCATGCACTACTTCGTGTCCATGCACGTCGTCTTGGCACACCGCAACTTCTTCACAGAGGGCAGCCGAGTACATCATACCATCGTGCTCACACTGAGCAATGACCCCAACTCGCAGTTGCAAGATTTCCATTGCCTCTGTGTGAATGTGCCAGAATACAAGCTCATCAAGGAACTCTTGAGCCTACAACATGCGGGGCATCCCCATGGTGAACATCTGCCACAGATGCCTCGACCTACTCAGGAAAAAGTACTTTCAGATAGAGAAATCGAGGTGCTTTCGCTCGTGGCACAAGGCAAAATCAACAAAGAAATAGCCGACCAACTCTGTATCGGACTGACCACTGTGATCACTCATCGCAAGAATATACAGGAGAAATTAGGGCTCAAGAGTGTCTCTGCTCTCACCATTTATGCCGTGATGCATGGCTATGTGGACATCAATCACATATAATAGGTATCCCCATAAATGAGGATTCTCCCAAAGAGATACCTAGAAACAATGATAAAGCCTTCCCCGAATCATCGAGGAAGGCTTTGTTATTTTTGTTTAAATACTTAAAAATTCAATCGAATCTTATTGAAATACTTATTTTGTTCTAAACCCACTAAAGTTTTACGGATGAAATGTCTACCAAATTGTTCACTATCGCATAGATGGTCAGACCTGCCGGAGAGTGAATCTGTAGCTTTCGAGCGATGTTTCGGCGATGGGTAATCACCGTATTGATAGAGATAAAAAGGTGATCGGCTATCTCCTTATTGGTCATTCCCTGAACCAATGCCACAATGACATCCTTCTCACGATCGCTCAACTGCTCGTCGCTCTGTGGAGCCTGAGAAATCATGCTAGAAATCTTAGCACTCACATCATTCTGGCGCAGTTTTCGTTCCTCATTTCTAACGGCTGGAATAAAGATTTCCTCCTCCACCTCAGAGTGGTGAGTGAGCCATTCCTCATTATTATATATATCATAGAGGGTGGCACTGAGCTGATTATTATGCAAGCCATCCGAAGGCAAGTATTTGATGATGATACTCTTGAGCTCCTTCAGTTTCTGATCCACCTGAATATGATGCTTTGAGAATGTCTCAATATCAAATGTAGCATTGGCATTACCATCTATAAGTGCCTGAACATAAGGGAAAACCATTTTCTCCTCATACTTCATGTGATTGGTGATGCTATGTGCATAGTCATCATAGAGTTTGAGGATGAGGCGAGCCAGATTGTCTTTCTCGTCGAGTGCCTCTACCAACTCTTTGCGAATGAAAGGAAGCTGGAAATCTATGTAGTAGGCATGCGATGCCTTGAGATAATGCAACAGGGTGGACAAAGACAAGCGGTCAGCATTGTCATACTCCTTATAACCATTGATAGTAAAGTTGACCACCGCCAAGAAAGTATAGGTGTCAACGTTCTGCTCCTCGCAGACTTCACGCACAGTCTTATCTCCAAAGCCCAAGTTGATACCGAAGCTACCGAGGCTCTGCAGAATATTGTAATTGTCGCGAATAATGCTGATCATCTTGTCATCAGCTTCATACATCTTTTGATTCTTCATCTTATGTACTTAAAATGTTAGAACATTCATAATGTTTCCTTTACGGCTGCAAATTTACAAAAAAGTTTTAAAACCTGCAATACCTAAAAATGAGGATACAGAAGTTTACCAACTTTTAAGTATTGCAAGATATTTTAAAACTCCGTACCTTTGCACCCGAAATCGAGAAAGAGCGCGGTGATGATTGCCACGCCCGAGCGGCAGAGCTGCGAAAGCCCTTACATAATGGTTGCGAAAGCCCATTATATATTAAGGACTCATCAAGGCCTCTAATGTCGAGACCGCAAGCAGATATCCGCGCCTCTTTTCTTTTTCATTCAGCTCCCGACTCGTTCAGAAGCTTCCTCATATGAATTAAGGAAAAAGATAAAAAGATAACCAAAAATATCAAAATAAAGATGAACAGTTTAAGAATTGGATTGATGTCTGCTGCCTTGGTGGCTGGTTTGACAACTGCTAGCGCACAGACAGTAGCTGCAGACAGTGTGATGCAGCACGTGAATGGCAAGCGCCTCAGCGTAGGAGGTTATGGCGAGGTAGCTATGAGCCGCAACTTCTATAGCGACCATGTAAGCCGTTATAGCTTGGCAGACGAGCACAAGAAAGACCCTAGTCACGGTCGTTTCGATATTCCTCATGCAGTTATCTATTTAGGTTATGACTTCGGTAAGGGTTGGACTATGGGTACAGAGATTGAGTTCGAACACGGAGGCGTAGGCATGGCCTATGAAAAAGAAGATGAAGAAGGTGGCGAATGGGAACAGGAAGTTGAGAAAGGTGGCGAGGTTGAACTCGAACAGTTCTGGATTCAGAAATCATTCGGTTGCTGGGCAAACATAAAGGCTGGTCACATCGTTGTTCCTGTTGGTTTGAACAATGCTTATCATGAGCCTCTTAACTTCTTTACAGTTTATCGTCCAGAAGGCGAAAACACAGTATTGCCTAGCACATGGCATCAAACAGGTGTTAGTTTCTGGGGACGTACCAAAGACTGGCGTTATGAATTGCAATTCTTAGCAGGCCTTAACTCAGACAACTTCACAAACACCGGTTGGATTAACAAAGGTCCAGGCACACCCGTTGAGGGTGAGATTGCCACAAAATATGGTACAGCTCTTCGTATTGACAACTATAGCATCAAGGGCTTGCGCATCGGTTTGAGCGGTTACTATGGACATGCTATCGGTAACTCATATCCAAACAACAAAGACGGTGCAGAGTCTAAATACAAAGGTATAGTAGCTATCGGAGCCATTGACTTCACATACAATGACCACAACTGGATAGTTCGTGGACAGGCAGACTACGGATACCTCAGCGATGCAAAGCAGTTGAAATACTTCACCAACCGCCTGAACGGTCTTTCACCATATCATCATTCAGCATTCGTCAGCAAGAATGCTTTCGCCTATGGCATTGAGGCTGGTTACAATATCTTCTCACAGATAGAAAAGCTCCGTCAGGACAATCAGAAGCTCTATCTCTTTGGCCGCTATGAGCACTACAACCCATACGCATCAAAGACCAAGAATACTGCATACGATTACACCAATGTGAAGCGTATGGCAGTAGGCATCAACTACTTCCCTATCAAGCAGATTGCTATCAAGGCAGAGTATTCTCATCGCTTCTTGAAGAGCCAGTACAACAACGAGCCCGCTATCAATATCGGTGTAGCTTACGAAGGTTGGTTCCTCTAAATTCATAAATTCCTTAATCAAGGTATTTCAAATAGACAAAAACAAACATATCATTAACGTAATATTTTAAATAAGAAAATGAAAAAGGTATTTAAAAGTGCAGTAATGCTCATGGCAGCTTTCATGTTGCCATTAGGTTTCACATCATGCAGCAGCAATGATGATCCTGCAGACAACTCAGATTACTCAAACAAGGCTTATGGCCAGGATGCGATGGATGCTTGCGAAGAATTGTGCAATGCCTTACGAGCAGCATATTCCAAAGTAAACATTTCTACTTTGTCAAGTGATCAGGAGACCTACTTGAAGAATGTATGCGCTAACGCCGTAGACAATACAATTCAGCCAACATACAAAGGTTTAGCAGACGCAGTAGAAAAATTGCACAAAGCTCTTCCTAAAAGCGTAGATACAAACAACTTGACACAAGAGAACATCAACAATGCTTGTGCAGCATTCAAGGAAGCTCGTGCATTGTGGGAGAAGAGCGAGGCATTCCTTGGCGGTGCTGCTTCCGACTTTGATATCGACCCACATATCGACTCATGGCCATTGAACCGTACACTTCTCCACAGCTATTTTGCTACTGGTAAGTTTAGCGATGAAGCTCTTGAGGATGCATCAATTCTTGGTTTCCACGCACTTGAGTTCATTCTCTTCCGTGATGGTCAGCCAAGAAAGGTTGCAGAGTTCCAGGGCAATGATACATATAAAGGTTTCACTGACGTAAAGGGTGCTGAGGAATTGAAGTATGCAGAGGCAGTAATCGAGGATCTTGTTAACCATGTATACGAGTTGGAGGTTGCATGGTCTGAGAATCCTAATGCTACTCGCCTCGCAGCAGTAAAGGGTGCAGGCCTTGCGTACTTGACAGACAAGGGACAGTCATACGCTGCAAATATGAAGAATGCTGGTAATAAATCTGTAAGCAAGTTTGTTTCTTTGAAGGCAGCCGTTCAGCAGCTTCTCTCTATGGAGGAAGGTTCTTGCTGGGGTATCGCCAACGAGGTTGGTACAGCTAAGATTGCAAACCCATTCCAAACTGGTGACATCAGCTATGTAGAGTCTCCATATAGCTATAACTCTATCCTCGACTTCCAGAACAACATCCGTTCTATCGAGAACCTTTGGTATGGTGGTACAAACGGCACAAGCTCTAACGCTCAGTACAGCTTCCACAAGTTCTTCCAGGACAATGCAACTGCTGAGGGTCAGCGTGTAGAAACTGCAATCCAGAACGCAATCAATAAGATTGGTGGTATGCCTTACCCATTCGTTAAGTACGTAAGTACTGTTTGGGGCAAGAATTTTGACGAGGTTAATCCAGAATAATTTCTAGGTTTAATATACAGCAAGCATCTCACCAAAAATGTTTTGGTGAGATGCTATTATACGTTTATAATACGATAGGAATAAAAAGATTCATTATTATCAAAATTAATACATTATGATTTATCAAAGAATTAGCAAAATGCTGTTGCTTGGCTTGCTAGCTTTGCCAATGGCATCTTGTTCGGACAACGACACTGTTGTAAACAACGACAAGCTGAATGGCAACTCACAGTTTGGAAAAAGTAATGACGTTTTCGATGCTTCTGAGTGGTATCCTGGTGGAGAGCTTGGTACCGACGAGGGCATGAGTTACTCAGCCGAGACTCCAGCCACAACTAATCAAGGTTTGTCGACCAACTTCAATAAAGGTGAGGATTTCTTCGAGCACCTGTATACCATCACAGAGGCACCACGTAAGGGTCTTGGTCCAGCATGGGTTCGCACAAGCTGTATCCACTGCCACCCTAACTATGGTCATGGCAAGCGCAAGAATCAATATCTTGGTGACGACTTTGGAAATGGCTACTTGCTCGTAGTATATCACCCAACTGCAGGAGTTGATGCCAATGGCAAAGCATACGCAGCCAACAGCTACATTTCTGAGGTAACAGGTATGCCTCAGACCAAGGCGATGGCTCCATTCACCGCTCCAATCGATGAAAAGCAGATGAAGATAGAGTGGAAAGAAGTTAGCACTATGCCTAGCGGCTTGGAGATGAAGTTTCCTAAGGATGGAGAGGCTTTCGCTTTGCAATATCCAGAAGTTACCATTCCTAAATCTGCTTTCAACACAAATCCTAAGCCTGACAATTATGAGGTTCGCTTGGAATCTACCATCGGTATCTATGGTACAGGTCTTCTTGATGCTATTGACCAAGATGAAATGAAGAAGGTTTATCAGGAAGAGGCAAAACACGTAGACTTAAACCCTGGCATGTGGGACAAGGCTGCTAACGACTGGGCATCAACCGCATGGTATACATTGGCAGACGGCACAAAGCGAGTAAAGAAATTTACTTATGCTATGACTCGTGCCTCTTTACAGGATGGTCCAGGTGCCAATGCCATTTGGAACATAACCAATGTAACCCGTTCTGACCGTCACTACCTCTACACCACTCCTGCTTGGGCTAAGTATCAGAGCGAGGACGATAACGTTATCAGCTACATCAAGAAAAATGGTGCAGATGAAACATCTATCCTCCACCCATACTATGCAGATGGAACGGACGAGGGCATCAAGAACCGTGTAAACGAACTCTTGAGTTGTAATACAGCCGCTAAGAAAGAGACTTTCGAGAAGTATCTCTTGAAGGGTGCTCCTTACAATGGTGAGGAAGAGATGAGTGACAAAGATTACTACGACTTCATGGTATGGCACCGTGGTCTTGCTGTTCCTGCTGCACGTAATCTCGACAATGCCGAGGTACAGCAAGGCAAGAAACTCTTCACACAGTGGGGTTGCGCACAATGCCACAAACCATCTTGGAAGACTGGCGCAGATAACTATTGGGTAGACAACTCTATCAAGGCATACGCCCAGAGCATCGGTAAGGATCCTAGCACCATGTTGCCAAAGTATCCTAACCAGACCATCTACCCATACACCGACTTGGTTCAGCACCGTCTCTATATGGCAAACGACATTCGTACAGGTTGGTGTCGTACTACACCTCTTTGGGGTCGTGGTCTCTCAAGCATGTTGACAGGCGCAGATGATCGTTTGCACGATTGTCGTGCCCGCAATGTAGTTGAGGCAATCATGTGGCACTGCTACGATAAGCGTAGCGATGCATACAATTCAGCCGTCAACTTCTACAATGCAAGCAAGTCTGACCGTGATGCTGTTGTAGCATTCATCAACGCCATCTAAAGTCGTATTTGTTATACAATATAAACATACATAAAAAGCTGCCAAGCCCTCAGCGACTTGCAGTTTTTCTATGTCTACACGAAAGCAAGAAAAGAATTCAGAAAAAGAGACAAGATTATCAAAAGAATGTTGTAACTTTGCAGCACAAAAGCAATCATTCGGTTATGATAAAAAAGATTATACTCACCCTTTACGTCCTTGTGCTCATCAGTATGGCTGTAGCCACGATTGTAGAAAAGAGCCAAGGCACTAATTATGTACATGTCCACTATTATGGGGCATGGTGGTTTATCCTGATGTGGGCTATGATGGCAGCTCTCGGCATCTATTACATCATCCAGCGAAAGGTGAAACGAGCATCCACATGGGCTCTCCACCTCTCCTTCATCATCATCTTGACTGGCGCACTCATTACTCATCTCTCCGCTAAAAGAGGCATGATACATCTGCGCACGGGTCAGCCTACCAACAGCTACATCATGGCGAGCGATGATGGCGAGGGAATGAAGGAAGAAAAGCTGCCTTTCTCGCTCTGCCTGCAAGACTTTGAGGCGAAGATGCACGATGGCACACAAGCCGTAGCCGACTATTCCTCCAAATTCACCGTGATGGATGGCAATGAGAAAAGCGAGGGACTGGTATCGATGAACAATATCTACTCTCATCGCTCCTATCGCTTCTATCAGTCATCATACGATGAGGACGGCAAGGGAAGCGTGCTCGCCATCAATGCCGATCCATTTGGCATACCTGTTACCTATACCGGTTATGCCCTACTCTTCCTCTCGCTCATCTGGATGCTCTTGGATCCTAAGGGCGGTTATCGCAAGCTCCTTGCCAATCCTCTACTGAAGAAAGGAGCATTGGGACTTGCCTTGCTACTGAGTGTGGGCAATCTGCAAGCAGCCGAAACGGGGTCCTTGGATCATGCGGTGCTTCCTAAGGAGACTGCAGAGAAGTTTGGAGAGCTGAATATACTCTATAACGACCGTATTTGTCCCGTTCAGACCTACGCCCTCGACTTCTGCAAGAAGATATATGGCGCTAGAAGCTACAAGGGCTTGACTGCCGAACAGGTGTTGAGCGGTTGGATATTCTATGGAGATGAATGGGCAAAAGAACCATTTATCAAGGTGAAGAGCGGCGAACTGAAATCTACGCTCAATCTGCCTGACTACTGCTCTGTCAGCCAGTTCTTCAATAAGGATATGGGCGGCTACACCATCGGACAATACGTGCAGGAATATTATAATGGAGCGCAAGATAAATTCCATCAGCAGGCAGGAGATATTGATGGCAAGATACAGCTCATCATGGATCTGCGCCGCGGTGTATCACTCAAGGTATTGCCTTATACTTTCACAAAGAACGTGCGTGCCACCAAGGAGAATCCATTTATCAAGGCAGGAACCACCACTTGGTTCTCACCAACAGATAAGTTGCCTTACGCTGTAGAAAAACAGCATGCACTCTATATCACCAACGTATTCTCCTTGCTCTATGGCGACGTAAAGGCAGGAAATATAGACAGAGTGAACGTCTTCTTCGACAAGATGAAGAAGTATCAGCAGATAAGCGGCGGCAACTCCTTGCCATCCAGCACCCAGTACAAGGCGGAGCGCATCAACAATGCCTTCCCTTTTGCCACTGTGCTCTTTATGGTAAACCTCACGCTTGGCTTCATCGCCCTCTTCTATACCATCTATCGCATGACGAAGAAGAGAGAAGTGAAAGTCCTGGACATCGCCTTGCCTATTCTGTTGGTAGTATCATTCTTGGCGCTGACCTTCGGTTTGGTATTGAGATGGATTATCAGTGGCAATGTACCGATGTCGAATGGCTATGAGAGTATGCTCACAGTGGCATGGTTTGTGATGCTGATAGCCATCTTCATGCAGTTCAGAATCCGACTGGTGATGGTATTCGGCTTCTTGCTCTCAGGTTTCTTCCTGCTCGTAAGTCATATCAACCAGATGGATCCAGCCATTGGACAGATGATGCCTGTACTGAATAGTCCTCTTCTGAGTATGCACGTAAGCATCATCATGATGAGCTATGCTCTGTTATCACTGACATTTATCTGCGGCATCATGGGCATCTGCATGCGCTCCCATGGCGAAGAACTCCAGGCATTGAGCCGTGTGTTCCTCTACCCTGCCCTCACCTGCATGGGATTTGGTATCTTTATCGGTGCTATCTGGGCTAACGTGAGCTGGGGCAACTACTGGAGTTGGGACAGCAAAGAGACTTGGGCACTCATCACCTTTATGATATATGCGGTGGTGGTACACACCCAGAGCCTGCCTGTCTTCCGCAAGCATCTCGCCTACCACATCTACATCACACTAGCCTTCCTGAGCATCGTGATGACCTACTTCGGAGTAAATTACTTCCTTACCGGTATGCACTCGTATGCTTGATTTAATTAAGAATTAAGAATTTAAAACTAAGAATTAAGAATTATCAGACAATAGGCTATGATACAGAAAAAGCCGCCCTCTTCCGAGGGCGGCTTTTATCATAATACATTCCCCAACCTATCGGGAGAGGAAAGACAATTTAAACTTCAAACTTATTTTTTAAGAGGAAATCAAATTTCCAAACTTATATCCTCATTACTTAGCGTAAGCTACGCTACGAGTCTCACGAATCACGGTGATCTTCACCTGACCAGGATAAGTCATCTCATTCTGGATCTTGGTTGCAATCTCATCAGAGAGCTTTGTACTCTCCTCATCGTTCATCTTGTCAGCACCTACGATGACACGAAGCTCACGACCAGCCTGGATAGCGTAAGTCTTGGTTACACCAGGATAACTCATGGCGATAGCCTCAAGATCATTCAGACGCTTGATGTAAGCCTCTACAATCTCACGACGAGCACCAGGACGAGCGCCAGAGATAGCATCACAAACCTGTACAATTGGAGCCAACAGAGTGTTCATCTCCATCTCATCATGGTGAGCACCGATGGCATTGCAGATATCTGGCTTCTCCTTATACTTCTCAGCTATCTTGGCACCATACAAAGCGTGAGGCAATTCGCTCTCCTCATCTGGCACCTTACCAATATCATGCAAGAGACCTGCACGCTTAGCCTTCTTAGGATTCAAGCCGAGCTCTGATGCCATTACAGCACAGAGGTTGGCGGTTTCACGAGCATGCTGCAAAAGGTTCTGACCGTAAGAAGAACGATACTTCATCTTACCTACGATACGAATCAACTCTGGATGCAAGCCATGGATACCCAGGTCGATGGCTGTACGCTTTCCAGTCTCGATAATCTCATTGTCAAGCTGCTTCTTCACCTTAGCTACCACCTCCTCGATACGAGCTGGGTGGATACGACCATCGGCTACCAACTGGTGGAGAGCCAAACGGCAAACCTCACGGCGAATAGGATCGAAGGCAGAGATGACGATAGCCTCTGGAGTATCATCCACTACAATTTCTACACCGGTAGCTGCCTCAAGGGCACGGATGTTACGACCCTCACGACCGATGATACGTCCCTTGACCTCATCGTTGTCGATATGGAACACGCTGACAGAATTTTCGATGGCAGTCTCAGTAGCCACACGCTGAATGGTCTGGATTACGATCTTCTTAGCCTGCTGGTTAGCATTGAGCTTAGCATCGTCCATGATTTCATTCACATAGCTAGCTGCATCCAGACGAGCCTGATCCTTCAAGCTCTCTATCAAGCGCTGCTTAGCCTCGTCAGCACTCAAGCCTGAGAGTTCTTCCAGCTTAGCCTGCTCCTGCTTCTGCATCTTGTCAAGTTCCTGCTGCTTTACGGCAAGGAGCTTCTTCTCGTTCTCTACACGCTGCTGATTCTGCTCCACTTCCTGCTTGCGACGACCTAAGTCCTCCTGGCGCTGGTTGAGCGAAATCTCACGCTGCTTCAGCTTGTTCTCATTCTGCTGTATACGAGAATTGCGCTGCTGAACCTCCTTTTCGAGTTCAGCCTTCTTATTCAAGAATTTCTCCTTGACCTCGAGCAACTTCTTTTCCTTTACTACTTCTGCCTCTTTATGGGCAGCCTCAATCATTTCATTATATTTTCCCTTAATGACATAACGGAAAATGAAATACCCTGCTACGCCTCCCACTACGAGAGCCACCAGGGCTGCTATAAGTATTGCTATCATTATTTATATATATATTTATGAATATCTCTTGTCCGCTATGCTACTGGAGTGCCATCATTTCTTCAAGGCATCTTCTATCTCAGCAGTCAGTTTCTCAAGGACATTGTCATAAGGCTTGGTATCATTGCTGTCCAAAACCTTCTCATAACTCAAAGCCACGTCCAAGAGTGCCATATACAAAATTTCCTTGTCGCTCTTGCGACCCTTGAAGATTTTTGTGTATGTGTTGACCCTATCGTCAATCAGCTTAGCTGACTTACGATAATACTCTTCGTCCTCTCTAGGTATGGTAACCGAGAGGTCGGTATCATAGACGTGCAATCTGATATGCAACTTGTTGTCTTGTGTCTGATCTGCCATCGCTCCGATTTATTTATCACTCAGTAGCGTAATACATTTATTGACATCTCTGATGAGCTTAGCGATGCGTTTCTGCGTTGCCTCCATATCGGCATCCGAGATAGTCATCATCTTCGCCATCTTCAGACTGTCATAGTCATGCTGTGCTTGAGTCAACTTATCTTCCAATAGTTTAATCTTGGCATCACGCTCATCCACCATGGCATAAAGCTCCGTATTCTCCTGCTTGATTTCCTCAAACTTGAGAATCATCTGCCTTACTCTCGTGGCAAACGTATTAATCGTTTTCTCATTAGCACTCATGTTCTTTTGTTTTTGGCTACAAATTTAAAAGAATATTTTGAAAAAAACAAATATTCTTCCATTTTTTATATGTTTTTAGGTGTATTTCTTGTTACATACACCCTTTTTCCGTCTTACTTACCCATCTTTTGCTTAGCCTTCTCCACATCTTCGTCGGATGGACGTGGCTCTTTCTTGGCCAACATCAATACCTGGAAAGTGAAGTCAGTTACCCATTGCTGGCTAAAGCCCAAGCGCTTGTTGAACTGGCGCAATGAGAAGACGGTCTTCAATACGCTGGCATCGCTGAAGTCATTCTTATTGAAGATATCGTCCACGGTCTGAGCAGTCAATTTATACAAAGACTTCTTCATGAAGCTAGGCAAGCGGAGCTTAAACTTCATCAAGTTGCCCATGAGCATCATCAAGTCCTGAGTGAAGTTCTGGAACTGGATGAGATAGATGTTGACATCCTGCAACTTCTGGCAATTCTTGCGAATGCTAGAGTCGATTTCCTTGAAGAAGTTGTCCTCTGTCTGATACAAGTTCTTCATCATTTTCTTCACGTGAGCCTTCTCACCAATACCCAATCGATTGTTGACAGTAGGCACATGCAAGCTAGTCTTAAACACACGCAAGTCTGGCAACATGGCGAGATTGGTGATACCTAATTGTGAAGCCAAGGCAGCCTGAAAATATACACGCACCAAAGTCATGTAATCTTCCATACCGCCTACCTTCTTATCATCGGCTTTCTTGCCGAATAGTTTTGAAAATATTCCCATTCCTATTTTTAATTTAATTCTTTAATGTTCTCAAATGTTCTGCAAAAATACAATAAATTCACAAAATATCAAAACGAAAGGGTGATTTTTTCGCCGAAAACATTTTTTTTCTTGTAAAAACACAGATTTTATGCCTTTTCTTTCCCATATTCAATTATTTTTAGTACCTTTGCCCCGATTAATTAGTAAATTTTTGAGTTCCAATCAAAGAATTAGATAATCTAATGGCAGGACTCGTCGACAAGACAGACTGTTTTTGAATGTATACATTATAATATATAATATAACGAGAAGATATGAAAGGAATCGTTTTAGCCGGTGGTTCGGGTACGCGACTCTACCCTATCACAAAAGGTATCAGTAAGCAACTGATTCCGATATTTGACAAACCAATGATATACTATCCTGTATCTGTATTGATGCTGGCTGGTATCAAGGAGATTTTGATTATCTCCACACCATACGATTTGCCTGGGTTCAAACGTCTCCTAGGAGATGGAAGCGAGTTGGGAGTACACTTTGAATATGCCGAACAGCCATCGCCCGACGGATTGGCACAGGCTTTCATCATCGGTGAGAAGTTTATCGGAGACGACAACGCATGCCTGGTTTTAGGCGACAACATATTCTACGGAGCTGGATTTACCAGTCTGCTTAAGGAAAGCGTCAAAGCTGCCGAAGAGGGACAAGCCAGCGTATTTGGCTACTATGTAAACGACCCTGAGCGATACGGCGTGGCTGAATTTGACAAGGATGGCAACTGCCTTAGCATCGAGGAGAAGCCTGAGCACCCTAAGAGCAATTATGCAGTAGTGGGGCTCTACTTCTACCCTAACAGTGTGGTGAAGGTGGCTAAGAACATCAAGCCTAGTGCCAGAGGTGAACTGGAAATCACGAGCGTGAACCAGCATTATCTCCAGGAGAAGACCCTGAAGGTGAGAACCCTGCAGAGAGGATTCGCTTGGCTCGACACGGGCACTCACGATAGTCTCTCGGAAGCCAGCACATTCATCGAAGTCATCGAGAAGCGACAGGGACTGAAGGTGGCTTGCCTCGAAGAAATAGCGTATAAGCAAGGATGGATCAACAAGGAACAACTGAAAGAGATAGCCCAGCCAATGCTTAAGAATGGCTATGGTCAGTACCTCATGGCATTGGCTGAGGGCAAATAAGAAGATATCTATCATTTATACTTACATATTTATATTAATAAAGCGTAGTAAAAAACAACATTAGAATAATGGAAGAAAACAAGAACTTAGAATTGGAAGGTGCAGTTCAGGAGCAGGAAGAGAAGTCATCCATTGACTTCCAGCTGATTTATGCCACACTCATCCTTAACTGGAAGTGGTTTCTGCTCTCGCTCATTGTATGTCTCGGAATGGGCTATGTCTATCTGAGATACGCAAGACCACAGTTCCAGTCTACAACCAAAGTTTTGATTAAGGACGATGATGACAGCAAGCGTCGAGGCATGGGTAGCAGCATGATTCAGAATGCGGCCAACCTTGGTTTTATCTCTAACTCTAATGGTATCGATAATGAGATAGAGATTCTCTCTGCCCACGACTTGGCTCAACAGGCAGTTTACGATATGAAGGCATACGTAAGCTACTACCACAAGGGTACATTCAAGGACCCATTGGTATATAAGGAGCAGGAGATCAACGTAGACTTGGATCTCAAGCACCTCAAGAGACTGAACTCCCCTATCAAGATGATCATCAAGCGAGATGGCAACTCATATAAGGTAACAGGTTCTTACTTTGTGCCTATCGACGCCTTCACATACGAGAAGGACCCTGTGAAGTTTGAAAAGACCATCAAGGGGCTGCCTGCCACCATCAACACCCGTGTGGGTAACATCCAGCTCACTGCCAACAAGGGCTTCAAGCTAGAAGATGGCGAGGGCATCAAGGCTGTCATCGTATCTCCAGAGATGGCTGCCAACAAGTATGTGAAGAACCTCACCGTGAGCCAGACTTCCAAGACTACTACCATCGCAGAATTGGTATTGAATGATGAAGACCCTCAGCGCTCGGTAGACTACCTCAACACCTTGATCAAGGTATACAACCGTCAGGCCAATGAGGATAAGAACGAGATAGCTTATCGCACCGAGCAGTTTATCAACAACCGCTTGGAGAAGATTAACGCCGAATTGGGCAACACCGAAGGCCAGCTGGAAAGCTACAAGAAGCGCAACCGCATGGTGGAGATGAAGATCAATGCCACAGCCTCTGTGCAGAACGCTGACGAATTTGAGCAGAAGTTGAACGAGGCTAACACCCAGGTGGAATTGCTCAAGGAACTTGGCAAGTACATGAACGAGCCAGGCAACAAGTATCAGCCTATCCCATCCAATGTAGGATTGACCGATGAGAGCTCTACTTCTCTCATCAATGAGTATAACAAGATAGCCTTGCAGCGCAATCAGCTTTTGCATAGCGCCAGCGAGACCTCTCCTACCGTCACTCCATTGACGGCCCAGTTGGACGACTTGACTGCATCTATCAAGCGTGCCATGCGCCAGGCTCGTCTGGGTCAGGAGATCCAGCGCAATAGCATAGCCAAGCAGGCTGCGATGTATGCCAACCAGATAGGTAGCTCACCAGAGCAAGAGCGCGTATTGACACAGATAGGCCGCCAGCAGGAAGTAAAGTCTGGTCTTTACCTCATGTTGCTGGAGAAGCGAGAGGAGAACTCCATCTCCCTGGCAGCTACAGCCGACAAGGGTAAGGTCATCGACGCTCCATCATTGGTGGGCAAGGTGAGTCCTAAGACACCTATCATCATGCTCATCGCCTTGGTACTCGGCTTGGCTATCCCAGCCGGTATCCTCTTCTTGATCGAGTTCTTCAAGTACAAGATTGAGGGCCATGAGGACGTGATGAAGTTGACCACCATCCCTATCATCTCCGATATCCCAGTGGCTAGCGATATTGCCAAGGGTAGAGCCGACATCGTGGTTCACCAGAACGTCAACAACCTTATGGAAGAGATCTTCCGTGGATTGCGTACCAATATCCAGTTCATTATGAAGGAAGGCGAAAAGGTACTGATGTTTACATCATCCACCTCTGGTGAGGGTAAGACATTCGTCGCCTCTAACGTAGCCATCTCATTGGCATTGCTGGGCAAGAAGGTCATCGTTGTGGGTCTTGATATCCGTAAGCCTCGATTGGCTGAGCTCTTCAAGATAGACAACCACCACAATGGTATCACCAACCTGATTATTCACGACAACAATACATGGGACGACATCCAGAAGCAGATACTTTCTTCAGGTGTCAATGACCACCTCGACTTGCTGATGGCAGGTCCTGTACCTCCTAACCCAGGTGAGTTGGTTACCCGCAAGAGTCTTGACGACATCATCAATCAGCTCAAGGAGCATTACGACTACGTGGTTCTCGATACAGCTCCAGTAGGTTTGGTTAATGATAGTTTGCAGCTCGGTCGTCTTGCCAACCTCTGTATCTACGTTTGCCGTGCCGACTATACCCCAAAGGCAAGCTTCGGCATGATCAATGGTCTGAACAACGAGAAGAAGTTGCCTAACATGTGCTTGGTTCTCAATGGTGTAGACCTCTCTAAGAAGAAACACAGCTTCTACTATGGCGTAGGTAAGTACGGCAAGTATGGCAAGTATGGCAACTATGGTAGCTATGGTTCATACGGCAAGTATGGTAAGTACGGCAAGTATGGCTCTTACGGTCAGTATGGCAGCTATGGCAACTACAGCAAAAGCCACTATGGCAATGCCAACGATACAAGTATCAAGAAGTAAACAGGAACAATAAAAGGATTAGAAATAGATTATGGCAACAATAGCAGTAGATTTCGATGGTACCATCGTAACACATGAGTACCCAAAGATTGGTACCGAATTACCATTCGCTACCGAGACATTGAAGATGCTGATCAAAGACCATCACCGCTTGATTCTTTGGAGCGTGCGTGAAGGCAAGCTCTTGGACGAGGCAGTAGAATGGTGCAGAGAGCGTGGCGTAGAGTTCTGGGCAGTCAATAAGGACTATCCTGAGGAGAGCCTAGAGTGCAACAACCACTTCTCTAGAAAGCTAAAGGCAGACTGGTTTATCGACGACCGTGGCATCGGTGGTCTTCCAGACTGGGGCGAGATCTATCAGATTATCTCCCACAACACCAGCTATCGCCGCATCTTGAAACAGAAGTATGGCGAGCAGCTGGAGGCTCCTAAGAAGAAACACTGGTGGAGCCGCGGATAAGGCTATCAGACGCTTAATAAGGCATTAAGAAAGCCCTATATATAATAAGGTGTAATCCTCGATATTCGATGGATTACACCTTATTTTTTGCCACTTTCAAGATACTAAAAGCCTCTGACAGCCCACTGTAACCTATGCCGCCAGTGTGCTGTCCCAGTACTGCAAGCACCTGTCCAAGCCCAGACCATAGGCAGTAACTAGTCAATTGCACTCCGTTAAAGCCTAGCCACGCACAACAGAACCTATGCTACCCTCTGGTAATATAATAGACAACAATAAAAAAGAGGTGTGCTCCAACTAGGAACACACCTCATAATATATGTATAAACTTAAAAGTTGATTCTATCTAACCAGTTATTAGAAGAACAAGTAGCGGTTGTCCACTACGTGAGCGTTCATGTAAAGCTCGTTCATGAAGTTGCCTGCATACTGCATAGCCTTCTGACGGCACTTCTGCTCGTAAGCCTTCTCATCAAACTTAACTGGACGATTAGACTTGTTAGTAACCTGGAAGAGATATACACCAGCGTTGCCCTTAACAGCGTGAGCTGCGAAAGCACCCTTCTTGGTTGCAGCAACAGCACCTGAGAGAGCAGGCTCACTAGCACCAGTAGCTGCGATAAATACAGGAGCTGCGAATGTAATCTGATTAACAGAAGATACCTTGCCACCCTTAGCCTTAGCAGCAGCAATGCTCTTCACACCAGCTACCTTAGCCTCAATCATCTCAGCCTTCTTGTCCTTGATAACCTCAGCCTTGATCATCTCCTTCACCTGAGGATCACTCAAGTCACGATAACCAATGCGATGAATCTTATCGAGTACTACTACCAACAAGTGGTTGTTGTCACCACACTCATACAATGGAGAAATCTCATTCTCCTTGCTATCGAAGATCCACTTCAATGCCTCACGAGTAGCATGGATATTTGCTACATAGTGAGTAGCTGTGGTAACGTCCTTCAACTCCTGTACCTTATAACCATTAGAAGCTGCATTCTTCAAGAGATCCTCAGCCTTCTGGTTAGCGCTTACGAAGCTAGAGAACTTGTTGTAAGCTGTACGATATGTGCCCTGAGAGAACTCGATAGGCTTCTTCACTACAGCTGCAGTATACTTCTCTACCATAGCCTTGCGGTCGAGTACCTGAAGAACTACGTAACCCTGACCGAGCTGGAGCTCGTTGAGAGAGTTGACAGCGGCAGTATTCAATGTGTTGATGAAGGCCTTGTTGTCCTTATCCATTGTCTGAGCGTACTCATACTGCTTAGTAGTCATCCAAGCCTTCTCGCCTGTCTGACCATACTTCTTAGCGATAGCCTCGAAGTCAGCACCACCAGCGATAGCGCCATTGATAGAGTCAGCCTTGGTTTTAGCCTCTGCTACAGAAGCTGCTGCTACCTGGATCACACGATACTGAACTGAATCTGGCAACTGCTGCTTGTTGACCAACTTCACGATATTCAAAGTATTGTCAGCTGCATTCACCTTCACTGCAGATGTAGAACCTACTGCCATAGAGTCGAGCTGAGCTGCGATGTCCTGTGGATAAGCGTCCTTGCTAACAGGGATACCGAGATAAGCTACGGTAGAAGCAGACTTGCGAACTACCTCAGAAGGATCAGCTGCAGCAGCAAGCTGTGAGTGGAAGCCAGCCATCTCCTTGTTGAGCGCTGCACGGTCGGCAGCTGAAGCCTGAACCTCGATGTCAACATACTTGATGTCACGGCTCTCAACAGGCTGCTTGAAACGAGCCTTGAGCTCATCATACTTAGCCTTCAAGTCGCTCTCTGAAACCTGTACCTTGTCATCCTGGATGTCAGAGTAAGGGAAAGCAGCCAACTGAATCTGGCTCTCCTCGTTCTCCTCCTTGAATGCCATCTTAGCCTCTACAGGGTTAGAGAGGAAGCAGTGAGCGAGCAATGACTGATACTTCTGAGCCAAAGTCTGCTGGCGGAGAGTCTTCTCGATGAATGACCAATACTTGAAGATCTTCTCATACTGATCCATCATCTGAGGATTAGCAGAAGGATTAGCCTTCTGAGCCTTGTAATCAGCCAAGAACTTCTGGAGAGAAGTAGCGTCGAAACGACCAGTCTGCTGATTAACGAATGGAGTCTGCTGAAGCATTGGGTTGGTACCTGTCTTCAAGATGTCCTGAAGCTCAGCGTCTGTAACTGTCAAGCCCAACTTGCTAGCCTCCTTGGCGATAATCTGGTTCTGTACATAGCTATTCCAAACCATGTCCTTCACCTGATTCATCTGCTCCTCAGGAAGGTTCTCCTGACCTTGTTGCATTTTAATAACTTCTGTGTACTCATCAACGAGCTTCTGGAATTCCTGCACGCTGATTTTCTCGCCTAGCACCTCACCGATTTGCTGGCGCTCATTGTTCTTTGCTGAATCGCAAGAGCGGAAAGCTTCCTCGGCAATGAAGGCGAAGAGGCCAAAACTGATAATACATACCAGAATGACACCTCTTTTTCTAATTGTTCCTAATGCTGCCATTACGTTTTAATCATTATTATTTCTATTTTCTTTTTTCTTGATAAGGATGCACACTGTGGAGAAGTAGCTGACCTCAACAGACAGAATGCAGCCAATTGACTGCAAAAATACAAAGAAAATACGAGAATCGGGAATTTTTCAGTATCTTTTTTGGTGAATAATAAGAAAAAGAGTGAAAAAAGCGTGATTACGGCACTTTATTCACTCTTTTCCACCCATCTATTTGATGATATGGAGCTTAACTAGCTCTATTTTTCGAGAGGTAGACTTGATGATTTTAAACTCAAAATTACCTACCTTGATCACCTCATTCAGCTTAGGGAAACTCTGATATTCATGGAGGATGAAACCACCCACGGTCATATACTCATCACTCTCCGGCAGCTCCAGGTCGAACATCTCGTTCACCTTGTCTATCTCCAGTCTTGCCGAGAGCAGATAATCACCATCGTCGGTCTTCTTTGCCACATATTTAGCCGAGTCGTGCTCATCTTCTATATCGCCAAAGATTTCCTCCACGATGTCTTCCAAACTAACCAGTCCGCTGGTTCCGCCAAACTCATCCACTACCACTCCCAGCGACTTCTTTTGCTGCAAGAAGGTTTGCATCAGCTTCTGAGCCTGCATGGTCTCTGGCACGAAAGGCAGAGAGCGCACATGGTCTTGCCAATGCTTAGGATTATGGAAGAGTTCGGAGCTATGGATGTAGCCAATGATATGGTCGATATCCTCCTCATAAACGATAATCTTGGAATTGCCACTCTCCACAAACTTCTGGCGCAAATCTTCCAAAGAGGTATTCTTCTCCACAGCCTGTATCTCCGTACGAGGCACCATACAGTCGCGCACCTTCGTATCCGAGAAATCCAATGCATTCTGGAAGATTTTCACTTCGTCATTAATATCCTCCTCATTGGTAGCATTGTCGATGCTCGACTGCACCAGATAGTCCAAGTCTACCTTGGAGAATCCCTCATCGCCAGCCTCAGCATCCATCTTCATACCCATCAAGCGCAGCAATATCTTGCTCAAGAAAGTACTAAACTTACTGATAGGCCACAAGATGACATAACACAAGTAAGCCAAGGGGCTGAAGAAAGAAAGCAGTCGGTTAGGACTAGCCTTAAAGAACGTCTTGGGCAAGAATTCGCCTGTAAACAAGACGATAAGCGTAGACAAAATAGTATCAGCTGGCACCGTAAAGGCAGCATCCATGCCACGGAATATCGTATTGTCGAAAAGACGCGCTATCAAGATACCATACACTACCAAGGCAATATTGTTGCCCACGAGCATGGTGCTGACAAAGCCATTGGGATGATTGTAAAACAAAGAAATCAACCGCTGAGTAAGTCCATTCTTCTCCTTATCCATCTCAGCCAACATGCGGTTAGAGGAGACAAAGGCTATCTCCATTCCACTAAAGAATGCAGAAAACACCATTGTGATAAGAATACCCACGATAAGACTTATATCTATATCCATGATTTATAATATATTACGATTAATGCATAATCGGGATTGTATTAGCCCTCACAGGTGTAGCCTGCTGACGGATAGGTGCCTGCTGGGCTGCCGTATCGCCAGGAGCGGCAGGAGTAGCACCGCCACCTCCAGAGAGATCGCCACGCTCAAAACTACCCTTGGTATTGCTAACAAAATACTTGGTCATTCGCTCATCACTCCAGAAGTGAGAGCCCTGAAGCGTACGCTCAGGGGTAACCAGCTTACTGAACACATTGCTAGAAATCTCATGCTTGTTCTCATCCCAAGTGAGCTGTTCGCTGGAGAATCGCAAGCCATCCTTGGTCAGGATTCTCACCCTACCATAGAGCTTCCAAATGCGCTGCTGGTCAAAGTAATAGGCAGTATCGCACTGGATGTAGCTATTGATGTGAAACTTCTCATCAAACTGCTCCAGCAATACGCCCTTATCGAAAATCCAACGTGACGGATTGCGGTTGGTGTTTACCTCCCAACGCTCCGTTACGATGCGGTATTTGATGACTCCAGAGTCGCTAATCAACGTATTGACACCATACGACGTCATCATGGCAACCGAATCCTTGGCATGGATAGCAGCTGCCGTATGCTCCACCTGGTCCTGGCATCCCACCAAGATCATAGACATCAACACACCGATGAAAAAAAAGTTTCTTAACCTATACATTATTATATATACGCGCAAGAGAGTAGATGCACCATTCTTACTGATGCAAGATTACTGCATCTTCCACTTCTTAAACCAATCCTCATTAAATGTGAAGCCAATGTTGATGCGGAAAGTATTCTCCTTGATCAGTCCATTGGCAGAACTCTTTACCCACTGACCGCTGATGTTGAGCTGAGAGCGGTTGTTGTAAGAGTTGATGATAGGAATACCGAAACCAGCACTCACTGAGAGTTCCTTAGGTCCGTCTACGCCATTTACCTTATAATAAGGTGTAGCATAGCTGATACCAGCACGGTAAGCCACGCGCTTCAAGAAAGATCTGCTGCGCTCGCTGTAGCAATACTGCGCACCCAGATTGAACTTGCTGCGATCCTTGTACACACCATCCTTCAGGTAGTAAGAACCCTTGCCGTTGTTATCCTCAAAGGTAGGATAGCCCAGGCTGCCCCACTTCTGCAAGGTATAGTCGAAGCCCACCTTCCACTGGTTGTCGCGATTCCACATCAAACCCACACCTATCATGGTAGGCAACTTATAAGCCTTGCCAATAGAGAATGGAATGGTATCCGAAGTATTGGTCTGCGTATTATTAGAGATGATGTTCATATCAGCAGAGGCTCCGAGGTTATGACCTGGAGAGAAGGTAACACCGGCTGTGACGGCATTCTTCTTATCTATCTGATAGGTATACTGCACACCCAAGTCTATCTTATAGCTATTGACCTGGGTATTATAAGTACGGGTCAATGTCTTATAGTAAGAATTGCTATAGCTATTGGTGATATACTTGGTATAGCTACCCCAAACATACGAGATGTTGGCACCAACAGACAATCCTGCGATAGGCGACCAACCAGCACCCACATAAGCCTGATGCAAGCCACCCTCACCATGGAAAGTGTTGGTATAATAAGCATCCTTATCATTGTTCACCCAATCGGAAGATGAATAATCATAACCGATATTGGTGAAAGGCACGACACCAAAGCTCATTCCCAAATGACGGAACAAGCGGAAACCAGCTACTGCATACTCGAAGTTGGAGTTATTGGCATTCTTCTTCACTCCATTCTCATTGAAGTTGGTAATCTGTCCGGAGATTCCAGCATCAAAGATGAAGGTAAGAGAATCCAGCGAGGCATAAGAGGCAGGGTTGAGATAATTGACCTGGTTATGCTCATGAAAACCAAGTCCCACGCCATTCATGCCGCGATTAAATCCAGAAGTCTGGTCAGACAACACGCCTAGACCATACTGACTATATGGAGAATTGGTGCCACTCTGGGCACTTGCAAAAAGAGCCGAACCCAACAAGAGGGTTGCCAAAATAAGCTTTCTCATCTATCTTTTTTATTCATTTTTGTATTCAGAGTGCAAAAGTATTAAAAAAAATCTAGAAAAAAGAAGGATAATCCAAAATAATAAGGTATTTTTGCATCGTGAAACGATTTAAGTATATTTTTAGAGTCATTTTAGCAGTTATTTTAACCAATTTAACTACTTTAGTGATGGCACAGGGACCAGTAGCCAATCCGAGCACTGACATCCCTGAACAGAATCAGCGTGCCAACGAAGAAGCCACCGAGTGGCTCGACTCCGTTGACATATCCCTCTTGACCTGTGGTCCTGGTCAAGAGGTATGGTCGTATTATGGACATACCGCGCTCCGCATCCAAGACAAGGCACACCATAGCGATGTCGCCGTCAACTGGGGCATGTTCTCTTTCCGACAGAGCTTTTTCATTCTCCGTTTCGTCTTCGGCTTGACCGATTATCAGATAGGCATCTATCCGATGAGCGACTTCCTTGCCGAATATGCAGCAGAAGGAAGATGGGTTCGCCAACAGCGCATCAGACTCTCCAAAGAAGAAAAGCTCAACATTCTGAGAGCCATCGCCGAAAACGACAAGCCTGAAAACAGGACTTATCGTTACAACTTCTTCTATGACAACTGTACGACAAGAGCCCGTGAAATGGTGCTGACAAGCATCGGATACGATAAAACCAATTTTTCGGATGTCAATACCCACAGCACCTATCGACAGGAGATACACAAGCTAAACCAAGACCACCGCTGGGCTAGATTTGGCAACGACCTACTCTTGGGTGCCCTAGCCGACAGAAGCTTGGACAAAAGAGAATGGGAGTTTCTGCCCGACAACTTGAGCAAAGACTTTAAGACTGAAGGCAGAAAGGACATTGTGGAATCAGCAACACCTATGGGGGCACAAACCGTAGCTTCCAGCGACTATATCACGCTGATAGACAGCACCTGCTATCTCATAGAGCCTCAGCACGAAGCCAAGGTAGCAGAAGACTGCATCACACCTAATGAGATAGGAGCATGCATCTTGCTGATAGTTATCTTGGTATGCATCTTTGAGATATACAGCAGAAAGAATCTCTGGTGGATTGACACCATCTTGCTCACCCTGACCGGATTGCCAGGACTTATCCTCTTGGCTATGATCTTCTCGCAGCATCCTACGGTACAGATCAACTTCCAGATACTCATCCTCAATCCGCTCAACCTCATCTTTGTATGGCAGGCTAGCAAGCAGATGAGGAAAGGCAAACTGCCACTCTATTACGAGGTATGGGGACTGATGCTCATCACCGGACTGCTTCTACAGATATGGCAGAGCTATGCAGAAGGCATGAACCTTTTGGCATTATCTTTGCTAGCGAGATATGCAGTGAAGTCTACCCTACTCGATTTGGGTGACAGCAAATTTGGACTTCAGGCTTTCGTATTCAAGAAAATATACAGAGCCAACAAGAAGAAGCTCAACACAAAATAACATGAGACTCAACTAGAAAAAGAAAGAGGCTCAACCAGAAATATTTTTGAACAAAAACAAAACATAAGATGTTAGTAAACAGATATATCACAGCCATTTTGGTTGTCTTGGCGGCAACTGGCATGGAGGCGCAGACTTATCAGCAGGCGCTGAAGTTTGCGCTCACGGATATATCCTACGATGAATTCATCCAGCAACCGGAGGCGAAGGCATTGGAGGAGGACATCCTCTGTGCCCTCAAGGCCATCAAGCAGGCTACGGAAGAGGAGGATTCCATCAACCGGCATCACCTCTCTTCGGCCACATTGCCTGCCGAGGAGCATGACATACTGACAGATTACCAGCATTATATTTGTTTTTATCCCATAGTGGCACACAAATACCGTGCGCCATACGGCAGCATTGTTATTCGAGGACCCAACGCCTGAGCCTATCAAACATAGGCAAAACAGGACAAAATGCAAGGGAAATCAAAGAATATACTCAGAGAATAGGCATTTATTAAGGAATGATTGCTGATTTTCAGATATTTTTTGTATCTTTGCAAGCAATTTACACAAATGATATAAACTTCGAATAATAATAAAATAAATATATACAATGAACTTTAACAAAATTCTTCAGTCATTGTTTGGCAACAAGTCAACTCGAGACATGAAGTTGATCCAGCCAATCGTAGAGAAAATCAAGGCAGAATATCCTAATATCAAGGCCTTGAGCAATGACGAACTTCGTGCAAAAACAAAGGAAATCCAAAAGTACGTACAAGATTACGCCAAGGAGGAGAAAGCTAAGATAGCAGAACTCAAGGCTAAGATTGAGGACACTCCTATCGATGAGCGTGAAGGCATCTTCAACCAGATAGACAAGTTGGAGAAGGAAGCACTCGACAAGTATGAGGTTGCCCTCAACGAGGTATTGCCTACTGCATTCAGCATCGTAAAGGATACCGCTCGCCGCTTCGCTGAGAACGAGGAGACTGTAGTTACCGCTACCGACTTCGACCGCGAGTTGGCTTCTGATCCAAAGAACGACTTCGTTACCATCGATGGTGATAAGGCTATCTATCACAACCACTGGACAGCCGGTGGCAATGATATGAAGTGGGAAATGATTCACTACGACGTACAGCTCTTCGGTGGTGTCGTTTTGCATCAGGGTAAGATTGCCGAGATGGCTACTGGTGAGGGTAAGACTCTCGTAGGTACCTGCCCGGTATTCTTGAACGCCTTGACAGGTAACGGTGTCCACGTTGTAACCGTGAACGACTACTTGGCTAAGCGTGACTCTGAGTGGATGGGGCCTCTTTATATGTTCAATGGTCTCTCTGTAGACTGCATCGACAAACATCGTCCTAACTCTGATGAGCGTCGCAAGGCATATATGGCAGATATCACCTTCGGTACCAACAACGAGTTTGGTTTCGACTACTTGCGTGACAACATGGCTACCAACCCTAGCGACTTGGTACAGCGCCAGCACAACTACGCCATCGTCGATGAGGTTGACTCTGTCTTAATCGATGATGCCCGTACTCCATTGATCATCTCTGGCCCAATTCCTAAGGGCGACGACCAGATGTTCGAGCAGTACCAGCCATTGGTAGAGCGTCTCTATGAGGTACAGCGCAAGCAGGCCACTGAGTTACTCGCCGAGGCTAAGCAGAAGATTACCGAGGGTACCAACACCAAGAACCAGGAGATGCTCGATGAGGGTTTCCTCTCACTCTATCGTTCTTACAAGGCATTGCCTAAGAACAAGCCATTGATCAAGTACCTCTCTGAGGAAGGTATCAAGGCTGGTCTCTTGAAGACTGAGGAATTCTACATGGCTAACAACAACCGTGAGATGCCTAAGGCTGTGGAGCCTTTGTACTTCGTAGTAGACGAGAAATTGAATTCTGCCGACCTCACCGACAAGGGTACAGACTGGTTGGCTAAGCAGGTAAACGACAGGGAACTCTTCGTATTGCCTGATATCACCACAGAGATGAGTGAGCTGGAAGCTCGCACAGACCTCTCTGACCAGGAGCGTCTCGACAAAAAGGACGAGATGTTGGCTCACTATGGTGTACAGAGCGAGCGTGTTCACACCTTGCAGCAGCTCTTGAAGGCTTACACCATGTTCAACAACAACGATGAGTATGTTGTCATGGACGGTCAGGTAAAGATTGTGGATGAGCAGACAGGTCGTATCATGGAGGGTCGTCGCTGGAGCGATGGCTTGCACCAGGCTATCGAGGCCAAGGAGCATGTTAAGGTAGAGGCTGCCACACAGACCTTCGCTACCATCACCCTTCAGAACTACTTCCGTATGTACCACAAGCTCTCTGGTATGACCGGTACAGCTAGTACAGAGGCAGGTGAGTTCTGGGACATCTACAAACTGGATGTAGTTGAGATTCCTACCAACCGTCCTATCGCCCGCAAGGACTTGGACGACCGTGTATACAAGACAGCCCGTGAAAAGTATCGTGCCGTAATCGACGAGATCGTAGAGATGCGCGACGCTGGTCGCCCAGTATTGGTGGGTACCACATCCGTTGAGATTTCTGAGTTGCTGAGCAAGATGCTCAAGATGCGCAATATCCCTCACAATGTATTGAACGCTAAGTTGCACCAGCAGGAGGCTCAGATCGTAGCCGAGGCAGGTCGCTCTGTAAATGGCAAGGGTGCCGTAACCATCGCTACCAACATGGCTGGTCGTGGTACCGATATCAAGTTGACTCCTGAGGTGAAGGCTGCAGGTGGTCTTGCCATCATCGGTACAGAGCGCCATGAGAGCCGCCGTGTAGACCGTCAGTTGCGTGGTCGTGCCGGACGTCAGGGTGACCCAGGTTCTTCAGTATTCTATGTATCATTGGAGGATAAGTTGATGCGTCTCTTCGCCAGCGAGCGTATCGCCAAGGTGATGGACCGTCTCGGTTTCGAGGATGGTGAGCGTATCGAGAGCCCAATGATCTCTAAGAGTATCGAGCGTGCTCAGCGCAAGGTAGAGGAGAATAACTTCGGTATCCGTAAGCATCTCTTGGAGTATGATGACGTGATGAACCGTCAGCGTACCGTTATCTACGAGAAGCGTCGCCACGCCTTGATGGGTGAGCGTATCGGCATGGATATCGCCAACATCATCTGGGACCGTGTATTGAACATCGTCAACAACAACGACTTCGCAGGTGCCAAGGAAGAGTTCTTGAAGATTCTCGCCATGGAGATTCCATTCACAGAGGACGAGTACGAGAACGGCAGCCGTGAGGATCTCGCAGAGCGCGCATTCCAGGAAGCAATGGCAGCCTTCAAGCGCAAGACAGATCGCATCCAGGCTACTGCATTCCCTATCATCAAGCAGGTTTACGAGAACCAGGGTCAGATGTACAAGAACATCATGGTACCTCTCACCGATGGCAAGCGTATGTACAACATCCCTTGCAACTTGGAAGAGGCTTACACCAGCGAGGCTAAGAACGTAGTGAAGGAATTTGAGAAGGCGGTAGTGCTCCACATCATCGATGATGACTGGAAGGAGAACCTCCGCAAGCTCGATGAGCTTCGCCACTCTGTACAGAACGCTAGCTACGAGCAGAAGGACCCATTGTTGATCTTCAAGTTGGAGAGTGCCAAGATCTGGGATGCCATGATCAATGACATGTACGATCGTATCGCTAGCATCTTGATGCGTGGTCAGATTCCAGTGATGGAGCAGGAACAGCCTGTACAGGAGGCTGCGCCAGAGCAGCCAACACAGCAGAACTACGTAGAGAGCAAGGTTGACATCGACGCTGAGCGTGCAGCACAGGAGGCAGCAGCTAACCAAGATACCCGTGAGGGAGCTGAGGTAAACCGCACCCCATATCGTGCAGAGCGCATGCCACGTCCTAACGACCCATGTCCATGCGGCAGCGGCAAGAAGTTTAAGAACTGCCACGGCAGAAACTTGTAAAGCTCAGAACATGTGATGCCCTATATATATAATAAGGTATAGACTACCCAGGCATCATCACAAATAATGATAAAGATACCTAGATATGGTGAACTCCTCATCATTTCTAGGTATTTTTATTTTAAATAACATCATTACTACCCAGTTGCAAAGATTTATTTGTAATTTTGCAGCTAAAAAGAAAGAATAATAACAGTATATGAAATTATCTGAACTCAAAACAGGAGAAAGTGGCGTTATCGTCAAGGTTTCCGGTCACGGTGGCTTCCGAAAGAGAGTCATCGAGATGGGCTTCATCAAGGGTAAAAAGGTGGATGTATTGCTCAATGCCCCACTCCAAGACCCTGTGAAATATAAAATCATGGGCTATGAGGTATCTCTCCGTCACAGCGAGGCCGACCATATCGAGGTGGTCTCTGTGAACGAAGCCAAGCACAATGCCCAACTCAATAAGGCTGACGAGGAAGGAAGAGAACAAGTAAACGAATCTCAAACTGTGGACAGTCAGGAACCTGACGAGCAGGCATTGGGAGACAAGATGCTCGTTGCCGAGCAGGAGGCTGACCGCTTGCACCACGTCATCAACGTGGCATTGGTGGGCAACCCTAACTGTGGCAAGACTTCCCTCTTCAATTTTGCATCAGGAGCACATGAGCGTGTGGGCAACTACAGCGGTGTAACCGTGGATGCCAAGGTGGGACATGCCGAATACAATGGTTATCAGTTCAACCTCGTGGACCTGCCAGGTACCTATTCCCTCTCCGCTTACTCACCAGAGGAACTCTATGTGCGCAAGCAGTTGGTAGAGCACACCCCTGATATCGTCATCAATGTAATTGATACCAGCAACTTAGAACGCAACCTCTACCTCACTACCCAGTTGATAGACATGCACATCCGCATGGTTTGTGCGCTCAACATGTTTGATGAGACCGAGAAGCGTGGCGACAACATCGACTACGACAAACTGGGCGAGCTTTTTGGTCTCTCCATGATTCCTACCGTCTTCACCAATGGTAGAGGCGTAGACAAGCTCTTCGAGACTATCATCAATCTCTATGAGAGCCGTGAGGGAACCAATGCACACTATCGCCATATCCACATCAACCACGGACATGAGATAGAACATGGCATCGAACATATCCAGAAGTACCTGAAGGCAGATGACAGCATCCGCCAACGCTACTCCACCCGATACCTCTCCATCAAACTCTTGGAAAATGACAAGGATGCTGAGGAATACGTAAGCCATCTGAACTCAGCAAAGGAAATCTTTGCTGCACGTGACGAAGCGGCAAAGCGTGTGAAGGAAGAGACACTCGAAGACAGCGAGACAGCGATCATGGATGCCAAGTATGGATTTATCCACGGAGCCTTGCAAGAGGCAGGTTACGAGACAGGTAAGGCAAAGGACACCTATCAGATCACGCACCTCATCGACCGTGTCATCACCAACAAGTTTGTAGGATTCCCTATCTTTATCCTCCTCTTGTTTATCATGTTCTCAGCCACCTTCGTGCTGGGCGAGGTTCCTAAGGGATGGATTGAGGATGGCGTAGGTTGGCTCGGAGAGACCATCAGCACCTATATGCCAGACGGTCCTGTGAAGGATATGTTGGTAGATGGTGTGATCGGCGGCGTAGGAGCAGTCATCGTATTCCTGCCACAGATACTCATCCTCTACTTCTTCATTTCCTATATGGAGGATTCGGGCTATATGGCTCGTGCTGCCTTCATCATGGATAAGTTGATGCACAAGATGGGCTTGCACGGCAAGTCGTTCATCCCTCTGATCATGGGATTCGGCTGCAATGTGCCAGCGGTGATGGCTACGAGAACCATCGAGAGTCATCGCTCCCGACTGATAACGATGCTGATATTGCCACTGATGAGTTGTTCGGCTCGTCTGCCTATCTACATCATGATCATCGGTACCTTCTTTGCACTGCAATATCGCTCGCTCATCATGATATCGCTCTATCTCGTGGGCATATTCATGGCTGTCATCTTGAGCCGTATCTTTGCCAGCTTTGTGGTGAAGGGAGAGGATACACCATTCGTGATGGAGTTGCCACCATACCGTTTCCCTACCTGGAAAGCGATAGGTCGCCACACCTGGGAGAAGGGTAAGCAGTACTTGAAGAAGATGGGAGGCATCATCCTTGTAGCAAGTATCATCGTCTGGGCATTTGGCTACTTCCCTCACAATGAAGAACTTGACAACCAGGCCCAGCAGGAGCAGAGCTACATCGGCAGAATCGGTAAGAGCATCGAGCCAATCTTTACCCCACAGGGATTCGACTGGAAACTGGATGTGGGTCTGGTATCCGGTG
>OOCQ01000002.1_pt1 | contig 196525 bp, 203 predicted proteins | sample 1671121 | NCBI WGS metagenome assembly OOCQ01 (sample SAMN06348124, study PRJEB24527) | human gut metagenome | biome: human gut; feature: ankylosing spondylitis patient; material: feces | host: Homo sapiens | place: China | collected 2015-10 | reverse complement strand
TTATTAATAATATTTTAATAATCTTTTTGTAATATAATTGTAATATTTGTATTAGGAGGCTTACATGAGAATAAAACGATTATCTAAACAACTTTTTATTATTTCCCTTGGAATATTTATACTGACTGCGGCAGATAATATCTTCCACTCTGCCACAGTATACGCGGCTGACACCTCCACCATCTCAACATCATCGACCAGATCTGAGGTCCAAGAGGTTGTGGATGAAGGTAACTTTGACTACACTCAGTTGACCGATGCCGAGATCGACCACATATATAGTCTTTACGGCAACGATCCTGAGACGATAAGGCAGTTGCAAAAGCAGTCAGACAGCGCTAATCCTTATGGTGTTGCCACGCTCTCATCGACAACATATACACACGCATCCCAGTTCAAGAACTCCACTGTCATGAAGGGGATAGACGTATCGGAGTGGAACGGTTCCATCAACTGGAGCAAGGTAAAATCCAGCGGCGTTACATTTGCCTTTATCAGGGCTGGAGGAAGGTACTATGGTTCAGGTGCATATTTCGTCGACTCCAAATTTGCTGATAATGTCAAGAATGCAACTGCGGCAGGGATTGATGTCGGAGCGTACTTCTACTCTCAGGCCATAAACGCCACCGAGGCCAGGCAGGAGGCGGCATACACCTTGAACATCGTATCCTCTTACAACCTTACACTTCCCATCGTCATGGACTACGAATACGCATGGGAGGGTGGACTGACCGGCAGGCTCTACAATGCGCACCTGTCCAAAAGCGCTGCCACCACGGTCATCAACACTTTTTGCAGTACAGTGGAAGCAAGTGGCTACGTGGGCATGCTGTATGCGAGCAAAAGTGTTATAACCGATGACATGAACATCACCAGTATAAACAACAAATACCCAATATGGAATGCGCAGTACAACGATTCAGACACGCTGACCGCCACTCATTCATATTGGCAGTACGATGACAACGGAACCGTCGCCGGAATAAGCTATCCGACGGATCTTGATTTCAAATATGTAAATACACCGGCAGCACCTACAGAACTCACATTTAAGTCATCGACCAGCTCATCCATAACCCTCACCTGGAATAAGGTTCCTGAGGTATATGGTTATCAGATAGTGCGTTACGATGAGGCCGAAGGAAAATATGTGTCGATCGGAACAACAAAAGGGGCCGGCACTCTGACCTACACTGATAACGGTCTCACCAGCGGTAAAAAATATACCTACATGGTGCGCGGATACCATAAATTAAATACCGGCACTGTATTCGGAGCTTACTCGCAAGAATATCGCTGCACCGCCACCTATGCAGAGGCTGTAACTGCATCGACAGATCCTGAACCTCCAATCTTCGATACCGCCCCGGACATGCCTGCCCAGGCCGCAATAGCAGACAGGACTTCCAGTTCCATTAATGTCCGCTGGAGCAAGATTTCCGGAGTCACAGGCTATTTCGTGTACAAATACAACACGTCCACTGGTAAATATGACAGAATTGCAAGATGCATAGGCGACGAATCCAGAAGTTATAACTTTACCGGACTTTCTCCCGCCACAACATACAAATTCGGCGTGAGGGCGTATTATGAATACAACGGTATGATCATGTACAGCAACCGCCTGGAGTTCAGCAAATGTACAAAGCCACGAACCTTTACATCTTCATTTAAGTATACTCCTCTCGGTTCGTATCGCTGTCTGCACTGGCAGAAGCTTTCAAATGTATCCGGCTACATCATATACAAATATGATATTGCCCATAACAAATACACAAGAGTAAAGAAAATATCCTCTTACAAAACAACCAGTTGTATACTTCCTGCTTTGAAAAGGGGCTTCGGCTACAGGATTCTTGCATATAAGAATGACAATGGTTCAATAGTATATGGCGACATTTCAAAAGCTCCCGCAAAAGCCAGCTCATTGAGCGGAACAGTCATTGACAGCCAGGTCCGTCTCAGGGCAGGGGCAGGAACCAACAAACGTATCATCCGGGAACTTGCCAGAGGATCAAAGGTCAAGATCAGCGGCTGCAAATATTCCGGCAAGAATGCGTGGTATAAGATCACTTACACCAAGGGCTCAAAGAAATACACCGGATATATAAGATCCGATTTCATAAGAATAAACTAGTCAGAATTCAAACAACAAAATAGGCATCATACCTGATCAGGTATGATGCCTATTTTGTATTTATCATCATGATCGTCCGTTAGCGGAAACTATTTCACAACCTTAAATGAAGCCTTTACATAGCCATCTGCATAGAGCACGAGCTCTCTTCCGTTGCTGCCCCACATGAGCTCTTCCTCTGCGTATGAAGGCTCTACAAACTTAACGTCAAGTCTCTTCAGGTCCTCGTGTGCACATGCTGCTGTGCGGAGGAGCAACATTCCCTGAACTACAGGATGGTCTGTGAGGTGGATCTTATTCTCGTCTCCTGTCTCCTTGCTGAATGCATAAACCTCTTCCTTTGTAAATGTGTGGAATGGCTTCTCGTCCTCATAATCCGTCTTCTCCACTCTCTTGATCTCCTTCTCCTTGTCTGATGCCTTTACGAGTGTGATGGTCATCTTCTCAACAGGAGTCTCTTCTCCCTCTACCTTTCCAAGGATAGAGAGTATGTACATGAATGCGTTCTCCTTAACATCACCATACTCATATGTGATGCTATCTGCAGCCTCTGCCTTCTCTCTGTCTACTGTGTAGGATATCTTGCCTATGAATGCGCCCTGATATGTGGATGCATCCATGTCTGTCATCTTTGTTCCAAGTCCCATGATCCTGTCATAAATCTTCATATAATTCTCCTTCTAAAACTTATTCTGCCTGTTATATTCTCTTATTTGCGTGCAGTTAATCCTTCTCATCCAATTGCCTTGCGCACGGAGCACCCACTAATGTCTATGAATGTTTTCTGTCCGTGACAAATCCGTTTCTTCTTATCATATCAAAGTCAAGGTCAAATGATGTGCCATCGGTGGTCAGGAAGTCACCGCTTATGACCGCATTTGCCCCGGCTGCAAGTGCAGCCTCGCCGTTGTCCTCATATCTTCCTCTTCCGGCCGCAAGCCTTATCATGACTTTTGGCATGACAAATCTGTATACCGCTATCGTTCTGACGTACTCCTCCTCAGTGAGAGGTGTCTTGTCATAGAACGGCGTTCCCTCCCTCGGATTGAGGAGGTTCATCGGAACCGAATCCACGCCAAGCTCTCTGAGTTCAAATGCAAGTGCCACCCTGTCCTCAAGTGTCTCGCCCATGCCGAACAGACTGCCACTGCACACCATGAGTCCCGCATCCTTTGCAGCGCGTATTGTCGCCTTCTTCTGTTCCTGTGTGTGACTGGTACACACCTCCGGGAAATATGCCGGAGAGGTCTCAAGGTTGTTATGTATCATCGATAGTCCCGCACCCTTAAGCTTCGTGAAGTCCTCCTGATCCAGCAGGCCAAATGACGCGCATATGTTGATATCCACATTGTCGTGTATATCCTTGACCGTTTTCTCAGCAAGCTCGACCTCACGCTTTGAAAGTCTCCTGCCCTCAGCCACAAGGCAGTACCTGAAGCTTCCCTTGCCACAGTCAATCGATGCACCCTCAGTAACCGCTTCTTCACCCAGAAGATTTATCTCAGGTACATCCTTCTTCGCTATCCTGGACTGTGCACAGTATCTGCAGTTCTCTGTGCATCTGCCCTCCTTCACGCTTATGACCGAGCACACATCGCACCGGTCTCCGCAGAAATGCTCTCTTATCTCATTTGCTGAAGCCGCCAGTATATCCAGATCCTCATGTGCAAGCTTTAGAGCCTCATCATATGTGATCTCCGCTCCACCATTCAGCATGCGGTTCTTAAGCTCCTCTACATACTCTCTGCCCATATGATTCCTACCTCTTTTCTGTAAAGTTCCCAGTTTCATCTGGTCTTCAGCCCTTGTGTATGTTAATCACAGAATCTGCCGGATGCCTGCAGTGTCTACCGCCCATCTGACAGTTCATATGTATATATGGAAAGAGCCTGCCACCGGCAGGCTCCCCCATCTGTATATAACTCTCTATATCTTTCACAGATATTTAGTATCAGCTATTTATCTTGTGTTCTCTGTTATGTCTCCAAATGATCACATTAGGATTACAGCGCAGCCTTGATCTGCTTGTAGATACCCTCTGCATCAAGCTCGTACTTGTGAAGCAGTTCTTTTGCAGGGCCTGACTCACCAAATGTATCTCTCACACCGATCCTTGTCAGCTTTGTAGGACACTTCTCAGCAAGCACCTCTGCAACAGCACTTCCGAGGCCACCTATGATAGAGTGCTCCTCAACTGTAAACACTCTTCCTGTCTTCTGAGCTGTCTCTACGATGATATCCTCATCGATAGGCTTGATAGTGTGGATGTTGATGAGTTCAGCATCTATACCGTCAGCAGCGAGCATATCCACAGCCTTCACAGCCTCAGATACACAAAGTCCTGTAGCTATGATAGATATGTCCTTGCCGTCCTTGAGCTTAACCCCTTTGCCGATCTCAAACTTGTATGTGCTCTCATCATTGAGTACTGGAACTGCCAGTCTTCCGAATCTGAGATATACAGGTCCAACATACTCGTATGCAGCTTTCACTGCTGCTCTTGCCTCTACATCATCACATGGGTTAATGACAACCATGCCCGGGATCTCTCTCATGAGTGCGATATCCTCACAGCACTGATGTGTTGCTCCATCCTCACCTACTGAGATTCCTGCGTGGGTTGCACCGATCTTCACATTCAGATGTGGATATCCGATAGTATTTCTCACCTGCTCAAATGCACGTCCTGCAGCGAACATTGCAAATGAACTCATAAATGGAACATATCCGCATGTTGACATTCCGGCAGCTATTCCTGCCATGTTCGCCTCCGCGATGCCACAGTCAACGTGTCGCTCAGGATAAGCTTTCTTAAAAATAACTGTCTTGGTTGCCTCTGCAAGGTCTGCATCTAAAACAACAAGATCATCGTGCTCCTTTGCGATCTCTACTAAGGCATTGCCATAGCTCTCTCTGGTTGCGATTGCTTTATTCTCTATCATAATGCTGCAGCCTCCTTCTCAAGTTCTTCCATGGCGATCTTGTACTCTTCTTCATTCGGAGCCTTTCCATGCCAGCCGGCCTTGTCCTCCATGAATGATACACCCTTGCCCTTGATCGTGTGGGCGATGATCGCTGTAGGCTCACCCTTGTGGGACTTTGCCTCAGCAAATGCCCTGTCGATCTCGTCAAAGTCATTGCCATTGATATTGATAACATGGAAGTTGAATGCTTTGAACTTCTCATCTATAGGATATGGTGAACATACATCCTCAACCGTTCCGTCAATCTGAAGATTGTTGTTATCTACTATAACGCACAGATTGTCAAGCTTTCTATGTCCTGCGAACATAGCTGCCTCCCATATCTGTCCCTCCTGGATCTCTCCATCACCGCAGAGACAGTATGTTCTGTAATCCTTGCCCTGCATCTTGGCTGCAAGTGCCATACCTACTGCAACTGAAAGTCCCTGTCCCAGTGATCCTGATGACATATCCACTCCTGGAGTGTGCTTCTTGTCAGGATGTCCCTGAAGGTAAGATCCAACATGTCTGAGTGTCTTTAAGTCTTCTATTGGGAAAAAGCCTTTTAACGCAAGTGCTGCGTAGTAGCCCGGAGCTGTGTGTCCCTTTGAGAGCACGAATCTGTCACGATTCTCGTCCTCAGGATTCTTAGGATCCACATTCATCTCCTCGAAATAAAGATAAGTAAACAGGTCTGCTGCTGATAATGAGCCGCCTGGATGTCCGCTCTTTGCATTGTATACACCTGTAACAATGCCCTTGCGAACTTCTACAGCTTTTTTCTGAAGTTCTAATTTGTTCATCTCATTCTCCTTTTAACTGGATACTGTATTTGTATCATACAGAGCCATTATAACATAATTTCTTCTATTTAGAAGTACGTTTTTACATGCATTTTTCAAGAAATATTACAAGGTTTTTTCATGGTTATCTGTGCATTTCGACCAAATATACCTGCATGGGTGTCCGGCGGATCATTGTATTCACTTTGTCCGCCTCGCAGCGCACCTGTCCACGTATCAGCCGCTGATCCACTCATACAGTATGCCTGCCATCTCCCTGACATAGTACGTCGGAAGCAGCCACCATGCAGTGCTTCCGGCTATGGATCCCGTCTCTATGCCCTGTTTGTCCGCTATACGCTTTGCCCTGTACTCGTGGAATTCATTTGTCACTATATTCATCTTGTCCGGCAGTCCGTTCTGTCTGATGATCTCAGCCGAAAACTTTATGTTCTCCCTTGTGGACGTGGACTTGTCTTCCATATATATTCTCTCCGGAGCAATTCCGTGCTCTGTAAGGTATTCATACATGCACTGTGCCTCCGACATGCTCTCATCTGCGCCCTGCCCACCGGACACAACACATACAGCCTCCGGGTTCTCCTCAAGATAATCCTGTGCCGCTATAAGTCTCTCTCTCAGCATAAGGCTTGGACCGCCGCCTCTAACCGCGCATCCGAGCACCACGACTGTGGCATCCTGTTTAGGCTTTACATGAGCCGCATAGACCATGTGATACGTGATGACCACAGCAAGGGCAAGAGCAATGGTTACAAGCGCAAGCACGATACTGAGGCATATCTTTCCTGCTTTTTTATCCCAAAGCTTTCTGACAGATTTGTCTATCTTTGCCCTGAATACTCCATACAATGTGAGAAATGCAAACGCGCCTGTTCCCAGCAGGGTTCCTATATTCACATGACAGCCTCTAAGCACCGGATATATGAACATCAGCATTCCCAGCACGCCTATTATACAGAATATAAATCTCCATATATGATATCCCCGTGTACGCACCGCCACACCATCTTTTTTTATTTCTTTACTCATATCTTCATGGCTCTTCTGAGTCATTTTATCTGTCATCTATTCTATCCTCCCTGTTTTTTCTCTTTTCAGCTTCTTAATACCATTCACACAGAATAACAGTGACATGACTGTTGCTATAGTCCAGCCTATCGGCCAGGCCAGCCATATTCCTGTGGCGGAACCTATAACTCTTGACAGCACTATCGCCAGCACCACCCTGAGTATCAGATCCGTAAATGTCGATGTCATGAATCTGCCCATCATGCCTGTTCCCCTTAGTATTCCATCCGCTATAAGTTTTGCCGATACTACAAAGTAGAACGGCGCCAGTATCCTGAGATACGTGACTCCCGTGTCAAGGGCAAGTCCTGTCCTGTTCTCCATAAATGGATACATGCCATAACGGCCAAAGAAGAAGTACAAAACCGCAAATGGTATGCATAGTCCCCATATGAGTTTTATTCCAGCTTTAAGTCCCTGTCCTATCCTGTCGATCTTACCCGCGCCAAGATTCTGTGCGGTATAGTTGGATATTCCATTTCCAAGTGTTGTAAATGACGTTATGACGAGATTGTTGAGCTTTACAGCCGCCGCATAGCCCGCTATGACAGAGGCTCCAAATCCATTGATGACGCTCTGAATAATTATATTTCCAACTGAGATAAAGCTCTGCTGAAGTATGCTCGGTATGGCTATGACTGCTATCTTGCCCAGCATGCTTCCCGAAAATACACGGACCTTCCCCTCAGTGCGAACTGCTGTCAGGCGTCTGAACACAACTATTATCGCAAGTACAGCGCTCACGCCCTGACAGATGAATGTAGCCCACGCAACTCCATTTACCCCCATCTCAAATGTCTTTACAAACAGTATATCAACGGCTATGTTGGACACCGATGAGATGGCAAGGAATATGAACGGTGTTCTCGAGTCGCCCAGCGCAGAGAATATTCCTGTCGCTATGTTGTAGAAGAACAAAAATGGCACGCCCAATATGTATATGTTCAGATAAGTAAGCGAATCTCTCATCAGCTCATCCGGGGTATCAATAAGTGCCAGCAGTCTCTCTCCAAGCAGGAATCCAACCAGCATGAGAACCGCCACAAGTACCGCGCTTGCTATGAGAGTAGTCCAGACCGCGGTCTTCATCTCGCTGTATTTCTTTGCCCCGAACAGCTGGGATACTATGACCGAACAGCCTATATTGCATCCAAATGCAAATGCTATGAAGATAAGTGTTATCTCATAGCTGTTGCCGACCGCCGCCAGAGCATTTTCTCCTATGAACTGCCCCGCCACAAAGCTGTCCGCTATGTTATAGAGCTGCTGAAATATCACACTTCCGAAAAGTGGCAGGCAGAATCTCCAAAGCACGGATTCAGGTCTTCCCACAGTAAGATCTTTGTTCACTTTTTTCCCTTCTTTTCTATAATTTACTCCTGTTTTCGGTTTTATTCTAAACTCGTTCACCCGGCATTACAATAGGCAAAATAGTAAACATCTTCGGCTGAACACCCGTTTTTTTGTACTTATTCCCATATATTTTTATGCATATAAAAACGACAGTACATGCCGAGATGGACATATACTGCCGGATCTTTTTATATTTTAAGTTTCTTGGTAATTACAGTATATCTATGTACTCCCCTGACAGCGCCTTGTTCATCGATCTGACAGCACAGAATTTGCCGCACATACTGCACGTGTCGCTGTACTCGTCATCAGGTTTTCTGCTGTCCCTGATCTCCTTTGCAGTCTCAGGATCTATGGCACATGCAAACTGTGCATCCCAGTCGAGGACACGTCTCGCATCCGCCATCTTGTCATCTATATCCCTCGCTCCAGGTATTCCCTTTGCTATATCTGCCGCATGGGCTGCTATCTTGGAGGCTACGATTCCCTGCTTGACATCGTCTACATTTGGCAGGGCAAGGTGCTCTGCTGGTGTGACGTAACAGAGGAATGCTGCGCCGTTCATGGCTGCGACCGCTCCGCCTATGGCACTTGTGATGTGATCGTATCCCGGTGCTATATCTGTGACAAGAGGTCCAAGTACGTAGAATGGTGCGCCCATACAGAGTGTCTTCTGAACTTCCATGTTGGCTGCGATCTGATTGAGTGGCACATGACCAGGGCCCTCAACCATAACCTGTACGTTATGATCCCACGCGCGCTTTGTCAGCTCTCCAAGTCTGACAAGCTCCTCTATCTGACATACATCCGTTGCGTCCGCAAGACATCCCGGACGACATGCATCTCCAAGTGATACTGTCACATCGTATTCCTCGCATATATCAAGGATCTGATCAAAATACTCGTAGAACGGATTCTCGTTACCAGTCATGGTCATCCATGCAAATACAAGGCTGCCGCCACGGCTGACTATATTCATCTTTCTCTTGTGTTTCTTGATCTGTTCGATTGTCTTTCTTGTTATTCCGCAGTGGAGAGTCACAAAATCAACTCCATCCTCCGCATGAAGACGTACCACATCGATGAAATCCTGCGCTGTCAGTGTCGCAAGGTCTCTCTGATAGTGGATAACGCTGTCATATACCGGCACAGTTCCTATCATAGCCGGACACTCTGAAGTGAGCTTCTGTCTGAACGGCTGTGTGTTGCCGTGGCTTGACAGATCCATGATCGCCTCTGCTCCCATCTCGACAGCACTCATAACCTTCTGCATCTCGATACCATAATCCTTGCAGTCTCTTGACACACCGAGGTTGACATTGATCTTGGTTCTCAGCATGCTTCCAACTCCCTCTGGGTTTAAGCATGTGTGCTTCTTGTTGGCAGGTATCGCTACCTTGCCCTCTCCTACCAGTTTCATCAGCGCCTCAGTGGACATATGCTCTTTCTCGGCAACTTTCTCGATCTCAGGAGTTACTATGCCTTTTCTTGCTGCGTCCATCTGTGTTGTGTAATTCCTCATCTGTTCCTCCAATCTGATCCGGCTTTATAAATCTGTTCCAGATCTAATATTTGTTTCTCTTACACTTTTATAGTGGCGGAAGGTGGTGCCCCCAATCAGCCACTTTAGGGAATATCCCACTTACGTGGGTCCCTCCTTATAAAGGAGCAGACGCATGAAAGGCGCTTACGCGCGGCGTCTGCGTAATATGTCGTCAAGCACCGCTTGATGACCTGCGCGCACATCAGTGCGCTTCCACTCTTCACAAGGAATCCCCCCACTTACGTGGGTCCCTCCTTATGAAAAAAGAGACACAGGAATGCGTCTCTTCTTTCTTACATCATTATGTATGTATCAAACGTATCCCTACGGCGGCATTATCCGCATCAGGTTGTGGGTCGAAGCGTTCAGCCTCCTCTCAGCCGGCTAACTCGCCAACTCCCCATACTTATATCCAATTCTCTGTCAACAAGTATACCGCTGTCAGATCGTAACATCAACATATTTTTCTGTGATGTTACACCGTATGCTGCAACTCATTACTGATCTGCATCTCTTCCAAGGTCATAATAGTGCGGAATGATATCCTCGTAATGTCCATCCGGCATTCTGAAGCCTCCCGGGATAACGCCCAGCGGAGTAAAACCAATCCTTTTATACAGATGGAGTGCATGTACATTTGATGCTACTACGGCATTGAACTGGAGCACTCCAAAACCTTTCTTCTTTGCCATGGAGATACAGTCAAGCACAAGCTTTTCTCCTATGTGCTCACCGCGGATATCGCGTCTCACGGCATAGCTGGCGTTACATATATGTCCGCATCTTCCCACGTTGTTCGGATGAAGTATGTAGAGTCCTACCACCTCACCACTCTCTGCGTTCTCGGCGATACCGGTATATGTCTGCTCTTTGAAAAATGCATCGCCTGATTCCGGTGTCAGGACTTCCTCCTGTGGAAATGCTACTCCGTCATCAACAACCTGGTTCCAGATCTCTGATGCTGACTTTGCATCTGCTGCCATGTACTCTCTTATGTTTATATTCATCTGTGCTTCCTCCCATTATAAATAATAAGATTTTACTTATTTCTATTTATTATTTTATCGTTCTGTCTGGTAGCGCACTATGTATACATCATAACAGTGTATATTGCCGATATTCAGCAATAATAATCAGATTATGGTGCTGACAGTTATGGGCATATAGCTGTCAGCACCTTAAACATTGTACTACTGTCTATTTATGTTGCAAATTGCACCTCATTTATCTGCTACAAATCCACAGCCTGCCTCACTTCCCTCTTTTTCCAGCTCACAAAGCCATACATATCATTCGCAAAGAATATGACGAAGTTTACAACTACAGGAATATATGCCGGATTCTCAAGTGACGCGAGAAGCCACAAAACTATCAGGATCACATCATTTGCTGCATATCCCACCGCATAGTATGACGATCTCAGCATGGTGAGCGCAGCCGCCAGGAAACTTGTGACTATGGATATAGTGCTGAACACTATGTTCGGCGTATCAAGCAGCATCAGTATATAGTAGAATACAACCGTTACAAGCACCGTGCTGACAGTGAGCCATATCACATGTCTTCTTGTCAGTTTCTGTATGGCAACCTCACTGCTGTTGCCCTCCGACGGATTCTTGAACCACGTTATGGCGGACCACACCGCCATCGGCATCGTCATCCCGAGATAGGTTATCATCTCACCCCAGTAGCGGAATCTAAAAGATATGATTCCATACAGTATACTAAAAACCACCATCAGTATCTGCGCCCACACATTTCCTTTTGCCGCAAATATAAGTGATGTCACACCTATGAGTGCTGCCGCAAGTGTGAGAATGTCCAGATCTGTAGCGAGAAGATTCGACGCCAGCACTATAATGAGGGAACACAGCCAGATAAGCCATTCCCGCTTAGTCAGTTCTTTTATTGGATTGTTCATTTTGTCTTTACTCCTTCTGCTCCACTGGGGTATCTTTAAACCTTCTAATACTGCGTCTTTTTTCTATGCTATCTCTTACTTCCATATCTATATCTATGCCTGCCTCCGTCTGTCTCCGTAAATATATGTATGTAAACCGTATATTATCCAAAGCATCATAATTGCTGTATATCTATAACCATGCACTCCTCAGATGCCTTAAATCCCATTGATTCGTACAGCGGTCTGCCGCTTTCCGTGGCATCAAGACTTATCTCCGTGGCACCATGTACACGCGCATCCTCTATAAGCATATTCACAAGCTGCCTGGCGATTCCTCTCCTCCGATAGTCCTTTTCTGTATATACATTCATGAGATGTGCTCTCTTTCCAGAAGTATGAGAAAATGTTGGCATAATTTCAATATAAGACATACTGGCACACGCCACACATCTTCCGTCATCGACAGCTACAACAGTTGTCTGATCACCTTCAAGAAAATATCTCCTGCTGTTTGTCACCAATTTATCGTCAAATATATAATCAACTGGAAGATCATTGACTATCCTAAGCATGGACAATCTGACATTCATCAACATATCTATATCGCTCGCGTCCGCCATCCTATATTCCATAATATCCCCCTAATCAGTCCTTGACATTTGCTAACCTCCTGTTATAATAACACAAGTCGGACGGTATGTTGAATATTAATATACCTTGCAAGGTGTTCTGCAGATGCAGGATTCCCGGATGGAACATGAATCGCGATACAATATATCAGAATTTTCATGAGCCAGATAAGATGATTATCTTATCTGGCTCTTTTTTTTGCGGCTGGCAGGTTAATGTGTCCCCGCAATCATGTGCCTTTCCGATTTTCAATTATAAACTTTTTTTATTAAGGAGATTTACAAATGAATCTGTTAAAAGACGATCTGAAAAAGCTTTACTTCAAATTCCTCATTCCTTCCCTTGGAAGTGCCATGGTCATGTCCATATACACCCTGACTGATGCCATCGTCATCGGCAAAGGTGTTGGAGCTGATGCCCTGGCCGCTCTGAGCATCACAACGCCTCTGCTGTGCATACTTATGTCAACCGGAATTCTCTTTGGCGTAGGTGGATCAGTGCAGATGAGCGTGCACAGAGGAAGTGGCAACACAGTCAAATCTAACCGCTACTTCACCGTGTCATTCATGATGATCGCGGCCATCACCGCGCTGCTGTGGATACTGTACATAACATGCATGCCATCACTGCTGAGGCTCATGGGTGCAAATGCCACTCTATACCCATATGCCATGTCATACATGCACTATATAAATATGTTCCTGCCGGTTGCAGTATTTTCCAACTTCATAGCTATATTTGTGAGGGCTGACAATGATCCGAACCGAGCCATGGCAGGCGTCCTGCTGGGCGGAGTGTTCAATATCGTGATGGACATCGTACTGGTATTCCCGCTGAAGCAGGGAATCGGCGGAGCCGCACTTGCCTCTGTTATCGGTATGCTGATCCAGGTACTTGTCGCCTCATCGCATTTTCTCAGCAAGAAGAATGAGCTGCGTTTCATAATGCCACACAGGATCCTGAACAGCATGAAAAATATTGTGACAGCCGGTATCCCGAGCTTTTTCAATGAATTTGCAAATGGATTTATAGTGCTGCTGTTTAACATACAGATATTGAAGTACTGCGGCGAGAATGCCCTGTCCATATACAGCGTCATCTCCAACTGCGTCATCCTGTTCAACTCTCTGTTCACAGGAGTTGGTCAATCCGTGCAGCCTGTGATCTCGACCAACTACGGAGCAGATAACATAAGCAGAATAAAAACCATAAAAAGAATGGCTTACACAACCATCCTGATCATGGGCGTGCTGTTCTCACTTATTGGAATACTTTTTCCACGAACATTGTGCAATGTATTTATAGATATGAATGAAGGCCTTGGTGTCATTGCTGATCTTGGTGTCAGAGCGTACTTCTTTGCATTTGTGCCATTTGGGATCAACCTGATGACCTCCTACTATCTTCAGGCCATACTGAAATCCGGGCAGTCGCTGTGTATATCACTGCTCCGAAACATCATACTCAGCAGCGTGTGTATACTGACGTTCCCAGTTTTGACCGGTGGCAACAGCTTGTGGTTTGCTGCACCTGTGACCGAGGCTGTGACTCTTACTGTCAGTCTGGTATTTCTGGCGCAGGAATCCCAAAGGCAGGGTAGCCATTAAATGTGTATGCAAATTAGGCGATACGAGGTATAATGGATATGTTGACTTTAACAATAGGGATTAGGGGGTATAAGGCGAAAATGCACGAAATGGATTTGATTGAATTCCTTATTAAAGAAGGACACACTGATATTGCAGAAAGTATTAAAGACTACCGAAAAAATACTATTAAAATGTGTGTGAAGGATGTGGAAAATGTAATTGCAAAAGGCACAAGTAAAATCGGCGGCTTTCCCGATCTTCCGCCCGAAATTCCATATCCCACAATGTCGGGCTATTCCTGCAAGCGCGGAGATGACACTGAGCGGTACGAAAAATCAGCAATGCAGCTTGTTGCTCAAATCAATCTTGCGGACATTGCCGACTTGGATATTGAAAACAAGCTTCCGCACACGGGTATTTTATATTTTTTCTGGAGCGGAGAAATCGACTCAATTCACCAGACCAACAAATGGGTTGAAAGCGTTGCTGACGACCCTGAAAATTCGGCTTATCACAAGGTGATCTGGTACAATGGCGACCTGTCAAATTTAAAGAGAACTGAGCCGCCTGTTCCATATTATTCAAAGTATTTTACAGAAACTTTTGAGGAAAAGGCTGTCGAGTTTGGACTCACCACAGATTATCAGCCACTGGGAGATGTGCTTGACTGTGACCTATTTGACCGTCTTGAAGAAGTTGCTCCAGATTATGATATCGAATATCTTTCGTATGACGGAAACAAATTATTCGGTTATCCTACGGGGGGTAATATACCGGATGTAAACACAAAAACTCATCTACTGTTTCAATATGGTTACAACATTGGTTGTCTATGGAATATCTTTTGGATCATTTCAGATGAAGATTTAAAGAACCGCAATTTCGACAAAGCGGTCTTTAGTTTCGATTTGGACTAATAACTATAATTCTAAGTAGGAGCAGAATAACTCTGCTCCTACTTGGTATAAAATCAGTGCTTTATACAGAATTCGCAGCCACCGCTATGTCCAATACAGTCTCTGCAATCAGAATCTATCTCAAACACATCTTCACCCGCGATCAGATATGTTCCAACAAGACTCATCTTCGGCGACATGCATTCTCCGTTCCATGACACGCCTACCTGTGATGCATCCATAAGCCCCAGCAGCTCAGGTACTGCCTCCATGCCCATTCCATAGTATCCTGGACCGAACGACGGACTGCAATACTTCTTCTCATATACACTGTTCTTTCTCTCAAGATATCCCTGTAGCCACACTCTTATGACATCCATGCATGCCACCTGAAATGCCTCCATGTAATACTGGTCAAGCACAGAACCAGTGTTTTCCAGATCTACAACCGGTGCATGAAATGCATAAATGTAACCTTTATCAATAAGACTGATGTCAAGCTGTGTCAATATTCCGCACTCTATCTTTTTCCCACAAAAAGTAAAATAGCCGGGGCAAATGCACTCAGGAGCAAATTCCTGTAAAAGAACATCCACCGCACAAGATCCAGACATATCTTTCATAACCCCATCCAATATTCTGTCAATATTGATCTGATGCTCATACTTCATATCTGCATCTATTTCATTTATATGGGTAATCTGCATCAATCGTTCTTTCACCTGAGTCTTGAGCTTTCGAAGATCTATATGCAAAAGCTCATCTTCCCTCTGAAGGCGTCCAATAACCATATCATACATCTCTGGCTGATGTACTAAAAGGCAATTACTGCAATCTTTTATCCGCTGCCCTTTCCGGCTGATCACATACTCAGGATTACCTAGGCACCGTTCCTCGCGATAAAGTGGGCAGTAGCAGAACATGCAATTAAAGTTCTCTACTTTCTCCACTTTATGACACGGGAAAAACTCACATTGTGTATTCTGAAAAAATTTATAACTATTTTCCATAATATATTATGCCGTTTTATTTTTCTGTTTTTTCATTTTTTTCTTAACTATCTCTACACCTGCATAAATCAGGAATCCAGCAAGTGACATGATCAGCCCCAGCCTCAAACCTGGCGTATGATAAACCATTTGTACTGTATGCTTACCCTTATCAAGTTTTATTCCCATAAAAGTATCTGCAAGCTCATCAATTTTAACCTCTTTACCATCCACAACAGCAGACCATGCATCTTCATAAGGTATTGAAAGCAGTATTTCTGTATCATCGTCAACATCTACTTCACCAGTAATTCTATTTTTAGAAATTTTTAAATCTGTTTTATATCCAGTATTAAGAATATTGATCGCTTTTTCAAACACATCTGTATTCAGCTGCGATACATACAATGTATGCTTCTTGTCCCTATTAGTTTTTCTCTTTATAACTAAATCTATTTGATCTCCAGCCTTATATTCACCAATGTACATGCTGTTGATTTCAAACCTGTGACATGCATTCTGAATCAACTCGCCATTTACATATACCTCACAATTGTTATCATATAATCTACTATGTGTTTTGCTTCCATCAACAAACACGTATACCGGTCCATCTTTTTTTACATCCAATTTCCATTCTTCATTACCATTCTTGTCAGTATGTATATATTCTGAATCAACATTCTCATATACATCTACTTCTTCACCAAGCATAGCGGATAACAGGTTCTGCTGATTTTCAAATGGATCATTGCCAAATGAAACCTTCTTTATATCGTCATTCACCGGATAGCCGAGGGGCAAAGCGTATTTATTTTTATATACCTGTGCATACTGAGTCTTCAGATCCGTTTTCTCGTATCCTGATGCCGGACTCTTTAATTGGACATATTTTATTGACAGCAAAGAATCTGTCAGCAACATAGGACTATTCCAATATGTCTCACGTAAAAAAAGCTTCTCCCCAGGGATATCAGAATATCCCATATAAGCTAGAAATCTGTCAACATTAAAATCATAAGCTGAACTATAATGCTCTATGCTATTATAACCATACAGCAGTGACTCCCCCGTCGCTATATCTCTTCCAATAGTCTTTAGATAATTATAATCATTTTCATATCTGAAAAAGCTTCCCTTCTCAGTCTCATTAAGACTATCGACTATATTCTCGGCAACAACTGTGTAATCAGAAAAACTCCTTGCATCATTATTGTATTCAGAAAAAGCAATGTACACATTATAACCGGCTTCTATCGCAGTCAGGCATGCCACTCCAAAGCATACTACCTTGGAAACATTTTTTCTATTGTTACCACATAACAGCACTATTATCCCTATACCCAAAATTGCCATATAAATAATGACTATATTACGCGGTGAATTTATTTTCTTTATATAATATAAAAATGCCAAACCTACTGCAACAACCCCCATTGCAGAAGCTACTTCTTTTTTTGATACCTGGTCTTTTTCCCATAATTGAACCTCTCTTGCAGCGATCATTATCATTACAAAAGAGAGTACAAAACTAAATCTGAAGAAGTATGAAGTGCTTCTAACAAAGGCTGTCCACACAAGTTCTAAATCTCTAAGACAATAACAGCTGCACAACAAAGCAAGCAGACATGCCATACAGATTTTTTCTTTTTTCTTCACAGCAGAATTAAAGAAAAATGCAACAACAGCAATAAGAACGATGGTTCCCGTAAAAATAGGGGGTGCATCCTGCGCATTCACTTTCGCACCAACATCAAATCCACTAAGGAACTGTGTTATATCCATATTAACTATACGGCTCAATCCAACGGTATTATTTGTTGCAATTCCTCCAACAAGCGCCATACACGCAGGAAGAAGTATACACAGACTCGCCAACACTCCACATAACATTGTTACTATATATCTAAATATACTTTTCCATTCTGTTTTCAACGCTTTTTTTATACTAAAGTCATTTGCATTAAGATATTCAACAATAAATAATATTCCTGACATCAGACATACCATATAGCCAGTGTACCAATTACAGAAAATTGCAACGAATACAGAAGTAAATAGCAGCCCCGTTTTCTTCTTATCAACGCACTTCCATACTCCTAGTGCTATCAATGGCAAAATAATAACTCCATCAAGCCACATAACGTTTCTACAATTATACACATTATATTCCATAAGTGCATATAACGATGATAATACAAGGCCTGGTATCACCGATATTTTGAACCTTTTATCAACATATATGTATCCTGTTATTCCACACAAACCAATTCTGAGCAAAATCATAAATGCCATAAACTGTGGTATCTGCGCCTTTGAAAAAAACACAATAAACAAATTTAATGGACTAGACAAATAATAAGCTACTATCCCTATCATCCTGCCGCCAAGTGCTTTTCCTGTAGAATATTCTATACCTGAATTTCCATGAAACACATCCCATAAATATCCATAATAGTCCTTATACTGTAGCAATGAATCCCAGATCATCGTAGACTTGTTACCAAATGGTACCACTCCGCACACAGCCATAACAATCAACGTTATAATAACCGGTAACAAAAATGCCAATGCAATGATGATCATTTTTTGTCTTAGAGTTTTTTGCTTACTCATCAATCTCCTCCTGTAATCCACATCTTTATTATCAACTATCTATAGCTTGACAATATCTAAAAAGCAATTAATTATCTGATTGTTCTGTTTTTCGCGGCTCCCATAAACATGACAACCGGAACAACTATTCCAACGATCATCATGACAACGGCTATAAGCTTGCTGTCACCGGACACCAGTGTCACTATACCGCTTATTATCGCAAGTATCACCAGAAATGCTGCCCATACAACTATGGCAGACGCCTTTGCAACCTTGTTGCTTCCGGCTATTCCAAATATACCGCCTATGATGGCTGCAAGCGATGCTATTCCGGCCACAACGCCACATACGACAGCCTTTGTCGATGGCTCATCTGCAAGCACAAGCTTTGCAATGTCATAATATCCGGCATTTACAAGCCCCCATATGAGCATGATGAGCGACGATGCCGTCACCATTCCCTTTCCAGGTAATTTTTCCATAGATTATTTCTCCTTTTTCATTCTCATATCACTGTCTGCTCCACACATAACAGAAGGCCTGTGTTCTGGCTGCAAACTTCTCAGTCTTGAGCAGTTCTCTTACCTCTGCCTTTGTGTACCATCCTGGAGTGATCTCCTCCAGAGTTGAAGTGCTCGGCTTGAACTCGCCTCTCGCCTTGCCTACAACACACATATTTGTCTCATTTGAAAATCCTACAGCACTGTAGCTTGTCCCTATTGTGTCACTGATCTCGTACAGCTCAAGTCCCGTTTCCTCCATAAGCTCACGTCTGGCACTGACCTCAGGAGTCTCCCCCGGATCTATGAGTCCGGCAGGAAAATTATATACCCATTCACCCGGAGCAAGTCTGAACTCCTTATCTATAAGGATCCTCTCATCTGCCTCGTCTGTGGCGATGATGACCACCGCATCTGCTGCCTTGCCATGAAGTCCCTCGAAATCGGTGATTTCTCCATTCCTGCTTATCATCTCATAGTTCTTAACTATTCCGTCTACAGTCTCATACTGAACATCGTATCGTGTGATGAACTTTCCCTGTTCTTTCTTTTCAATTCCTACAAATTTCAAAACACTTTCTCCTCTACTTGCAAAGCTCTGCCACAACCTGATTGATGACCTTGCCGTCTGCCTTGCCCTTGAGTTCAGCCATGACAGCCTTCATGATCTGACCTTTATTCTTTGTTGCTATCACATCTGCAAATTTTGTTGTGAGGATATCTCTCACCTCATCCTCTGACAGAAGCTTTGGCGCATACTCGTTGAACACATCATATCTTGCCTTGTACTGCTCCAGAAGATCTGTTCTGTCTGCAGGGCAGGTATCGATCTGCTCTTTTACAGACTTGATCTCCTTGAGGATAACACTGTCAACTATATCCTCAGGAATGTTGTCTCTGCAGCCGTTATCGATTCCGACCTTCTTAACTGCTGATACGAGGGATGAGATGCTGTCCTTTCTCTCCTTATCCCTTGCCTTCATTGCTGCTATCATATCCTTCTGTAACTTCTCAAGTGTCATTTTTATTTCCTTCTTTCTTTATTTTTATCACTTTTTTATTTTATACCATATTGAACGCTGCTTTTGCAAAACAGCATTCTCCGCCTGAAGCTGTTCCAATTTCTTCTGAAGATCTGCTTTTTCTGTCTGAAGTTCTCCAAGTTTTGCCTGAAGATCAGATTTCTCCTTCTCAAGTTCTTTTATCCGGATACCCCTGTCAGCCTTTTCCTTATATGTCTGCTGTAGTTTTGCATTTATCTCCGACTTTTCCTTGTATGTTCTTTGAAGCTTGGCATTTATCTCTGACTTTTCCCTGTAGGCACGCTCATTTTCTTCAATGCGTTTCTTTAATTGTCTGGAATTTCTACCAATCTCATCCCTCAATTCTCTGCGTTCTTTTTCATGACATTCACATACCCTGATCAGTGCATCCTCTACCGGCTCTCCATCATATTCAAGAATCTTCTTCGCAAGTGCATTATCTCCATATTCAGGTTTAAGCCATTTCTCTATCTTCTGTAACTGAACGTCATTCTGGTCGGCGTCCACATTCTTATGGTAAAGGCCTATTTCCTGTGAGCCCGGTAAGTACCGAAGATCCTCACATGGCATAGCCGCCACAACCGGAACTCCTGACATGATCTCTATTAGCTTAAGCCAGATGTCATCCGCCCACAGGCACATCTCCACCATCTTGTCTTTGTCGAACCACTTATCATCATAAATTCCTGGTGGATATAAAGTTCCTGCGCCCCCGGTTGCAAATAACTGCATCTTTGGTCTGTACAGACATGCATCAGTCTCCTTCATCCAATATCTATATGGAAGCAGCTCTCCTTTCTCCGAAATGACCATCCAGTGTGTCCTCACAGCGGATACCGCCTCTGGATACTGTAAATATGACATATACAGATTCTCAAGCATGTATGGAGGATATTGCAGATCGTCATCTATCGTCACGACCACGTCGTCCGTGAACTCCTGCAGCGCATAGAAATACTTCTTGTGCGGCTTCAGATCATCACACCATCTGACCTCCAGCTTATCCTCAAACTGCAGCTTTCTGAGATCATCCGGGAGATCGTCATCCCTATTAGGGAACTGCTCCTCCGCCAGCCACAAAACGATCTTATCTGCCTTTCTGGTCTGTGAATATATCGACTCAAGCATCTGTGCTATGCCCGCAATTCTGGCGGGATAGGATGTGAGCGACACTATTATCCTTCTCGTCTTGAGCTTTTTCAGCTCCGATGAATCATGTTTCTTTATGATGGAATATTTGCGGAATAACTTGTCATCATTGAGTCCCTTCTCTGTCAATCCGTCAAATATCTCACTGTTAAATACGCTGTGCGCTTTCTCGTAAAACTCTATTCTCTCTGCAGAATCTAGTTCTCTGCAATACTTCTCATAATTGTCCACATACTGACGTATGGCAAAGTACATAACAGCATTCCACAGATCAGTCCTGTCTGCCATGCCCTTCACATGCTCCGTCACACAGTCAACGGTCTTCGGAACATCCGGCAGCTTCTCATCCTCACTCTCAGGAACAACATTCCTTGAAAATGTCAGATTGCTTATATATGCTATCTTCTCAGCCGCTACAGCTCCAATTGCCGAATATATAGCTTCGCTGTCACAACCGGCAATGCCCAGTCCTGCATCTATTATGAACTGCTTTCTGTAGAGTTTATTGCCAACTAATGGTCGTACCACATTCATGATCCTGCCACGGCAGTCCTTCCAGTTAAACACCTGCTTTCCGCCGTGAACCCACTCAAAATGTACACCTCTTCCGAAGGTCTTCCCACCGTCACTGTCTATAAGCTCGCAGTTCGAAATCACCATGTCCGCCCCGCTCTGCTCTGCGGCGTCATGCAGCTTCTCCAGCATGTTCTCCGGATAAACCTCCGAGCCATCCACGAACAGTATATATTCTCCATGCGCGCGCTCAATCCCCGCGAATCTGTCCGCTTCTATTATCTCGTACTCCTTAAATGTCTGGCCAGCCAGCTTTGTCCGGCATGTCTCCACACCGCTTCCGGCTGTAAAAATCACTGATATAACCGGTTTCATAACCCGATACTCCTTTCATTGAACACCATCCTATTGCTGTCCCTCATGATGTCCCGACTCTAGGTCTGTCAATAAATTTTATATCTTAAGTATTTCCGATAGATTCTTCTGTATTCCTGCCGCAACCTCAGGCTTATTCATGGAATACACATGTATATGCTTCACTCCATTTGCCATGAGATCTATGATCTGGTCTGTGGCATATGCAATTCCCGCCTGCCTCATCGCAGCCTCAGTATCGCCAAATGCATCGACTATGCTCTTGAATCTCTCCGGCACGTTACAACCTGAGAGCTTGACAGCATTCTTGACCTGTACTCTTCTTGTTATAGGCATAATACCCGGTATGATCGGCACTGATATTCCCGCCTCTCTGATTCTGTACATGAAATTAAAGAATATGTTGTTGTCGAAGAACATCTGGGTCGTGAGATAATCACATCCAGCATCGACCTTTTTCTTAAGCCCAATTATGTCTTCGTGCTTATTTGCCGAGTCTGGGTGTACCTCAGGGTAACATGCTCCGCCCACGCAGAAATCTCCTGTCTCCTTGATGAGCTCCACCAGCTCTGATGCATGTGAGAACTCTGCAAATACCTGTCCATCATAGTTCTTCGGTATATCGCCGCGGAGAGCAAGTATATTCTCTATACCGGCATTCTTCATGTCAGCAAGCGCAGTCTTGATGCCCTCTTTGCTGGCACACACGCATGTCAGATGTGCTATGGTCGGCACGTCGTACTTCTCCTGGATCTCCTGGGCAAGCTGGATCGTATGTCCCTTGGTGCTTCCCCCGGCACCATATGTAACGCTCATGTAATCCGGCTTAAATGCCGCTATACCAAGCGCCGCTGCCTCAACATCCGCAAAGTCTGTATCCTTCTTTGGCGGGAACACCTCAAATGAGAGTGTCGCCTTGTCCTGTGTTATCAAATCTCTTATCTTCATGTACTACCTCTGTATATTTGACTATTACTGTTTATTTCAATCTGGACTCATTTATATCCGGACTCATTTGTATCCGGTCCCGATAAATAATTTTGTTTTTTTGCTTACAACTCTTCAAGCAGCGCCGGAATATCCATAAGTTTTTTCACCTCATAGTCCGGATGTATATCCGCCGCCTGCTGACCATCAGGGTTGAACCATATCGTCCTTATCCCAGCATTTATTCCGCCCTGAATATCTGATGTCAGACTGTCTCCTATGATCACAGTCTCATCTGCCTTTATCTCTGGTCTCCTACCAAAGCAATAGTCAAAGAATTCTCTGGACGGTTTCTCCGCTCCGGCATCCTCAGATATGAATATATCCTCAAAATATTTTACTATACCGCAGTCTGCCATTCTTCCAGTCTGTACGTATGCTCCGCTATTTGACACAATGTACAGCTTGTATCGTCCATACAAAGTATCAAGCAGCTTTATCGTATCAGGGAACACAAATCCCTTCTGGCTGAGCTGATCCTCATAGTAGGCTGTCGCCTCTGCAGCAGAGTAGTCAACTCCCAGCTCTGCAAAAAGTATCTCGTATCTGCTCTCCTTAACCTGCTGCCTTGTGAGCAGCCCCTGTTCAAGCAGCTTCCATCTCGATTTGTTGATCTCGCTGTATCTGGATATGACCTTTTCTGTAGGCTCCACCCCTATATGCCTGAGCATATTGGAGAGCGCTCTGCTCTCACTGCGCTTGAAGTCCAGCAGTGTCTCATCCAGATCAAACAATATGTTCTGTACCATATAACTTCCTTATATCTTTCTTATATCTTTCTTATATCTTTCTTTTCAAATTCATATGCTGACTTATCAATGTCTGCCATTATGGTTCTGTATTTTATACATTACTCTTATGCGCAGCTGCCGGATTTCTCCAGTGCGCACATTCTTAAATATTATATTCCACTCACCTGATAATAGCAATAGAGCCGGTTACAAATCTTCTGCTGTGACCGCCCTCTCTTCGGCAATCCTACACAATCCGCAACCGGCTCTGTTCCGTCTATTTTATTAAGTTTAGTTGTATTTTCATTTACTTCATGCCCTTGCTGAGTCCGCTCATTGCATACTCTGACAACTGCTTTCTGTAGAGAAGTGAACTGATCAAATACTCTATAACACCACTCAAAAGGATGGCCGCATATCCAAGGACAGCAAGTTTTACAAGCCCATGGCTTATAACCTCTGATATATGATGGTGACACAGCCAGGAACTGACTATTGACATGCAGGTTATTATCACCAGCATAAACACGATAAAGCTTGCCACAAAATATTTGTAACATACACCACAGAATATCATAGCTCCGAACAATATACATATGATCATAAACAATGTATCCTGATAGTTTTCTGTATTCTCCGGGTACATTCTGATAAGTATGTATTTCTCCGCAACAAGTATCGTGAGCAGTACAAGATACACAACTGTGCTGACGATCACGGGCATTCCCACCTCCAGCTTTCTCTTCATCGCGCTTGACTGCACATAATCCGATGCATTCATGTATATTATCATCTGATAGGCAAACATTCCAGTAAGCATAAAGTAGAAACCGCCCAGAATATTCGTTCCATGTGATGATATTTCAATCAATAAACCTATTGCAGTGAATAACCCCAGCATCATCACATTTGTCTTTAACCTATATCCATATCTGAGAAGTTTAAAACCAAGTATCAAATCTTTCATCCCTTAATCCTCCTTGTCTGATATATATCATTCCTCCCGCCGGCAGGCGGGGGTGGATAGTCTAAGCCGTTTCCGGCCTTGAACAACAATCTGTTAATCTATATCCAGATAAGACGCCTCAACCTTGCGGTACATATGTCTGCGCGTCACATATATTCCAACCGGCAGCAATACCGCCAGTGCTGCAACTATGAGCCATGTAAACTTCTGCAATCCCGAAGATATCGTTATATAAATAACCGCAGCTCCCGATGCTCCTGATGACAGCATGGCCAGCAGACTCATGACCTGAACATTCTGGACATATCTGGTAATGTTCAGCGCCCACACGGAAATATCTGCTGTGAGCAGTATCGACAGGCAAAGCAGCCTTACCGGGTTACCCACCATAATTCCATATGGCACGGCCACTATCATCATGCATATCGCGATCCTCACCGGTCGGACAAGCAGATCCGCCGTAAGCGCATTCCGTAACATGGCTTTCCCCTTTGTTGACGTCTTCAGATAATCCATTCCAAGGCAGCCCTTCGCACATATTGCACCGAATCCCCAATAATCAGCCATAACCTCGATCGCTGTCATGAGCGCCGCTCCCACACCGAGCATGACCGCTGTTACATAATATTTTCTCACTCCTATATCGATCAATACCAGTATCACCCCCAGTATGATCGGTATCAACACATTACACACTAGCCGGTATTTTCCATTCGTAATGGCTCTGTAATCCTTTATCATCCTCATAATTACGCTCCTATAAATACGTGAAACACTCTAAGCTGTTTTTACTTTAATACCATTTTTGTATTATTCTTCATGACCGCCACACTTATCTGAAACAGCGATGGTATCTCCTTGCTCACATTCATGCCTGCAAGCTTGTCCAGATTCTCTGCAAGACAGATTCCCTCAAAACCATATGGATTCTTAGTCATGGTATAAAGGATCCTTGATGCCGCCTCCGCATCCTGGGCATCTCCCTTTATCAGTATGTATTTCTCCTTCAGGTCCTCCACAAATCCGCACTCGACCACATTTCCATGTTCCATGATGATCGCATAATCAGTGATGCTCTCCATATCGGATATATTGTGTGTTGAGAACAATACACTCTTCTCCCCCGCTCCGTCGCTTATATAATCGCCGATCATCTGGCACAGCTTGTCTCGCATAAGCGGATCAAGAGGCGATGCCGGCTCATCGAGCAGCAGCAGGTCTGTATCCCTCGCCATAACCCCGGCAAGCATCAGCTTAGTTCTGGTTCCATCAGAGAGTGCTGAACACTTTTTCTTCAGAGCAACACCGTCCGGGGAATCAGGAAATATCGCAAGTTCTCGGCAATATCTTTCGAACTCGTCCCTGTCAAAATTGTCAAAGAGCAGACTGCTTATCTCCTCCACATCAGATACAGTCCACTGTGGAAGGTAATATCTGCCTGTTCCCGTATAGCCTATCCTGTTCTTTACATCCGCCCTTCTCTCCTTTTCCTCCGATGAATACTTGTCAAAGAAAGTCAGCTCACCTTTGTAATCAAGCCTTATTCCTGAAAGCATATTGAGAAGTGTCGTCTTTCCCGCTCCATTTTCTCCGATGAGTGCTGTCGCAAATCCCTTTGGCACCCTCAAATCAGGTATATCCAGTGTAAATGTCTTAAACTTTTTGGAAATATTCTCCCCTTTTACAGCGCAGTCATAATTCATCATCCAATCCTCCATTAAACCTTAAACTCTCTTCACGTCTTTCTTTTTCCCTATTCTCTGTCCACTTTGTTCTCTGCCTGTCAAATCGTCAGTCCTGTACCATCAGCAGAGCATCAAGCATGTTCTTGAGCTCATCGTCCGACAACCCCGCAATACGTGCCGCAGCTATGGCCTCCGTCAAAGATGCCTCTACCTTTCGAAGATGCTGCTCTATCAGCATCTCACTGTCCTGTGCATTCACATAAAAGCCCTTGCCCTGTTCAGCGGTGACCAGCCCCTCCTGCTCCAGCAGCTCATAAGCTTTCATGGTGGTGATAACACTTATCTTCAGATCCCGTGCCAGCCCCCTGATAGACGGCAGATATTCGCCCTGGGCATATTTGCCCGCCAGAATGTCCGACTTGAAGCTGTCTGCTATCTGCTGATATATAGGCACTCCTGAGTTCTGAGAAAGTCTCATATGTACACCTCCTTAAACTGTTCTTAACTGTTTATATGTTATATATACACTATGTACAGATATGTGTCAACAACTTTTTACTCTAAACCCTAAAATAATAATATCTTCATCTCCTTGTCCACGCAAAAAATCCCCGCCGGCACTGATCTGTTCGGTACCGGCGGGGATTTATCTGTCATATTATTCTATTGTTCAAGCGGGCATGTTATCTGGAACATCTCCTCACACACCTTGTGTACAAGTCTGGCTGTCTCCGTGTCTGCCAGCTTGTAATATACCTCCTTGCCCTCTCTGCGGCTCACGATCAGGCCGCTGCCCTTGAGCTGCTTCAGGTGGTGCGATACGGCCGGATCACTCATCTCCATGGCCGCCGCTATGTTGCTGACACATTCCTCGAGGTGGCACAGCATCCAGAGTATCCTGAGCCTTGTGCCATCGCTGAGCTGTTTGAATATATCTGCCATGCTGCTGCAATCTTCCACAGACGGCATGCATTTTATGATCTTGTTCTCATTGTCGCAGTGACAATGCGGCAAATGTATCTCTCCCATGCGGTCTCCTCCTATTCTTTGAAGCTCAGTGCTCTTGTCGCATTTAATACCGCAAGGATCATAACTCCTACATCTGCGAATATTGCCCACCACATATTGACAAATCCAACTGCGCCCAGTGCAAGGCATGCAAACTTGATCACAAGTGCAAATACTATGTTCTGGTGTACGATCCTGAGTGTCTTCTTGGATATCTTCATGGCTGTCGCTATCTTTGCAGGATCATCATCCATGAGGACGATATCCGCAGCTTCGATAGCTGCATCGGAACCAAGGGCTCCCATGGCGATTCCTATATCTGCTCTCGAAAGTACAGGGGCGTCATTGATTCCATCTCCGACAAATGCAAGCTTCTCCTTCTCTCCCCTGGCTGCGATGAGCTTCTCGACCTCATCCACCTTGTCTCCAGGGAGAAGTTCACTTCTCACCTCATCCACGCCAAGCTCACTTCCGACTGCATCTGCAACCTTCTTCGCATCACCTGTGAGCATGACTACCTTCTCCACGCCTGCTGCCTTGAGACCACTTATAGCCTCCTTTGCATTTGGCTTGACAACATCTGATATGAGAATATATCCTGCATACTTTCCATCCACGGCAACATGTATCTCTGTTCCAACCGATGTAGGAACCGCTGCCTGTATGTTCATCTGCTTCATGAGCTTGACATTTCCTGCGGCAACCTCATGACAATCAACAACCGCTGACACACCGTGTCCGCTGATCTCCTTTGCGTCTGTGACCCTGTTGTTGTCGATTTCCTTGCCATATGCCTCCTTCAGGCTCTTGCTGATAGGATGGTTGGAATAGCTCTCGACCAGCGCTGCCTTTTCAAGAAGATCAGCTTCGCTCATTCCTCCCTCAGGATGTATCTCTGTAACCTGGAACACACCCTTTGTGAGTGTTCCTGTCTTATCGCACACGACATACTTTGTGTATGAGAGAGCCTCAAGATAGTTGGAACCCTTGACCAGAATACCCTTTGCCGAAGCTCCGCCGATTCCTCCAAAGAAGCTCAGTGGAATGGATATTACCAGTGCACATGGACAGCTTATAACAAGTGTTGTCAGTGCTCTGATGATCCACTTGGACCATGCTGCAGGATTACCCATGATAATGTTTAACAATGGCGGAAGCACTGCAAGTGCAAGTGCTGCTATACATACAGCCGGCGTGTAATACTTTGCAAATCTTGTGATGAAGTTCTCTGATCTGGACTTCTTCATGCTTGAGTTCTCAACGAGATCAAGGATCTTAGATACGGTCGACTCTCCAAACTCCTTGGTTGTCTCGATCTTTATAAGTCCGTTGAGGTTGACGCATCCACTGATGATCTCATCACCCACATGAACCTCTCTAGGTACGCTCTCACCTGTGAGGGCACTGGTGTTGAGTGATGAAACTCCCTCAACAACCTTTCCATCGATAGGTACTTTCTCTCCAGGCTGTACAACTATGACTGTTCCGATCTGAACGTCATCCGGATCAACCTGTTCCAGCTTGCCATCCTTCTCTATGTTGGCATAATCCGGACGGATATCCATAAGTGCGGTAATGTTCTTTCTGCTCTTGCCCACCGCGTAGCTCTGGAACAGCTCACCTACCTGGTAGAACAGCATAACCGCTGATGCCTCCTTGTACTCACCGAGCACCATGGCACCTACAGTGGCAATCGCCATGAGGAAATTCTCGTCAAATACTTCTCCGTGTATGATTCCGAGAAACGCCTTCTTAAGTATATCGTAACCGATGATGAGATATGGAATCAGGTACGCCACGATCTCTATACATCGCCACATAACTGACGGATTCTCAAGATCCACCATCCCGGTCTTGTCAAGCACCGTAAATGTGACAGCCATGGCAACCAGAAGAACCGCCGATATTATAATTCTTCTGAGCACTTTTTTCTGTTTCTTTGTCATAACATCCTCCTATCTGATAGAGCACAGATCTTTCACAGTTAGCCGTGACTAAACAACCTGCTATACCATAATCCGGCAGTCAGCATGCACATGCATAACCGCCTTTGGTTACATAAAGATCTCGCAGTCAGGCTCAACCTTCTTACAAGCCTTAAGTACGTTCTTCATAACCTCAGCCTCGTCAGCTCCGTCGTCGAACTCAACGCTCATCTTCTGTGCCATGAATGCTACAGTTGCATCCTTAACGCCTGCTACCTTCTTTGTAGCCTCCTCCATCTTTGCTGCACAGTTTGCACAATCAACTTCAATCTTATACTTCTTCATAATAGTTATCTCCTTTTCATTGTTCTCATTGAATCTATGAACATTTAAACATATATTTAATTATATGTCAACACCAAATTGCAATTCTTTTTTAAATTTGTTTATATGAACATCTGTGCATTTTAAAAAACCTGTGTATATAACATATACACAGGTTTTTGTTCCAGATATATCTGATTCCACTTTCAGATCATGTTTCAGATCTTACTTCAGATCCTCCACAAGCTCATAGAGAGCGATCGCTGAGTTGAAGTTATCAGGTATGATCTCATCACTTGGGATGACAACTCCGTACTTATCTGCTATCTCTGAAATGATAGAGATGATATCGAGTGACTCCAGGATTCCGTCGTCAACGAGTGCCTCCTCATTTTCAAAATCAACATTTGGCTTGATCTTCTTGAGCATCTCAATAAATTCTTTCATTGTTCAATTCTCCTTTGTATGATCTTCTCTGCAAACCATCTATACGTTCTGCTCTGCAAGCTTTCTTACTTCCTTTCGCAGAACTGAACCCTTGAACGTCTTTGGTATACTTTCAACATAGATATACTTTCTTGGAAGCTTGTAGCTCTCAAGTCTGTCAGCAAGAAAGCTTTCAAAATCAGCTTCCTCATAGCCATCCTTCTGCACGACCAGTATGACCGGAAGCTCTCCGGTGATCGGGTCTTTGATTGAAGTGTAAGCCACATCATCTATATGCTCATATCCAAGTGCAAGGTCTTCTATCTCTGCAGGAGATATCTTGCTTCCACCATAGTTTATCACATCATCGGCCCTGCCTACAAGTATGCAGTCGCCATCCTCATCCAGATATGCCAGATCCTTTGTCCTAACATATCCATCCACAATGGTCTCAGCAGTGAGTTCGGGGTCATTGTAATAGCCTTCCATGACTATAGAACCGCCCCAGGACAGAAGTGCCGGTGACTCCGGGCTGCCATTTGTAACCACGTTACCCTCGTCGTCAGAGAATCTTACGACCGAGTTCACGGTAGGTCTTCCTATACATCCTGTCTTGTTGCCATTGCCACTGAACTCCAGTATGCATGCGCATCCGGCTTCAGATGAACCATAGAAATTATACAGTCTTGTATGTGGAAGCAATCTGAGCAGCTTCTCCTTGTCTGACTCGGCAAGAGGTGCTGAGCCTATCTGTATATAATCAAGCTGATCTGCATAATCCGCGATCCTGTCATCCGACAAATGGAATATCATTCCGAGTGATGCCGGTGATATCGCCATGGATGTCACTCCGTATTTCTCTATGAGCTTCCACAGCGTTCCGATAAATACCATTCCGTCCATCAGACATACTGTGCCGCCATTTACCATGTCTGACTGGTATCTTCTTATTCCAAATGAATGGTTGAGAGGCATTGGTATTATCTCCACATTGCCCTTCTTCATGGCTGTTCCCTCGATGACATTGCCGGCTATTCCCACATCACCTCTGTGGTGCATGACAACGCCCTTTGAAGATCCAGTAGTTCCCGTTGTGAAGAGCAGCATCGATCTGTCCTCCTCACCCGGAAGCTCAAGCTCTGCCTCGCTCTCATCCTTCATCCTGGTTATTATTTCCTTCTGGCTTATACACTTTATTCCATCCACAGGCTTGTCTGATACGAGACATGCCGCATCAACTCTCTGGCCTATCTCAACTGCCCTCTCTGCGGATGTGGATTTCTCTATCGGCACGACAAGCACCTGCATGTACTGCAGTGCAGTGAACACTGTCAGATAATCTATGTTCTGTGTGCATCTGATCATTACATGATCGCCCTTGCATATGCCCATATCCTGCAAAACGTGTGCAGTCTTTCTTATATTGCTCCAATACTCTGCGTATGTGACTGTCTTTCTTAGCTCACACACCGCCAGAGTGTCCGGCTGCGTCTGGGCATACTCCTGAATATAATGTAATACCGTCTGCTTATACATTATTTGTTCTCCTTCTTGTACTTCTCCCATTCTGCCATGAGACTGCTTTCCTCATCTGCCCAGGCATCACAGGCATCAGTCCAGCTCTGCTTCTGCTCATCTGTAAGCTTACTCTGCAGGCCGTAATTGTCCTCTATATATTGTGCAAGATATGTGGTAACCTTCTTGGCACCCGCAATATTTACATGCTTGCTGTTGTAGAAATCTGTGGAATAATCCAGATTCAGTTCATCAAGAACATTGTTCATGTTCAGATAATCATATCCCTTTGAGGCTATGTACTCGTCAAGCTGAAGCTGCTTGGACGCCTGACCCTTTGATGGGTAGTAAGGTGTCGCAACCAGCAGAACCTTAACTCCGAGCTCCTCTGCCTTTGCCTCTATGTCATCTATATATCCGAGTGTCTCATCCGACAGATGAAGCTGTCCGTCAGACTCAAACACAGGCTCCTTGATCTTCGTGATCTTCGCCCTCTGCCTGCCTGTCTTGAACTCGTCCGTTCCCTGATTGAGTCTGTCTATAAGCACCTGTCTGTCAAATGTCAGCAGATTATCGTGATACTTCAGAATAGGGAACATGAGCTCGAACTTGGACTTCTCGTCCGCTCTGTAATACTTCTGTATCATCTCAAACTTCGTCGATGATGGTCTCATGCCCGATGTCATGACCTCCATACGATAATTGTAATGCTCATCCTTTATCTTTGTGACATCGCCTCGTATGATAATACTTCTGACCTCAACCACAAACAGATCCAGATCCTGGGTCTTGGCAGCCTCCTCCATGAGATACGGCGCAAGTCTTATATCCTGAGCCGCAGTACCTATGAGCATTGATGTGTACCCCTGCTCCTCATACGCCTGGGTCGGTATCCAGTATCTGTACATCGAGCTGGAGCCGATGAGCACCGTACTGATGGTGTTATCCTCCTCCGCATAGTAGTTTGTCCACACATCTGAGTCAAAATCCTGTGGTCTCGCCAGTTCTCCCGCCTTGTTCAAGCCAAGGAAAAGCACTGTACATATCGAAAATACTGATATTGTATATTTTATCCACGCTGGCATATCTTTCTCCCTTCTCATCAGAACTGTTCATATATAAATGACGCGCCCGCACCGGAGCCGTATACTCCGCAAATGGCAATGAATGCCAGACCTGCTGCCATGACCAGCCATTTGAATACTATGTTCTGCTTTGCAAGCCATTCTCTGACATCGCCTGTGTTGCCTCTTCTCTCCATGATCTCCTGCGCGATGGACACAGCAAGAAGGAGAAGGCATCCAAATATCAAAACTCTCCACTCTCTTCCTGAAAGTGAAAATTCATCCACAATATTATACACCCTTGAGTGATCAAAAACCATGGAACGGATCATCCAGATCGAGCTTCGGATTCCCTGTCCCATAAATATAAGACGTCCGATGACACAGAGGATGAATGTCCTGAGCATTCTGAATATCTCCCAGCTTATGCAGTCAGTCTTTATCCTGAGCGCCTTTGTAAGCTTTGCCAGCGGTTCCTCAAAAAGTGTCGACATGCATATCAGCACTCCGTGATACAAGCCCCATGCTATATAATTCCACTTTGCGCCGTGCCAGAGACCGGTCAGCACCCACACACACAGGATAGGTATGCTCGCTGCAAATACCTTTCCTATCACATTTCCTAGGTGATCTCTTATCTTGACATTGAGCTTGAGGAACAGCTTTGATGTTGACACCGGGTAGAATACATATTCTCTGAAGAATGCACCCAGTGACAAATGCCATCTTCTCCAGAACTCAGGAAGTGTCTGTGAAAAGTATGGTCTTCTGAAGTTCTCTCCCAGAACGATGCCGAAGCACTCTGAAGTGCCCCTTACTATGTCCATACATCCTGAGAAATCGCAGTATATCTGGATGGAATATGCGATTCCCACTGCCAGGAATATTCCGCCATGATAATCAAATGTATGCCCAAATATCTCTGTTGTAAAAACTCCTATCCTGTCAGCTATAACGATCTTCTTCACAAATCCCCAAAGCATGAGCCAGACACCTCTCATGATAGTGTCCATATTGAAGCTGTGCTCCTCCCAGAGCTGATGTCCTACTTCCTCATATCTGGCTATAGGTCCCTGGGTAACATGTGGGAAATAAAGCACATATGACAGGTATCTGAAGAAATTCTTCTGCGCTGATATTCGTCCGTTATACAGATCCACGAGATATGAGATCATCATGAATGAGTAAAATGATATTCCCAAAGGAGCTATGAGATTCCAGTCAGGAATGCTCTGCAATCCGTCGTATGGTATGAATCTCTTTATATTGTCGAGCACAAAGCCAAATGCCTTGAACACCGCCAGAACACCGATAACTATGACAAGTGCCCACACAAGGAACTTCTTTCTCTTCGCCTTCTCAGCAGCCTTGATCTTTCGTGCGGTTCTTCTGTCCGCATCCTTTGCCAGCTCCTCCTGCTCGTCCAGACTCTTCTGCAGCCTCAGTGAGAACAGATAAACGACAACAGCCGTGACAATGACCAGAAACAAGTACTCTATCCCGGCATATCCGTAGAACACAAGACTCGCAAGGAGCAGTATCACCCACTGTATCTTCTTTGGAACTATGTAGTATAGCACTATTGTACACAATAAAAAAACTATAAATGTATAAGTTACTACTGACATGTCCTCTCCCTCTTCTACAAGTAAAAATTATTTATACACTGCTAAACGCCGGCCAGTATTTTAACAGCAGCGCACATACTACTGACATGACCGCCAGAACCAGCAGAGTTATCTTCCAGCCCTCTTTGAACATATACTTTGGCGACAGGCCGTATCCAACCGGTATCGCCCTGATGGATGTCGGAAGCATGTATGACAGGTTGACTCCCACAGATGCCACATATATGTACGGTATCGGATTGAGTCCGCAGCCCTGTGTGATGGATATTACTAGCGGCATGGCTACCGCAGCCGTGGCTGTGTTAGATGTCACATCCGACATGAGAAGTGTAACGGCAAGTATCACGAACACTGTGATAAATCCGCCCTTCATATCAAGCTTTGATATACACTCACCAAGTGCCTCTGCAGCACCGGATTTGTTGATGAGTGTTCCGGCGGCAAGTCCACCGGCAAATATATACATAAGTCCCCAGATGATCTTACCCTGAACATTCTTCCACACCATGATACGCTCTCCGTTCTTGTTGGTGAGAATGAATGATACTATGGCGCATATGATAAATACATATGCCGGCTTGAGTCCCGGAAGTATGCTCTGGTAGAGCTGTCTGGTAAATGCAAGCACCGTGGCAAGAACAAATAACACAAGCGCGGCCTTCTCCTCGTAGCTCATAGGAGGAAGCTCCTTGTATTTTGCTACAAAGTATTCCCTTGAACCGCCAAGCATCTCTGTCTTCTTCACATCACGGATCATGAACAGGATATTTACAAGCACAAGTATGAGCATGATAGGCAGGAATCTTACGACCCATGAAGAGTACATGTACTCCTCGCCTGTTATCTGCTGTATATATTCGACCGTCACAAGATTCATCGCACCTCCGAGCGGCGATGCCAGACCACCGAGTCCGGTTGCATATGCTATCGTGAGAAGTATCTTTGATGCAGTCTTGTTTGTCTTGATGTCGTCCATTCCTATGTACTTGAGCATGGCGATCGCTATAGGTGTGATCGTCGCACATACCACTGCATTTGGAAGCACCGCTGACAGAACTGCTGACAACACAAACCAGAACACAAGCTGTATCCTCAAACTGCTGCCGATAAGTCTCAGGAATGTAATGGCTATCCTCTTGTCAAGCCCAGTATTCTCCCACATCACGCTTATGATGGAAGCTCCCAGAAGAAGCAGTATCGTCTCGTCTGCGTAGTTGGAAATGACCGCCGACATGTCAGTCATCTGAAATATCGCATTTAAGGCTATCGGGAGGAATGCAGTTACCGCATAGTCCACCGGGCCTGTTACCCACCAGTACGCCATCCACATGATGGTTCCTATCGCTGCTCTTGACTCAAATGTCGTGAATACTCCGTGTGGCAAAAGCGCCGTAAACAGCCCGAATAACAATGGACCGATCAGTAAATGTACTATTCTCTTTCGTTCTTTCATAAATATATCTCCTATTTTCAATAAAACACTAATTTTAAATTTTACACATTTAAGATTAATCTTTCATTAAAAAAATTAATATATATTAAAATCCACAGACATTATTCTGCATTTACCGGGATTTTAAATGTAAACAGACTTCCTTTTCCGGGCTCACTGTCAACATCCACGGTTCCGCCGTAATATCTGGCGATCTGCATTACCTGTGACAGACCCAGGCCAAAACCCTCCGCACTTCTGTCCGGCTCACCTCTGTAAAAGCTCTCAAATATCTTTTCCTTTGTGCTCTTATCCATTCCCCGGCCCTCATCCCTGACCGAGATAAAATAGCTGTCATTTTTCACACCGCAGGACACATGGATACTACCTCCATCATTGCTGTACTTCACCGCATTTGACATCAGATTGTTCACGACGATAACTATATGGTTCATATTCGCTTTGACCATCGTCGGCTTCAGGTCGTAGGTAAACTTAAGATTCTTCTTACAGATATACTCCACATCATCGCACACAGACTCCACCACATCCAGCAGATCTACATCCTCAACCGCTATGACTGCGTTTTCATTGTCCATGACCGACATCTGAAGAAGCTGTTCTATGAGCCCCTTCATACGCGAGGTCTGTCTCTCGAATACCTCTATGCTCTCAAGCATCTCCTCATCGCCATTCTTCTCCGCGATCTCCCTGGAAAGCTGACACTGGGCATGCATGACTGCTACAGGTGTTCTCAGCTCATGGGATACATTTGCATTGAACTCGGTCTGTCTCTCAAGCTCATGATGGACTTTTCTGTACAGGTTGTTATTCGCATCGGTCAGCATATCAAGCTCTTTGAACGGACCGTCATACTCCAGATTCTCTGTAAAATCAAGATTGTCCACGCTCTTATCTATCGAACGGTTCAGGCTTCCCATTGGAACTGCTATCAGTTTTCTCAAAGCAAATGCATATATCACAAATGCTATCAGCACGATTCCAATAACACAGTATGATTTATATAACAGTTCACTGTAATTGCTCTCTATATCCCTGACGGATACCATGACACAGATCTTGTATTTAGAAGTCTTCTTCAGCGACTCTTTGCCTGTTCTTCCCTGCCTGACGACCGCAAAATACTTGACCTTCCCTGCATCTATAAGCATAAGATCTCTTATGCTTATATCCGGATTATCCGCATATCCCTCAGGCACCTCGCCGTCAAGGATCTCGCCGTCATTTCCCTGAAGGAACACATATATCTGCTCATTACTGTCCGGATCGTCCTCACGGTCGTAAAATCCATCATCTATATGTGGCTTCTTCTGTGAATCATACACTGTGTATCGTCTGATCTGGGCTACCTCCTGTGTCAGCTTCTTATAAGCCATCAGGTTCATATCATCCTTCATAAGATTGTTCTGGATGACCAGCAGACAAGATATACCCACCACCAGAATAAGCGCTGTAATTATAATAGTGTATGTTACAAATGATATTTTTCTCTTTAACATTCCAGTTTATAGCCGACACCTCTTATAGTGTGGATCAGCTTCTCCTCATAATTATCGTCTATCTTCCTTCTCAGATAACGGATATACACATCTATCACATTTGAATTGACATCGTCATCTATGTTCCAGATGTTCACCCGTATCTGTTCCCTAGTTACTACCACATTTCTGTTTCTGGCAAGGTACTCAAGGATAGCATACTCCCTGACCGTGAGATCAATTACCTTTCCATCCCTGATCGCCTGTCTGTTGTTCATGTCGACCACCAGTGAACCACAGGTTATCACATTCTCATTTACCGGATTCTGGGTTCTCAGCATGACCCTGAGTCTTGCCATAAGCTCCGAGAACTCAAATGGCTTTGTCATATAATCGCTGGCTCCGGCATCCAGCCCCCTGACTATATCCTGTGTCTCCGTCTTGGCCGTGAGGAAAAGCACGGGAACCTGTATCCCCGCATTTCTCATCTCACGCAGAACTGTTATTCCGTCCTTGTTCGGGATCATTATATCCATGATCGCCCCATCGTAATTCTCCGCTTCCATATAATCAAGTGCCGCCTGTCCGTCATAACAGGCATCCACATTATAGCCCTCTTTGACCAGCTTACTGCATATTATGCTGTTCAGATCCTTCTCATCCTCAACTACAAGTATACGCATACTTCCATCCTCCCTGTCATTTTCACCTGTTGGCCACTACAGTATATCGCTGCACGATCGCTGAACAGATATATATTGCCATGCTTTTATGAAAATAACATTAAAAGCCGTCACTTACATCTGCCAAATGTAAATAACGGCTCTCAAATGCTGTTTTTATCTATTCTGTCTTACCGCTCTTCTCATCGTAAGTATCAAGGAAGCTATGTCTCACGCCTCCCTGCTTATACTCTATAAGGGTATCGATATTGACATTCTCCACACTCTTGAATATATTGCCCTCCACAAACGGATTCGTCTTCTTGAGTGTCGCTATAAGCTGCTTGATCTCCTGACGCTTGGACTTCGTCTCCTCATTGTTACATGTTGTGCATGTGTCAGTGAACTTACATGCGCACTGTATGAAATGAAGCTCGTTGTAATCTCTCCACGCCTTGATGTCGTCCTCTCTCACCATATAGAGAGGTCTGATGAGTTCCATTCCCTCAAAATTGGTGCTGTGAAGCTTCGGCATCATGGTCTGCATCTGCGCTCCGTAGAGCATACCCATGAGTATGGTCTCTATGACATCATCGTAGTGGTGTCCAAGAGCTATCTTGTTACAGCCAAGCTCCTTCGCATAGCTGTACAGATGGCCTCGTCTCATTCTTGCACAGAGATAACACGGCGACTTCTCTACGTTATACACTGAATCAAATATATCAGACTCAAATATCTGGATAGGGATGTTCAGCATCCTGGCATTATCCTCTATGACCTTGCGGTTTGCCGGACTGTACCCCGGATCCATGACTATAAACTTGAGTTCAAATGGGAACTTGTTGTGCCTTTTCAGCTCCTGAAAACACTTTGCCATGAGGAAGGAATCCTTGCCGCCCGATATACATACGGCTATCCTGTCGCCCTCCTTCACCAGCTCATATCTGTTGATGGCCTTTGTGAAGTTGCACCATATCTTCTTGTGGAACTTCTTGCGGAGGCTCTTCTCAACGTCGGCACATATATCAGTCTGTTCCTGCTTGCCCATGGTGTAGAGCAGCCATGATATATATCCGCCTTTAAGGCTCACCGCATCGTATCCCAGCTCTGTAAGTCTCTCCGCCAGCGGAATGCTGTTGGTTCCGTGGGTGCAGCAGATTATGAGTTTCTTTCCCTTTGAGTTGTCCCCAGGCATATATTCCTCTGCAGGAAACAGTTCACCTGCGGTTTCTGCCAGATGCTCCGGCATCAGACTGTCCGCAGGAACTGCCATCGCACCCGGGATGGCTCCGTGGGATATCTCAACTTCATCCCTGATGTCAACTATCAGATATGAATCCTTATCCAGTTCCTGTATCTCTTCTATTGTGATCTCTGATATATTCTCTGCACTATTACCCATATTATCTATGCCTTATCTCTACCACCGTTTAATATTTGTCATAAAATGTTCTGTCCTAACCATATATGCCAGGTTATGCGGCTGTTTTCCTGCTCTACTCTTTACCATCCCAGCAGTATGTACAAAGCTTGCACTTCTCAACTCCGCACGCCTCAAGCATATCGTCAAGTCTGTTGAATCTGAGTGATGTGAAATGCAGCTCCTTGCAGATCTCATCAACCATCTTCTCATACTTCTCTGAATCAGGATCTGTGTACTCCTGAAGTACCTCATCTGTCACATTTCCGTTCTCAAGTCTCTCGATAACTCTTCTTGTTATCAGATCCATCTCTGATGATGATCTTGAGAAGTTAAGGTATTTGCATCCGTATACAAGTGGTGGACATGCAGGTCTGATGTGCACTTCCTTGGCACCGCTGTCAAAAAGGTACTCGGTTGTCTCTCTGAGCTGTGTTCCACGCACGATGGAATCGTCTATGAGCAGAAGGCTCTTATCCTTTATAAGATCCTCAACTGCCAGAAGCTTCATCTTCGCGATGAGGTTACGCTGGCTCTGTATGGTCGGCATAAATGAACGTGGCCATGTCGGTGTGTACTTGATGAATGGTCTTGAGAAAGGTATTCCTGATTCATTGGCATAGCCGACTGCATGCGCTGTTCCTGAATCCGGAACTCCGGCTACGATATCAGGCTTAACGTTATCTCTCTTTGCCATGCTGGCTCCGCAGTTGTATCTCATCTGCTCTACACTCATACCCTCGTATGAACTTGCAGGGTAACCATAGTATACCCACAGGAAGGTACATATCTTCATGTCCTTGCCCGGCTGCACAAGCGTCACGCAGTTGGACGGCGTGAGTACGACAACCTCACCAGGACCGAGTTCTTTATAGTCATGGTATCCAAGGTTCTTGTAGGCAAAGTTCTCAAATGACGCACAGAATGCACCATCCTTCTTGCCTATAACCACAGGAGTTCTTCCGTGCATATCCCTAGCTGCATATATTCCATTCTGGTTCATGAGCAGGAGTGACAGAGAACCATCTATCTTCTCCAGCGCATATCTTATTCCGTCTATCAGATTATCCTTCTGGTTGATGAGGGCTGCCACCAGCTCTGTGCTGTTTATATCCCCTCCGCTCATCTCAAGGAAATGTGAATGTCCCTGATCAAATATCTCCTTGGATATCTCGTCAACATTGTTGATCTTGCTGACAGTTGTCAGAGCATATGTTCCGTGATGTGAACGCACTATGAGTGGCTGTGGCTCATAATCGGATATACATCCTATTCCAAAATAACCCTTCATGTTCTGCATATCTTTGTCGAACTTTGTTCTAAATGGAGCATTCTCGATATTGTGTATGGATCTGTCAAATCCCTTATCTCCATACACTGTCATGCCTCCGCGTCTTGTTCCAAGATGTGAATGATAGTCTATTCCAAAGAACAAATCAAACACACAGTCATCTTTTGCCGCTACTCCAAAAAATCCACCCATTGTTTTCCTCCTGAAGTGATAAAAATTTGTCATTTTCGCAAACATATCTATATTAGCATAGGACTAGCGGTGATTACAATATTATTTCATGACATTGTTACACATCTATTTTGTGATTTTAGCTTTCGTAATATTATGATATACTATTTCTGTTGTCGCCCCTATACTGGCTCAGAAAGGGGGTAAGTACATATGATAACACTTCTTATTACCTTTATTATCTCTGTCATAGCAAGTATTGTTGCCTACTATATTTGCAAATGGCTGGACAAAGATAAGTAATCGGCAACCAGCCTAGGAAATACGTCGTCCTACACGATAGACGGAGAAAACCCCAGAGGGTGCCACCTCTGGGGTTTTCGCTTGCGCCTGTATTGTGTAAAGCACAATGATATACTCTTATTACCTTTTATATCTGCCGATATTATAACATATATAAATTCTGGTTACAACATCCATATTAACATAAATTTTATAACACATTCATTATCAATTTCACTACCCCCGCGACAAAAATCAGCCCCGCCAGTCCGAAAAAGAATACCTCCATCTCCCTGTACACCTTGTTTGATTTTTTCTCAAATGCCTTTCTCTCCTCCCTGGAGTAAAGCAGTCTATACTCACTGCCGATTGGATGTTTCTTTCTGTTTATATCCTGATTAACCACATAAGAATCCGGCTCACCGCTGTATGGATCGATGTATTCCACTGTGGGTTGTGCACATCCCGGCAATTTTGTCCTGCCGGTCAGGGTATCGTATCCTATGATCTTTCCGGTTATCTCCATGTCATACATATCATTCTCTTTTATGCGTTTTGACCGCATAATATACCCAGCTATCACAAATATCAGTACACACGCCAGCACCTTGATCACATCCAGGATAACCCATACAGGATTATTCCTATCTATAGCTATTACCCCTCCATCCTGCAGACTATCTACCACCATAGATACACTGATTAGCAAAAGTGCCATGCCACCAGCCAGAAGTCCTATTCCGATATTCTTAAAATTCCAACGGTCCTCCTTCATCTTTATCCATATTGCAAGTCCGATAAAGAATATTCCCACTATACCGATAAAGCCAGACTTCACAAGCTCCGTTATAAATTCTACATTGTCTATTATGTAATCCATAGATTTTCCCCGTTTATTTCCAACATCTTTTACAAGTTCCCACTGCAATTATTCTATCATTTAACCAGCTACTGAAAAAGATCTGTATTCATACCAAAGACATCAATAACTTTCAAAATATCGGAAAGTTCATCCCTAAATTTCTGACGATACTCCTCCATGTCACCATTATCCCTGCCATTGTTACTAAGTTCAAATAAATCTCTGTCATTCTTTATCGCTACTGCCACCATATTGCCAGCGATCTGTATCTCCATAAATCCTTCAAGTCCCATAAGTCCCTGCATAAGCTGTGGCGTCAATACCCTCAAAGCAAGCTGGCTGTCAGAGGCATATATATCGAACCTGTTATCAAATGACGCGTTGCCCGTCATAAAACTGTTACGTGAATTCTCAGAACCCAATACTCTTGATAATATGCCACTTTTCTTTTCATTTTTCATTCTTCGACTAATTCTCTCCTGGATCTGTACAAAACCATTAACATTCTTGTGGGAAGTAGCCATTATGAGCTGGCCTTTAAAATTAACAACATTATCGCCAGGAAACTCACCGTCCGGTGAACCCTTTGTTTCCGTTCTGAGTGTGAGATCACTGAATGTAAATTCTACTCCCCTGTATATTCCATGTATAAAGTCAGAACCATCCATATTATTAAATGAAGGAAGAATCGGACAATTATGTAAAAATGCCTCATTTGTATATCCATTTGGCATGTATTCAATCACATGCAAGCGCTCTCCAAGGACACTCCGTACAACATACTGTCCCATGAGTTCCTTGAGGTCTTTAAGTTTATTTGTCTCCATATATGAGAACAGGAAAAATCCGCCTACAAACAAAGCCGGAATCAGCAGCCAAGCAGAGTCTAATTCATAGCCATTTCTAGATACCACCATAAACGCAACAAATGGCGCAAATATTCCTATAAAAGAAACAATCTTAAACACCTTAAGCACTTTACATAGTTTGCGTTTTTCTAATATTTCCGATTCTATATTCTGATCCATCTTCTCATCTCCAAACTGTGATAAATACTCTATACGAATCTCAGAGCCTTACCAAACTTTTATCTCATAAAAAAATCGCCCTATACTGATATATAATATACCAGTATAAGACGAATTCAAACTTAATTAAAAAGATTTTCCCTGAATCCTAGCCGATGCTCTTAACGCTTTCTCCCTCTATCAGGGAATATGGCACTATCTCATGTTCACCAGCTGCTGCATAATTTATATGCTTGAGCATGATGTCAACACTTCTCGATGCCATGATCTCTGTATTCTGTTTTATTGTTGTAAGTCTTGGTACACAGTATCCTGCCAGCTCTATTCCATCAAATCCAGTAACTGACAGCTCCTCCGGAATATGTTTGCCCAGATCAGCAGCCGCTCTCATGACGCCGATCGCTATCGTATCACTGAGAGCCATGATTGCTGTAACCTCCGGCTGTTCCTCCAAGAGACGCTTCGTGGCCTCATAACCTGCCTTCATAGAATATCTGCACGGAATATATGTAAACTCCGCCCGGTCGTCATGCTGCCACTCATCTATAGCCCTCTTGCAGCCTTTATATCTGTCGAAGCTTATCTGTTTCTCGGACACCTGTCCTCCTATGACTCCGATGTACCTGTGGCCTTTTTTAAGAAGATACCTTGTCATATCATATGTCGCTGTCGTATCGTCTATCGTTATGGAGGATATGTTGTCATTTGCAAGAATATCTCCGCTGGTTGTAATTATGACTCCAGGTATCTTCATCTCCTCCACACGTTCATCAAAAAGTGCAAGATTGGCACCCAAAAACATGATCCCCTTTGGATTCACGCTCCGAATTAGTTTGATGGCATACTCTATCTCATCACCATCCTCATCTATATATTCCACTATGACATCTTCATCATATCCCGCAAGCTGACTCTGTATGCGCTCTACTATATCTGCAAACAGCATGTTCTGGTTTCCTTTTATAATGACTACAACCGCCGATTTCGCTGCCATTTTGAGGTGCTTGGCATTGACATTTGGTTCAAACCCACTTTCCTCTATAACTCTAAGTATCTTCTCTCTAGCTGCGTCACTGACTCCGGTCTGATTGTTGATCACCCTGGACACGGTTCCGATACCATAACCTGATATACGCGCAATATCCTTTATTGTCATAAGCTGTATCCCACTTTTCTCTTTTATTCCCAATAATTATATTATCCCAATATGTGAAGGTCAAGAAAATACTCTACTTATCATTTCCCGGTAAATATTTTTAGAGAGTACTTTTTCACATCTTGCTTCTCCCGGTCATCAGTGTAAGGCTGCCTATTTCCTCTGCAAGATCATCATCCGTATCATCAGATATAGTTCGCCACCTCCAGTTATCGCCAACTGTGGATGGCTTATTCATCCTCGATTTATTGTCTAGCCCCAAATAATCCTGCATCGGTATAATACAAAGATCTGCAATACTTCTCATAGCAAGCGTGATAAATGGGACATTGATCAGACGGTCCGGTGTATAATGAGCTGCCATATAATCCCTTGCCATGTCTCTGGATCTCTGATCTATACTGCTCCACCAGCCAATAAGGGTCTCATTGTCATGGGTTCCCGTATATACAACACAATTTCGTATATAATTATGTGGAAGATAGTCAGATGCCGCCCCGGTGTCTCTCACATCAAAGGCAAACTCCACAACCTTCATTCCCGGAAATCCGGAATCATGCACAAGCTTTCTGACCGAATCAGTCACAAAACCAAGATCCTCGGCAATGACATCTCTCTTACCCAGAGCTTTTTCTATATTCCTGAACAGATCCATCCCAGGGCCCTTTTTCCACTTGCCATTCACAGCTGTTTCCTCACCGTATGGAATGGCATAATATTCATCAAAGCCTCTGAAATGATCAATCCGGACTACATCATAAAGTTTATAGCTATGTCTCATTCTGGCTATCCACCAGCTGTAACCGGTCTGCCTGTTCAGCTCCCAGTCATATATTGGGTTTCCCCACAGCTGTCCGGTCTCCGAAAACCCATCAGGCGGACATCCGGCAACCTCGTATGGTCGCCTGTCCTCATCAAGCCTGAAAAGCTCCGGGTGTGCCCATACATCTGCGCTGTCCATAGCTACATAGATTGGGATATCTCCTATGATCCTTATATGGTTCTTGTTGGCATAGCTCTTTAGCGCATTCCACTGAGTATAAAACAAATACTGCATGTACTGCTGAAAATGTATCTCATCCGCAAGCTTAATCTGCATCTGCTGCACCGCATCAGGCTGCCTGTTTCTTATATCCTGCGGCCACTCTGTCCACGAAATTCCACCAAGCGAATCCTTTACAGCCATAAATAGTGAATAATCATATATCCACTCTTTGTTCTCATCCATGAACATGGAAAACTCCATGCTGTCAGTCATTTTCCATCTCTCATATGATTTTCTCAGGATTGGATATCTTCCTTCATATATTGTCCTATAATCCACATATCTGCCATCGTCGCCCCAGTCTATCTCTCTGCACTCGCGGTCTGTGAGCAGTCCCTGATCCACAAGTGTATCAAGATCTATAAAATATGGATTTCCAGCAAATGTCGAAAATGACTGATACGGCGAATCCCCATACCCGGTGGGACCCATGGGAAGTATCTGCCAGTAACTCTGGTGTGCAGACCTAAGCCAGTCAACGAAACGATATGCCTCTTTTGAGAAGCTGCCAATTCCATACTTTGACGGGAGGCTTGATATAGCAAGCAGTATTCCTGCTGATCTTTCCATCTGAAATCTCTCCTTTTAACCAATTTCAGGCGGCTGCGAATCTCACAACCGCCTGTTTTTTATAATAATATTATATTACTATCCCTTTACAGCACCAGCTGCAACACCCTTGATGATGTACTTCTGTGCACAGAGGTAGAATACAACAACCGGAATGATAGCCATAACAAGGCACGCCATGATCGCTCCCATATCTACTCTTCCGTAGCTGCCCTTCATATACTGGACAACTATAGATATCGTCTTGTATTTCTTGATGTCGAGTACCAAATATGGCAGAAGGAAATCATTCCATATCCACATAGCCTCAAGTATTCCTACAGATATGTAAGTAGGTTTCATGATAGGGATAACAACCCTGAAAAATGTCTTGAGCGGCGTACATCCATCTATCATCGCAGCCTCCTCGACCTCCAAAGGAATGGACTTGATAAATCCGCAGAACATGAATACTGCAAGACCTGTTCCAAATCCAAGATACACGATCACGATTCCCCATGGAGTATTAAGGTGAAGTGCATCCGCAGTTCCAGCCAGAGTAAACATAACCATCTGGAAAGGTATTACCATAGAGAATACGCAGAGCAGATATATGATCTTTGTCGCTATATTCTTGACTCTGGTTATATACCAGGCTGTCATAGAGCAGAACAGCAAAATTGCCACTACTGAGAGAACCGTTATCACAACTGTCCAGCCCACTGCCTTAATGAAATCATACTGTGTTATAGCCGTTTTATAATTGTCCAAGCCTATGTAGCTGTGCTCATTTGGCAGTTCAAATGTCTCCAGACTGATAAACGTCTTGGCTTTCAGCGAGTTTATAATTACGATTATTATCGGTGAAACAAATATTATGGAAATAATGGTAAAGAATAAAGTAGCCAGAATTCCCGTCAACGTTGGTTTTTCTTTCACTCTGTATACAGGCTTTTTATCCGCTGTATTTGCTGTTTTCTGTATCTTCGCCATTACTGCTGCACCTCCTTTGATCTTGTAATCTTAAGCTGTATGAGTCCTATCGCTACTACCAGTATGAAGAATACGACTGCCTTGGCCTGACCTACTCCCTCATATCCTACTCTTCCATAAAACGTCTCATATATATTAAGCGCTAGCATCTCTGTCTTATGGAGTGGCTCGCCTCCTGTGAGTGCCAGGTTCTGGTCAAACAGTTTGAATGAGTTGGTTATTGTGAGGAATGTACATATAGTTATGGATGGCATCATGTTCGGGATCGTAACCCTGAAAAGTCTCTGTGTTCTATTTGCACCATCAATCATGGCTGCTTCCTGAATGTCTTCAGGAATTGCCTGAAGTCCTGCAATATAAACGATCATCATATATCCTATCTGCTGCCAGCACACCAGTATAACCAATCCCCAGAAACCGAGGACTTCATTGAGCTTCAGGGCTGTATCAAACTTTGAGAATATGGCATCGAATATAAGCTGCCATACATATCCAAGTACGATACCACCTATAAGATTCGGCATAAAGAATACCGTTCTGAATATATTAGTTCCTTTGATCTTCTGTGTAAGTGCCAGTGCCACAAGAAATGCAAGAACATTTATAAGCACAAGTGTGACAATCGCAAATAATGTTGTAAACTTAAATGCATCCGGGAATGTTGAGTCCTTGAATGCGTCTATATAATTCTGAAATCCTACAAATTCAGCGTCCCTTATGGTCGTGAACTTACAGAAGGACAGATATATTCCCTCGGCAAATGGCACGATAAATCCTATTAGAAACGCAGCCATTGTCGGTATCAGAAACACCGGCCAATATCTTTTTATCGTTTTCTCCATAATTTTTTTGATAACCTCCACTCTGTTGCATATCAATTTTCTTTCCAATATCTTCTGAGTCTAAAAATGGATATGTAGACATATTTGCATATGAATACATATCCATCTCTAGTCTGACACCTCTGGGTATGAGCTGTCTTTGCAAAGCTGTTAGCCTTCCTGGTGTCCTGCAGCTTGCAGAACTTTATTCATATTTTAAGTTGGTTTTATTTTGTGATGTTTTTTTATTTTAGGGTTGTGTACTATTGTTTATTTGTTAATATGTTTTATTTTGACTTTGCTGCAGCTGCCTCTTTAGCCCATCCATCTACAAATGCGCTCTTTACAAGATCCCAGTTGGCATCTGTCTGATCTGCCGCATATGTTGTAAGTGCTGATCCGAGGTCGTTCTTCCACTGTTCTGATGGCATTGTTGTGAAGTTCCAGCTTACAGGTGTCTTGCCCTCTGCTACATACTGATTTGCGATGTTTACAAGAAGGTTTGTTGACTCAAGGTTCTTCTTGAATGGTGTTACAAATCCCATTCCATCGGCTCCTGATGGCATAGCGCCCTTTGAACCACAGATTGCCTTAAGTGCGGTGTCATTTGTAGCACACCACTCCATGAAGTCAAGAGTTGCCTGAATATCTTCCTCTGAAGCCTTAGCATTTACACACCAGTAATTCTCACTTCCTGTACAGAGTCCCTGATTCTCCTCACCATCTGCTCCTATATAGATAGGGAGCATTCCGAGGTTGTCATCGCCAAGTGATGATACATCTGAGTATGCCCATGTACCATTCTGATAAAATACTGCCTGTCCTGAAACAAACTCTGCAACCGCATCATCACCAGTCTTTGTGCTGAGCTGCTTTGGATCGGTTGTTGAGTTGTTGATGTACAGATCCCATACATTTTTGTAATTATCAAGATATGTACCCTTGATCGCATCTGTAGTATCGATTCCATCAGCCTTGTATTCATAGTAGATTGGAAGATTTGCAAGATGTGTCTTGAATCTCCAGTCTGATGAGCCATCCATTCCAGCTGATGTGAATGCTGAGAATCCTAATTTGTCTGAATTGGCTGTTATATCCTCTGCCACCTTCTTGAGGTCTGCAAATGAATTGATATCATCCTCTGTGTATCCAGCTTTACTTAAAAGCTCTTTGTTGTAAATGATTCCGTATGACTCTATAACATATCCGATTCCTGCGACCTTATCGCCATCCTTAAGTGCAAAGTCCTCAGATGTGAGTTCTTTATACACCTGTGATGATCCAAGATCATAACAATAGTCCTTCCAGGAAGCAAGACCAACCGGTCCATTTACCTGGAACAGGGTAGGTGATTCTGACTTACCCATCTCACTCTTAAGAGTAGTCTCATACTGACCAGCAGCTGCTGTAACTACCGTCACATCAACGCCAGTCTCTTCTGTGTACACCTTAGCAAGCTCCTGCCACTGTGTATCCTGCTCCGGCTTGAAGTTCAGATAATATACAGAGCCCTTTGCATCAGCCTTCTTTCCTGCTCCATCTGAATCTCCTGAGCCACATCCTGTCAACATGGTACCTGCCATCATAAGTGACAGTCCAAGTGCCGCAATACCTTTCTTGTTCATATTGGTTCCTCCCATAAAATAATAAAAATTTTTCCTTTAGACATCTCTTATACGAGCTGCTTAATGGTTACTTTATTTTTTCGGAAACGTTTTTGGAACCGTTTCCATTTGATATATCTTATATTAGTTGCTTATGCACAAAATGTCAATACTAATTTCAATTTTTTTATCACTTTTTGCATTTTCTATATATGGCTTTCCTCCTGGGTACATAAAAATATATAATTTTTGTCATATTCTATCCTTTCTGAATACTATAAATAGAACAACTATTAAATTTGAAAGGGCTATCCTATGAAATGCTACAATAACTGTTCTCCGGGCAGACCTGACTGCCGTGACAACATCTGCACTATAGATCTCCGGGAAAAAGCGTTACAGAACCAAAATTACCGTGAAACCGTGTGGACCGGCTGTTTCATGCAGATGACCGTCATGTGTATACCTGCCTGCTCAGATGTAGGTTTGGAAATCCATGACAATACCGATCAGATCATCAGGATCGAACAGGGACAGTGTTCAGTCAGGATGGGCTGCTGCCCGAACGAGCTTTGCTTCCGCCAGAATCTGTGCGCAGGGGACTGCATCTGTGTTCCGGCCGGAACATGGCACAACATAATAAACATCGGCAATAATCCACTGAAGCTCTCATCCATCTATGCCCCACCACATCATCCCAGGGGAGAGACACAGGCCACCAAAGCCACGGCTATGGGAATGGATTGCTGATATGTTTTCATGTGACATGAAGTAGAACGCATTACCGGATTAATTGTCCCATTGTTTTAAGCATTCTTCTGTCCGCCACCAAAAAAGACACCAAATGCTGCCTGCCCGTCTGACATTGGGCAAGTGACATTTAGTGTCTTTGCTATTTCTGTATTAATTTTTCATACACATGCCATAATACATTGCCATGACCAAGTTATTTTTAATCTCGGTCAGTCGACATAGATATATTTATAGTAAATACCTCGCCGGCAACCTCCGCGCTCGCCTCATGTCCCAGCTTGTCTGCAAGGCACCTTACTATGTAAAGTCCCAGCCCTGCGCCCTCCTTCTGTCTGGACTTTCCACGGCAGAACGCATCGAATATCATATCCACATCTATCTCATCGTCCGAATCTATGTCATTTTCAAATATGACTTCCACCCGGCCGTCCTCACATACCAGCCTCACAGATATCCGGCTCTTGGCATACTTCCGCGCATTCGAGAAGAAGTTGGCAAATATCCGGCTGAGCATGGTCTCATTGCTCCGCACAGTGACCGACTGCTCCGGTATGTCAAATGTGACATTTACCCCAGACTCCTTCACCCAGTCATACTGCTCAAATGCCTGGGATGTCAGAAGTGCCGCCACATCCACATCTGCAGTCTCTATCTCATCATCCTTCGCCTCCGCTGACGACACCTCAAAGAACGCATCTGAAAGCACCCGGAGATAATCTGTCTTTGCAAGGGCAATATCCAGATATTCCTGATCTTTACCTGTGACATGTCCGCCCTTTTTCATAAGCTGCATATACCCCTTTGCCGCCGTGAGCGGTGTTCTGAAGTCGTGGGATATACCGGCTATGACATTTTTCAGCCTTGCCCTGTCCTTCTCCACCGCCAGATTTTTCTCTTTTATCTGATACGAATAGTCATTTAACGCATTTGCAAGCCTCAGGATATCCCTGTCGAAATACTCCACATGTATATCCTGATCCACACCGCCGTCAAGGCGCGCCTTAAGCTTATCCGCAAATATCCGCATCTGCCTCTTGTACTGCATCACCCGTATAAAAAGGACTGCCACTATAATAAGCAACAGTCCGATCACAATCTTATAATAGATATCCATACCCTATCTGCCCTTATCTGTCAGACACCCGCACATTCCCATAGTCATATGCTGTATGTCATTAGTTGAACCACTTTTTTTCATAGCTATTGTAGGATAACACATACCAGATTAGTATTTCAACAACTCCTGCCACCACACAGATTATCACGTCCTGAGATGCTATATCCTGGAGACCTGAACAGGTCAGACCACCTCCCACAAGACAGTAAGTTACATTTGAGACGCTGCCGCCGCCCTCAGTTACCGTGTCTATCATCAGGCTGCCAAATGCCTCTAGTATCAGGAATCTGAGGAACACCACAAACATTCCTACAGCTGATTTGAAAGTTGTCATGATGAGCACTGAACAGCTGAGCACTCTGATACATATCACAGCAACGATCAATATCCTGAGCGCAAGATACTTCGTATCTCCATAACCGTTCTTCGCTCCGAAATACAGTATAGGAGAGATCATCAACGCTATACTGATTATCGACATGAGCGGCACAACTGTAAACAGCTTGGAAAGCAGCAGCCTTGACGTTCTGTTGCCCGCCATTACCTCGTAACAGAGCACCTTGTTCTCATATGATGTCACGTACATTCCCGCGATGATCAGCGGAAGATATGTCATAAGCAGAAGGTCCTTCTCAAGAAACATTCCAAATGCCTCTGCTCCTGAGCTTGCACTGTCAAAACCGACATCCATGTACCCCAGATAAATCATAAATACACACAGCGCAACCGCCCACACTGACAGATGATAGGTTTTCCTCACGCGGTACCACTCCGCTCTCATAAGTCTGTTCATACTATCTACCTGCCTTTCTGAGCATCTTGCCAACAAAGCTCTTCGGAGCATTACTATCATCACTGGATGATGATACCCTGGACAGGAAATACTCCTCCAGATTCTCCCCCTGTACATGGAACTTGAGTATAGTAAGTCCTGATGCCGTTATCGCTCTTGACACGGTCTTAAGTTCTGACAGCATATCATAGATACGGGTGTCTCCGTTTTCCATCACTTTGTAACCTGATATTCCGAGCTCCTGCTCGATGACTGTCACAAGTCTTTCCGTGTCATCCGTCGCCACTTCTATGTAGCTCCTGCAGTTCTCATCCAGTTCTTCCTTGGAAATGCATTCCACCAGCACACCCCTGTCGATTATGGCAAAATCCGTACAGAGCTCCGAAAGTTCGGCAAGCAAATGGCTGGAGATAAGTATCGTTATCTCCCTCTCATCCTTCAGCCTCTTAAGAAGATTCCTGACTTCCACGATTCCCTCCGGGTCAAGTCCGTTCACAGGCTCATCGAGTATCATGACCTCCGGATCAGGCAGCAGTGCCATGCCTATTCCAAGTCTCTGCTTCATTCCAAGTGAAAAATGTTTCACCCGCTTCTTCCCGGTATTTGCCAGCCCCACAAGTTCAAGTATCTCATCTATCTTTGATGAATCCGCCACTCCCCTGAGCCGGCTTATGTACTCCATATTCTCCCTGGCGGTAAAGCTCTTATCCAGATACGGTGCCTCGATCATAAAGCTCGTTCTCTCCCTGTTCGCATCCAGATCCTTGCCTGAGCCAAACAGCTCTATCTCTCCCTCAGCAGGATCTGTAAGTCCCGCTATCATCTTCATTATGGTGGTCTTGCCCGCTCCATTTGGTCCTATCAGACCATATATGTGTCCCTTTTCAACGTCCAGCGAAAAGTTGTCCACAACACGCTTATCGCCATACACTTTAGTCATCCCCTTAAGGCTTATCACGCTCGCCATATGCTGCTCCCTTCCCCGATTTACACATCTGATGATCGCGCATGTAAAATCATATCCAGCTCTTTTGATCCCGCGATCACCTACGCTGTCTCTTCACATTTTATATATTACCCTCTATGCATAAAGAAATGGTAAATTCAAATATAAAGAAAAGGTTAAGAATCACTCCGCAAGCTTGTATCCCATGCCCCAGACGGTCTCTATGTACTCCTGGTCATCATACTTTTTTATCTTATTTCTGAGATTGCTCATATGAACTTTGAGGACATTGTCCTCCGGATAATATGTCTCATTCCACACACTCTCAAATAGATTTGCCTTTGAAAAGAGCTTGTTAGGATTTGTCAGTAACAGCCTCAATATCCCATACTCCTTTGCAGTGATGTCCAGCTTATTGCCATTTACCGTGACATTCTTTGCCTCGTCGTCCATGATGAGGTGCTTGTAAGTATATGAATATCCAGCTATCCCTTTGATACCGCATGGATGTCCAGAAGATTCTCTGTATATACAGCGGTTTAACACCGCCTCCACCCTGACAAGCAGCTCATCCAGATCAAACGGCTTTGTGATATAGTCATCAACGCCAAGCCTGAACAGATCTATCTTCGTCTGGACCGTATCCTTCGCCGAAAGCACAATGACCGGAACATCCGAAAATCCCCTGAGACTCTGCATAATCCTGTCGCCGCTCTTCATCGGCAGCATGAGATCCAGCAGACAGAGATCGATGTCCGGCGTGCTTTCGAGAATAGACAGCCCAGCTATGCCATTTGTGGCTGATATCAGCTCATAGCCACTTTCTGTCAAATATTCGCAGATAAGCCGGTTTATCTCTTTATCGTCCTCTATGACGAGTATCTTGCTCATAAGCATCTCCTCCTGTCTATTGAACATCAGTCCATCAGAACTGACTTATCTACTACTATACTTTATACTTTTCCCCATGTCATCAACTCCATAAAAAAATCCCGAAATATCGACTCCTGTCGATACTCCGGGATCATATACATCTTTTATGAATATGATGAAAGGAACTGTTTTGTCCTCTCCATCTTCGGATTGTCAAATACCTGGTCAGGTCTTCCCTGCTCAAGTATATATCCATCATCCATGAATATGACCTGGCTTGCAACATCCTTTGCAAATGCCATCTCATGGGTAACAATTATCATGGTTGTCTTTTTGTCTGCAAGGTTTCTGAGAACCTTAAGTACCTCTCCTGTGAGCTCCGGATCAAGAGCCGATGTAGGTTCATCGAAACACAGGATGTCCGGCTGCAACGCAAGCGCCCTTGCTATGGCAACTCGCTGGCACTGTCCGCCTGAAAGCTGGTGAGGATAGTTGTTCATTCTGTCCTCAAGTCCCATCTGGCGTAGAAGTTCCTCTGCCTGGACTCTTATCTCGTCGAGTATATTCTTCTTATTTACTTTGAAATCCGGTCTCTCCTTTGCAAGAAGCTCTCTTGCAAGCATTACGTTCTGAAGCGCAGTGTACTGTGGAAAGAGATTAAATGACTGGAACACAAGTCCAAAATGCAGTCTCTTCTTGCGCACCTCCGACTCCTTGAGTGTCTCCGGCTTGTCAGTGTCAAGCAGGATCTCATCATTTACACGGATAACTCCATTGTCCGGCATCTCCAGAAAGTTCAGACAGCGAAGAAGTGTTGTCTTTCCACTTCCTGATGATCCTATGATAGAAAGGACCTCTCCCTGCTCCAGAGAAAAGCTTATATCCTTGAGCACATCCGTCTTGCCAAACTTCTTTTTTATATGTTCAACCTCTAATATAGCCATAGCGGCTCCTCCTATTTAATATGTATCGCCCCTCTGCTCCGCAGCGGGGCAGGTCGTCGGAGCCGATTCCGAGTATGAACTGCGTTCATAGCGGCTCCTCCTATCTAAAAAAATCAAGTTTCTTCTCTAATTTGCCAAGTAAAACTGTAAGTACGCCATTCCATATCAGATAGTAGAATGCGCAGAAGAAGAGTGGCCATATTGCACCTGAGATTCCCTGTGAACCTTTCATGAATGCCTGTCCTGCCCAAATTATCTCCTGAAGTGCGATGATACGGGCAAGGGACGTATCCTTGACCAGAGTTATGATCTCGTTGGACATCGCTGGAACTATCTTCTTTATCATCTGCAAAAGCTTGACCTTGAAGAATATCTGCTTTGGAGTCATGCCGAGCACGAGTCCGGCTTCCTCCTGTCCTACAGGAATACCCTGGATACCTCCACGGTAAATCTCTGAGAAATAGCAGGCATAGTTCACTATGAATGACACCGATGCCGCAACAAATCTTCCGCCTTCGCCGCCGCCCCATACCGGATTGTGAAATACAAGTCCCGGGAAATAATATATGATGAGCAGCTGTATCATAAGTGGTGTACCTCTCACTATCCATACGATGAACTTCATAAGATAGCTGAGTGGTTTAAACTTTGACATGGAACCGAGTGCTATAAGAAGTCCAAGCGGAAATGCACCGAGCAATGTCACGAAGAACAATTTTAATGTCTGTATAAATCCTGTATTAAGAGCTCCAAGTACGACCGGGAGCTGTTCAAAAAACAAATCCATAATAATTTTTCTCTCTAAGTGATGGTAAAAATACTAATTATATCTTATCTATTACTTTGCAAGTGCAGCCTGTACCTTATATGTCTCAGCACACTTCTCCATTGAGCCGTCAGCCTTACTGTCTGCAAAGAACTTGTTGAGCTCAGCTACTAGATCTGAGTCCTTTCTGAAGCCAACGCCATACTCCTCACTGTTAAGACCTACGGTATATGTGAGCTTGTCATAACCTGTTCCCTCGCCAACCATAGCTGCTGCCATGAGAGAATCAATGATCGCTGCATCCGATGTTCCAGCTGCAACCTCCATGAGTGCATCTGCCTGTGCCTTTACTGCTGTATAGTTGAGTCCAAGCGCCTTGGCCTGATCCTCGCCTGCGCTTCCTGCCTCTACAGCAAATGTAAGCTCCTTGATGCTGTCAACAGTCTGATACTTGTCTGCCTTATCTTTTGGCACGATAACTACCTGAGCATTGTTGCAGTATGCATCTGAACATGCCATTGAGCTTGTAACCTCATCTGTAAGTGTCATACCATTCCATACACAGTCGATGGTCTTGCCGTCAAGCTCCATGATCTTGTTGTCCCAGTCTATCTCTACGAACTCTGCCTTTACGCCAAGGCTCTCTGCAAATGCTGATGCCATATCTGCGTCAAATCCGATCCAGTTGCCTGACTCATCCTTGTAATCCATCGGTGCGAAGTCTGTAACGCCGACAACGAGAGTTCCCTTATCCTTTACATACTCCAGATCACTCTTTGATTCACTCTTAGATCCGTTATCAGATCCGCCACATCCAACCAGTGAAAGTCCCATTGCTGCCACTAAGAGCAGTGATAATAACTTTTTCATACTTTTTTCCTCCTGAAATATACTTGGCAGATGCATGAAACACACTACGCCGGGCATCTGCACGATATATAAGCCCTATTAGGGCACAACACGGTAACATAGTAACAGTTTATCATAGTAAAGTCAAACCTAAGATTGAGGAAATGCCTGTAAATGTATTATGTAATAATAATAAAAACCACAGAAGATCTTACTCTTCTGTGGTCAGGATGCTCACCATCTGGAATTATTTTACATACGCTCTGTCAATATGTATCACACAATAGTAATTTTTATTGTACTCACTAACTTTTTCCTTGATATAGGATATTATCTGTTCTTCTGACATTTGATATCCATGTGGCAAAACCACATCAAAAATCAGATTGGAATGTGTTGAACCCTTTACCATTCTAAAGTCGTGAAACTGAACATTTTCATTTTTTCTGCTATCCTTATTAAGTGATTCTATAATTTCAGTGATCCGCGCTTTCGCAGCATTTGTCTCCTCATCGTCATCTACTATCGGATCCATGTGAATGACAGGCTCACAATTTAATTTTTTTCTGAGAGAGAATTCTATCTGATCGATCAGATCATGCAGTTCAAGAATATCTTCCTTATAAGGAACTTCTGCGTGCAGACTGACCATAAGTCTGCCAGGTCCATAATCATGGACCACAAGATCATGAATACCAAGGATCCTTTTATCACACCTCACGATCTTCTTGATTTCGTCCACAAGCTCTGGTTCCGGTGCCTGACCAAGCAAAGGGCTGACCGTATCCTTCATTGCAGTAATGCCAGCTATGAGTATCATTACGCCCACCAATAACCCACAATATCCATCTACAGGTATTTTCCAGAAATGAGCAACAAGTGCAGATGCAAGAACAACCATTGTGGAAAATGTATCAGATAAACTGTCTTTCGCCGTCGCTATCATGGTCGCACTCTCTATCTTTCTGCCTATACTCCTGTTGTAGAAATACATATATATCTTTACTCCAATTGAAACAACGAGTATAACGGCAACTAGAATGCTGAATTTTGGAAGTTCCGGATGTAGGATCTTTCCGATTGAATCTTTAATAAGCTCGTAGGCCATCAATATGATCATGACTGCTACAAATAAGCCTGATATATACTCTATTCTTCCATGTCCAAACGGATGATCCGGGTCCGGTTTTCTGCCAGATAACTTAAAACCTATCATAGATATAAACGAGCTTCCTGCATCTGATAAATTGTTGAACGCATCCGCCGTGATCGAGATAGCCCCCGAAAGTAATCCAGCAAAGAATTTTCCCAGGAACAATAATACATTCAAAAATATACCAACAGCTCCGCAAAGAACACCATATTTCTCCCTCACCTTGCTATCCTTATAATTATCTGATTTGATCCACAGCTTCGACAATAATGTCACCATATCTTTTGTTCCTCCTAATCTAAATCTCAAAAGTTCTGAAAAAAAGAACCCACAAAAGCGTTGGACTTCTGCGGGTTCTTGATATATCTGAAATGATATATAATTATCTCTTTGAGAACTGTGGAGCACGACGAGCGGCCTTGAGGCCGTACTTCTTTCTCTCCTTCATTCTTGGATCTCTTGTAAGGTATCCAGCCTTCTTAAGGATTGGTCTGTACTCAGCATCAACCTCAAGGAGTGCTCTTGAAATACCATGTCTGATAGCTCCAGCCTGACCTGTGAAACCACCACCACATACGTTAACGAGTACATCGTACTTGCCCTCTGTGCCTGTAGCAACGAGTGGCTGCTTTACGATAACCTTGAGTGTATCAAGGCCAAAGTACTCATCCATATCCTTCTTGTTTATAACGATCTTACCAGTACCTGGAGTGATGTAAACTCTGGCGATACTGCTTTTTCTTCTTCCTGTTCCATAGAACTTTGTTGTCTTAGCCATCTGTTAATCTCCTCCTTCTTAGTACTTAATCTCTAATACTTCTGGCTTCTGTGCCTGATGCTTGTGATCTGCACCAGCGTATACGTGAAGCTTTGTGATCATCTCTCTGCCAAGTGGTCCCTTTGGAAGCATTCCCTTAACTGCAAGGTAGATAACATCCTCTGGCTTCTTAGCCATCTTCTCACGAAGAGTTGTCTCTTTCATACCACCTACATAATCTGAGTGGTTGTAGTATACCTTCTGATCTAACTTCTTACCAGTTACCTGGATCTTGTCAGCGTTTACTACTATTACATAATCACCTGTATCAATGTGTGGTGTATATGTTGGCTTGTTCTTTCCTCTTAAAATGCTTGCGATCTCTGATGCAAGACGACCTAAAGTATGTCCTGTAGCGTCAACTACATACCACTTTCTCTCTATTGTTGATGGGCTTGCCATAAAGCTCTTCATCGTGGTACCTCCTAAATTATTCTTTTATAATCTTCTTTACTAATGTATATTCAGCACATTTCTTACCGGGGCATTGGTTCGAAACACACTTATAAACTTCGCATACTTTGCAAGTATATTATAATTACATTTTGTTGTCAACTATTTTTTCCAACAAAAATATCCGGCGATACATGTGCACCGCCGGATACCATATTATCATTCATTCTTTTGTCTGTAAATACTATCTTTTATTTAGAAATCCACCTCTGTGTCATAGTAGCAGCACTTCAGCAACTTCTCCATCTCCTCCTGGCTTGGCTGTCTTGGGTTGGAGCCTGTACATGCATCAAGTATCGCATTTGCAGCGATCTCAGGAAGTCTCTCAAGGAATACGTCCTCCGGAACAAAGCCCTGCTCACATGGATAGCTGTCTGATCCATAATTCTTGATACAGTGAGGTATGTTCAGATCATCATTCATCTTGCGCAGATATGCGATGAGAAGAGCTACCTTCTCGTCGAGTGTCTCTCCGCCAAGGCCCATGAAGTCTGCTATCTCGCCGTAACGAATCTTTGCTGTCTCTTCCTTTGCATTGAAAGCGATAACCTTTGGAAGATACATCGCATTTGCTGCTCCGTGGATGATATGTGCACCGTAATCGGCAAATGCTGCTCCGGTCTTGTGTGCCATTGAATGTACGATTCCAAGCAGTGCATTTGAAAATGCCATGCCTGCAAGACACTGTGCATTGTGCATTGCGTCACGCTTCTCCATATCTCCATTATATGATCCAACCAGATCATTCTGGATCATCTTGATCGCATGAAGTGCCAGTGGATCTGTGAAATCGCAGTTTGCTGTCGATACATAAGCCTCGATTGCATGAGTCATGGCATCCATACCTGTGTGTGCAACCAGCTTCTGAGGCATGGTCTCTGCCAGCTCAGGATCTACGATTGCAACATCAGGTGTGATCTCAAAATCAGCTATCGGATACTTGATTCCCTTCTCATAATCTGTGATGATCGAGAATGCTGTAACCTCTGTTGCAGTTCCTGATGTTGAAGAAATAGCGCAGAAATGAGCTTTCTTTCTAAGTTCAGGGATTCCAAACACCTTGCACATATCCTCGAATGTCGCATCAGGATACTCATACTTTATCCACATAGCCTTTGCTGCATCTATAGGTGAACCACCGCCGATGGCCACTATCCAGTCTGGCTCAAATTCAAGCATGGCTGCTGCACCCTTCATAACCGTCTCTACTGAAGGATCTGGCTCAATTCCCTCAAATAACTTAACTTCCATTCCAGCTTCCTCAAGGTACTGAACTGCCCTGTCAAGGAATCCAAATCTCTTCATGGATCCGCCTCCAACACAGACCATAGCTCTCTTACCCTTGAATGTTTTGAGTGCCTCCAAAGCACCTTTTCCGTGATATAAATCTCTTGGTAATGTAAATCTTGCCATCGTTTGCCCTCCTAAAATCAAAATAAAAAAAGCCAATCATGTTATCTTCACTGAAACACCTTGAAATATTCCGAACACTTCGAAACAATTCCTGACATATCCGTCATGTAGCAGCATTTCAATGTAATTATAACATGATTGGCTCTTATTTTCATTATTTTTTGTACATTTCACACAATGTTTTTCATCTATTTTTCACTTTTTTGCTAGATGTTTTCCACTTTTCATTCTTATTTCTAGATTATTTCAAGTCCACTTTTCCAAGTTATTATATACAAAATATAACCACGCTATTTTGTGAACTGCCAACATATTATCAGCAATTTTATCTTATCCCGGCAAATATTATACGTCTACAGCCATTTACGTTTACAGATATTTTATCTCCACAAGAGTAAGCCCCTTGGCCTCGGCTTTCGGACCAGCTTTCGTCCTATCCTTAGCCTCAAGTATTGACTCCATACAGTCCTCCGGCCAGATTCCAAGACCTATCTTCATCAAAGTTCCCACTATGATGCGGACCATATTGTACAGGAAACCATTGCCGCTGATCCTTATATGTATCATGTCGCCCGCCTTGTCTATGGTTATATCTGTTATTGTACGGACTGTATTCTCCACCTGAGACCTTGATGAACAGAAGCTCTTGAAATCATGCTCCCCAACCAGCACTGCCGCAGCCCGCTTCATCTTATCTATATCAAGTGGATAATAGACGAATGTCGAGTAAAGACGCTCCGTCGGCATATCAAATCTTCTGTTTAATATCTTGTATTCATATGTCTTGATCGTGTCACAGTATCTCGGATGAAAATCGTCAGCCACCTGGCATGACTCCTGTATCCTTATGTCTTCCGGGAGCCGTTGATTAAGCGCAAATGAAAACTTCTCTCCAGGTATTCCTGATTCAGTGTCGAACACCGCCACATTTCCCAGTGCATGTACACCGGAATCCGTTCTGCTGGCTCCTATAACCTTTATATCCTCATGACAAAGCTCGCTGAGTGTCTTATTCAGGACTTCCTCAACCGTTATTCCATTTATCTGAACCTGCCATCCACAATAATTTGTTCCATCGTAGGCTACGATCAATTTTACTCTCTTCATATTCATACTAGGGATGTATCTGACACATCCGTATCCTTTTCTATATTATCGATGTATCTGAATTACGCTCCAATTCTTAATCAAGCCCGATCGTCATTGACTCTGTAATGTTTAAAACAAATCTATATACAAACGACTTTTGATCCCGAAGTGCGCATGTATCCCGAAATAAGATTGCAGGATTTCCTACATCACGCATCTGTATACTATCATGCATCCCAGATACACCAACACTATAGCATAACTTACATAGTCTGTTCCACTGTATTTTAACGGATTCATGCGGCTCCTGCCTTCGCTGCCGTCAAAACATCTGGCATCCATGGCCTGGGCAAGATCTGTGGCCCTCCTTATCGCCGATACAAATAATGGTACAAATACAGGTACATAACTCTTTATCCTCTTGAATATATTGCCACTCTCGAAGTCCGCACCTCTGGAAAGCTGTGCCTTCATGATCTTATCCAGCTCCTCCATAAATATCGGGATAAATCGCAATGCAATCATAAGCATCATGGCCATATCAGACACCGGAACCTTTATTTTCTTCAAGAATCCCAGACTGCTCTCCAGTCCATTTGCCAGATTCATCGGTCTTGTAGTGTACGTCATGACAGATGAGCCTATTATGAGGTATACAAGGCGTATAACCACAAGCACCGTAGTCATCACACTGTTATCTGTTATGCGAAGTCTGTGCCAGCTCCAAAGTACCCGTCCGTCCCCGTTGAACACGCTGAATATTGCTGTAAACAGAATAAACATCCATATGACCTTCAGTCCCCTGCAAATGTATGTTATCGGCACCCTGCTCACCGCCACATATATACAGAGGAATGCCGTTGCGGCAAGTATCATGATCCAGTCCTTGCAAAGAAACAGCGATATGGCATATAGAAATGTTATTGCAAGCTTTGTTCTCGGATCCATTCTATGTATCACAGAACTGCCACTGTAATATTGTCCTATTGTAATATCTCGTATCATAGTAAATCTCCTATTCCGGGCACCCGGGAACATCTATACCGTACTGCTCAAGTAAGCTCCTGTCCTCAAAAAACTCACCTGTCCCTCCATCATACACTATCCTTCCATGCTCCATAAGAAGAATCCTCTCTGACATCTCATACACATCCTCCATGTCGTGGGATACCAGTATGATCGTCACATTTTTCTCTCTGTTGAGCTTTCTGACGAGATTCCATAACTGCTCCCGGCTCTCTCCGTCAAGCCCACATGCAGGCTCATCAAGGATCAATACGTCTGGCTCATATGCCAGTATTCCCGCTATTGCCACCCTCTTTTTCAAACCACCGGACAATTCGAATGGAGAATACTCCGCATATTTCTCCGGTACTCCCACCAACTCAAGCGCCTTTCTGGCAGCATCCTCAGCCTCTCTCTTTGACATTCCAAAGTTTATCGGGCCATACATTACATCCTTGAGCACCGTATTCTCAAACAACTGGGACTCAGGGAACTGAAATACATACCCTATCCTCCTGCGGATATCCTTGATATTCCTTACACTCTGCACATCCGTATCATACAGATATACATTGCCACTCTGTGGAACTATCAGCTTATTTATCATTTGAAGCAGTGTACTCTTTCCCGATCCGGTCTGCCCTATTACAGCGACAACCTGTCCTTCATATATCTTGATGTTTATATCAGAAAGCGCCTGAAATGACTCATTTCCATTCACATACGAATATGATACATTCTGAAGCTCAACTATACATTTTTCTGAATTATCTGCAGTCTTCTCATCCTCAGCATGATTACTCTGCGCATTGTTCATATCGCTGCTTATATCCATATGCCTGTTCTTATATTTATAGCAGATATCGATCGGTATTCCGGCCCTACGCTTCATATCAACCGGTATCTCCAGTCCATAGCTCTTAAGCCGGTCAACATCTGTGAATACATCTCCAGGTGTACCCTCTGCCACGATCCTGCTATTATCCAATATGTATACTTTATCCGCCATAAGTGCCTCAGCTATCCTGTGAGTCACCATTATTACGGTTATTTTCTTTTCTTTGTTCAATCTCTGCACAAGCTCCAGCATATCCTTTGCTCCCTGCGGGTCAAGCATGGATGTCGCCTCGTCTAGCACTATACAATCCGGAGTCATCGCCATGGACGATGCGATTGCAAGCCGCTGTTTCTGTCCACCGCTTATTCTTGACGTATTGGCATACTTATAGGCTGTGAGCCCTGTGAGCTCCAACATCTCATCTATCTTCTTCCATATATCTTCGCTGGAGACGCCAAGATTCTCCAGCCCAAATCCTATATCCTCAGCGAGGGTGTTGCCGACTATCTGGTTATCGGGATTTTGAAACACCATTCCTACCTGTCGTCTGACGGATGTAAGCTCTCCCATCTCCGCCATGTCTTTTCCACCTATGACTATCGAACCCTCATGCGGTGCAAGCAGTCCATTCAAATGTCTTGCAAACGTAGACTTCCCTGAACCGTTTCTGCCAAGGATCGCGATTATCTCCCCCTTGTCGGCAAGAAAATCTACATCCTTTATTGCCCAGTTCTCCCCTATCTTATTGCCGTCTTTATCCTTTATATTAAATTTATGAGATAGTCCTTTTACATTTATGAAGCTCATAATCTTTCCAATCTATATCAATGAAATCTCTATATTTCACTAAATTTTATTAAAAAACAGGGCCGCCGTACACGAACGTAAGCTAATACGTCTATGTACTGCAGCCCTGTTTATTTATCTGTATAATATCAATCGATTATACTAACTCGAGAATAACCTCAAGAGCCTGATCGCCCTTACGCTGACCGATCTTGATGATTCTTGTGTAACCACCCTTACGTCCTGCGTACTTTGTACCATACTCATCGAATAACTTCTGTGTTAAGTCGATCTTCTTAGTACCGGCCTTCTTACCAGCAGCATCTGTAGGAACTTCAACAACTGGATATAAAACCTTGAGCATCTCTCTTCTGGCATGAAGTCTTGAAGGCTGATCCTTCTTAACTGTCTTCTCAACTGTGTCGTATACTGTAACCTTCTTACCGTCTACAACTTCCTTGATTCTCTTGCCATCTTTATCCTTCTTAGCAACCTTAGCCTGAACTGTAACCTCATCGTAGTTGTCCTTCTCAGCAACTGCTAAAGTGATGAGCTTCTCTGCGATCTTAACAACTTCCTTAGCTCTTGCCTCTGTTGTCTTGATCTTTCCATGATACAGTAACTGAGTTACCTGGTTACGAAGTAATGCGTTTCTCTGTGCGCTTGCTTTTCCAAGCTTTCTATACTTTGCCATTTTAATTATCCTCCTATACCCTTTGCGGGTCTTCACTGTGCTTACTATTATTCAGCTTGAGTGGTATACGGGAACTGCTATTAGTCCTCGTTCTGATTAAGTGATAAGCCTAACTCCTTAAGCTTAGCTAATACTTCATCCAGTGACTTACGACCAAGGTTACGAACCTTCATCATATCCTCTGGTGTCTTGTTTATAAGTTCCTGAACTGTGTTGATGCCAGCTCTCTTCAAACAGTTGTATGAACGAACTGATAACTCGAGCTCATCGATATTCATCTCAAGAACCTTTTCCTTCTCGTCTGTTGTGCTCTCAACCATAACATCTACAAGACGTGCGTTCTCTGATAAATCTACGAACAGCTTCAAGTGCTCTACCAGAAGATTTGCAGCAAGACTTACTGCCTCATCTGGAGCAAGAGCTCCGTTTGTATATACATCAAGAGTTAACTTATCATAGTCAGTAACCTGACCAACACGTGTATTCTGAACTGTAAGGTTTACTCTTTCAACAGGGGTGAAGATTGAGTCAATAGCAATGACATCAATTGGTGCATCTGCTTCCTTGTTCTTGTCAAGGCTTACATATCCACGTCCGTTGACAATTGTAAGCTCCATCTCAAGCTTTGCGTCCGGACCGCTAAGGTTTGCGATTACAAGATCAGGATTTACGATCTCTATATCTCCGTCAACCTTGATATCTCCTGCCTTAACAACGCGCTCACCAACAACATCGATGTATGCCTGCTTTGGCTCAAATGTATCTGAGTTATTCTTGATAACGACATTCTTGATGTTCATTATTATCTCAGTAACATCCTCTTTTACACCTGGTATTGAGCTGAACTCGTGTAAAACACCCTTTATCTTAACGTGGCTTACAGCGGTACCTGGTAATGAAGAAAGCATTATTCTTCTAAGTGAGTTACCAAGTGTTATACCGTAACCTCTCTCTAAAGGCTCGATTACAAACTTGCCATATTTGTTGTCATCTGAAGTCTCAACGATCTCGATTTTTGGTTTTTCAAACTCAAACATCTAAGCCCCTCCTTTACGGGTTTTAAAATGCTACACTCCAAGTTACAAAATGTATAAATAAAGAACAAATCTTACTTAGAATATAACTCGACGATGAGAGTCTCATTTACAGGAACATCGATCTGCTCTCTGCTTGGCTTCTCTACAACTTCACCTGCGAGGTTATCTCTGTCTGCTGTTAACCAACCTGGTACGAGAACACCCTCTGTTGCAGCCATGATATCCTTGTATCTCTGAAGAGACTTGCTCTTCTCTCTGATCTCGATCTTATCGCCTGGCTTAACTGAGTATGAAGGGATGTTTACACACTTGCCATTTACAAGTACGTGCTTGTGATCTACGATCTGTCTAGCCTCTCTTCTTGTTCTTGCAAAGCCTAATCTGAAGATGATGTTGTCAAGTCTAAGCTCAAGTAATGTCATGAGGTTAGGACCTGTTAATCCCTTCTGCTGCTCAGCCTTTGCATAAAGGTTACGGAAAGGCTTCTCAAGTACACCATAAATGAACTTAGCCTTCTGCTTCTCGCGGAGCTGAAGTCCATACTCGCTCTGCTTTCTATTTGATCTGTTTGGTCTTCTGTTTGACTTCTTGTCTATTCCGAGATACATTGGCTCCATGCCTAAAGATCTGCATCTCTTAAGAACTGGGGTTCTATCTACTGCCATCTTGTTTGTACCTCCTCTAATTAAACTCTTCTTCTCTTTGGTGGACGACATCCGTTATGTGGAACCGGAGTAACATCCTTGATACTAACTACATCTATACCACATGCTGAGAGTGCACGAATTGCAGCCTCTCTTCCTGAACCTGGTCCCTTGACAAATACGTCGATTGTCTTGAGTCCGTAAGGTGCAGCAGCCTTTGCGGCTGTCTCTGCAGCCATCTGAGCAGCATATGGAGTTGACTTCTTAGAACCCTTAAATCCTAATCCACCAGCGCTTGCCCATGAAAGCGCATTGCCTTCAGCGTCTGTTAATGTAACAATTGTATTATTGAAAGATGACTGAATATGAGCCTGTCCGTGCTGTACGCTCTTTCTGACACGCTTCTTAGCCACTTTTTTAGTTGCCTGCTTAGCCATTAGCCTAAACCTCCTATGGTTTTTTACAAATATATTCTATAAATATTACTTCTTCTTATTAGCAACAGTCTTCTTAGGACCCTTACGAGTTCTAGCGTTAGTCTTAGTCTTCTGTCCACGAACAGGAAGTCCCTGTCTATGACGCTTACCACGATAGCAAGCAATCTCCTGTAAACGCTTAATATTGAAGCCTATCTCTCTACGTAAATCTCCCTCTACTACCTGAGTTGCCTTGATAACCTCGCTGAGTCTTCTAACCTCATCGTCAGTCAGATCTGCGCAACGTGTATCAGGATTAACGTTTGCTTCCTTAAGAATACGCTGTGATGAAGGAAGTCCGATACCATAGATATAAGTAAGACCAATTTCAACACGTTTCTCTCTTGGTAAATCAACACCTGAAATACGAGCCATTATAATAACCTCCGTAAAATCTTCTTTTAAGCTGAATCCACAAATGTATCCCATAGCACACGCTATAGGGTGAAATGCATACACCGCAAACTTCAACTAAGTTGTATATTTCTATAATTGTATTGGCATATCTACGTATGCCACAGCCGCTTTTAAATAATACAGTACATTAGATATATGTACTGACGCACGAAAATAAGTATACTTCCGGATGGGCTATCATCCATATACTTCTTTTCCTTTTTTGATTAACCCTGACGCTGCTTGTGCTTTGGATTCTCGCAGATAACTCTAACGATTCCCTTTCTCTTGATAACTTTGCACTTATCGCAGATAGGTTTTACTGATGCTCTAACCTTCATTAGAAACTCTCCTTTCAAAAAAAGTCCGCTACGAATTAGCATTCTATCATTTTCATTGATAAAATGCAATAGGGAAATTCATTTTTTTATTATTTATCTCTCCAAACGATTCTTCCCTTGGTAAGATCGTATGGTGATAACTCTATTGTAACTTTGTCGCCAGGAAGAATCTTTATATAATTCATTCTCAGCTTTCCACTTATATGAGCAAGAACCTTGTGTCCATTCTCAAGTTCTACCTGAAACATGGCATTTGGAAGTTTCTCAACTACTGTTCCTTCTACTTCAATTACATCTGCTTTTGACATTTTCAAAAATCCTCCTATATATATAAATCAACTTATGAGTTCTCCATGATATAATGAATATGTCATCGTGCTTACGAACGACGACATATGATATCACATCTACAGCTCAATTCCATCGGCCCTTGAAAGTATCTCAGGCTCTCCATCTGTTATAAGTATTGTATTCTCATAATGTGCCGCCAGTGATTTGTCTGCGGTGACGACCGTCCATCCATCCGGCATCCACTTCACTTCGTAATCGCCAAGTGTGATCATCGGTTCTATCGCTATCGTCATTCCTGCTTTCAGCTTCGGTCCTCTTCTTCTTGTTGCGAAGTTTGGGATCTCCGGCTCTTCATGAAGATTTTTTCCAACTCCATGTCCCACCAGATCGACAACAACTCCAAGTCCACACTCATCGGCATAGGACTCGACCGCTATTCCTATATCCCGCACATGATTTCCCGCACGGGCCGCTGACAGTCCTTCAAAGAAGCTTTGCTTCGTTGCCTCTATGAGATACTTTGCCATATCAGATATCTCGCCAACTCCATATGTTCTGGCTGAGTCTGAATGGTAACCCTTATAGATAACACCGGCATCAAGACTTACTATATCTCCATCCTGAAGCACTCTGTTCTTTGATGGGATTCCGTGTACCACCTCATCATTTACAGATACACACACCGACGCCGGATATCCCTGATAGTTCAGAAATGATGGTTCACAGTGATAACTTCTGATAACCTCTTCACCGAGCTTATCTATATCATATGTGGTCATTCCCGGCTTCAATGCTTTTCTCATCTCCTCATGAGTTATCGCCAGAATTCTTCCAGCCTCTCTCATAAGTTCAATCTCTTCCTGGGATTTTATGGAAATACCCTTCATATTTACTCACCTAATATATCAGTGATAGCAGCGAATACATCCTTCATATCAACAGTTCCGTCAACCTCTTTCAGGATGCCCTTTGCCTTGTAGTAATCGATGAGAGGCTGTGTCTGCTCATGATATACATTAAGTCTCTTCTCTACTGTCTCTGGCTTATCATCGTCTCTAAGGATGAGATCAGCTCCACATGCATCACACTTGCCCTCAACTTTTGTTGGGTTGTATACGATATGGTATGTTGCTCCACAACCTACACATGCACGTCTGCCTGACATTCTCTCGATGATATTCTCATCAGGTACCTCAACATTGATAGCGTAATCAACCGAATCGCCGATTGCTGAGAGTGCCTTGTCAAGTGCCTCTGCCTGTGGGATAGTTCTTGGGAATCCGTCAAGGATATATCCCTTTGCACAGTCATCAGCCTTGAATCTATCTATTACCAAGTCGACAACGAGCTCATCTGGTACAAGAAGTCCCTTATCCATGTACTCCTTTGCCTTTGCACCAAGCTCTGTGCCGTTCTTTATGTTCGCTCTGAATATATCTCCTGTTGAGATATGTGGTACGCCGTACTTTGCAGCGATCATCTTTGCCTGTGTTCCCTTGCCTGCGCCCGGTGCGCCTAACATGATTATCTTCATATATTCAACCTCCATTTTTTTGAACGTTTCCCATTCTTATCAAATACTATTCTCTCTATAATACACGAATAGGAAGTGTACTATACGGCACACTCCCATTCGTGTTTATTGCCACGTCATATTTTAGTCTAAAAGGAATCCCTGATAGTTCCTTACCAGCATACGTGACTCAATATTCTTAATTGTCTCTATAACAACACCTACAACGATGATAAGTGATGTTCCTCCAAATGAAACATTTGCTCCAAAGAAACCACTGAAGAACATTGGTATACATGCTACTATGATAAGTCCTACAGCACCTATAAATATGATGTAGTTTAAAATCTTATTAAGGTAATCCTGTGTTGACTGTCCAGGTCTTATACCAGGGACAAAACCGCCACTCTTCTTCATATTGTTGGCAATCTCCATTGGATTGAATGTGATCGCTGTGTAGAAATATGCGAAGAAGAACACAAGTAAAATATATACGATCAAACCGATCGATGCCCAAGGATAAGATCTGTTAAACCAGTAGCCCTGACTCATACCCTGGATTATCTTTGCTCCTACACCAGATGTCTTGATGTTGAACAGATTCACTACGATCTGTGGAACAGACAGTATGGATGATGCAAAGATGACCGGAATAACACCTGCAGTATTGACCTTAAGTGGAATATGAGAGGACTGTCCGCCCATCGTCTTTCTTCCTCTTACTGTCTTGGCATACTGTACAGGAATTTTTCTCTCTGCGCCCTGAAGTGCACATACAAATACTACTGTAAGAACTACAACTGCAAGGATAATGAGTCCTACAAGTGTAAATCTTACAAAGTCTCTGCCCTTCATGAACTGTGTGTATAAATTCTTGAAGTCATTTGGCATTGTTGAAACAATGTTGATCAAAAGGATTACTGATATACCATTGCCAACACCCTTCTCTGTTGCTCTCTCGCCAAGCCACATTACTATAGCACTTCCTGCCGTAAGAATGACTACGATGCAAAGAACCGTCCAGAAGTTATAATTCTCAATGACTCCCTTGTTTCCAAATCCTACTACAAGACCAGCACTCTCAAGGATTGCAAGACCTACTGTCATATATCTTGTGATAGCGGTGATCTTCTTTCTACCATCTTCTCCGTCTTTCTGCAGTTCTTCCAAAGCCGGTATAGCAATGGTGAGAAGCTGTATGATGATGGAAGCTGTAATGTAAGGTGTTACCGACAATGCAAAGATCGACATCTGCTCGAACGATCCTCCGGTGAATGAACTGAAGATGTTCAGTGAATCACCGAGGGCATTCTGCATGTACTCTCTTATTGCATCCGCACTTATTCCCGGAACGGTAATCAGACTACCAAGTCTGACTACCACGAGAATGAAGAACGTATATAAAAGTCTTCTTCGTATATCCTGTACCTTAAATGCATTGATTAAGGTTTTGAACATATTACATCACCTCTGCTTTTCCGCCAAGAGCTTCAATTTTCTCAGCTGCTGACTTTGAAAAAGCATTAGCCTTAACATTGAGCTTTTTAGTTAACTCTCCATTTCCAAGAATCTTAACTCCATCACGAGGATTCTTAATGATACCTGCCTCTACTAATGTCTCAACAGTTACGTCTGAGCCATCCTCGAATCTCTCAAGAGCTGATACATTGATTGCAACGATCTCTTTGTGATTGATGCAATTAAAGCCTCTCTTAGGAAGACGTCTATATAATGGCATCTGTCCACCTTCGAAACCTGGTCTAGGTGATCCAGAACGTGCCTTCTGACCCTTATGTCCCTTACCTGCAGTCTTGCCATTTCCTGAACCATGTCCACGGCCTACACGGAAATTAGCACTGTGCTTTGAGCCTTCAGCCGGCTTTAATGTAGATAAATCCATGATCTGCGTATCCTCCTTCTCTTATACTTCCTCAACCTTTACCATATAACTTACCTGCTTAACCATTCCAAGTGTTGCAGCGTTATTTGGGAGCTCTACTGACTTATTAACCTTCTTAAGTCCAAGAGCCTCTACTGTCTTTCTATGCTTTGGTACAGCGCCGATAGGGGACTTTACCAAAGTTACCTTTAACTTATCTGCCATCTTCTAATACCTCCTTAGTTAAGTATCTCATCAACAGATTTTCCACGAAGTCTTGCGATATCCTCTGGGTTCTTGATCTCTGTAAGGCCCTTGATTGTTGCAAGAACTACGTTCTGCTTGTTGTTTGATCCTAAGGACTTTGTACGGATGTTCTTATATCCTGCAAGCTCAAGTACGCTACGAGCAGGACCACCAGCGATGATACCAGTACCTTCTGGAGCTGTCTTCAGAAGAACTGAAGCACTGCCGAACTGTCCATTCCAGTCGTAAGGGATACTACCAACTTCATTTACAGGAACTGTAACTAAATGCTTTGCAGCATCCTCCTTACCCTTACGGATAGCTTCTGGAGTCTCAACTGCCTTGCCAACACCAACGCCAACGTGGCCATTTCTATCACCAACAACTACGAGAGCTGCAACTCTAGAATTACGTCCACCCTTAACAACCTTTGTTACACGCTTGATGGCAACAACTTTATCTTCTAACTCTAACTTACTTGCATCAATTATTTCACGCTTCATACGTTGTTCTTCCTCCTTACTAGAATTCCAGACCAGCTTCTCTCGCTGCATCTGCTAATGCCTGAACCTTACCGTGGTATACGAAACCGCCTCTGTCATAGATAACAGTCTTGATACCCTTCTCAAGTGCTCTCTCAGCAATAACCTTACCAACGTAAGCTGCTGCATCAACATCATTTGTCTTCTCAAGCTCATCCTTAATAGCCTTCTCTGTTGTAGATGCTGCTACTAATGTCTTACCAACTGAATCATCAATAATCTGAGCGTACATATGATTATTACTTCTGAATACAGCTAAACGTGGTCTCTCTGTTGTTCCAGCTAAACGATTACGAACACGCATATGCTTCTTTACACGAATTGCGCTTCTTGATTCTTTATTAATCATCTTATCTCACTCCTTTATTATTTCTTACCAGTCTTACCAACTTTACGTCTGATAGTCTCATCCACATACTTGATACCCTTGCCCTTGTATGGCTCTGGTGCTCTCTTCTCTCTAATCTCAGCAGCGTACTGACCAACCTTTTCCTTGCTGATTCCGCTTACTATGATCTTGTTTCCATCAACTGATGTTTCGATACCATCTGGATCAACCATCTCAACTGGGTGTGAATAACCAAGAGCAAGAACAAGCTTATTACCCTGCTTCTGAGCTCTGTAACCTACACCGTTAACCTCAAGCTCCTTCTTGTAACCCTCTGTAACACCTACTACCATGTTGTGGATAAGTGTTCTTGTGAGTCCGTGAAGTGATTTCATCTTCTTTAAGTCGTTAGGTCTTGATACTGTGATTGTATCGCCGTCTAACTTTATATCCATTTCCGCAGGGAGAACTCTCTCAAGAGTTCCCTTTGGTCCTTTAACAGTCACTTTATTATTTTCTGCTATATCTACAGTTACGCCTGCAGGTACAGCGATAGGCATTCTTCCGATACGTGACATTTTGCCGTCCTCCTTTTACCAAATAAACGCAAGTACTTCTCCACCTACGTTCTGTTTTCTAGCTTCCTTATCTGTTAATACACCCTTGTTTGTGGAGATAATAGCAGTTCCAAGTCCACCAAGTACTCTTGGAAGCTCATCCTTGCTTGCGTATACTCGAAGACCAGGCTTTGAAATTCTCTTAAGACCTGTGATGATCTTCTCGTTCTTATCTGCACCATACTTCAATGTGATCTTGATTGTCTCGAACTTACCGTCCTCAACGATATCTACAGCCTTAACATATCCTTCTGATAAAAGTATGTCGGCAATAGCTTTCTTCATCTTTGAAGCAGGGATTTCTACTGTATCATGCTTTGCTGTATTAGCATTACGAATTCTTGTAAGCATATCTGCAATTGGATCGCTCATTGACATAATAAATTTCCTCCTTCTTACTCTTACCAGCTTGATTTCTTAACGCCAGGAATCTGTCCCTTATATGCTAACTCACGGAAGCAGATTCTACAAATTCCGTACTTCTTTAAAACTGAGTGTGGACGTCCACAAATGCTGCAACGTGTGTACTCTCTTGTTGAGAACTTCTGCTTGCGCTGCTGCTTAACTTTCATTGATGTCTTAGCCATTTCTCGAATCTCCTCCTTTATTATTTGCTATAAGGCATGCCGAACAGTGTAAGTAACTCACGAGCTTCCTCGTCAGTCTGTGCTGTTGTTACGCAAATTATATCCATACCTCTAACCTTATCTACCTTATCGTACTCGATCTCAGGGAAGATAAGCTGCTCCTTAATACCGAATGCGTAGTTACCTCTTCCATCAAATCCGTTTGGATTGATACCTCTGAAGTCACGTACACGTGGGAGTGCAAGATTTACAAGACGATCAAGGAACTCATACATCTTCTCGCCACGAAGAGTTACCTTACATCCGATAGGCATTCCCTCTCTCAGCTTGAAGTTAGCTACTGACTTCTTTGCTCTTGTTACAACTGCCTTCTGACCTGTGATTGTCTCAAGATCCTTGATAGCAGCGTCGAGAACCTTAGCGTTCTCTCTAGCTTCACCAACGCCCATATTGATAACGATCTTATCGAGCTTTGGTATCTGCATTACATTCTTATATCCAAATTTCTCAACCATGGCGCTCTTAATTTCAGCGTCATACTTTTCTTTAAGTCTACTCACCTAAGACGACCTCCTTCCAATTAATCTATCTTCTCTGTCTTGCCATCAACTTTGGCTACACGAACCTTATCCTTACCAGTTCCTTCAAAACCAACTCTAACTGGCTTGCCCTTGTAAAGATACATTACATTAGAGATGTCAAGTGGGGCTTCCATCTCGATGATTCCGCCCTGCTGGTTAGCCATGCTTGGCTTGCTATGCTTAAATACTTTGTTGATTCCTTCAACTACTACGGTACCATTCTTCTTATCTACTGAAACGACCTTTCCGCTCTTGCCCTTGTCCTTACCAGCGATAACCTGTACCATATCATCTTTCTTAATCTTCATTGTTGCCATAGTCACACCTCCTTATAATACTTCAGGTGCAAGTGATACGATCTTCATGAATTTCTTATCACGGAGCTCTCTTGCAACTGGTCCAAAGATACGTGTACCTCTTGGATTCATATCGTCTTTTATAATTACAGCAGCGTTCTCGTCAAACTTGATGTATGAACCATCCTTACGACGAGCGCCATGCTTTGTTCTAACTACAACGGCCTTAACTACATCGCCCTTCTTTACAACTCCGCCTGGTGTTGCATCCTTAACAGAGGCAACGATGATATCGCCGATATTCGCATATCTTCTAACTGATCCGCCTAACACTCTGATACAAAGTAACTCTTTTGCACCTGTGTTATCAGCAACTTTAAGTCTTGTTTCCTGCTGAACCATTTAATTTGCCTCCTTACTTTGCCTTCTCGATGATCTCAACAAGTCTCCATCTCTTATCCTTTGATAATGGTCTTGTCTCCATAACCTTTACTCTATCGCCAATCTTGCACTCGTTATTCTCGTCATGAGCCTTCAGCTTTACTGTTCTCTTTACAATCTTACCATAAAGAGGATGCTTAACATTATCTACGATAGAAACAACGATTGTCTTATCCATCTTGTCACTTGTAACTATACCAACACGTGTTTTTCTCAGATTTCTTTCCACAATAATTCCTCCTTCCAAGATAATTAAGCATTAGCCTTCTGGGCTATAACTGTCTGTATTCTTGCTATATTCTTTCTAACGTCCTTGATTCTGCTTGTGTTGTCAAGCTGATTTGTAGCATTCTGGAATCTCAGGTTGAATAATTCCTTCTTTGCAGCTACTAAATCTTTCTGGAGATCGTCAACGGACTTGCTATTTAATTCGTTCATAAAATCCTTAGTTTTCACTGCCTGCTACCTCCTCTAACTCTTCCTTTGATGCGATCTTACACTTAAGTGGAAGCTTGTGCATAGCGAGTCTGAGAGCCTCTTTAGCTACCTCCTCAGGTACGCCCTGAACCTCAAACATAACTCTGCCTGGCTTAACTACTGCTACCCAGTACTCAAGTGCTCCCTTTCCTGAACCCATTCGAGTCTCAGCCGGCTTTGCTGTAACTGGCTTGTCAGGGAAAATCTTGATAAATACCTTACCACTACGCTTCATATATCTTGTCATTGCAATTCTGGCTGCCTCGATCTGGTTTGACTTGATCCAAGCTGGCTCTAATGCTACGAGACCATACTCACCGTTTGTAATCTTATTGCCTCTAAGTGCCTTACCAGCCATTGTTCCTCTGAACTGCTTACGACGCTTTACTCTCTTTGGCATTAACATTATTTATTTCCCCCTTCCTTTACTGTCTTTGTTGGAAGTACTTCACCATGGTAGATCCATGTCTTTACGCCAACCTTACCATATGTTGTATCTGCTTCAGCAAATCCGTAATCGATATCAGCACGGAGTGTCTGAAGAGGAATTGTTCCCTCGCTGTAGAACTCTGTTCTAGCCATATCAGCACCGCCAAGACGACCTGAACATGCACACTTGATACCCTGTGCGCCTGACTTCATTGTTCTACCCATGCAAGACTTCATAGCCTTTCTGAATGCGATACGATTCTCAAGCTGTGCTGCGATGTTCTCTGCAACGAGCTGAGCGTCAGCATCCGGCTTCTTGATCTCCTTAACGTCGATAAAGAGCTTCTTATCTGTTAACTTCTGAGCGTCAGCCTTGATCTTCTCGATTCCGGCTCCACCCTTTCCGATTACTACTCCAGGCTTAGCTGTGTATAATACGATCTTTACATTCTTTGCTGATCTCTCGATCTCGATCTTTGAGATGTTTGACTTGTAAAGAGTTGTCTTTAAGTATTTTCTAAGGATCTGATCTTCTGCTAAGTTCTTAGCAAACTCGTCATTTCTCTTGTCAGCATACCAGTTTGAATCCCAATCTTTGATAATGCCGACTCTTAAACCATGAGGATTAACTTTCTGTCCCATATTTTACCTCCTATTTCTCGTCAAGCACGATTGTGATGTGGCTTGTTCTCTTCTCGATTCTATATGCTCTACCCTGTGCTCTTGGATGAACTCTCTTCATTGTAGGTCCCTTGTTAGCGTAACACTCTGCTACGTAAAGGTCCTCCTTCTTCATGCCATTGTTGTTCTCAGCGTTAGCAATAGCAGACTTCAAAAGCTTCTCTATAACGCTTGAGCCATATCTTGGGTTGTATTCTACGATAGCAAGTGCTGTCTGAACATCCTTACCTCTGATAGCATCAAGCACAAAACATGCCTTGGTTACTGATACTCTTGCGTATGAAACCTTAGCTGATGGTCTTGTATCTTTGTTCTCATTTCTGAGTCTCTTGTCATGGGATCTATGTCCTTTAGCCATTTTGAAAAGTCCTCCTTTCAAATATTCCTAATATTATCTTCTACCCTTCTTTTCGTCCTTACCATGACCTCTGTATGTTCTGGTAACTACGAACTCACCGAGCTTATGTCCTACCATATCTTCTGTTACATATACTGGTACGTGCTTTCTTCCATCATGAACGGCAAATGTGTGGCCAACGAATGATGGGAAGATTGTTGAACGTCTTGACCAGGTCTTTATAACTTCTGTCTTATTAGCAGCGTTTAAAGCATCTACCTTCTTAAGCAGATGTGCATCTGCGAATGGTCCTTTTTTTAATGAACGAGCCATATTTCTTCCTCCTTAACTATTTAACATTCTTACCGTCTCTACGTCTTACGATCAACTTATTAGACTGCTTGTTCTTCTTTCTTGTCTTGAGACCCATTGCTGGCTTGCCCCATGGAGTAGAAGGACCTGGACGACCGATAGGTGCTCTACCTTCTCCACCACCATGTGGATGGTCATTAGGGTTCATGACAGAACCACGAACTGTTGGTCTAACGCCCATATGACGCTTACGACCGGCTTTACCAATGTTAACAAGGCCATGCTCGATGTTTCCTACCTGTCCAACTGTTGCTCTACAGATAATCGGAACCATTCTCATCTCGCCTGATGGAAGTCTAAGTGTTGCATACTTTCCTTCCTTAGCCATGAGCTGTGCAGCGTTTCCTGCTGAACGAACTAACTGTCCGCCCTTACCTGGATAAAGCTCGATGTTGTGTACCTGAGTACCAACTGGAATATTCTGAAGTGGAAGACAGTTACCAACCTTGATCTCTGCCTCTGCGCCATTCATCAGCACATCGCCAACTGCAAGCTTGAAAGGAGCAAGGATGTATCTCTTCTCTCCATCTGCATAGAACAGAAGTGCAATATTTGCTGATCTGTTTGGATCATACTCGATTGCAGCTACTGTTGCTGGAATACCATCTTTGTCATTTCTCTTGAAATCTATTATTCTATACTTTCTCTTAGCACCACCACCGTGATGTCTTACTGTTATTTTACCCTGATTGTTACGACCAGCTGTCTTGCTTGTTGAAACAACGAGTGACTTCTCTGGAGTTGTCTTTGTGATCTCTGAGAAATCAAGGCCAGTCATATTTCTTCTGGAAGGTGTATATGGGTTATATGTCTTAATTCCCATTGTTGTTCTCCTTTCGGTTCAATTTATTCTCACGCTTTGATTGCGTATACAACTAATGTGATGAGCGGCTATACTGTGCAGCCACCCACGGCTATATCTTAAAGTCCCTCGAAGATCTCGATGTCCTTGCTGTCAGCTGTAAGCTGAACGATAGCCTTCTTGTACTTTGCTGTGTTACCAAGTGTCATACCACGTCTCTTGACCTTACCGTCATTGTTCATTGTGTTGACCTTTGCAACCTTTGTTCCCTCGAACATCTTCTCTACAGCTTCCTTAACCTGTGACTTGTTTGCTTCTGGATGAACAAGGAATGTATATTTCTTCTCAGCCATAGCGTTCATGCTCTTCTCTGTGATCACTGGCTTAAGTATAACGTCATAATATTTGATATCTGCCATTATGCGTACACCTCCTCAATTGCTGCAACTGCTTCCTTAGTAAGAACAAGCTTCTCATACTTGAGAATATCGTATACGCTAAGTGAATTAGCTACTGTTGTCTTAACTGTTGGAATGTTGTTTGCTGAAAGAACAACGTTATTGTTCTTATCCTTTGTTACTACAAGAGCCTTAGGAGCTGAAAGCTTTGCAAGGATCTTTGCAAATACGCTTGTCTTAGCCTCCTGAAGATCAAGCTTGTCAACTACTACCAGCTTGTTCTCAGCAACCTTTGATGAAAGTGCTGACTTCATAGCAAGCTGCTTCTCTTTCTTATTCATCTTAACTGAATAATCTCTTGGCTTTGGTGCGAATACAACTCCGCCGCCTGTCCACTGTGGAGATCTTGTTGAACCCTGTCTAGCATGACCAGTTCCCTTCTGTCTCCAAGGCTTTCTTCCACCACCAGAAACTTCTGAACGTGTCTTAGCGCTCTGTGTTCCCTGACGGTTGTTGGCTAACTGACCAACTACAGCCTTATGCATTATATGCTCATTTATTTCTACACCGAAAACTGCATCATTGAGCTCTAATGTCTCAACTTCTTTGCCTTCAATGTCATAAACCTTAACTGATGCCATTGTTGTCTCTCCTTTCCAAAGCCCTACTTACCAGACTTTACTGTATCTTTAATCATAACCAATGACTTCTTTGGTCCTGGAACAGCGCCCTTAACCAAGATTACATTGTTCTCAACATCTATTTTAACTACCTCAAGGTTCTGGATTGTAACTCTTACGCTACCCATATGTCCAGGCATCTTCTTGCCCTTGAATACTCTACCTGGAGTAGTTGCAGAACCGTTTGAACCTGCATGTCTGTGATACTTTGAACCATGTCCTGAAGGACCTGACTTAAGGCCGTGTCTCTTAAGACCGCCTGCGTATCCCTTACCCTTTGACTTAGCAGTAACATCAATCTTGTCGCCAGCAGCAAATACGTCTGCCTTGATCTCTGCGCCAAGCTCGTACTCAGCAGTGTTCTCAAGTCTGAACTCTCTATAGAAAGCCTTTGGAGTTGTTCCTGCCTTCTTAGCATGACCAACCTCTGCCTTACCAGCACCATGTGGATTTCTGATAACTTTCTTTCCTGATACGTCCTTTGTTGTTACTCTTTCCTTCTTCTCGCCGAATCCTACCTGAATTGCATCGTAACCGTCATTCTCAACTGTTTTGATCTGGGTTACAACACATGGACCAGCCTGCAATACTGTAACTGGTGTTAATACACCGTTCTCGTCGAAAATCTGTGTCATTCCGACTTTTGTAGCTAATATAGCCTTCTTCATTTCTGTTTCCTCCTAATTTAATTCACAGCGGATTGCATCTGCAATCATACTAAATTACATCCGAAAATGCATTAGGTACTGTTATTTAATTGTTTCTGCGGTTTGTTTTAAATTAGTCCGCATCTAATTGGGTTTCTTTTGAATTGCTGTCTGACTTTGATTATTTCATCTTAACATCGATGAACACGCCAGCGGACAGATCGATCTTCTGTAATGCATCAATTGTCTTCTGAGTTGGTGCTACAACATCGATAAGTCTCTTATGAGTTCTCTGCTCAAACTGCTCTCTTGAGTCCTTGTACTTATGAACTGCTCTTAAGATTGTGATCTTCTCAATCTTAGTAGGCATTGGAACTGGTCCGCTTACCTTTGCGCCAGTCTTCTTAACTGTATCAACAATCTGTGCTGCTGCCTTGTCGATAAGTTTGTGGTCATAAGCCTTAAGTGTAATTCTCATAATCTGATTTGCCATAAAAAAAGCCGCCTCCTTTTCGCACTTAATCTTAGTACAACAAGCGGTGACTGTACACTCTCCCGTGTGTGTCCTAAGTTAAAACCCAGAACCATCACGTCGTTTCTGTCCTCTTGACAGACGGTTATATTGTACAGTGACTTGTCGCCAGTTTTGTAAATTGACATTCGCTCCACGAAAAACCTGCGTCATATATGTACGCAGCAACCTCCGCTTCTCAGCTATCATGCCACAGCACGTTTGATTATATACTAGGGATTTCTTTAAATCAAGAGGTTTTTTTAATTTTTTTATGTTTTTTTGAATTATTTTTTAACGGGTATTTACAGGTTATCGCTCGCCAGATTCACTCAGCTTGAATGTCCTCTTCATTTTGATCCCCTTGTTCTCCCATATCTCAAACTTCGAAAAGCTTAAGATGAACCCGTAATCTGTATGGTAACCATAATTCTCCATCGCAAACCCAGGGAATCTGCTTCGAATCGCATCGAGCAGCTCTGCCATATCATCTATCTTATATCCCCTGCCCGTCATATACTCATATGCAAATGTGTCTATCTCCTCCCTGTCATCGACCAACGTCAGCTTTGTCACGCCATTCTCATCGGTATAAACCTTCACTCCACTCACATTATTCTCCACAAATGTATCAAGATGAGTATAGCCATAATTTCTGACATCAAAATCCGGGTATCTTCTCACAACGCCTTCATACACCTGTTCCATGACAGCATCTCTTCCCTGTCCTTTATAATAGGAAGAAACCGAATATATCTCCTTTGCTATATCACCTATATCCGGTATATCAGCAGTGCATTTCCCTCCGGCAAGAACATCTATATACATATATCTCTGGGCGCTGTTCACAAGGATTTTGTCTGCGTCACATGGACCGGCAACCACAACCTCTATATCCGTGAGCCTCAGCTTGTCGAGAAGCGGTACTGTCAGACTGTCCCCCGTTGCTATATATATGCGCTCTGGCTTTGAAAGCGCAGCATCCGCCATAACCTCCACGGCCAGCGCAACCATCGCCGATGACACCTTATACTCTCCGTGCATGCAGTCCTGTATTCTGAACCTCCCTGCACTCTCCATAAAACTGTCATCGTCTTTGTCGGAATTAAACATCTTGCAGATCACAAGCTTGTCCGTTCTGATTATATCCTCATATATAACAGGCACAGCCTTTGCCTCTATGCTATCACAATCTATATACAGCGCAGCCCTCATGATATCCTCCTTAATAATATTCCACAACCATCACACACACAACAAACCACAGGTTTAATCCAATTATATCCTGCCATCCGCCTTAATCATCTCCATCAGAGTCTGTCTGAATCCAAACTCCTCACAAAGTGCTTCCGCATCCTTAAGAGCCTTCTTTCTCCTGTCCGGAGATACATTTTTCTTCACAGCTCTTATGAGCAGATTTTTAGGCGAATGTGCAATGTCTATAAATTCCATTATATCAGTCTTATATCCACACGCCTCAAGCATATGTCCGCGGATGGAATCTGTTGCCAGCGCAGCTATCCTCTCCTTGATGATACCGTATCTTGTCAGCGCAGCCAGTTCATCAGAATGCATCTGTTTATTCAGCTCATGCTGGCAGCAAGGCACGGACAATATATACTGTGCGTTCCAGCAAATGGCATTGTACAGCGCATAGTCCGTGGCAACATCACACGCATGCAGCGTCATGACCATATCCACATCCACATCCGTCTTATACCCATTTATATCCCCAAGTTCGAATTTTAGTCCGGTATATCCAAACTGTTCCGCCAGCGCATTGCAGTCTTTTATCACCTGCTCCTTGAGATCCAGGCCGGTTATATGGACATCAAGCCCCTTAACCTCATGCAGATAATAATAAACTATAAATGTCAGATACGATTTGCCGCATCCAAAATCTACTATATTAATAGAAGGTTTGTTGTAGCTCTTCATGACATTGTCCACGATCTCCGCAAATCTGTTGATCTGCTTAAACTTGTCATACATGGAGTGCACAACCTTGCCATCCTTTGTAAATATGCCCAGATGGGTAAATACAGGGATATCCATTCCCTCTTCAAGTATGTATTTCTTTCTTCGGTTGTTCCCCTGAACAGTTATGAGTTTATTCTCCGTGTGCCTCTTATTCACAGCTACTTTGCCCTTCTTTGAGATCTTCACATCCCACTCCTCCCGGGCCGAGAACATGTTTATCTGTCTGAATCCATCCTGCAGATCTCCGGCCAGTGCTTCTTCAAGCTCGTCCTCATCTATATTCTGGTGGAACACCTGCTTCTCCGTATACCTTTCTATCTGAAAGCACCTTTTACCGCCTATGATTTTTCTCTCAAATACCACTTTTCTGTATTCACCGCGTCCGCCACTGAGGATAATCTTGTGGGGATCACTCTGTACCATCTCTTCTATTAATTCTTTTATACTTATATCTGCCATTATTCCAACTTCTCCATTACCAACAATCTGTATCGTAATTAATCTCTGTCATCAATCTATGCACACAGCAGCCTTGACGCAGTGCTTTGATACAAGTATAATCTATAGGATATATTTTTTGAAGTTATTTTTATAAGGAAGGATTACATATATGTGGATAGCAGATGGATGGAAGGATTATGAAGTTATTGACTGCTCTGATGGAGAAAAGCTTGAGCGTTGGGGCAAATACACTCTGCTCAGACCGGATCCCCAGGTTCTATGGAGCACTCCAAAGAAAAATCCTGCATGGAATAAACTGAACGGACATTATCATAGAAGCAACAAAGGCGGCGGAGAATGGGAGTTTTTCAGCCTGCCTAAGCAGTGGACGATAAATTACAGGGATCTGACTTTCAATCTGAAGCCATTCAGCTTCAAGCACACTGGTCTATTTCCTGAGCAGGCTGCCAACTGGGACTGGTTCAGCGAACTGATAAAGGACTCACCTAAAAAGGATATTAAGGTGTTGAACCTGTTCGCATACACAGGGGGCGCAACATGTGCAGCCGCCAAAGCCGGAGCTACAGTCACCCATGTTGATGCATCCAAGGGAATGGTTACCTGGGCAAAGGAAAACGCAGCATCATCAGGGCTCGCCGACGCACCGATCAGATGGATAGTTGACGACTGTGTGAAATTTGTCGAAAGAGAGATCAGACGAGGCAACAAATATGACGCGATCATCATGGATCCTCCTTCATACGGCAGAGGACCAAAGGGTGAGATATGGAAGATCGAAGAGAAGATCCATCCTTTCATCAAGCTCTGCAGCCAGCTTCTCTGTGACAAGCCGCTTTTCTTCCTTGTAAATTCATATACAACAGGTCTCGCGCCTGCGGTGCTCACATATATGATATCCACAGAAGTAAAGAGCAGATTTGGCGGACATGTTGTGGCAGATGAGATCGGACTTCCTGTCACAGAGACAGGTCTTGTTCTTCCTTGCGGTGCCGCCGGAAGATGGCAGAGATAACAACGGATCGGTCGAGGCAGATACATTTTGCAGATAAACTAAAAGCAGGAATATGAAACCCAGCAAACTTCGTTATAGGGGCTCATATTCCTGCTTTTTTTAATTTTTCAGCTTCTTAATTTCAGCTTTTTTGTCACGTAATTTAGTCCTTTATACCGTCACATCCGCATACTCCAGACGGATAACCTTCTCCAGATCCGCAGGGGCTATCTCTATCTGATACCCAACCTTACCCGCACTCACATACATCTTATCAAGATCTTCAGCACTTGCATCTATCGTGGTCCTGAAAAACTTCTTCATACCGATAGGTGAGCAGCCGCCATGTATATATCCGGTAAGAGGGAGGAGTTCCTTTGCCTTGAGCATATCTATCGACTTCTCTCCCACAGCCTTCGCAGCTTTCTTGAGATCAAGTTCCTCCTTGACAGGAATTACAAACACGTAATTTGCGCCAGACTTCGCAACGGTCACCAGGGTCTTATACACATACGCAGGATCCTGTCCAAGTATAGCAGCAACCTTCTCTCCATTTGTCTCGCCCGTCTCCACATAACAATAATGGTTGTACTTTATCTTCTTGCTGTCAAGTATGCGCATGACATTTGTCTTTTCCTCAGTCTTTGCGTTCTTATTCTTATCTTTCATGTTCCAAGTCATCTCCTTGTCATCAAATGCACTAAGCGCCCCAACCTTGTCTATTGAAGATTGAAGCGCTGTATGCATGTCTATTGTATTCTACGGCTTTATCTTAATCTGCCGTACATAACTTTATCTGTCTTCCATCGGCAGATACTCTCTGTGTGTTCCCACATACTTGTATGCAGGTCTGATGATCTTGCCGGCATTGACAAGCTCCTCTATTCTATGCGCTGACCATCCCGCAATACGTGCGATGGCAAATATAGGAGTAAACAGCTCGATAGGGATACCGAGCATCGTATATACAAATCCACTGTAGAAATCTACATTTGCCGATATAGGCTTGCCGCTGCGTCTTCTGGCCGCAAGCAGTCTTCCTGATATCTCCTCAACCTTCTTGTACAGCTCAAATTCCTTTGTCCTGCCCTTCTCCTGGGCAAGTCTCTCTGCATATCCCTTGAGTATCCTAGCTCTAGGATCTGAGTTGGTGTATACCGCATGACCCATTCCATATATAAGGCCTGAATGGTCAAAGCCCTTCTTGTCAAGAAGTCCTGTGAGATATTTCTCCAGTGCAGCCTCATCACCCCAGTTCTTGACATGGCTCTTGAGGTCATCAAACATCTGCTGAACCTTGAGGTTCGCACCACCATGCTTAGGTCCCTTCAGCGAGCCAAGTGAACTTGCAACTGCAGAATATGTGTCTGTTCCTGTCGACGATACTACATGAGTTGTAAATGTGGAGTTATTACCGCCACCATGCTCAGCATGTATAACCAGACATATGTCAAGCACCTGCGCCTCAAGCTCTGTATATTTCTTATCTGATCTGATAAGCCTCAGGAAATTCTCCGCAGTGGAAAGCCCTGGCTTCGGATTGTGTATTACAAGACTCATGTCGTGGAAATAGTGCTTGTAGCCCTGATAACCATATGCGGCAATCACAGGGAACTGCGCTATCAATTCCATACACTGTCTGAGAACATTCTCTATGCTTATATCATCCGGATTATCATCATATGAATAGAGTGTGAGAACACATCTCTGCAGAACGTTCATCATATTCTTGCTTGGCGCTTTGAGGATAACATCTCTTGTAAACTTTCTAGGAAGCTCCCTGTAGCACTCCATCATCTCAACAAATCTCTTAAACTGCTGCTCATTTGGAAGCTTTCCAAACAACAGAAGATACATAGTCTCCTCAAATCCGAATTTACTTCCGTGAAAACCTCTCTCAAGATCCTCAACATTGTACCCCTGATAATACAGACGACCATCAGTCGGCACTCTCTCTCCATCTATTACATCATATCCTATGACATCAGATATCTCTGTGAGTCCCGTGAGTACACCTTTTCCTGTGGAATCTCTGAGGCCTCTCTTGACATCATAATTGACATAGAGGTTCTGGTCTATCTTGCCAGATTCTGTACAATAACCTGTAAGCTCATCCAGTATTCTGTTATATTCCTCGCTGTTTCTTTCCAAACCTCATGTCTCCTTCCTTTATCCAATCCCTGTTCATCATCCCGGAGCTTCTCCGGATCTTATCAATAAACTATATCAACTCACCACAGTTTATCAAAAAAACTCCATTTTCGCAAGAAAGACAGCAATAAATTTGATTTATTCCTGTCTTTTCGCCGAAATTATTTAATTTCAAAATATTTCTGTCTAAATTTCAATAATATATCTCTCATAGGCATTTATGATCGTCGTGTCCTCGTATTTTGATTCGCGGACAAAATCTCTTCCATAATTTATATGCACATGGCCATGGACAAAATACTTAGGTCTGTACTCCTCCATAAGCGTTCTGAAACACTTAAAACCTGTATGTGGGAGATCCTCGGAATCATTTATCCTGTATGCAGGCGAATGGGCAACAAGTATGTCAAAGCCCTTGTTCCTCATGATCTTAAACCTGAGTTTCCGTACTCTTCTGGCCATCGCACGCTCGGAATACTGATGATCCGCACCACCAAACTTGTATTCCATCGAACCGCCAAGTCCCAGAATTCTGACACCCTTATACACATAAAGCTTGTCGTCTATGCACTCGCAGCCCCCCGGCGGTGTATCCTTGTAGCACACGTCGTGATTGCCATGGACATAGAGAACGGGCGCATGACTGAATGTCGCAAGGAACGACAAATACTGTGGCGATAAATCGCCACAGGATATTATCAGGTCTATTCCCTCGACCTTACTCTTATCAAAATAATCCCACAAATACTTGGATTCTTCATCCGCCAACAACAAAATCTTCACGTATCTATTCCCCTGTACTACAGTATACCTTCTCCGTAGGAGATTTATCTTATTTCACTTCCGGAACCGACTTGAGCTCCAGACTCTCCGGTGTGTCTATACCCTGAAGTGCAACTACCGTCTTTGCCTCATCGACAAGATCGTCCTCTGTAGGGAGCATGCCCACTACATTCTCAGCAAGCCAATCCATCTTGAGTATATCTTCATGGAGCATCGCTCCGTCATCTTCATTTCTCACTATTCCGTTCTGGGATGTAAGCTTTCCACTGAACGGTGTGATAGCGCCCTCTCTTATGAGGTTTGTCATAACCGATATGAGCTTCTGTGTTCCGGCCGGAAGGTGCTTTGAGCATATGACGTCAACTATTCCCGCTGACATACCCCACCAGTAGCTTATCGCATTGCTGGTCTCGTTCCTCTCCTCCTGCTTCCAGTTGCCCTCCAGTATGGATCTAAGGATTCTCTCATAGAATGCACCCCAGTTGTAGAAAGGCATGGCAAGGTTGACGACCTCTCCATTCTGATCATAGTGATAAAGTCCGAAGTTTCGTGACGCATCATCCGGCATGATCATGTCTCTATCGGATATATATGTTATTCCATTTCTCTCGAAGAACTTCTGTGGATCAGCATTCTTAACCTTCGTCCACTGCAGATATATCTTTGCCCTAGGGTTGACCATCCTTGCTCCGATGGCAAATGCATTGATGTTCGCTGTTGTTCCGAATATCGGATAATCAGCTACATATCCTATCTGTCCGTCAGCACACAGGCTTCCCGCTATCATACCGGTGAGGAACTTCACCTCGTACATTCTTGCATAATAGGTACGCACATGGCTGTTCGCAAGGCTGAGGGAACAGTTAAGTATCTTTATCTCCGGGTGGAGCACTGCAGTCTTAAGAGCCTCAGGAAGCATCTCAGGCCCTGTCGTAAATATCACATCATACTTCTCATCCACAAGTCTTCCAAGGCACTCTGTCAGCTTGGCAGGTGTATCCACATTACAGAAGGTTCTGCTGTCGACAGAATCTCCGAGTTTATTCTCCATGTCCATTCTACCCAGTTCATGGCTGTATGTCCAGACCGAGTTGGCTGGCGACTTATCATACACAAATGCCACCTTCAGGTTCGAAGGGCCTGATGGCTTTATAACCCTGTCGAGTATAGACTTCTTAGGCTCCACAGGATCGAGCTTTGGAAGAACCGTCTTATCCTTCTTCTCATTTGTGAGGACTATCTCATTCCATACCTTGTCAACACTGTCCTTCACCTGGGATGTAGTCATGTTCTTAAGAGCTTCATAGCCATACACATTGAGGAATACAAGCATGGCATCGTCCACTGTTATAGTGAGCTCCTCATTGCCCTTCTTAGCAAGATAAGCCTTCTCAAATGCGAGATGTGCCGAGTTGAAATCCAGTCTCTCATCCTCTGTGAAAACCGCATCCTTAGTGATCCCTATGAACTCCCTGAGCTTATCATATCCACCGAGCTGTGAGAAATATACATAGTTGATCCCCGTCTGCTTGTGGAAATCTATAAATTCAAAATATATCTTATTCTCAAGTGAGTCTGTCCTTCTAGGTATCTTTCTTGTAACCATGGCAGGAACTGAGTCCGCACCAAAGTATTTGAGCACACTCACTCTCTTATTTCCTTCTACTACATAGAATTTGTTCATATACTCATATACCTTTATCGGGTCATGTATACCTTCCTCTATGTGGGACTCACACAATGCGGCCCATTTCATTCCAAATTCAGTATGATAATCCAATATAGGCATAAAATTACTAGCAAACGCCGTCGTCCTTGCAGCGGTAGCGGTTCCAACCACGCGGTCAAGCGATATGGTCTGGAGACCAAGATTCACCTCACCCACAGTGTCGGATGGTGATATTATCTCATCCAAAACCGGAAGATATGGATATTCATTTTTTGCTACGGCTGCCTGATATCTCTTCTCACCAAGCTTCTGAGCCCTTAAATATTCGTTTGCTGACATACTATCACTCTCCTTATTCAAGACCATATAGTAATACTATAAAATTCAATAATCAAGAATTTGTTTCCTTCCGATCCGCCAAAATTATCTGCCTTTCAACTGCATGTTTTGTGAATTATGTATAAATCGCATTGTATGTTATGCATAATTACCACTTGATTTTTTCCGTAACATGCTGTATTATATTATTAAATTCAGAAGATTTCACATATTTTCGAACTTAATGTCGGTGTGTGTGAATATCAATATACTTAAGGAGTCTGGCTAAAACACTTCCACCAGGCTCCTTTTTATTGTAGCATCTATTCTGTTCTTTTACAGCATTCCCCATCAAAATTCATTGATTTCGACTGCATCATTGTTCATCTTCCCTGTATGCGTCAAATGTAACCTTTATGTCAGTTCCCTTACCTGGTTCACTGTCCATATCAAGCTGTGCATTGTTGCGGGCAACTATATGCTTTACTATAGCAAGGCCAAGTCCTGTGCCACCTGTTGACTTAGATCTGCTCTTATCCACTCTGTAGAATCGTTCAAATATTCTCTCCTGATGCTCCTTCGGGATTCCTATTCCCGTATCCTTCACCCTGAGTATAACCTTGCCGTCTACTGTCTTTACAGATACATCCACACTTCCATTCTTATTGTTATATCTGATGGCATTGTCTGTGAGGTTGTACACAAGCTCCTCCATCATCATCTTGTTCGCATATATATATCCGTGACTGCCATCATAGCTGAGTGTCACACTGTTCTTCTCTGCGTTTATCGCCAGCATATCCGTGGCTGTTCTGGCTATGACCGCCAGATCGATCTTCTCCATCAGTGGCGCATCCTCGGATACATCCAGCTCTGACAGTCTGATTATATCATTGATGAGGGTGAGAAGTCTGTTGGAGTTCTTGTGGATCTCAGTTGCAAAATGATGCACATCCGCCTCGGTAGCCATACCGGTCTCGATGAGCTCCGAATACCCCGATATAGATGTGAGTGGCGTCTTGAGCTCATGTGATACATTTGCCGTGAACTCCTGTCTCATCTGTGAGCTCTTCACTATATCCGCATGCTGCTTCTGTATCATATCTATGAATGGGCGCATCTCCTTGTACGCAACTATGTGGGTATCGTCATCCAGACTGTTCGCCATCTGCTCTATTGGTTTCAATATGTTTCTGGTCAGATAGTGTGTCACTATGATGGTGACACAGACAAGAATCGCCATCACCACCAGCATGACCGGCACAGCCGCAAGGAACATACTGATTACATTGTTGGTCTCCCTCGCTATTCTCAGTACCCTTCCAGACTTGAGCAGTATCGCATAGTAATATGTGCTCTTATTGAGGGTTGCCGACTTTCTTATAACATGTCCGTCACCATTTTCAAATGCCTCTGCTATCTCTGGTCTGTCAAGATGGTTCTGCATGGAAATCTCATCGGCCTGATTGTCATACAGAACACTGCCGTCAGGCGCTATAAGCGTCAATCTGAGGTCATTGGTATCCACGCTTGCATACACACCGGGGTCATCCGCGTCGAAATCTCCGGTATTCTTAAGCACCTCAGCATACCCCTTCAGATCCCTTATGATCTCCGCCTTGTACACCTCATAGAATATAAACGTCGACAGGACCATGGTCACCGCTATGGCCACCAGTGAAAAGATGATAAACTCCAGATTGATAACCTTTTTCAGCCTTTTATCGTCTCTCTTACCCATATGCTACTCCATCTTATATCCTACATTTCTGACTGTCTTTATCATATTACCTGCTTCGCCAAGCTTCTGTCTAAGTGTCTTGATATGCATATCAAGGGTCCTGGATTCGCCCTCGTAATCCGTTCCCCACACATCTGACATGATCGTGTCTCTGTGAAGGACTATTCCTGCATTCACCATGAGAAGCTTTAAGAGTTCAAACTCCTTGAAGGTAAGCTCACACAGCTCGCCGCCCACATGCACCTCGCGTCTCTCTGAATCAAGGGTTATATCCCCGAGTACCAGCTGCTTGTCATCCTGCAGCGCTCTGCTTCTTCTGAGCAGCGCCTTAACTCTGGATATGAGCTCCATCACACCAAATGGCTTGGTGAGGTAATCATCCGCCCCTATATCCAATCCCTTGACCTTGTCAAGCTCTGTAGTCTTGGCTGTCACAAGGATGATCGGAACTCTGACAGTATCAGGTCTGCTCCTGAGCTTCTTCACAATCTCAAGACCATCCATGTCCGGGAGCATGATATCCAGGAGCACCAGATCAGGGACCTTCTCCACAGTTCTTGAAAAGAATGATTTCGCATTCTCAAACTCCTCCACCGCATATCCGCTATTCTTCAAAGCAAACATCTCGATCTCTCTTATATTCTTATCGTCTTCTACAATATAAATATGTACTGCCATTTTGTCTCCTTTCCATATGCAACACCACTTTCATTTATATGCATATTGCATTTTATTTTTATCATTATCTTTTATATTAATGCACGCCAGATATCACTTCAGCTTGTACATCTCTCTGTAATATGTGTACATGCTCTGGAAATCTATGTTTGAATCCTTCTTCATGTTGTCCAGATATTCATGTGTATCAAAGTTGTCTGATTTCAACTGGAGCATTGCCACCGCCACGTTGGAACAGTGATCTGCAACTCTCTCATAGTTGTTTATAAGATTCTCCAGTGATATTCCGAGCTCAATGGTACATTTGCCCTTCTGAAGTCTCTTGATATGCTGTTTCTTAACCGCACTGTTGAGTTCATTGATGGCTTCCTCAAGCGGCTCCACATGGGATGCCTCCTGAAGGTCTTCTTTGTCGTAAGCCTCCACAGTCATGCTGACTATGTTCTGAACTGCATCCTTGTATACACCAAGCTCTGACTTTGCCTTTTCTGAGAAAGACGCGCCCGCCTCATTCATCTTCCTGCATATATCCGCTATGGTTATGGCGTGATCCGACATTCTCTCAAGATCGCCTATAACATGGAGTCCGATCGACACCTTCTGGCTGTCCTCATGGGAGAGCTCCTTGCTGCTGAGCTTTACCATGTAAGAACCGACCTCATCCTCATAGGTATCTATGATACCCTCAAGATCCTCAACCTTATCCCTGACCGCTTCATCATAATTATCAACCAGTGACAGTGCCATATCAACACTGTTCTTTGAAAGCTGAGCCATGTATTTTACGACCTCTATACAGTGTCCAACAGCAAATGCTGGTTTCTCAAGGAATCTGGCATCCAGACGCTTGAGCATCTCCAGCTCTGCAGGAGTATTTTTCTCCACCTCATCCTTATCTCTGACAGTGAGCGTTGCAAGCTTCTCAAGTCCGCCTGAGAACGGAAGCAGAAGAAGTGTCGCTGCAACGTTGAACACACTGTGTACAACAGCTATACCAGCTGCATTCGCTGAATCATTCAGGAACTGGAAGTGTACAAATGAATTGACCGTGTAGAACACCACCATGAACACGACTGTTCCTATGATGTTGAAGTACAGATGCACAAACGCAGCTCTCTTGGCATTCTTCTTGGTTCCTATACATGATATCAGTGCCGTTACACAGGTTCCTATGTTCTGACCCATGATGATTGGGATCGCCGTCCCAAATGACACAGCCCCGGTTGCACACAGCGCCTGGAGTATACCTACAGACGCCGAAGAGCTCTGTATGATGGCTGTTATCAACATTCCCACAAGCATTCCAAGGAATGGATTGGAGAACATGGTGAGTATATTCGTAAATTCCGGTACATCCTTAAGCGGAGCAACCGCACCGCTCATCATCTCCATGCCAAACATGAGCACTGTAAATCCAAGAAGGATTCCACCTATATCGTGCTTCTTCTCAGACTTGGTGAACATGAGGAATATTATTCCTATTACTGCGAGTATAGGTGAAAAGGATGAGGGTTTCAACATATTAATAAATATATTGTCACTCTGTATTCCTGTAAGGCTGAGTATCCATGATGTTACTGTTGTTCCTATATTAGCACCCATGATGATACCCACCGCCTGTCTCAGCTTCATGATTCCAGAGTTTACAAGTCCAACCACCATAACCGTGGTCGCAGATGACGACTGGATCACTCCTGTCACCGCGGCGCCCAGCAGAACACCCTTTATAGGTGTGGATGTGAGCTTTTCCAGTATCTTCTCCAGCTTACCGCCAGCCGTCTTGGCAAGGCCATCTCCCATCACGTTCATTCCATACAGGAACATTGCAAGTCCGCCCAGAAGGGATAACACATTGAAAATATCCATATCTTTTGTCTCCTTATTACATTTCCAATTACTTCTGTATAAGGACTTGTATACACAATATCCCTTTTACAGCGTCTGTTTTATCAGAGTCTATTGTAAAAGGGATATGTAAAATGTGAGATATGTGTATGTAAAATCTGTGTAAATTTAAAATCTATGTAAAATCCTGCAAAATATTTGGCACAGTTTTGTGGTATCACATAGACCTTTTTTCTGTTTTCATCTGTTTATTTGCTTCCCAGTGGCTCATTTATGAGCAGATACACCGCACTTCCAAGCATTCCTACCAGGAACATGCCGTAGCCGCCACATATGAACATCAGCTTTGCTAATGAGGCATCTCCAAGCACAGGGATCATGTGGAGCAGCAATGCTGCAGCACATCCCGCAAGTCCGCACACTACCATGCTGACTGTTATGAAAAGTTTCATATTGCCTATACCTGTTATGTGTGACAGTTCATTTATCTTCGTACATACCCACTTCATAGAAATCACCTCTTTTCGTCCATGACTCAATCATCAGTCTACATGTTCTCCTGTTATCGAGAAGAGGACCCACTCTGATATATTCGTTGCGTGATCGCCAATCCTCTCAAGATACTTGGCAACCATAAGAAGGTCACAAGCCTGCTCTCCATCATCCGGATTCTCATGTATCATTGTGATGAGTTCATTCTTGACCTTGTCAAAAAGATCATCGACGACATCGTCATGCTCTATTACACTCTTTGCCTTTTTCTCATCTGCGTTGACATATGCCTCTATACTTGATACCAGCATGACGATCGTCTCTTTTGCCATCTGCTGTATGTGCTCAAGCTTCTTTATATATGGTGTGCCAGCCATGCACAGTGTGAGTTCTGATATATCTGAGGCGTGATCTCCGATCCTCTCCATATCCGTTATCATCTTGAGTGCTGCGGATATATTTCTCATATCCCCGGCAACCGGCTGCTGGGTAAGGAACAGCTTGAGGCACAGATTCTCAATCTCTCTCTCCTGATGATCGATGGCGTCATCCGCCTCGATTGCCTTCTTTGCGAGCTCTGTGTCCTGGGCCACGAGAGCCTTGATCGCTGTCTCGATCGCCTGCTCGATCATAGTTCCCATCTCTATCATCTCTGCGTGAAGCTTTCTAAGCTGCATCTCATATTTGTCTCTCATCGTGTCCCTCCTAACCAAATCTACCGGTGATGTAATCCTCTGTACGCTTGTCAGCCGGCTTGCTGAACATCTTTTCTGTCTCTGCGTACTCAACGACCTCTCCGAGAAGGAAGAACGCTGTGTTGTCCGCAACTCTGGTTGCCTGCTGCATGTTATGCGTAACCATGATAATTGTGTAATTGTCCTTCAGTTCAAGTACCAGATCCTCTATCTTGGATGTCGATATAGGATCAAGGGCAGATGTAGGCTCATCCATGAGAAGTACCTCAGGCTCCACTGCAAGTGCTCTGGCTATACAGAGTCTCTGCTGCTGACCACCCGAAAGACCCAAGGCTGATTTCTTCAGTCTGTCCTTAAGCTCATCCCATATTGCCGCCTGTCTGAGGGATCTCTCAACTATCTCATCAAGCTTTGCATGATTTCTTATTCCATGGGTTCTTGGGCCATATGCTATATTGTCATACACGCTCATCGGAAATGGATTTGGCTGCTGGAATACCATTCCAACTCTCTTTCTCAAAAGGTTAATATCCATTCCGCTGTATATATCCTCTCCATCAAGCCTCACATCACCTGTTATCTTGCATCCCTCTACCAAATCATTCATTCTGTTGAGCGACTTAAGGAATGTTGACTTACCACAACCTGACGGTCCGATAAATGCTGTAACCTCATTTGACGGAATATCCATATCAATACCCTTAAGGGCATGGAACTTTCCATAATAGAGGTTCAGATTTTTAACGCTGAACTTAACGTTATTATTCATCTATTTTTCTCCATTCTTTTTGAACACCAGCCATGCAAAATTTGCCTTCGGCAAATGGCTGGCGCTACATGCCAAGTTTTCATATAAAACTTGACACATCACTTAATTTGCTTTATCTGCTGCAACCCTGCCTGCAATCTTATCTGACGCAAAGTTGATAAGCACTACAAGTACAAGAAGCACTACCGCTGTTGCATAACCCTGATCCGTGTGAAGTCCTTCTTTTGACAGAAGATACATATGAACCGCCAGAGTTCTTGTTGAATCGGTAAGCTTTGTCGCCATCTTTGCAACCGATCCTGCTGTGTATATGAGTGCTGCCGTTTCGCCCACGATACGTCCTGTCGCAAGTATGATTCCTGACAGTATTCCAGGAACGGCACTTGGAAGCACTACTTTGAATACTGTTCTGAGCTTTCCGGCTCCCAGTCCAAAACTTCCTTCTCTATAAGACTTAGGCACTGCCATAAGTGCCTCCTCTGTGGTTCTCATTATGACCGGAAGAACCATTATCGCCAGGGTTAACGCACCTGATATGAGTGATAATCTAAGTCCACACGCATTTGTGAAAAACAGCATTCCAAATAGTCCGTATACGATCGAAGGTATTCCTGTAAGTGTCTCCGCTGTGATCCTCACTACCCCCACCAGCTTATTGCCAGTCTTTGCATATTCGACAAGATATATCGCTGCAAATATTCCTATCGGACCTGCTATCAGGAGGGACAGCAGCGTCATGTAAACCGTATTTATAAGTGCCGGTACCAGCGAACAGTTGTCCGATGTATATTCCCAGCTGAATATGTCCGCATTAAGATTTGGGATTCCCTTTACCAGTACATACACCAACAGAAATCCTATGGAGAGCACAGTTATGAGTGTCGCCAGATGTACAAAGATAAACATTATGAATGATCCCGGTTTCTTTCTGTACTCAGCCCATTTCTCAGACCATGTGCTCTTGTTTATAGCCTCTATGCTGTCCACATCAACTATGGATGAAGGATCGTCCTCAGGTGCCGTCTTTTTTGTGCTGATTATTGTATTTTTTGTTCTGTCATCGCCACATGCGACAACTATCTTTGTTCCTTCTACTCTCTCTGTCATCTATGCCACCGTCTTTCTCTTTATGATGGAGAACAGGAGGTTGATAATGAGTATGAATACGAACAGTACAACGCCCGTCGCTATCAGAGCCTGTCTGTGCAGGTCCGTCGCATATCCCATCTCCATTACTATATTTGTGGTGAGTGTTCTGACACCTCTCAGTATTCCGTCAGGCATATGGACCTGATTTCCAGCGACCATGATGACCGCCATAGTCTCTCCAACTGCACGGCCAACACCAAGGATAATCGCTGCCATAACTCCTGACTTTGCTGCAGGGACAACAGTCTTGAACACGCTTCGCTCATGTGTTGCTCCAAGTGCCAGGGCTCCCTGATAATACTTGTCAGGCACCGCTCTGATGGAAGTCTCGGATACACTGATAATCGTTGGAAGGATCATCATACCGAGAAGTACCGAAGCTGTGAGCATCGTGTTACCATTTACTCCAAATATGCTTCTCACCATCGGTACAAGCACACACATTCCAAAGAATCCATATACTACCGAAGGTATTCCAGCCATCAGATTGATAAATGGCTTTATAACTTTATATAATCTGTCGGGACAAAACTTTGCCAGATATATCGCTGTAAGAAGTCCTATCGGAACTCCTATTATCAGTGCTCCGGCTGTTACATATATGCTTCCTAATATGAAAGGAAGAATGCCGTAGTATCCATTTGTAGGCTTCCAGATCTCACCAAGGGTGAAATCCCCGAAGCCTATCTCTTTAATGGCCGGTATTCCATTCACAAACAGGAACACACATATGAGCGCTACCGCCGCGATAGATACCAGTGCCGCTATCAGGAATACTACATGCATAATTGTTTCTTTAAGTTTATGCATAAGCTGATTACTTTACGTCCTCCCACTTTGCTGCTGAACCTGTGAATATGTCCTTGACCTGATCTACTGTGTAGTCCTCAGCAGGGTTGTTGTTATTTACTATAACTGCGATTCCGTCCATAGCTATTACAGTTGCCTTGAGACCAAGTGCTGTCTCTGTGTCCTTAAGCTCACGTGATGCCATACCTATATCGCATGTTCCATCTGATGTTGATGTGATACCTGTTGTTGAATCGCTCTCCTGAAGCTCGATGTCAGCATTTGTATTGATCGCCTTGTATGCCTCGATAAGCTTTTCCATAACAGGTGTTACTGACGATGAACCTGCAACAACAATCTTGCCCTTTGGATTTGTTGAAGTAAATGCTCCGCTGTTCGCAACCTCGATGTACTTATTTGCTGAGATGATCTTCTGTCCATCCTCGCTCATGATGTAGTTGATGAAATCCTGTGCAACATCACTGATACCATCCTTAGTAACGATATTGAAAGGTCTTGAGAGGGTGTATGAACCGTTGTTGATGTTGTCCTCACTTGCCTCAACTCCACCGATCTTGAGTGCCTTTACTGTATCGTTGAGTGCTCCGAGAGATATGTAACCGATTGCATAATCATCTCCTGCTACTGTTGTGAGTACGACCTCTGTGCTGTTGCATGTGATGGCATTTGTTGTTGTGTTGTCGACCTTATTGCCATCTGCATCCTTCTCCTCAACTCCTGTGAGCTCTACGAATGCTCCTCTTGTTCCTGAGCCTTCCTCTCTTGATACTACTGATATATCCTGTGCTGCATCGAATCCGCCATCTGCGCTCTTTGATGAATTATTTCCACAGCCTGCAAGACTTCCTACCATAAGTGCTGCTCCAAGTGTTACTGCCAATACTTTCTTTAATTTAACCATTTTCTTCTTCTCCTTACTTTGTCCATATTCTTTCTTGGAATATCAGCCATGCAAAATCGCGTTATGGTATGGCTGATGCTGCATAACAAGTTTTCTACGAAAACTTATTACATGTGTTCTGGAACATCAGCCATGCAAAATCGCCTATCGGCGATGGCTGATGCTGCATAACAATTTTCTACGAAAATTGTTACATGTGCCGGTTATCTCTTGAACCGGTCTTTGCAAATATTGTATTATTGGGACATATCATTCTTTGCTTATTTCCCGGAAAAGAACTCGCGCGCCTTTCGTTCTTTTCTTTGCACTATGATAAATGGCACAAGTAAAATACATAACCAACGCAATGTAAATTGAATGTAAAGTCGGCGTTAATCAATGCATGCTGAATGTACAGCAAATAATCTGTCATGACTTATAAATTACAACCAGAAAGTGGGATAAAAACACATGATAAATACCAGTTTAGAAGTAATAGGATATGTGAGATGTGACTACAAAGAGAAGTTCGGGATTCCAAGGCAGAGCGGTCTGACAGACTGCGCCGCCGCTTTTATAGAGGTGCTTCCACCGTACAATCAGGCAGAGGCTTTCAGAGGACTTGACGGATTCTCCCACATATGGCTGCTGTGGGACTTCTCCAGGGCTCACAAGAATGGTTTTACCGCAACAGTAAAACCCCCAAAGCTGGGTGGTAACCAGCGGATGGGGGTTTTTGCCACCAGATCACCATTCAGGCCGAACAACATCGGTCTGTCATCGGTGAGACTTTTGGACATTATATATAATGAAGAAAACGGCTGTGTACACGGACTTGTGGTGTCAGGAGCCGATATACTGGACGGAACACCGGTGTACGACATCAAGCCTTATCTACCATACACCGACAGCCATCCGGATGCGACCGGGGGCTGGACAGACTCCCTTGATATTCCAGAGCTGTCAGTACGTTTCTCTGACGATATCTCTGCCAAACTTGAAACGATATTTTCAAGTACACAGATCGAGGCCCTGAAAGAGATACTTGCGCAGGATCCAAGACCAGGCTATCAGGATGAACCGAATAGACGCTATGGAATGCTGTACGGCGGATACGATATAAGGTTTACCATATCTGGTGACACTCTTACCATATGCGAAGTGGCTGAGCCCGGACCACAATGATACAAAAAGGCATTTTACCGGCATAAAGCTGAAAAATTATGATATTTTCTCATTATCATGGCTGTGACGTTCCTCTCATCAAAGCTGATATTTCCCAACAGTTTCACCGGCATGACCCCCATCAGAGAATTGGTCACAAAGCATTCCTGATACGATGACAGTTCATCAGGGAATATCACCGTCTGTGTGACCGCCTCTGATTCACAGATATACTCCCTTACTGTTCCAGGCAGAATACCTGAGTCTATCGCGGGTGTGTATATCCTGCCATCTCTCACAAAAAATATATTGCTCACCGTACCCTCGCATATCTGTCCCTTTGTATTCAGGAAGATCCGTTCATCCATTCCAGCTTTGCCAGCCCGCCCTTTTTCAAGAATGCAGTCTCCGTAATTCATGGTTTTATGATATACGAACGGCGATGTCTCATTTCTTCTAACATTACTTATGTCCATTGCAAACCCTCTTTCGTATATATCCGGGGTGTAAGGATTATCTCTCATTGAAAAAACCACATTTTCCTGAGTCAGCATGATCTTTAACGCACATCGCCTCATATGACCTGATCGATCTCTGTAATCATGCTCACTCATCCACTTTCTCAGATATTCCAGCACAGTCATCCTGTCTATGCCCCGTTCTGCTGGCATGCCAAGATCCAGGAATCTTGCAGCATCTTCCAGGCGTCTCAGATGCCTGTCAAGAAATATCGGCCTGCCGTCAACCACACTTATAGTTTCAAATGCTCCAAGACCAAATTGAAAGCAATCATCCATTTTTACATTCATTTTACATTTCTCCCATTTTCATCATTTTCAAATGCTACTGCAATGCACTGAGTATTGCTTTTGCCTTATCCCATGTCTCTTCATACTCTGCACCAGGATCTGAATCGACAGTAATACCGCCTCCAACGCCAAGATAATACCTGCCATTTCTGTACAATACAGTTCTTATCACTATATTAAAATCGCATTTTCCATCCAATGTAATATAACCAATAGATCCGGTGTAAATATTTCTCTTTCCGCATTCAAGTTCATCTGTGATCTCCATAGCCCTGCGTTTCGGCGCCCCTGTAACAGAACCACCCGGGAACGCCGCAGTAAGAAGAGACATCACATCTTCTCCATCCTGCAGCACGCCTTCTACATTTGCCACCTGATGAAAAACAGTCGCATATTCTTCTATCGAAAACAGTTCAGTCACTTTTACGCTTCCCGGTCTGCACACACGGTTCAGGTCATTTCTCTCAAGATCTACAATCATCAGAAGTTCGCTCTTTTCCTTCTGTGATTTCTCAAGCTCCCTCCTGAGCGCCTCATCCTCCCTGACAGTCTCTCCTCGTCTCCTCGTCCCCTTTATCGGCCGGGTATACACATGGCGATCCTTTATCTGCATGAACCGTTCAGGAGATGCGCTCACTATCTGATAATCTCCCAGATCAAGATATCCACCAAATGGCGACGGATTGCTGACTCTCAGGTCATGGAACACGTCCAGAGGCTTTTTATCACTGTCGATAACCATATGCCTTGTCATATTTGCAACATATACATCACCCTCGGTTATATAATCCTTCAGTCTTCTTATAGAGTGCTCATACTCTTCCCTGCTGCATTCTTCGTACACATTCAAGTTATACTTCTTCCTCTTTTGTACATCTTCACTCGTCCTGTCAATTATATTGCCATTTTCCCGATCATCCCTGCCGCAATACTTCTCTATATCATTCTCCATTACATCAATATTTGACTGTGCATCACCTGTCATCCCATTTGCCACAAGATATGTCTCTTTTTTTAGACAATCTTCAACAACGAAACAGTCATAGAAGATCATGACTGCCTCTGGAACAGACACAAGGTCTTCATTGATGGAGCCAATCCCCATCCTGTCCATTCCATAATCGTAGGATACATACCCTATCGCTCCTGATACGATCGGCAAATCCTCCGAACTCTTATCCATATGCTGTACAAGATACTGTCTCATATATTCTTCAAATGTTATATCCTTTTCAGAATCTCCATTAACCTCAAATGTATCCCCATTCTTAACAAGCCTGAGATACGGGCATCTCCCGATGATCGAATAGTGTCCCAGATTATTCACAAGGGATGAGTCAAGAAATGCTATTCCTGTCTCATCCTCATATATTTCAAAAACATCAGCTGCACTCACATATCTGTCAAGTTTTTTTACCACTCGCCTCATACTGCTCATATATGACTCCTTATCTGCAATTAAACTTCTCCGCCGCTATACAAAAATTATACAATACATCATGACCATACTCCGTAAGTACCGCTTCCGGGTGAAACTGCACACCGTACAACGGCAGCCTTCTGTGTGATATTCCCATAACTGCACCATCCTCGGATATCGCATCCACCTGGTAATCATCCGGCAGACTGCTGCCATTTATTACCAATGAGTGGTATCTTGTGACATGAAAGCTTTCCGGCAGCCGCGCAAACAGACCTGTTCCACAGTTATGTATCTCTGTCACCTTTCCATGCATTGGCATCTTTCCTTTTTCAACAATGGCGCCCGCACAATACCCAAGTATCTGATGTCCAAGGCAGACTCCAAGTATCGGAATCTTTCCCTTATACATGTTCACAACATCCACACACATTTTTGCCTCCCATGGCCGCCCAGGTCCCGGTGAAAGTATTATGCCCTCCGGCTCCAGATCTTCCACATCATGCAGAGATATCCGATCGCACCTTTTTACGGTCACACATCTTCCCATTTCCTCGAAATACGCCTTCAGGTTATATACAAACGAATCAAAATTGTCTATCATCAGATACATGCACTTCTCCTTATCCGCAATCACTATAAAACACAAAAAGGATAACAGCCGGCATGCCAAAGCATGCACAGTCGTTATCCTTTTCGGTCCGTAATCTGCACGTTATTTTTATCTTTGATTTTTACAGATTCTAACATATCTGACCGCAGAAAGCAAATGCCTTTGCTACTTTTGCGCAGTCTCACTATGCAATGCGCCTACTGACGTGCCCTCTCATAGGCATCTGCATACTGCTGTTCCTGTGAGTTTATCTCCTCCACATCACGATTCTGTTTCAATATGCAGGCACGTAAAATTTATGTAAACGAACCGCTACGCCGACTCCACCTCATATGTGAATCCGGCATCCGTGATCGCCTTTATCGTATCCTCCATGCCCTGTCCGTTCTCTGTGAGATAACCCGATGCAAAGATAGAATTGACAACAGTGAGAAGTCTCTTCTCCTCACCCTTGAAATATCTCTCCCTGCCCGCGGCACATCTTATATCCGCCTGTGGCACCATGAGCCTCGCAAGGCACAACACCTTCAGGCAGTACTCCGTTGTGAGTACTGACGTATCAATGTCCCCCAGTGGCGTGCCTTCTATCGGAAGAAGAAAGTTAATAGGAATCGCCTCGGGATTGATCTCCCTGAGTTCCAAGAGCATGTCCACCACATCCTCCCTGCTCTCACCCATTCCTATGATGCCTCCGCTGCATATCTCAAATCCCACGCTCTGCAGCATCTTTATATTTGCAACTCTCTGGTCAAATGTGTGGGTTGAACATATATTGCTGTAAAAGCCACGGCTGCTGTTCAGGTTGTGATTGATCCTGTCAAGTCCCGCATCCCGCAGTATATGCGCCTGCTTCTCCGTCAGAAATCCGATGGAGCAACACAGGTGTGTTCCGCTTTCCTTCATCCTGCGGATGCGCACCGCAAGCTCTTCAATCTCCTTATCCGTGAACTTCATTCCGCTGAGTCCTATACAATGTCTGGACAGATGGTATTTGTCCACAAAATCATTGTCTCTGTAAAGCTTCTCATCGCCAACCCAGCGGTATTTGTCGATGTCTGCCTTTGAACGACACGACTGTGCGCAGTATGCACAGTCCTGGGAGCAGTTACCACTTCTTGCATTTGTCAGAATATGTATCCCAACGTGTTTTCCCTTGTACTTCTCGCGGAGCTCTCCGGCACGTGCCACCAGCTCGTCAAGCTGATCATCCGGCGTGTTGAGTATCCCTATAGCCTCCTCGCGGGATATAGTTGGATCTGCTGTCTTTGTTGTTTTTTCTTCTGAAATCATATCTGCACCTTCCTTTATCGATCATCTATCTTTTTCCCTATGCGATGATCGATGTTTTGTTGCAGCTCTTGTGTATATGATCCAGCCCAGTTGTCTTTCTCAGTCTTTGTGTATATGATCCAGCCCGGTGGCACTCTAAATCACAGTTTAGCAAACGTATGAATGATGCCACTAAAGAACATTTTATCAGCTTATTTTCTCATTAACAAATGAATTTTCTTTGTGTGGGGAGAATTTACGACGCAAATTGACGCCATATATCAATACAAGTGCTTGATAGTATACAAAAAGAGGTCGCCACACTCTGATACGCATCCAAAATTCCAGATATATTTCAGATGTATTTCATTCGGAAACCTCTTTTTTTCAGCTATATTTCTTATATATTATTTTATCGATTTCTTCTAGTTGTGCTCTGGCACTACAGCATAGAACACAAGATCCTCATCGCCGTTGTTCTTCAGGCTGTGGCTGTGTCCCGGCGGACAATAGTGGCAGTCGCCCGGATTCAGTATCTCCATGGTATCGTCATACTCCATGGTTCCAACTCCTGAGATGATAAATATGATCTCGCTGTTGGTGTCATGTGTGTGAAGTCCTATAGAACTTCCTGCTGGAAGTGTTGCCCTCATGATCTTGTTGTAATTGCCTACGTGCATGCGTGGCTTGAATACGCCTTCACCGCCCTTAAAGTTCTGAATATTCTGCTCCTCAAGTGAATCGAATGATATCTTCATCTGTTGTCCTCCTTACGAAAAATACGAAAAAATCCTGCAAACGCATATAATACGCTCCGCGCGGCGTCTGCGTGCTATGTCGTCAAGCGCACCACACTCTCAAGAAGTCTGTCACAGGCTTCCTCTATTATATCTTCTTCTATACCCGAATAGTTGATAACCAGCGTGTGGCTGTCCTCCTGCTCTTTTCCGTGGCAGTACTGGCTAAGGCTGGATATGTTGATTCCTGCCGCGGCAGCCCTGTCCACCATCTCTCTGTCCGTGTATGACGTGTCGATCTCCATAAGGAAATGAAGACCTGCATTCTCTTCCTTTATCGTTACCTGTGGATACAGCCTGTGACTCCTGATACAACCAAGTATCCTGTCCCTGCTGTTCCTGTAAAACTTTCTCATCCTGTTGATGTGCTTTTCCAGATACCCCTCCTGGATAAACCTTGTGAGTGTATACTGATCAAAATTCGACACCGTACACGCATAAAAGCTTAGTACATGATTATACCTTACCATGAGCGGTATTGGCAATACCATGTAGCTTATTCGTATGGTTGATGACAAACTTTTTGAAAATGTATTCATGTATATGACTTTATCAGATGCGTCTATACTCTGAAGCGCCGGGATCGGATTTCCAACCAGACGGAATTCACTGTCATATTCATCCTCTATGATATATCTGCCCTCCTGCTTTGCCGCCCAGCCCAGCAGTTCATATCTCCTGCTCGCCGGAGTGACAGTTCCCGTAGGGAAATGGTGTGACGGTGATATATGCACCACATCAGCCCCGGACCGCTCTAGCGAATCTATGTTGACACCGCTCTCATCCATGTCTATATAACAGCATTTCACTTGATATGCATCGTATATGTGCTGTATCTTCTGATATCCCGGATTCTCCACACCGTATACGCTGTCCCTGCCGAGAAGCTGTATGATAAGACCATACAGATATTCCGTTCCCGCGCCGACTATGATCTGGTTCGGGCTTACAGACATCCCCCTGAACTGATAGAGATAATCCGCAATGGCCTTTCTGAGTTCAAATATACCACCAGACGGCGATCTCTTCATAAGCTTTTCCCGGTCATCCATCATCGTCTCCCTCATGAGCTTCGTCCATGTCGAAAATGGGAAGTTCTCACTGAGGGTGGAATTGTTCACAAAGTCGGCAAAGAACCTGTTCTGGTCAGAGGCTTCTGCGTGTTCCCTGATCACATGAGTATGCTCTGTCACATGGTCTTCCGGTCGACTGGTATAGCAGGCATTGCTCACTCCCACAACATCCGCATCCTCAGCCTTCACGTCACACACATAGAACCCGCTCTTCGGCTTGGAATAAATATATCCCTCAGCCAAGAGCTGACTGTATGCGTTTTCCACTGTGACGACGCTCACATTCAGATGAGCTGCAAGCGCCCTCTTTGACGGCAGCTTCTCATGGGCTTTAAGATTTCCTATCAATATGTCATTTTTTATCTCTTTGTACAAATGCTCATAGAGGAAATCCATCCCTCTGTCGTCAAATGAATATGTAAGCATCCACTACTCTCCCAATACTATATCAACGATCTTCTGTGTGTCATGTATGACAAACGGTGCGCCAAGGCTCATGATGAACTCCTCGTCTCTGAATCCCCAGCCAACCATGATGACATCCGTTCCAGAATTTCTTGCTGTGGCAAGATCCACGTCAGAGTCACCTATATACACGACATCCTTCTTCTCAAGACCAAGCATTCTGAGGCACTCCCCCACCATGTCAGGTGCCGGTTTCTTTGCTATGCCAGACTTCTCACCAAGTGCGAAATCAAACATTCCTGGGAAATAGTCAACACACAGATCCTGGACTGCGAAATCCGCCTTGTTGGACACGACCGCAGTCTTCACACCTGCTGCCCTGAGCTTTGCGATGGCATCATGTATTCCGTCATATGGTCTGGTCTTGATGGCACTGTGCTCCTTATAATAAGAAGCAAATGTATCAAACACCTTATCTATAGTTGCCACATCAGTTCCCGCCGGCACAGCTCTCTCAATGAGCTTTCGTATGCCATTCCCAACAAATCTTCTAACCTCATCTATATTTCTCTCAGGGAATCCATGATGAGCAAGTGCATAGTTTGTACTGTCTGTCAGGTCCTCCAGAGTATTGAGTATTGTTCCATCCATATCAAATATCGCTGCCTTGTATCTCATGTCATACATCTCCTTGTCTTATTTGTAATTATGCTTATTCCCATTATAATCTGTGAGTTAAGGTTGTCAATCAACAATCCCCGCGGGGACGGAGGGGACAGGTACCTCCGTCCCCACGTAAAAGTCCACAAAAAAACCGGCGCAAGAGGGAGGTTCCTGCGCCGGTCATCAACACTACGAAATGTATTTAGTCAGCAGACGCATTATATGCGCTTCGCGCGGCGTCTACATGCTTTGTGAAATATTATTCAATTGTTATATACTTTGACTTTGGCTCTTCCGGTTTCTTCTCAATCTTTGGAACTGTGAGCTTAAGCACTCCGTCCTCAAACTTGGCCTTGATATCTTCCTGAGTCAGATCCTTGCCAACATAGAAAGTTCTGCTGCCTGAGCCACTGTAACGCTCCTTGCGGATGTACTTTGTCTTCTTATCCTCCTCTGTAGTCTCACTCTTTGTAGAAGCGTTCACGATCAGATATCCATCCTTGAGCTCTATCTTCACATTCTCTTTCTTAACTCCTGGAAGATTCATCTCAACTGTGTATGCATCCTCACTCTCGGCTACATCAGCCTGCATAAATCCATTCATCTGCGTCTGCTTTGGTGCTGCATAAGTCCTCTCAGGATATCCAAAGAAATCATCTAAAAAGCTATCTCCAATAATACTAGGCATTAACATAAGTCATCTCTCCTTCCAATATCTATACCGGATATCTCTTAACACCCGGTTTATATATGTTAATAAATTCGATGTCTCTCAAAGGATCGCTTCAAGGCTTATCGTTAATTTCTATTTAGAAGCTCTTTCCTTTGACTGATTATGTTATACCACTTTTATTAGCACTCTGCAATAGTGAGTGCTAATAATTTTTGTGAAGAATTTGTGAACTTACACATAGAACACTTCTTCATCCTCCAGCCTGATACACGCAAGTCTGGCATTCTTTCTTGTACTTCTCATCCAGCATCCACAGTCTATATCGTAGAACAATATATCACGATCCCTATCGTACATGCAAAACACCTGTCCATCATTCCAGGCGAATTCCCCTTCCTTAACCGTTGGCGTATGCCCGGCGATTATCGTACTATGGCATATACCGCCGATGGTATACCCATCATCCCTAGCATTCATATAGAATTCTTCCCTTGAACTGTACTTTGCTTTAAGCTCCGGTGTGTCAAGCTTTCTTATATATCCGGCATGGACAACTATACATTTCCTGTCATTCACCTCCATATCATAGTAATATGGCATGCGCTTTATCCGCTCCGTCCATGAAGTAAGCTGTGAAAATGTATATCCGGATTCTATCAGTTCGCATACCGTGCCGCAGCGGTCAAATCTCACACTGTCATCACGGCATGCAAGTCTGCTCATTGCATTATACAGCATTTTCGTATCCTTCCGGCTGTCAGCAACAAGATCCATTTTATAGCTGATAATTCTCATCGCCTCTATGTTCTGAACAAAATCCTCGTCATGGTTTCCCCGAATCAGAATGACATTTGCCGGCGCACGCATGATCCACTCCAGCATATCAGCATTCTTCGATCCTTTATCTATATAATCTCCCGCACTTATCAACGTATCCCCATCGCCGAATTGTATCTTTTCGAGCATCTTCTGCAGCTCATCGTAGCATCCGTGGATGTCCGATATAACGTAACTACTCATTTCCAGTCTCCTTTTATACAAACAAACCTTTACTCACAACAGACTTATGGTATTACCTTCATGTAAAAGTCGATACCGCGCAGATGTAAATTGTGGGTAAACGTATGATAATTATACACCCGATGTCTCAGCAAATGGGCATAAAAACAGTCATCTGCCCCTATATTTTTTTGTTATTCACATCAAATTAAACAGTCTTAATTACTTTCTTTCATTTTTCCTGTACCATATATTTCTGATAAATACATACAAAGGAGATTAACTATGGACACCATGAAAACATCTATAAAAAACTACTTGGAATACTGTGACAAACAGAAATGCCTAGATGAAAAGACCTTGAAAGCATATAAGATTGATTTAAATCAATTCGTAAGCTATATTTGCTCATCTGACATCACTGACATTTCCACAAATATATTGGAGGAATACATCGGAATACTTAATAACACATATAAACCCAAGACTGTAAAAAGGAAAATCGCATCTACTAAGGCTTTTTTTCATTATCTTGAATACAAAGAAATTCTGAATAACAATCCATTTAATAAATTGCAGCTTAAATTTCGCGAACCCATAATATTGCCCAAAACAATTCCAATTCGCACCATTGAAATATTTTTGTCTACTATTTATGAACAACTTAATTGTGCCAAAACCACCTACCAAAGAAGAAATTCTCTGAGGGACGCCGCTGTTATCGAGCTTTTATTTGCAACTGGCATGAGAATTTCTGAGCTTTGTGCACTAAAAATCAATGATATCAACCTATATGATGGAAGTATCCTTATATATGGCAAGGGCGATAAGGAGCGACGAATTCAGATAGGAAGTCCTTCTGTTATAAATATACTGAATAAATACAAAGTTGATTTTCATTCGGAAATAGTAAATTGCAATCACTTTTTTGCAAATCAATCTGGTCGACCTCTGACCGATCAGGCTGTACGCAGAATGATAAATAAATATACTTCACTTGCCGCTATTGATCTACACATCACCCCACATATGTTCAGACATACTTTTGCCACCAGCCTGCTGGACGCTGATGTAGATATCCGCTATATTCAGGAAATGCTTGGACACAGTTCTATCAATATTACCGAAATATACACTCACGTTACATTGGCAAAGCAACGAAGTATCTTGGCAACTAAGCATCCAAGAAATAATTTTAATATTTGAATGCTGAAAATCTTACCAACTATTTCTCTCTACGTTCTGGTACATTTAATGGATAATTCTATATTATCCTCTATTTCTAGACTATCAATTTAATTGGAGATTTTACTCATCCCCAACCACAATATACTCGTTTTTCTATATATTGTCAATTAAAAACACTCTTTTTAACCAGATAAGAAGCTTGTCCGTCAAGGCAAAAACAACTACTCCTACCATGCACCAAAAAGGATCTATGCGACATACGCATAGATCCAACTGTTTCGTATCTGCAACTGGCTACTATTTTTACAAACCCTGTAGCTTTACGTCACAGCCTTTCGACTGCTTTACCCATATATTCAGATGTTTGTAATTCTATTTTGATAGCAGCACAATCAAGCCAATCCAGCACTTCCACCTTCTCCAGGTTTTCGTCAGAATGCTCTATCTCTCTTAAATATCTGTATGCAAGTTCTATAAGATCGTCTACGAAAATCTGCTCTCCATTTTTCAGCCGCCTTGAAGAATCACCAAAGGCGACTCTTACGCTTTTATAACCTCCACTTATAAGGTAGGACTCACCTTTAGTAATATTTTTATTTTTCCGTAACATCTATAAACTCATCAGAGCCTGTATCCTCCCACTGCTTTTTGCCGCTGCTGACCACTTTCTTAGTTTCAAGTACATATGCATATATGTCAACCATATGCCCTTCATCGTATGAAACAGTTTCATCTGCAGACGCATCCACCTTATACCGTACATATATGCAGCATTTGCCATTGGGTGATTTTCCATTATAGACAATGTAATCAATCATACCTGTATTTTCATTCAGCACACATCTGGACGAACGCTCCGAGGCACCATATGTGACGTCGAATTCTGTGCGATTGTCATCGTTATACAAATCGTATACCGCCTTATATCCAGCTGTTATGCTGACGTCATCAGGCATTTCTTCAGAGTTATTCCCTGGTATTTCGCCACCTGTTGTTTCTGTATCCGTTCTCGCTGTTTCAGTGGTTGTGGCAGCTGCCTGTTTTCGAATCGTTGTAAGCCTTTTTCTTTCTACACCGCCATCAAAATACATGGTAACAAGTTCATCGTATTGTTCGTTTCCGGATAATACAACTTCCACTCTGTCGGAACACCATGTCACATCCCAACTGTCCTCATCAAATCTGGCTCCGTCATTGGCTATTTCAAATTCTGCTCTTGCCACCTTGCTATTTGCCATTTCCAGTATCAGCCTTCCCGGCGCACCGCCAAATGGCCAGTACGGCTCTCCAATCGAATACATCGACAATATGTATTGTTTATCAGGAGAACTTGTTTTATCAACGAGTTTCTCTTTATATCTGGTTGTGTATCTTAAACAGACAAACGGAATAAACACAATCAGCGCCAATACACCAAGTGTAATTGCCACTATTTTTATTGTCTTCTCCATATATCTTTATTTTTCTTCAATCTCCTCATAATACTTATTGAACACCAACCATGCAAAATTTTCATTGTTGATATTCCTGCATCTCCATCATCAACTCATGGCACATCACCAGTCGATCACATCAAAAAACTCTTCTATATTACTGCTCTTTATATTGATATTATCCATATCCACCACAGTATCTTTTACCACTATTTCAAAGTTCTTCTTCTTTATCTCATATCTGTTATATAGCAGCTTATCTTTTCCGGTAAGTGAAGACAGCATATTTACATATGATAACTCCCCACTATTGAGATAATTGTAAATATCTTTATTTCCCTTGAAAGCGGCAATACTTTTTGTACCAAATGATGACTGAATAAACTTATGAACATCCTGTCCTTTATACGCAGGACTGTGCAGGCAAGCCACATATTCAAAATTAGGATTGTCCATTATAATGAAATGTGGAGTGTTGCCTTTTTTATTTTGAATCATGCAATATTCAAGCAGCTTATTGAACCCATCCAGCTCGCCCTGTATAGTAGTAAGCCTATCCGCATCCACAATAATAAACTTTGCCAGATAGTTACTTTGCGACTCTGTTCTTATTTTCTGCAAGAAATTTGCATAGCCCCCACCATGCATATTAATTGGTTTCAAAACCAGTTCAACGCCCTGATTTCTTCTCATCTTATCTATATAATTGTATTCTGTATCTCCTTCACAAAATATTGCAAATCTTTTCTGTAGGATTCGCTTTTTTCTACTCAAACGCTGTACCTCCCAAAATCCCCTTCATGTAAAACTCATATATTTTTGTGTTTTCGTATCTAACTTCAGGAAAATCCGCAAGAGAATAAAGCTCTGAAACAAGATTCTCCCTGTTCTTTGTAATAAAATATATCTGTTCTTTCATATATGTCTTCAAGTTCAAATGAAGTACATTATGCGTTGAAAAGATAAATTGTCCTTTATGCTCCATTCCATTTATATATGCAATTACACGTTCTGATAAGATTGGATTAAGCACCCTATCCATCTCATCTGCAAATACAACCTTATCTGCATATACAACCCGAAAGATCTGCACTGCCCATGCAAAAAATTCACGAACACCAGTAGAATCCTGAGAAAGCTCTCGTTTAAATGTCTGTCCATTTGCATTTGAACGAATTATCATCGTTTTTGAATACGGTTTCTCTTCATCTACCTCTATCCCACATATGCTATAATCCACCATTCTGAAAATTTCCACATATCTTGGATCTTTGAGAATTTCAATATCCGACTCCTGTCTTATTATGTTTTCTACCTGTTCAGAAGGCAAAGTTCCCGGATATAATACATCTGCCATCCAGTCAACAGTCTCAGCCGCATCTGCATTCCCCAACAACGCAAGCTTGCTTACAAATAAGCCATAACTATTGTTGCTGTTCTCCAGTACAGTTGCGATTTCCTTTGCTTTTCCTCTTTTCTGTATATATTTCGAGTCTGAATCCCGCTTAATTTCAAATACCTCACTTGCAGCTCTTTTTCTGAGCTGACTCCTTAGGAGTTTTTCACTATATATTCCCAAACTGTCCACTACTACTTCATATTCATAAACAAAATGATTTCTAGCTACAAACACGATATTAAATCTCTGTTTTGGTATTTTCTCATTTACCAATGTATCAGTATTTATATAGGCATTTACAGACTGCACTTTCAAGTTAGTATCAAACAACGATTTCAAATACTTTAAGCTGTTTATAAAATTAGATTTTCCACCTGCATTTTCACCGACAATTACAGCAGTCTTTAAAAGATCATATCCAATCAGAGTTGTTGTATAATTATCAGGAAAACGTTTCTTTACTTTTCCCCCAGGGGCTTCCATGGAAAACTCACTCTCTGCATTAAAGGAGCAGAAATTATCAAACGTATATCTTATAATCATATTTTTCACCACCTTTTATCACTAATTATATGCACAAAATTGCCATTGTAAACCATTTTTTTGTTTTACTTTTTTATATTTTCCCTAATGAATCTGCATATCATAATCATCCACACAAATAATATGAAAACAAAAATACCACTTCGCAATCTATACCTCTTCAGCTTCTGGCTGCACCTGTAATAGGATTTCTCCAGAACATCCTTGTCAGAATACAACTTTCTCTCATTTATGGACTTAAGCTCATCGCAGGTATCCCTCCAGAAATCAAAATCTGACCACTTTGACGGCAGATTTATGTCCGGTAAAATATCCAGATAATCTATAACATAGTAAAAGCTGTTGCCATAACCATGATGACAGGCTACATCATCTGCATATTCACTCCTATAATTCTCATCCGATACGTCGAGCACTATGCCATTTATAGTTTTACTGTCAACAAACTCCCAGTCACCTCCACGTTCCTGCCCTGCCTGAACGATTATATAACTTTCCTCAGAGTCAACGATAGAACGGACAACATAAGTTTTTTCAAACACTTTTATAATAGAGCCAACGGTGCGACTGCTTCCAAACAGCGTATATGAAAGCTCCCCGCTTATTATGCATCCATCTGTATCATCTCTTTGCAGAGCCCCGGTTACCCCTAAAATATCCTCTACAGTAAAATCAACAACAACTATATCAGATTGGACTTTTTTATATACACTGTCCCCGGCAACTGTCTCCTCTGGGAAAATTCTATATGTTCCCTTTACATAGTCCTCGTCCTTCATTCTGGTGTACACAGTCTGCCCTGTGGTGACAAATGCATAGTTTCTGTCGCCATCATACCTAATACTTATATTTATTACATTCATGACATTCCATATAAACAACCACACCAATACAATACCGAAAACTATGCCGATCACAGCGCTCTTATAAAACCTTCTATTTTTCACGTACAGTATCACCGGCTTCCACTCTCTTATCTGAGCTTACAATAATCTTATCATCACTGGTCAAAGGGCTCTTCTTCAAACCTACGTCATAATTATTTGTATACCCGACTGTCACATATACCTTCGCAGCAACATATTCCGTCCCAAGAAGGTTTTCCTTCGGTCTCTCGACAAGCACATATGACCCAGACACATCAGCACGTATTGCGGCCACAGGAACCACAGAGCTGTAACTCTCAGACTGATGTGAAATCTCTGCCAGCACGCTGTCACCCACTTCAAATATATCTCCTGGAATAACTGCCTCCACTATATATCCCTGTCCACTATCAGCATCACTGTATATCGCAGATATTTCCGTATTCACACCGCTGCCGTCCTGCTGAACCATAACCTTGTCCCCTTTTTCTATATACCTTTTCTGTTCCTCTGTCACAGATATTTTAATAGTGTATTTATCTGCTTTCTCCGTGACCACAAAAGCCGCACTCTCCTCAGTTTTATTTCCTACATCGACTCTGGACTCCGATATGATTCCGTCAAGCTCCGAATAAACAATTCCATCATCATCCATAAGTTTTTCCAGAGATTGGAGCTGTTCATCTACCACTGCAATTTTGTCATCCATAACATCCATCTCTTCTCCCCATGTATACCAGTATTGCTCCTTCAGGCTTTTCTGCTCAAGCTTCTTCTCAAGATACACAGATCTGGCCATGTTCACATCCACCCTCATAAGCGGATCTCCCCGGTTAATCTTTTCCCCTGCACTGACAAATATCTCCTGCGTCGGGAGTCCGGGATAGATATACACCGGCGTCTTCTTATCCCCATCTATAACCACATCCTGTAAAACCTTCATAGACACCGTCCCCGACACTGCATACTCCGTTTCAACCCTCGGGGTAAGAGCACTGCTCGCAAACCTCGACACAAATGTGCCGACAATAACCACCGCCATAAAGATCATAACGGCCTTTATACCGCAGTCTGTCCATCGCTTTCCTGCAAATCGTCTCATAATACTTCTCCTGTTTTCTCCTACAATCTGCCTTTATCAATCTTCGGCAGAACCTATTGATATTCCATCAGCCAGAATTCCCCTACCGACATAGAACACGATCAGTGACGGAATACAACTGAACAGTGCAAATGCAAACGCTCTTCCCGCACTTCCCTCCGTCACATTTGGCAGATAAACAGACAATGGCCACAGGTACTTGTCCTTGAGAAACACGACCGGCTGCTCCACAACATTCCAGTATTCGAGAAATCCCAATATCACTGCAGCTATGATTCCTCTCTTTGCTATGGGTATGGCCATGTGTAAAAATATAGTGAAACTGCCCGCACCATCCAGCCGTGCCGCCTCTACCACTGAATCCGGGATCTGCTCAAATGCGCTATACATAATAAATATCGGAAAGGTTGAGAACATCAACGGCAGAATAATCGCCCAATGCGTATTTATCATGTTTAGCCTATTTAACACAATGTACTGCGACAGCATTGTCACCTGAAATGGAAGTATCATGCAGAACATATACAGACCAAATATCAGATTTGCCCATCTGCTGCCGCTCCGCGACAACCCCCACGCTGCTGGCACAGCGAACACAAGCTGTCCGGCTATCACCACCCCGACTATCTTCACGGAATTCCAGAAAAGTACATAGTATTCCGGAGTGTCAAATAACAGTTCTACAATATTTTTAAATGTCGGATATAGCGGGATCATATGCCACACAACATGTCTCGCACCACTATCTGCCCCCTGAAACAACAACTGATCCAGCTCCATCTCACCCATAAATGTTCCACTTAACAGAATCAATAAAGGGATTACCGCCAGCGCCGCTCCCATTATGACCAGTATCTTCAATAACAAATGTATCCCCTCTGCTACATACCTCATTTGATTCCACGTCCTCTCAGTAAAATCTTTCTTTTATATTTAACTGATATCTCATGCCAATCAGTGAGACATACCAAACGAATTATAAGTATGATTCCGAAAAATACCACGGCTGTCATAACTGCCCCCGCCGTAAGCCTGCTGATTTCCAGCTTCTCAAACCAGTTGTTAAACACATGCTGTATCTGATATATGCTCATGTCCGGATAGCTGCCTGCCATCAAATATTGCTCCCTAAATATCTTAAGGGAATTCACCACAGACAACATGGCAACTATGAAAAATGACCTTTTCATATTTGGAAGCGTGATCCTGAATAGCTGGGTATATCTTCCCGCTCCATCAACTCTGGCAGCATCGTACACAGTCTCCGGTATCGCCGACAACCCAGACATCCATATAAGCATATTGTACCCTGTGTTCTTAAATATAAATGTGCCCACAAACAGCCAGAAGACCGCCTTTCCCGAAAGAAGATCAGCAAACAATAGCCTCCAGACCACCGCAAGTGAATTTGATGGTATAACAAGCGGCACGAGAAATGCAAACCTGACTGCGCTGCTTTTCATTCCATATACCTCTACCGCAGCTATCAACGAGATTACCATGAGAAGTGGAACACTCACCAGCTCAAACTGCAGGGAGTTGCCTGCTGCTAGTCTGAATGCCGTATTTTCCCATACCGCTTTGTAATTTTGCAGTCCTGAAAAGCCACCATGCCCCACACTCTGAAATGACGATATAAATACATCCATCAGCGGAATAACAACAAAGATCATAACCCCCAAAAAACCCGGAATCACAAATCCGACTGTTCCTTTTGTCCTTCTGCTAACTAATTTATTCACTCAAATACACCCCTAAAAGTTTATCTATGGAATTAACTGTGCTGTCCAGACTATCCCCATTTTCAAGATAGTCTCCAACGTTATCCCTTATCACACTGCGCACCCTCGCATCAGTATTCGACGGAGTATCAAGCTCTCTCAATTTATCTATATAGTCCTCAAGATACTCATCCTTACGCCAATACGACCAATCCATGTAATCATTTCCCCCCAGGGTGATCTTTCCTCCCGGAGTTCCCATGGACTGTGCCTCTCTGTTCCATTCCCGCACGCCCTCCATATTGACCGGATTTCCACATTCAACGCCGTAATATATTTTCTGTACATCCGTACTGAACAGATCCTTCATAAAACTTATAGCCTGATCTAAACTCTTTGATCTGGAATTTATCGCAACAACCGTGTTTGGCACAAACACCTTTCCTCCACCATTTCCCCATATTTCATATGCGTAATCCGTATTTTCGCCGCTCTCACCTGTTCCGACCTCATAGTCCTCTTTTATACTGTAAAAACGCCAGGATTCTCCCATCGTCTTCATGTTCACAAATGCTGTTTTTCTTCCAGACCAGGCGCTGTTGAACAGCGGGCTCATATACTCACTGTTTATAGCTTTTTTTATCTGATCACTGTAGGTGCCCCACGTTGCACTCCACTCATCAATCTGATCCTGAGTCGTCCTTTCCATCTCCGTGTCATACAAAAGCTTTAAGTCCTCTAGAAATTTTCTGAGCATCTCTTCGTCATAATTTCCATTGCTATCCACAATCTCCGATGCGTATCCTGAATACAATATATCAAAATAACACTCCCAATTATAGAATGACAGGTCATTTCCATATTTTGGTCTGTCTTGACTGCTTATATATGCTGCAAGCGACTGTACATCCATCATGTTCTTTACCTCTTTTTCCGGCCCGATAATTGCAGTAAACGTCTCCATGGATGGAATTGCGTATATCGAACCATCCTCTTTCCTGTATGTGTTGAGAACATTTTCCAGACAGTCTGAATTTTCCTCCAGTATATCGTCATACACCTGTGACAATTCCAAGAGCACTCCGGTATCCTCATAGCTTCCCACATTCAATCCGTCCATTATGATAACATCAGGTCCCTCACCAGCGAGAAGCTGTGTATTGAGCGCTCTTATTGCATCGCTCTCAGATATTCCATTATCATCATCTATTCCCCATGTATACTTCACCGTCATGTCAGAATGGTATTCCTCGTACCATGAGATGAGAGTTTCATAGCTCTCTGCATAATATAACGAATATAGTGTAACTTCATTATCACCCATCTCTTCTTTGTCTTCTGCTGAAGCATAACCTGAATCATATGAATACACCACCACATACTTTCTTCCACTCTTGCCACCAGCTATCGCAACAAATGTATCACCGCCTTCAACCACATAGTCGTACTCAATATCTGAATCCCTGAACGTAGCAAGTCTAATTCCCAGCCTATCCTTCAGCTTATACTCATATAAACCTGTGCTCAGCATAAGATACAGTGAGTCCGAATCTTCGTCATATTTCATGATATTTCTGCAGCTCACCGCATCCATCCCCTTTTCGTTGAAGGTCTCGTCCAGGTCGTCCGCCATACTCTTATCAAATGCTGTGATGTTTTCAGTCTCACTTCCATCGGATATGTCATATGACAGAAGGCTCCTCTCTGTCAAAACCATAATCCTGTCGCTCGCCACACATATATCTGTGTAATTCATATTTTTGATGACAAATCTCTCTTCACCATCCATTGAAAAACACCTTATATCACCGCCCGGGCAGCCCGAGATATAGCCGGATCCGTCAGCAAGCACTCTGATAGCTGTCACATTTCCCTCAAATTCATCAGATAGCTGTCTGACCTCTCCATTCCCTGTTATGACGGCTATCCTGCTCTCCATGTCTCCATCTCCCAAGACACTGCTCAAAGCTATATATATACTTCCATCCCCATCAACATATGCCGCTGATATCTTCTCGTCCACTGACATCACGAAAGCTGAGTCAAGCTTTTCCTCCTGTACCTCACCATTAGGTGACGTGAATGTCAGCTTTACAGCCTCGCCGTCAGAATTTTCTCCTATACACACATAACCGTCCTGTGTCTTTCCTATTCCATACACCTCCGCCACATTCAATTGTGTCATCTGATATTCAGACAGTTCCTTCACCACCTCTTCATCTCCTGATGTTCCAGCGCAGCCACAGCATATTATCATGACAGCGGCAAGCAGTAAAAATATATTTATACGCCCCATGATTACCTCCTTTTCCCCAGTTAGCACTTCCTCTATTCACATATTTTCATGTACAAATTGTAGCATCTACAGACTCTCAGATTATCTAAAAACCATCTAAATTGCGTATACCGCTTTCAAACGCTCCCCAAATGAATTACTATAAAGTAAGAATGAAATGAACTACATTCCAGATTACAATAACGAAAAGGGGATATGTATGAACCTGCTGCTTGTGGAGGACGACCTCAATCTTGGGAAAATACTGAAAAGACAAATGGAAGATCACGGAATATCTGTGACGCTGTGTACAACTGGAAAGCAGAGCACAGAGCTCATATATTCCGGGGTGGATATCGACATCCTGGTGCTTGACTGGATGCTCCCTGACATGTCCGGTCTGGACATTCTCAATCAGTTATACTTTGACAGGATATCGATACCCGTGATTATGCTCACAGCCCTTGGGACACTCGAGAACAAAACTGCAGCATTTTCCCACGGTGCCGACGATTATATTGTCAAGCCTTTTGAATTTGATGAGCTGTTGGCTCGTATAAACGCACTTTACCGAAGAACCCAACAGATTGGTACATTTGACTATTCATATGGTGATGTCACTTATATGCTCGACAGCCGGACACTTCAATGTGGTACCCAGTCGGTGCGGCTCACCAACAGAGAATCCCAGCTATTTGAATTATTGCTGAGATCTGCTGGTAAGCTGGTAAGTCAAGACGAGATCATCGAAGCCATATGGGGACTGACCTCAAATGTGGGAAATGGGAATATACTGAATTACATTTATTTTCTGAGAAACAGATTAAAAACCATCCATAGCAGTCTTGTGATAAAGGTCGTATACGGCAGTGGCTACATGCTAGTCTGCAGAAAGGAGGACACATCTATATGATAGAACAGCTCAAAAGAAAACTTTCCATATTTCTCTCCTCCGTCATAGCAATTATTCTGACTGCCATGTCCATTCTTCTGCTCCACACTGTGATAAAGGAGTACACAAACAGCACGTACATATCGTACACAAGGGATGTAAACCTTTTATTCTCATATCTTGAACAGGTGAGCATCATAGACATGCCTATCCTCAATGAATATAGTGAGAAAAATCTTAATATAGACGTGCTGCGAAACAACAACACAATCGTCTCCACGAACAGCTTTGCAGAGAGCGCGTCAATTTTTGAAGCTGCATCTCCTTACAATCAGCCGATGTACTGGAAAGATTATTACAATGCGATAAATCAGGGCGAAAACAACAGGAGATTTTATATTGTCAGATATGATCATACCGACTACTGGAACAGCTACAGCATCATAAATATAGGTGGAAATTTCTATACCATACACACCATATTCAACAACGCTACGCTGTCTGCATACAAAGCAAAAATGATGATTTTATTTCTGATCATTACTACCATAGCAATAATACTTCTGTCCATATTCTCATGCATTTTTACAGGCAGGATACTTATCCCTGTAAATGTGGCTTATAAGAAACAGGATATGTTCATAGCTGTAGCATCCCATGAACTGAAGACTCCTGTAACCGTCATAAAATCATGTCTCAACGGACTGTCTGGCAGTAATCCTGACAAGACTGACAATGATTATATTTTGACAGCCCAGAGGGAATGTGACAGAATGACCGATATGGTGAACAATCTCCTGACATTTGCTGATATAAAGAAGTCAGGCAGGGATAACTTCGATGACATTCACCCGGAAGATATAATAATAGAATTATACGATCGCTTTGAATCAATTGCCATGCAAAAAAGTCTTGACCTGGCAGTATCCATACCTGACAATCCCCTTTCACCTGTCTACATGGACAGGGATAGAATGCTTCAATGCCTATCTATTCTGGTGGACAATGCCATATCATGCACCGCCGATGGACAGATAGCAATATCTGTATCCGCGGATGTTTCAAATCTATACTATACAGTATCAGATACAGGTTCTGGAATAAGCGATGAAGATAAGCCGCACATTTTCGAAACCTTCTATTCCAGACGCAACGACCATAAAAATCACTTTGGACTCGGTCTCAGCATCGCCAGGAGCATAGCAGAGCTCCACGGTGCTGACATAACAGTCAGTGACAATATTCCGCACGGAAGTATATTTACTATAACATTTAAGCTGTAAGTTACTTATTTCTACAAGCGGTGTAAGGCTTAATTTTGCAAATCGTTTTTACTTTCTGCCAGCCTGCGTATTTGCAACTATATAGCTGTAATACACTGTATCAAGCATCTCCCTGTCGTTGAAGTCATCGCCAAAGCTTTTTCCATTTCAGACTTATACATTTCTATCATGTTGTCCAGAATTTTCATCATCTCCTCACAAACCAATAGACTAATCTATCTTTCCAAACCAATCCAGCACTTCCACCTTCTCCAGGTTTTCGTCAGAATGCTCTATCTCCCTTGAATATCTGTATGCCAGTTCTATGAGGTCATCCATGGAAATCTGCTCTCCATTTTTCAGCCATCTGGCCATGAGCAGCATATAAAGCTCAACAGCATGTCCTACGCAGGCCTCCACTTTGCCGATGATGTTGTCGTCGTACACGGCTCCCAGAAGATATATCGAGATGAAGTATACTACGATCTGCTCTAGCACAATCTCCATAGAAGGCAGTATTTCACCGACAGATGCATCGCAGAAATCAGAGTTCAGATCGCGCATGCCTTGATCATCAGCATTTACATTCTCTTCTGAAGCATTGCTGTCCGCAGCCCGCTCATCTGCCATATCCTGACACGCAGAATGCCTGCGCCACCATGCCTCAAACCTTCTCCTGTTCTCCGCAAATGTTTCCGCGCCATCGCTGAACAGAAGACTCTGTGACTCTATGAGCACATCCTCCCAGTCGTCGTACAAAAGCTCCAGCTCGCCCTGAAGAAAGCCAAACTGTCTCTGTAACAAGACATATTCATCATCTGAAAAGACTTCATTATTGATCTCCGTATTAGAATGCTCTGGGCAAGATTCTAATTTCCTGCAAATCTCCGGCTTATCCTGCTCTTCACACTCATCCCACATGACAAGGTCGCCCTCATCATAGTGTCTCTGTGCCGACGCTCCGATCTGAATCACCCGCTCTATTCTGCTCCGAATGTCCACACTTCTGTCCTGAATGACATTCAGTATCGCCTCCCGGATATCCTCCAGATTGGAGTACAGGAAATAATCAAAATCATCGAACACCTCGTCCTCGTCATCTTCCTCAGTCACAAATGTAACCTTGTCCGTGATGTTCATCAGTATACGTGCCACCTCAGGACATGAAAGTGATAACGAAACCTCGCGCACATTCTCGAATTCCTCCGTATGTCTCGGATATTCCCTGCAGGTGGTACAAAGGCTTTCCTTACCCATATGTATATACATGTCACATAGCATATCATCCCGCAGAAATGCACACTTTCCACTTCTGCCGTGTCTGAAAACGCCCTCTTTCCAGTTTACTTTCCGGTGAAGTTCCGGTCTGTAATCTCCATCATACTCCTGATACCTTTCAAGAGAATCGTCATCTATCACTATCTGCCATTTGCCGCAGCATGTGTCCGGGCATTTGTCCGCTATGCAGCTGAATTTCTTATAATAATCCGGGTATGTGTAAATCATATGTACTCCTTTATATATAATCATGCCATTATTCCATTCATCGGCTCTGCAGCACGATCACGAACTTGTTACCGTCCTTTTGGGGAATAACACTTAACATTCCGCCCTGTTTTTCTATGATCTCCCTTGACAGATAAAGACCTATTCCAACGCCATCCTTGTCACCGGAATTTCTGCCACGGTAAAATCTCTCAAATATATGTGTACGCTCATCCTCTCCTATTGGTTCATTCTCATCTGTCACACTGATTTCGACCGTGAGCCCTAGTTTTCTGACCGACAGGACTATCTCACTTCCAGTTTTTCCGTATTTTATCGCATTATCCAAAAGGTTGAAACACGCTTCCGCAGTCCATCTTCTGTCATGCTGTATATCACATTTCACCTGTTCATCATATCTGATAGTTATATCAGCATTTTTCGCACTCACATATACATCTTTCACTGCCTGCAGCACAGTGTCATTTATACTCTGGCTTTTCACATCGAGATTGATAAGTCCGCTTTCCAGTCTGGATACCTTTATCATACTCTCCGAGAGAAATGACAAGCGATCCACCGCCAGTTCAAGGACTTGCAAGTACTGAGTACGCTCATCATCACTTATATCCGGATTTTTCAGAAAATCCGTGTACATCCTCAGGTTCGATATTGGTGTCTTCAGTTGATGGGAAAGATCCGATACCAGCCCCTTAATATTCTCATGCTCCAGTCTCTCTCTGGAATTCTGAAGCTTCAGCGCATCGATTATCTTGTCAACCTTGCTCTGCAGCCTTGATACCAGCGAGTCCTCATTTTCCGGAAATACCTGCTGCCGTTTCAGCTCAGAGAGATTGTCCAGAAGATCCGACATAGCTGCCACGACCTCCGAAATAAAGTCATCATCTGCCTTCTGCAGCAACCTTATGACAACATACATAACTACACCACATACCAGCGCTCCTATGGCCGCAAGTATTTTCCCTGAACATACATACTCAAATACTGCTAAAAACACAAACAAAAGAAGTGAGCATACATACAGCATCCTCACTCTCTTCGTATATTTACCATAGTTTTCAATATATTTATCCATATTATCTCTGTTATCTACCCCTGCCTATGTCTCGCCAAATGTATATCCAATTCCAAACACCGTGATCACGTACTCCGGATTGCCGGCATCCTTTTCTATCTTCTGACGCAGTCTCCTGATATGCACATTCAGCGTGTTCTCATCCACATAATTTTCATTGTCATCCCAAATCTTCTGTATGATCATATCCCTTGTGAGAACGCGACCCTTATTTTTTATCAGCAGTTCCAGTATCCTGTATTCCGTAACGGACAGCTTTATCGGTTCATCCGATATGTACACCTGCATCCGCTCAAAGTCAACACTCATATCTCCATAATGAAAACATTCGCGCTTTACCCCATCCAGTGCATTTTCACTTCTTCGAAGGACTGCCTCTATCCGCTGATACAGAAGTTCTACGGAAAACGGCTTCGCTATATAGTCATCGCAGCCGGCCCGGAACCCCTCTATCATATCAGCCTCCGTATCTCTTGCCGTGAGGAAGATGATCGGGACCTTTGTACTTTTTCTCAGTTCTCTGCAGTAGTCAAGGCCCCTGCCATCTGGAAGGTTTCTGTCAAGCAATATCAGATCGAAGCCATGTTCCAGACAGCCATCCGCCTCCTTGCATGAGTACGCAGTTTCAACTTCGTATCCCCTCTTTTCAAGGAATAGCTTCACACCTCCACATATGATCACATCATCCTCCACAACCAAAATACGTTTCATACTTTCTCCTATCAATTACATGCTGATTCCATATCATTTTCATGACTCCCGGTCTGCCCAATATCTATGATGCTTCTCTCAGCCGGCTTGTCACCGTATCTTTTGTCACAAGTCTGAACACCATCGCCGGAACCACAATGCATATAGCAAACAGCACAACAACGACTCCGGCAACAAGTGCATAAGGATAATGAAATACTGCATAATCAGCTATATTCACACATAGTCGACCAGTTCCATACATCATAAGGCTTCCAAGCGTCACAATAAGTACTGTTGTTATAATACCATAAAACATGCCCTCGTACATAAGCATATTACGTATCTGCCTCTTTGTCATTCCAACACTCTCAAGCACTGCCAGCTCCAGTTTTCTCGTATATACACCAGTGATCATGACATTGATATAATTCACCACTCCGATAAGTATCAATATGATCGATATTCCACTGCCTATCACCTCAAGCGACAGCATAGACTTCTTAAATTCCGAGCCCTCCACCGACCTGATATCACTCCCGGCTATGACTGGATTTTCCTTTACGATGCGCTGTACATATGGTGTCACTTCTGATTCTTTTCCTTTCTCCGCATCCGCAATGATGCATGAGATCGCCGCATCCGGAAACAGATCATCCATCACCGCATCACTCACAAATATCGCCTCCGGAGCTCCACCAAGTGTCCAATAATACCCAGCGGTGATTGCTGACTGCTCTGCTCTCATCATGGCTGCGCCAACTTTGATCTGTCTCTTCATGCCCGTCTGGTCATTTACAAGTGTCAGAGTCTTATCCGTCATCCGCTCCGACGCTGATATGGAATCTACATAACCTATCAGACATACCTCTCCTTTTTCGAATGCATCTATATCAATCTTCTGTCTGGCAGTTTTGTTGTAGAGCTTTATCATATCTGAATTGACCGATATCAGCGGTGCCCCATACTGTGCCTCACTGTTGGTCGTTGTCTCATAAAATGTCGCAAGAGCTTCAGGGTCATCCTCGCTCTCAATAAACGGTGCATAAAGTTCAGCGTCAAATGGCAGTCTTACATCTGCACTTCTGTTCGCCTCTACAGTATCCATACCCGGAATGCTCCGCATCTGATCCACGATGTCCGCCATGGTCGCCTGAGGCTTAGAGTTATCTGATTCTTCGCCGCCATATAGCACATAATCATTGTGAAGATAATGCTCTATATAACTGTCCGCATCCATGCATGATATAAATGTATTCACACACAGAAATGTAACTGAGCCCATGAATATCGATGCAAACACAAGTATACTTCTCTTTTTTTCACGAAACACATTCCTCCATGCCATCTTCCAGGGCCTTCCTCCACTGGTGGACTTATATCTTGTTCCTGATATATTTCCAGTATATTTCATTGCATCGATTGCAGATATCTTCCCGGCATATTTTGCCGGTTTCCTTGCACTTATAAATACAGTTGCAAATGCAAATACCACGGAGAATACATATATTCCCGGATTGAAACTGACCGCCGATGAAAGTGCAGCTTCCCTGTCTATCGACAGCATGTTCATAGCAAGAGGAACAACGCCAAACGACACCGCCGTTCCAAGGAGTACACCTATCGGAATTCCTATACAAGCCAGATATAGTGCCTGTTTTTTCACTATCTTCTGTATCTGGGACATCGTGGCTCCGATGGTCTTCAACATTCCATAGAAGCTTATATCCTTTGTAACAGATATATACATTACATTATATATAAGAAGATATCCACTAAGGAGTATCATAAGAGCTATAATGCCTATACTTATAGCTATAAAAACACGGTTTGAACCATTTTCAGACTGAACATCATATTTCACGTCAAACTTCTGGTCCTGCCTCAAAGTAACATTCTTCTCAAGTTCATCTTGGAGTTTATCACCCTTGCCCTCCTTTGCGGAGATACTGACACGTCCATCCTTCTGCATATCTATCCCCTGGGAATCCACATATTTCTTTGACACCAGGCATACGCTGCTCTTGGCAAATCCTGTGTACCAGCCTGAGAGCACAAAATTTTTTCTCTCACCATCCATCACAAACGTAACGTTCTGACCTACCTTTGGCGACGTGATACCCATATTGTCAAGTATCTGCTTTGTGAGCATTATCTCATTCTCATCCTTCGGATAACTGCCATTTATATCGGTTATGGCAGGTTTCAGATTCTCATTAAATTCTGTATCATCATCATACTGAAGCAGATAACTGTACTTGCCTGATCCCGTGCTTACTGTCTGTGCATCGATCTGTATTCCCGCTGCAAGAAGTGACGGACAGGCCTTTATATCATTTATCTGACCTTCAGATGGACGCTCCATATATATAGAAGATCTTGTTCCCTGAAGTCTGAGCTGCATCTGGTTAAGATTTTTAGCTATTGAAAATCCCAATGTAAATACGGCCGTGAACATAAATGTTGTGAGAACGATCGCCAGAATAACAATTACATTTCGCACTTTGTTCTGCTTTAACATGCGGTGATATATCCTGCTCACCGCCGCCTGATTATTGTTTCTAAGCATCCTTCTCACCCCCATCTGGTACTCCTGCTGAGAAGATCCTGCCATCTTCGATCCGTATCATCTGGTCTGCCATGGTTGCTATCTCTTCATTATGAGTGATCATCACTATCGTCTGTGCAAATTCTTTACCAGTCAGCTTTAACAATGCAATGACATCCATACTGGTCTTGCTGTCCAGATTGCCTGTCGGCTCATCAGCCAATATGATAGAAGGTTTTGCTGCCAGCGCTCTGGCTATCGCAACCCTCTGCTGCTGGCCTCCTGACAGCTGGTTCGGCATAGAAAATTTCTTTTCCGATAAGCCGAGCACATCCATAATTTTATCTACATACGCAGTGTCTATCTTCGTTCCATCCAGCTCGATCGGAAGCACTATATTCTCGTACACATTTAATATCGGCACCAGATTGTAATTCTGGAAAACAAATCCTATCTTTCGTCTTCTGAATATCGTAAGTGCCTCATCGTCCATTTCAAAAATAGCTTTGCCGTCCAGTATAACATCTCCTGATGTTGGCCTGTCGAGACCTCCTAAGAGATTTAGAAGTGTTGACTTTCCGCTTCCCGAACTGCCTATGATAGATACAAATTTTCCCTCTTCAATATCAAGTGACACATCTGTAAGCGCATGCACGACATTGTCTCCTGTTCCGTATGTCTTTGTAAGATTATGGGTTGATAATATATTCATGATACCTCTTCCTTTTCATTTTCTTGTCTGTTCTATCTGATGATTTTATTCTAACATCCACATCTTACAATCTTATTACGTTTAATATTAAGATTTAGTGGTCACTGCTTACATTATCAATAAAAGGCCCAGCCACTGTTAATAAGAGACTGAGCCTTTGATTTCTATCCGTTATTTATGTCTGTTTCTATACTTCGCCTACAAGTTGGCTGCCAGCACCTGCTCCATAACCTGGAGCACTCCACGCTCCTCATTGGATGGGGCGCGGAACCTTGCAAACTTCTCCATGCCAGGCTGCGCATTTGCCACGATATAGCTGTAGTATACCGTCTTCAGCATCTCCGCATCGTTGAAGTTGTCTCCGAATGCCATCATCTCACTGGTATCGATACCAAGAAGTTCTCCGATCTTTCTCATGGCCATTCCCTTATTGATACCTTTATTCATGATGTCGATCCATTCTCTTCCGCCCACAGTGACTGAGAAGTTATCTCCAAAACGTGGCGTATAGATCTCTTTGTACTTCACAGCGGCATCCTTATCCGGAGCAAATATCGTAAACTTATTGGACTCGACGTCAAGGCTTCTCATATCATCAACAAACACAAGATTACTGAGAAATGCTTTGAAAAACTTCGCATACTTCTCGTATTTTTTCAGGACATATGCTCCGGATAGAGCACACAATACAGCAACACCATCCGTCTCGTCCTCCACAAATCGTATCATACTCTGGTACTCTTCCACATCCATCAGGCTCTTGTATATGATCTTGCCGCAATTGGAAATAGCCGCACCGTTATCACCGATGACCACCATCTTATCCATCTTGTCTCCGAACATGTCCCTCAGGGTGTACATCGGTCTTCCGCTGGCTACAACAAAACGAATCCCTTTCTCATCCAGCCTGTCAATGTAATCAAAGAAACCATCCGGGAGTTTTCCATTCTCCATAAGCAGTGTATGATCCATGTCGGATGCTATTAATTTTACGTTCTTCATGTCTTCTCTTCCTTGTATATTCTCTAATGTTATATTCTCTGATGTCTATTAGGTAATATTATATATTAACCATGCCTCTGCCAGCTTATCCCTTGCCATGCATCTTATTTAAATAAGAGCGCACAATTCTTCTCCAGATCATACTCTCTTGTATAACCGTCATCATCGTACAGCATATAACTGCTGTTCTTATAGCCGATCAGCTGCATTGTAGTCTTATCAATATCAGCAACGCACTCCGCCACATCCACGACAGGTATACATTTGCCGTTTCTTACAAACAGGATGACCTCATTTTCCGGAACCTCCACGAAGTGATGTCCTGCAGGCATCTCCGTCTGCTCAACTGCTCCATCTGACGTAAACCTTACAAGCATCATATTCTCTGGCAGATACACATATCTTCCGATGGCATTCTGCGTGTAAACCGGCGCGATCATGATCTCATTTCCCAGCATGAGCTGATCCTCAACATGAGCCGCGATCCTATCATCTGGATATTCAAATGCCAGCGGCTTGAACATCATGTCGTCCGTCAAGGCCGCCTTCATGTACTCACTGTATATATATGGAAGCAATCGGTAACGGACACCGATCACATTCCTGAAATCTTCTATATGCTCAAACTGATAGCATTCCTGCTCTCTGGTTCCCTCGCAAGCATGGTCGCGCATGAGAGGTGTGAATACTCCGAGGGCAAGCCATCTGAGCAGAAGGTCTCTGGTCGTGTTGCAGCCAAATCCACCGAGATCCGCACCCGTATACAGGAAACCGCACATATTCATGGACGGAAGCATCTTGATGTTGAGCAGGATGTGTGACCACCATGATTTGTTGTCACCCATCCAGACTCCGCCATAACGATGCATTCCGATATATGAAGAGCGTGAAAACAAAAGTCGTCTCTCACCCGGTGAGATCTCCCGAAGGGCCTCGCCTGCTGCCCTTGTCATGTTATATCCAAAGAGGTTGTGAACCTTGTCGTGACGCACCATCTCCCCATCCACATTGTGATACATAGATGCGTAATCCTTCGGATTGTTGGCAACACCTGCCGCCATACCCGAGATGCCCCAGACATCGTCCACAGTCTCGTCCTTCTCAATGAACTTCTTCATAGCTTTCTTCAGCTCGCTCACGCCCTCCGGGGTGAAGAAGATCGCCGGCTCATTCATGTCATTCCAGAAGCCCTCTATACCTGCATCCGTGAGGATCTTGTATTTTGCACCGAACCATCGTCTCGCCTCAGGGTTCAGCACATCAGGGAAATGCGTATATCCCGGCCATACCGCCGCAACGAAATCACTTCCATCTGCTCTCTTACAGAAGTAGTTATTTGCCACGCCCTCCTCATACACATCGTAACCTTCCTCAATCTTTACTCCGGCATCGATGATCGGGATCAGGCGTATATTATCCTTTTTCAGATTCTCCACATACTCCGAAAAATCGCCAAAGTCGTCATTTATGGTGAAATCCTTATAGCTATCCATGTAATCTATATCCATGTAGACCATATCGATCGGGATGTGGTTCTCTCTGTATTTTCTCGCCACCGTCTCAAAGTCCTCCGGTGTCTTGTATCCCCAGCGGCTCTGTCCAAATCCAAATGCAAACTTTGGTGGTATATAGCTTCTGCCTATCATCTTTCTGAACTGCTTTGTGATATCATATGGGCTGTCACCTGTTATCACATAGATATCCAGATCTGCGCTGTCACAGAAAATGTGCAGCTCATCGCACTTTGTATATCCCACGTCAAATGTGATCGTGGATGGATAGTCAAAATACAGGCCAAATGTCTGCGCTCCAGAAACTATAATAAAGTTGTGTGATGCATACAGTGAGTATACATCCTCGTGATGATGCGGATTGTCTGCATTGTTGCTTATGTACTTGTAGCCTCTCTTGTTGATTCCTCTGTTCGCCTCGCCAAGGCCATACACTATATCACTGTCCTCAAGACCAAATGTGTACGAAAATCCGGCTGTTAAATCTATATTGCCGTAATCTGGCTGTCCCTTTTCTGCTGCAATATCTACCACTACTGATTCTGTCTGAAATGGATTTCCGTATGTATACTTCTTTATCATTCTGTCACCTCTATGCATCTCTCTTTTTTCTTCTGTATCTCTTTTTCTTTCTCCTGACCGTCTTGCCACGCTTTGCCGCCTGAGTCTTCCTGAACTCCTGTATCTGCTCTATCATAGCTGCATAATCCCTCTCGAACAGGATCTCACTTATCTCATGGTGCACGATTTCCGCCGGAAGTCTGTCCACTATAAGTGTCCTGACGAAATCCTTGCTCTTTCCTTTATACATTGGAAGGCTGTAGGTCTCCTGGATATGTGCAAGCTCCGGTCTCCACAATATACGTATGGTACGAAACAGATCAGCCCGTGGATTAGGCTGCATCTCCCTGACCACATAGAAATCGATCTTGTGAGTCAGCTTGTCTGACACTCCATCCTCCAGGCCTTCTGCATCTGGCTTGCCACCTGTATCTGACTTGATGCCTGTATCATATTCTTCAACAGATATGATCCCCCAGTAGTCTGGTACATGCTCTGCCACATGACCTGCATGTGTACTTCCCACCACCACGATATTCTGGTCAAAATATAGATCATAGTCTGCTACCTGACTCTCCAGCCGCGTGTATGTATCCGCATCGCTTTTTATCTCGATTCCCACTATCTTGTCTGGAACGACCATTACCACATCCGCACGGGAGTTTCCGACGGTCTTCTCCTCAAGGATACGCACCTTGCCATATCGCTCCTCAAGGAAATCAAACAGGGGTTCTCGTATATCTTTATCTAATAACATTTTCCCTCCTGAAATCAATTGTTTGAAGTAATCTTTATATGTATTTTTGTCTGCAAAGTCAAGAATCTCCCGCTTTAGCTGAGAAAACCAGGGCAGACCGCTCATAAAGTGAGCTTTCCGCCCTGGTTTCTATGTGAACATAATATTATCAGCCCTTGTTCACAAGCTCTGTGAACTTCTTAAGCGCATCCTTCGCCTCTGGTGAAATGTTCCTTGGAACTGCAATTCTCACGGTAACATAATGATCTCCATGGGTATTGCCGCCCCTCGCCTGGACACCCTTGCCACGAAGCCTTATCTTGCTTCCCGACTGAGTACCCGGTGCTATCTTGCACTTCACATCACCGAACATGGTGTGGACCAATATCTCTCCACCGAGAACTGCCGTGTCAAATGGCACAAGAGCCGTGGTGTATATATCCAGACCCTTTCTCTCATAACCTGCCTTGTCTCTTACATTGACCTTCAGCAGCATATCTCCAGGCTGACCCTTGCCGGTTCCGGGATATCCCTTGCCAGCCAGTCTTATCACACCGCCGTTGTCTATACCCGCCGGAATGTGTACAGTGAACTGGGAACTTCCTCCCCGTCCATCATTGAACGACAGAGTCTTGTCGCAACCATATACTGCATCATCAAAATCTACAGTGACACTTGCCTCCATATCTCTGCCCCGCGCATTGAAGCTTCCCTGACCGAATCCGCCAAATCCACCTCTCTGTGAGCGGCCACCGCCGCCAAAGAACGAGCCAAATATATCGCCAAACATATCACCGAAGTCTCCACCCTCAAAGTGGAAGCCTCCGCCTCCGAATGGATCACCACCGGCAGCTCCACCGGAGCCATCGAATGCAGCCATTCCAAACTGATCATACATCTTCCTCTTCTCGGCATCAGACAGTACCGCGTAGGCCTCAGAGGCCTCCTTAAACTTCTCTGCAGCCGTCGCATCGCCAGGATTCGTGTCCGGGTGGTATTTCTTCGCCAGGGTTCTATATGCTCTTTTTATCTCAGCGTCTGTGGCTGTCTTTGATACGCCGAGAACTTCATAATAATCTCTTTTTGAAGCCATGATTCCTACCTCCCGATAAGCCTATGTATAGTTTAACACTATCTGTCAAGTGATTCCATATTTTTAATGTTAAAATACACACATATTATCTGGCAATTTTTAGTCATTTTTTTATTTAATTAAAGTATAAAAAAAAGCACCCCCGCCGATGATTCCATCAGTGGGGATGCCTTGTATGGCTAATACTATTAATCCTACTGCTTTACATTGAAAGCCTTGATTCCAGGATAAACTGCTGAGTCGCCAAGCTGCTCTTCGATTCTGAGGAGCTGGTTGTACTTTGCAACTCTCTCTGATCTTGAAGGAGCACCTGTCTTGATCTGGCATGTGTTGAGTGCTACTGCGAGATCTGCGATAGTTGTATCCGCTGTCTCACCTGATCTGTGTGATGATATTGCTGTGTATCCAGCCTTATGCGCCATCTTGATAGCCTCAAGTGTCTCTGATACTGAGCCGATCTGGTTGAGCTTGATAAGGATACAGTTTGCGCATCCCATCTCGATACCCTTTGCAAGTCTCTCTGTATTTGTAACAAACAGATCATCACCGACAAGCTGGACCTTGTCGCCAAGTCTTGCTGTGAGCTTCTGCCATCCTTCCCAATCCTCCTCATCGAGACCATCCTCAATTGAGATGATAGGATACTTCTCAACAAGCTTTGCCCAGTGCTCGATGAGCTGCTCTGCTGTGTACTCTGTTCCAGCCTTTGGAAGCTTGTACCAGCCCTTGCCCTTCTCGCTCTTCCACTCTGATGAAGCAGCATCCATAGCGATCTTGAAGTCCTTACCCGGCTCATACCCAGCCTTCTTTACAGCCTCAAGAATTGTCTCGATAGCCTCCTCGTCAGACTTAAGTGCCGGGGCAAATCCACCCTCATCACCTACTGATGTAGCAAGGCCTCTCTCCTTGAGGATTCCTGCAAGTGCGTGGAATACCTCTGCACACCATCTCAGACACTCCTTGAATGATGGAGCGCCAACTGGCATGATCATGAACTCCTGAACGTCAAGTCCTGATGACAGAGCATGACATCCACCGTTTACGATGTTCATCATTGGAACTGGAAGCTTGTTTCCTGAGATTCCACCGAGGAATCTATAAAGAGGAATGTCAAGTGAGATTGAAGCTGCTCTTGCTGCTGCGATTGAAACTGCAAGGACAGCATTTGCTCCAAGGTTTGACTTGTCCTTTGTTCCATCAGCCTTGATCATTGCTGCATCAACTGCATATATATCAGACGCATCCATTCCTGTAAGTACGTCATTTATAGTAGTATTTATATTCTCTACTGCTTTCTGAACACCCTTGCCGAGGTATCTTGACTTGTCTCCGTCACGAAGCTCAAGTGCCTCAAACTCACCTGTGGAAGCTCCACTTGGCGCCGCACCACGACCTACTGTTCCATCTGCCAGATACACCTCCGCCTCAACTGTTGGATTTCCTCTTGAATCAAGGATCTCTCTTCCTATTACCTTTTCGATCTCAAGATAATTCATCATTTTTATATTTCTCCTTTCTTGTATCGCCCCCTCCCTTACGGTCGGCGGCAGTTCGTCGGTGCATTCCGATATGTGCCCACAGGGCACATGGCACCTCCTCTTTCGCGCGAGTATAACCCCTGCTGTCCCTCCGATTCAGCAGTTTACAGAGGGTACAGGAGCTCACATGATCTACGATGTTAGTTTAAGCTAACTTATATTTAAAATCAACATAAGTAGTTGCTCATATTTTATCATTTAGTATTTTTCGTCATTATCCGAGTGCCACATCCAGCACCATCATAAGAGCGAAGCCCACCGCCGCACCGATGGTTCCTATATTGGTATGCTCGCCCGCCTGAGACTCAGGTATCAGCTCCTCTATGACCACGTAGAGCATGGCTCCCGCCGCAAATGCAAGGAAATACGGAAGAAGTGGTGTGACCTGGACAGCCAGCAATGCCGTGAGGAAACCTCCGACCGGCTCCACAGCTCCGGACAGCGTTCCATACAGGAATGCCTTCTTCTTGCTCATGCCCTCGCCAACAAGCGGCATGGACACAATTGCACCCTCCGGGAAGTTCTGTATAGCGATTCCTATGGAAAGTGCAAATGCACCTGTGATGGACACGCCCATATTGCCCATGGCTGCGCCGGCGTACACAACGCCCACTGCCATGCCCTCAGGGATATTGTGGAGCGTGACTGCAAATATCATCATGGTCGTCTTCTGAAGCTTTGACCTGACGCCCTCCGGTTTGTCACTTTCCAGATGAAGGTGAGGTATCACCGTGTCAAGAACAAGCAGGAATATGATTCCAAGAGCAAATCCGATAAGTGCCGGCAGCCACGCTATCTTTCCCTGTGCCTCCGCCATGTCTATGGACGGAATGAGCAGTGACCATATGGACGCCGCGATCATGACCCCCGCCGCAAACCCGAGCAGAGCCTTCTCCACAAGCGGAGAGATCTTATCTTTCATAAGGAAAACCATGGCCGCTCCCAGTGTTGTTCCGGCAAATGGTATAAATAATGTTATGAACTCTGACATTTCATCACCTCTTTATAATATGTATTCTGTCTATACTATATTCATATAACCTCTTCACTAGTTCATCTTTCTTTTTAAATTGCGACTACAATTTAATTGAACAGATGCACTTTGTCAACATAAGTTTTTGCATATGATAGAAGTTATCAATACCGGGCCAAAATGCTTCGCATTTCGACAATTTAAGTGCTATAATACCAGAGGTTATGCTATAATAGGCATGGTTATACCAGCTTGGATATATTTGTATGCAAATGGAGATAAATATGAAGAGAACAGAACTAATGATCTGAGTATTTTTTATTTGACATAATTATTTATAGAAAGCATAATAAGTGATACATTTAGTCGTACGGATCATAAGTCCGTACAAATACAATAAAAGACACATTCCAAGGGGAAAAGTATGAAAGAGAATTTACAATTTACAGCTTTATTGGATATTTTAAGCAGGCAGGATCTTATAACTGAATATTCGGAGGATTGCAAAGACATCACTCCTTCCCATATAACCATCAATTCCAAGGATGTGGTCCCAGGTACATTCTTCGTGTGCAAGGGTGCCTCATTTAAGGAGGATTACCTGAAATCAGCCATCGCACAGGGCGCCATCGTATATTTGTCACAGCAAAAGTACGACGACGTGGACATTCCTTATATTATTGTAAATGATATAAGAAAGGCCATGGCTCTTGCTGCCAGATGGTTCTTCGGCAATCCAGGCGATAACATGGTCAAGGTCGGGATCACCGGAACAAAGGGAAAGACCACAGTTACATTTGTCATGAAGGATATACTGGACAAATACACCGACAACAGATGCTCAGCATTCTCAACCCATGAGATTGATGTTGGAACAAAGGTTTTTGAGACCACTCTCACCACACCTGAGCCTATTGAACTCCAGACATACTTCGACATGGCTGTAGATGAAGGCTGTACACACTGTATAATGGAAGTTTCTTCCCAGGCCATGAAGATGAACCGTATCTACGGAGAGCACTACAAGGTCGGAGTATTTACCAATATCGACTACGATCACATCAGCCCGACAGAGCACGCCTCCATGGAGGACTATCTCGGATGCAAGGTATCCTTCCTGAAGCAGTGCGACAACGTTGTACTGTACAGTGACACAAGATATTTTGAGACTATATATAATGAAGTAAGGGACAAGCACGTTGTTGTATACGGAAGCAAGGAATCAATTGAAAAGCTCATGTCAAGGGATGACGATTTCTTTGAAAAGGACACTGAATTCGCCAGCATCCACAATGAAGATCTCACAGACCATAACAGCTACTTTGAGCTTATATACGGAGGAGAGAACAGAGCATACAACACCAACCTGATTGGTGATTACAATGTTGAAAATATTGTTGCCGCCATCATCTCCTCTCTTCTCATCGGCATTCCAAATGATCAGATCAGAAGCAGCATCAGAGATGTATATGTTCCAGGAAGACTACAGGTATATCACTGGAAGGATCGCACATTTATGATCGACTACGCACACAACTATATAAGCATGTACAGACTGTATGAGATGGTTAAAAAGACCATGAAGCCAAAGTCTATAACCGTTGTATTCGGCTGTGGCGGTGAGCGTTACAAGAAGCGCCGTGAGGATATGGGAAGACTTGCTGAGCAGTATGCCGACAAGGTTGTTCTCACCATGGAGGATCCGGGCTTTGAGTCCTGTGAGGAGATCTGCAAGGAGATCAAGCAGTACATCACAAAGCCTTGCTATATAATCGTTGACAGGGAGCAGGCTCTCACAAGAGCCCTCGATGAGGCTCAGCCTGGCGAGCTTGTCATCACGACTGGAAAGGGTATTGAGAGTACCCAGAGAATCAACGGAACTTTTGTGCAGTGTCACTCTGATGCGCAGGTCATCGAGCACTGGCTGACAGAGCATCCGGAGAAGTAAGGGACGGACGGTAATCAGTCCTTCATCTGTATTCAGTTCATGAAAAAAGAGATGTATGTTGTGTATGTGCTATCACGTTCGACTGCTGTCACTTCAGAATTTTCCATTTGCACTCGCTTACGACCGCGATAAGGGCGCTGCGGTCTTCAGCTCGGCAGGAAAATTCTGAAGCTCGGCAGTCTTCACTACCGATAGCCCATACACAACATACATCTCTTTTATTATAGTTTTTGAATCAGATGAATGGCTGATTACCTGTGTTTTGGCTTATCATTAGATATGCAGGGGGTAAACCACAGGTTTATTGCCTTTCTTGCGGCCCAGCTTATAATGAATAGTAGAAACAGGGCGAAAGCGCTGTTATGCAGGTGACAGGAGTTGCCTATCAGACTGACGTAAACTTAATAGTCGTAGCAGGCTGTAAAGTGATGATGCGTGTGATGTTCCGGGAAACAGTGCATGGCTGAGCTTCATAAGGGTTGTTTGTTTACCAAAACTCGGATAGGCAGAGATGCCGAAAGAAAACATTCAGGGAGTTCTACTAAATAGAACTCCTTTTTATCTGTTATCTTCCACCACTTTCTCCCTCATCTTCGGATCGAATTTCCCATTTCGGATCATTGCTATCTCCCGTTTGAACGGCTCGTAGCTTTTCTTGCTGTTTTCCGGGTCTTTGATGTATGGGGATTCCAGGATCTTTGGGACTTCCATGAAGTCTGGGTGGTTCATGATGTACATGAGCGGTTCAAAACCTATCTTGCCAAACCCAAAGTTCTCGTGTCTGTCCTTAGCCGCTCCCGGCTCGTTCTTGCTGTCGTTCATGTGAAACACGGCTATCTGATCTCTGCCGATGAGTCTGTCGAACTTCTCCACGACTCCATCGAAATCATGTATGATGTCGTAGCCCGCATCGCTGGTGTGACAAGTGTCAAAGCACACACGAAGCTTGTCATTATGACTCACTCCATCATAAATTCGCGCAAGCTCCTCAAAGTTTCTTCCAATCTCACTGCCCTTTCCCGCCATGGTCTCCAGAGCTATGTGACATGCGGTGTCCGCGGTCAGGACTTCATTCAGACCCTTTACTATGCTTGCAATTCCCTTGTCCACGCCCTCTCCTACATGTGAGCCCGGATGAAGGACTATGGTCTGTGATCCCATCGCTGTCGCCCTGTCAATCTCCTTTGCGAGGAATTCCACTGCGATTTCATAAGTCGCAGGATTTACTGTATTTGCAAGATTGATTATATACGGCGCATGGACCACGAACTCATCTATGCCGTGCTGTGCCATAAGTTCATGTGCCTCCTGTATCTTAAGCTCCGATATATCCTTGCGTCTCGTATTCTGCGGTGCGCCTGTGTAAAGCATAAATGTATTTGCGCCAAATGCCACAGCATCCTTCACTGAGCCGAGCATCATATCCTTGCCAGACATTCCTACATGACATCCTAATTTCAACATAATTTATCTCCATTCATTCTAAACTGTTTTCAGTTTACTCTATCCTCGCCGACTGCACAATACGCTGCCGCTGCAATCAATAAATAGTTTTTTCTAATTTTACCATATATTATGTAGACTGTTTGCAAATCATTTGGTAAACTAAACACTAGAAACCAACTTATATTATACACTTGGGGGAAAACCGCTATGCAATTAAAAAATGTACTAATCGTCGTAAATGACATTGAACGATCAAAAAAATTTTACAAAGATATCTTCGGGCTTGAGGTTATCTTGGACAACGAGGGAAATGTGATCCTGACGGGAGGGCTGGTCCTTCAGGATGCAACTATTTGGGCTGAATTCATTGAAAATCTTGTAATTCCACATAACAATGCTTCGGAGTTATATTTTGAAGAAAATAATATCGAGGAGTTTGCACAAAAACTTGATGAGTCGCCATACAACATTGAATATGTCAATCGTCTCATGACTCATTCATGGGGACAAAAAGTCATCAGATTCTATGATCCTGACGGCAATCTTATCGAGGTCGGAACGCCATAATTTTTCCTATATCCATTCCCTCTATTTCATGTTACAATTAATGACATATTACCCAATTGGAGGACAAATTTTTATGAGTAACACAGGAAGAACCTGTAAGGTTCACTACACAGGAACATTCAACGACGGAACAAAGTTCGATTCTTCATATGACAGAGGCGAGCCTATCGAGTTCGTTTGCGGTGCAGGACAGATGATTCCGGGATTTGATCAGGCAGTTGAGGGCATGAACGTTGGCGATATCATCGATGTACATCTTCGTCCTGAGGACGCATACGGAATGCCTGACCCGGAGGCCATCATCAAGGCTCCTCTTGCAGATATGCCTGGCGCTGAGAATCTTGAGGTCGGCAATCAGGTATACCTTGCCAATTCCATGGGACAGCAGTTCCTTGTAAAGGTCATTGAAAAAGATGACGAATCCATCACATTTGATGCAAACCATGAGATGGCCGGCAAAGAGCTCAACTTCAAGATAGAGCTTGTATCAGTGGATTAACACTTAGACATGGCGAAGAATTCGATTATATAAGGGGGCAGGAATCGTGAACATTTACATAGACGAATCAGGTTCTATCAATAAATATGCCACAAACGATCAGTATTTCGTGGTGTCTATGATCCATGTCCTCGATCCCGTCGCCCTTGAGCGTGCTTACAAGAGATTTATTTCTTCCAACTATGAGATGCTTCTTGATCTGGACAGTGACAAGGTCGATGACATGACCGGCAAGATCACCAAGCACGGCGGGAGAATGTTCCGGGACGGCAAATTCCGTGAACTAAAAGGTGCACAGTTTGACAGAGACATGAAGCACATATTTGTGGATTACTTCTCCAGGAAGCATCACTTTGACGTGTACTATATCATGATGAAGAATGAAAATCTGCCGAACCGCTTCTTCGACAACATCTCCAGGACATTCAACTTCTCCATCAAATCTGCCCTGCTCTACTTCATACAGAATGGATATCTTCCTGACGAGGACTGCTTTCTGCAGCTTGACGAGAGGAATGAGCGGGTGGAGAACAAATCATTCCTTGAAAATTACCTGAACACTGAGCTTTCACTGTCAGGTCAGGTCGCAGGTAATTTCTCAGTGAGCTACTTTGACTCGGCCTGCAACAAATTTGTGCAGATAGCGGATGTATTTTCTAATCTGTTCTATTCTCACTTGCAGACCGGACACTATACTGATGAGCTGGAGCTTATGAGGGAACTGGGGATACTTAAGGGTGTTTACGAGCTGACATAATCAAAAAGGGATTGAACCTTGCGATCTGTATCGCGGTTTCAATCCCTTTTTGAAATATTATTAAAATACCAATTGCCTCCGAGCGATGCTCACACAGAACACTTACATAGATAAACGCACTATCGAAGGACTTACTGTTGGTACTTATATAATATCATGTTTTGCTTCAAAAGACAATAAGTCCGTGTTAAATTCACTGAAATTTTCACTCTTTTTTATCTGTCCTGCTCTCCCGTCCATGTCCAAACGCCAGATAGCCTATGAAAAGAACAAACAATGCTGCAACTCCCATCCAGATACACAGCAGTTTTGGTCCCTTCGGGGCAAATGTATCGTAGTATCCCTTGAAATAGATTACCACAATTATAAGCGGCAGCACGTATGACATGTATTTTCTTAGGTACTGCGGAAACGGCTTACCGATACCGGTGTCTGCCTCAGCGACAAAGTTTTCAAATCCCCATCCATTCTTCCTTGTACAGAACAGGACAAAAAGTAATGATCCGAGTGGGAGGATATTTCCCGATACGAGAAAATCTTCCAGATCCATGATATTTGTACCCGCTCCCATCGGAGTGATTCCTGAAAGCACATTGAATCCAAGCACAGCCGGCAGGGAGAGCACTGATATCCCGATCAGATTTATAATAAGTGACTTCTTTCTCTTCCATCCAAACATATCTATACTTATCGATATGATATTCTCAAACACCGCGATAACCGTGGAAAGCGCCGCAAATGACATGAATATGAAGAACAGAATTCCCCACACTCTTCCTCCCGGCATGTGGTTGAACACATTCGGCAGGGTCATAAACAGAAGTGATGGTCCCTTGTCCGGGCTGATCCCGTACGCAAAGCATGCTGGCAATATGATGACTCCGGCCATGAGTGCCACAAATGTATCAAGGTACATAACACTCTTCGCCTCGCCAGACAATTTTCTCTCCTTGCCTATATAACTTCCAAATATCTCCATGGATCCCATACCTACACTAAGTGTAAAAAATGCCTGGGTCATGGCGTCAAATAATACATTGCCCCAGCCTCTGGCATTTGCACGCTCGATACTTGGAACAAGATAGAACTTAAGTCCTTCTTCGTTGCCCGAGAGCATGAGCGAATTCACTGCCATGACTATCATCAGAACTATAAGTGCAAACATCATGATCTTTGTCACCCTCTCCACTCCGTTCTGAAGTCCCAGTGAACATATACCTATACAACACACGATGACCGCAAGTGTGATCGCGACCATAAGTCCCGGTGATGCAAGCATCCCTGTAAATTTGTCTTCTATTGCTTCTACTGACCCACCATGAAGCTGTCCTGATCCCATGACGTACACATAGTATACCATCCAGCCCGCTACCATAGTATAAAACATCATCAGCAGATAGTTGCCGGCATAGGCATACCAGCTGAATTTATGCCAGTTGCCGCCCTTCGGCGCAAGCTCCTTAAGCGCTGAACCAACGCTCTTGCCACTCCCTCTGCCTATCGCAAACTCACAGGTAAGGATAGGATATCCCAGAAGCAACAGACACAGCAGATATATCACGATAAATATCGCTCCGCCATTCTGCCCGCATATATACGGGAACTTCCATACATTTCCAAGGCCAATAGCACATCCCGCCGACACGAGGATGAACCCAAGTCTGGAGGCGAACTTTTCTCTGTCGCCGTTGTTATTTTCTTTACTCATACACTTTTCCTTTCACAGATATCAGTATTATTTGCGTCAGATGTTTACTTCAAGCTATTACATTCTGCATTGTTTTTTCATTTATTCTGACACATACCCTGTGATTGTAACATACATTACAGCATTTGTGTGTTTAAACTTTTACAGTTTAAATCAAATTTTTCCAGTATTTGAACCAGATAAAATACAGGTATTTTTATGTTTGCTGCGCGTTTTCAACGAGTATATTTCCCTGCAAAATAAATCTATTAATTTACATATAAAGGATTACATTTTTCCATATTATATTTTATTATAATGAGTAGAATGTTCTTAATACTATTAAGACCGTTCTCCGTATTTTGAGGCAGATTTCTGTGTGGGTTTGCAGTACCTTATACCTTATACCTTAAACCACCAGCGCATAGCTGCAAGTGCGCTGCTCATATTATGGAAGAACGAATAGTAACGCATGCGCCGCGCGAAGAGCATTTATATGCGCATGCTGCATTTTTATAAGGAGGACATTTATTATGGCTACATGGCTTAAAGACGCAATTTTTTATGAAATATACCCACAGAGTTTCTACGATACCAACGGCGACGGTATCGGTGATTTTAACGGAATCACTGCAAAGCTTGACTATATCAAGTCTCTTGGATGCAACGCTATTTGGATGAATCCTTGCTTTGATTCACCATTTTCCGATGCAGGCTACGATGTAAGGGATTACAAGAAGGTTGCCGAGAGATACGGAACAATGGAGGACATAGAGAACCTCTTCGCTGAGGCTCACAAGAGGGACATGCACATTCTCCTCGACCTGGTTCCAGGCCACACATCTGAGGAGCATACATGGTTTACCGAGAGCAAAAAAGCTGAGCAAAATGAATACTCAGATAGATATATGTGGACTGACGGATGGCTCTGTGGCGGTGCAGGTCTCAACTACATCGCAGGAGAATCACCAAGAAACGGTGCCTACATCGTCAACTTCTTCAAGTGCCAGCCGGCTCTCAACTATGGAGTGCTTAATCCAACAGAAAAGTGGCACAAGAGCATGTACGATCCTGCATGTATCGCAACCAGAGAGGCTATGAAGGACGTATGCCGCTTCTGGCTCGACAAGGGCTGTGACGGATTCCGTGTAGATATGGCAGATTCACTTGTAAAACATGATGATGCGAACAAGAGCGGAACTGTTGCCGTATGGCAGGACATTCTCGGCGATATACACGCTGAGTACCCTGAGTCAGCATTTGTATCTGAGTGGGGAAAGGCTGAACAGTCAATCAAGGCCGGCTTCGATATGGATTTCTATCTCGACTGGATGGGCAACGGATATAACTCTCTGGTAAGAGATTACGAAGCTCACCTGAATGCATTTGCATCTCTTCCAGAGTCACTTGACGACAGCACGGAGAACAACAGCTTCTTCAAGGCTGACAGCAAGGGAACCTGCGACCACTTCATTGATGAATACATGGGAAGATACGAGCAGATAAAGGACAAGGGTGCTATAGCCCTCATCACAGGAAATCACGACACTACACGTATCAGCTACGGACTCTCGGAGGATGAGTTAAAGCTTGCCTACGCATTCTTCCTGACAATGCCTGGCAATCCATTCATCTACTATGGCGATGAGATTGCTATGAAATTCAGAAGCATGGCAAGCAAGGAGGGCGGATTTACAAGAACCGGCTCAAGAACTCCTATGCAGTGGACAAGCGGTGACAACATGGGCTTCTCATCAGCGCCTGCCGACAAGCTCTATCTGCCGGTTGATCCTGCAGAAAATGCCGCAAATGTTGAGGCTTCCGAGGCAGATCAGAACTCCCTGCTCAATACAGTGAAGGCCCTCACTTCTCTCAGACGTTCACAGGCGGATCTGCTAGACAAGAGTAACCTTGAGATCATCAGCAGAAAGCCACTTGTATATAAGAGGGGGAATCTACTCCTTGCAGTGAACCCTAAGAATACAGACACCCAGTCAAGGAAGCTTGCTGAGCTGACTGGTGACGCAAAGGTTATCTATTCTATAGCAATAAACGGCACACAGCCAGGTATCGCTGACGGAGTTATCACTCTTCCGGCACAGAGCTTTGTTGTGATAAGCTGCTAATTTGGAGCAATATATAACAACTCAATAACCATATAAAAAGGTCATCACATAATATGGCAATCATACACAACGGAGATTTCATTTTCCATGTGGGTTGCTCATATTATGCGATGGCCTCTTTTTATCTTCTTCCCTGTGGTCATCTCCCCAAACTTGTGGTAATATTTAATGGATTATATGCTCATATGCCACGACAGAATAAATGCACATGACATACCGGATTATAAAGGAGAACAATATTATGAACATGCAGGAAGCTACAAGCATCATGAAGGCTGACAGCTACAAAATGGCTGCACTTTCAGAAGATACAAGAAACAATATACTAGTACATGTAAAGGACGCACTCATCGCACATAAGGATGAGATATTTGCGGCAAATGCAAAGGACATGGCTGCTGCCGAGGAGAACGGGATCGCAGCATCAGTCAAGAAGAGACTGAAGTTCGACGAGCACAAGCTCGCTGACGTGACAAATGGAATCGATGAGCTCATAAAGCTCCCTGATCCGGTTGGACAGATCCAGCTCAAGAGAGAGCTTGACGAGGGGCTGGTCCTTCAGAGAGTCTCCTGCCCGATCGGTGTCATCGGTATTATATTCGAAGCACGGCCAGACGCACTTGTGCAGATATCTTCTCTGTGCATCAAGAGCGGCAACTGCGCAGTACTCAAGGGTGGCAAGGAAACTGCCAACACCAACAAGGCTCTCTTCGATGTGATCTACAGCACAGCCGTTGCAAATGGAGCACCAGAGGGCTGCATGCTCCAGGCAAGCCAGCACAACGAGATCGATGAGCTTCTGTCATGCAACAAGTCCGTTGACCTGCTCATACCTAGAGGCTCAAATGCATTTGTGCAGTATATAATGAACAACACCAAGATCCCTGTCATGGGACACGCAGACGGAATCTGCCACACATACATAGACAAGGATGCGGATATTGAAAAGGCAATCCCTATCATCATAGATGCAAAAACACAGTACACCGCTGCTTGCAACGCAACGGAGACACTTCTCATCCACAGGGATGTGGCAAATGAAATGCTTCCAGTCATGGCTAAAGCTCTCAGGGAGAATGGTGTAAAGCTACGCGGAACCGCAGAGGCAGCGGAGATCATCAAACGGGCATACACAGCTGACGGTCAGGCCAATGGTTCACATACGAATGCCGCAACTGACAGCCAGAACGTTTTTGAGATCATGGGAGACGACGATTTCAATACAGAGTATCTTGACCTAGTACTCTCAGTCAAGATCGTGAACAATGTCCAGGAGGCTATCTCACACATCAACCACTTCGGTTCACACCATACTGACTGTATCGTGACTGAAAATGCCGACACTGCCGACCTCTTCATGCAGCTTGTCGACTCGGCGGGAGTATACCAGAACTGCTCCACAAGATTTGCCGATGGCTTCAGATACGGTTTCGGCGCAGAGGTCGGAATCAGCACAAGCAAGATCCATGCAAGAGGCCCTGTAGGACTTGAGGGACTTGTAACTTACAAATACAAGCTTTACGGACATGGACAGATAGTTGATGACTACGCAACCGGAAAGAAGCAGTTCCATTTCAAAGACCTGTAGAATAATGAACGATCATCAGCGGGGACTTTCTCATGTACATCAGTCCTCGCTGATGCATTTACTATATAAATAGGAATTACATAAAAATGAAAACAATACTGAAAATATTCAAAAACGACCTGATCGGTATCAAAAAAAGTATACTCACAATAGTTCTCGCCGTTGGACTGTGCATACTGCCTGCGCTGTATGCATGGTTCAACATATTTGCAAACTGGGATCCATATGCCAATACCGGCAATATCAATATCGCCGTCGTCAACCTGGACAGGGGCTACACAGACGCAGACGGCAACGAGATGAACATGGGTCAGTCCGTGGCTGATAAACTGAAAAGCCAGACCAGTATCGGATGGGTATTCCCAGATTCTGAAAAGTCCGCCATCGACGGTGTGAAATCAGGCAAATACTATGCCGCCGTCGTCATTGATGAGGATTTCTCCTACAACATGTTCAATGCCCTGACGGACAACTTCGTAAATCCAAGCTTCACCTACTATGAAAATGAGAAGAAAAATGCCGTGGCACCTAAGATAACCGACACCGCAGTCTCTACTCTCAAGACAAGTATCAACGAGACCTACGTCAAGGCGATATCACAGAAGCTTATCACTGCCATTGACGACTCCGACACGGATCTGTCGAAGGATCTCAAGGGAACGGACTTCATCACAGCACTCAAAACCGTCGATGACAATCTCGCCGGATATCAGAAAACCATAGATTCCATAATCAAGGCAAATAACAAACTCAAGACCAGCACAAAGCTCAAGGACGCAACTGACAAGAGCAGCAAGCTTCTGTCCGATGCGGGTTCCGCCATTGATTCAAGCATGTCCGATATAGACTCAGTGGGCTCAACCTACTACACTGTCAGGAATTCTCTTCAGGATCAGATTGACAGCATCGCGCAGGACATACAGAATCTGAAAAGCTCTGCAAAGCTTATCCATATGAAGGATGATGCAGAGAACATATCTGCCGATCTTGAGAATATCAAGGCAGATGCAGACAAACTTCAGCAAAAGATCGATGCAGTCGACGAATATATCAAATCTCTTGACATAAGCAACACGAATGAGGTTTCAGATGCACTCAACAAGCTTGACAAGCTGAAAACAGAGGTTAAGAAAATTTCCTCTCTCACCGCTGACACCATCGATAGTCTGGATATGTCTGCGATCACAAATGCAGAAAATGCCGTATCAGATAAGCTCGACCAGATCATCGACTCTGTCTCAGACATCGACGATACATTTACCAGTCAGGTCATTCCTGACATGGACAACATAATCCTGAACATCAAAAATGCACTGAAAAACGCTCAGGATCTGTTAAATACCCTGAATTCTACCATAAACAGTGCAAGCTCTGTATTTGACAATTATAAGGTTACCATTGCATCAATGAACACCAGTCTCTCAGATCTCTCTGATCTCATAAGCGGCATCAGGGACAAGATCCAGACCGCCACAGACGAGATAAACAAGGCTGCTGACAGCGAGGTGACCGACATGATCATCGCCTTCCTCAATGGAGACTCAGAGGCGCTGGCGTCATTCCTGTCAAAGCCTGTTGCCGTCGAGGAGCATTACTACTACAGCATTGCCAACTACGGCTCGTCCATGGCACCATTTTACTCAGTGCTTGCCATCTGGGTCGGAATGACAATTCTCGTCTCCCTCATGAAGGTGCATGTGAAGGATGCGGACTATCTGAAGGATGCCAGACCACACCAGTTGTTCTTTGGAAGATACCTTATTTTCTTCCTGTTGTCTCAGCTTCAGGTTCTGGTCATAGTGCTTGGAGATCTGTTCCTGCTGAAGATACAGTGTCTGCACCCATTTGCATTCTGGGCAACTGCGGCACTCACAGGGCTGACATTTTCAATATTGATATATTCACTCACCATATCATTTGGCGACATAGGCAAGGCCCTCGCTGTTGTGATCATGGTGCTGCAAATAGCGGGGAGCGGTGGAACCTACCCTATAGAGGCTCTTCCGAACTTCTTCAGACAGGTGTACATATTCTTCCCATTCCCATATGCGATAAATGCAATGCGTGAATGTATTGGCGGAATGTATCACGCAGACATGTTCAAATATCTGCTTGAATTGTCAATTTTCATTGTGGTTGCACTGGTCATAGGACTTATAATCAGAAAACCATTTATCCATATCATGCACTTCATCGAGAAACGTATGGAAGATACGGATATGATGTAATGCAAATAAGGAGGAACACCCATGAACGAAGATACAAATTCAAATACAACCAGCACCGAGCCATCTGACATAAAGTCCCGGGTGCTTGCATTCAGAGACAATGCCCATGCAGAAAATGTAAAAAAGCTGAAGGCGGGTATTAAGTGTATATTCACTGTTCCCGCATGCTTCCTTATCCTGCTCTTTCTGACCGGCAGCTCCAAGATCATATTTCTTGTTCTGTGGATCGCCAGCCTGTTCATAATCGCGGCGTATCTGATACATGTGGAATACTCGGATTACAAGGTACAGGAGATGGTTAACTCGCTTCAGGATACGGAAGATAATATTGACGGTCTCATCGACATCAACAGCATATATACAAAAGTCGCTGCACCGAAGAAGAAGCTGGACGACATAATAACAAATGTAAAAACAGACATTCAGACACAGATCACCGCCGTGCAGGACAAGGTGGCTGAGATGGCTGAGGCTGTGCAGAATGATCAGAGTGTGTCTGTGCAGTCTGATGAGCAAAACGAGACAGTTCAGACAGATGAACATGGCGACTCGGTCCGGACGGATGAACAGGATGAAGCCACAGAAAACACAGAAGCTGACAAGGAGGAATTATCATGAAAAACATTTGGCGTGTATACATATCTGATCTGCGCAGGATCACCACAAATGTTGTCGCACTGTCCATAGTCATGGGTCTGTGTATAATCCCTTCTCTGTATGCGTGGTTCAACATCCTGTCAAACTGGGATCCGTATGGAGAGTCCGCCACCTCACTCATGAAGATCTCCGTCTACTCTGAGGATGAGGGAATCGAGATGAGCGGAATAAATCTGACCATCGGAGACATGGTGATCGAAAGTCTTGAAAACAACAACACTATCGACTGGACATTTGCCGATAATAAAGATGAGGCACTTGAACTCATCGCCAGCGGGGAATGTTATGCCGGAATAATCATACCAAAGGACTTCACGGCGAACATGCTCAGTATACTAAATGGCAACATCGTCAATCCAAATATCGAATACTACGAGAACAGCAAGAAGAACGCCATTGCCACCAAGATAACCGGCAAGGTCAAGACGACCGTCCAGAACGAGATAAACACCAAGATCATAAGCACGCTGACCGAGGTATTTGCAAATGCCGGAGATTTCATTTCTGGAAATAACATAGACGGTTCAGACCTCGTTGCCGGTCTTGAGAGCAAGCTGGTACAGATCTCATCCACGCTTGACAATTACGTCTATATGCTGAATACATTCTCACTGCTCACAGAGTCTGCATCAGATGCCATCGATACCACTCAACTTCTGTTTCCAAGCATAGACAGCATGGCACAGAGTGGCTCAAGCAGTCTTGGAAATCTGAGTGACAGCGCAGGCATAAGCAGCGACGTTGCAGACACCTCGATATCACTGCTGAACACAGGTCTCGACATGATCTCTGACAGGCTCACAGAGCTTGATAAAACCGTGGACAGCCTCTCAAGGACCCACGATATTGGATCAGTGTCAATCGAAACTGACCTCAACGGTTCTCTAGGCACTAATGTTCTGGACACCATAAACCGATTGATCGAAGCCCAGTCACCTATAGTATCAGATGCCAAACTTCAGTTTGAAAATCTGAACGAAGACTTAGCAAAGCTTGTATCCGACACAAGCCTGTCGGACGAAGAATTTGCATCACTGAAAAAAGCGGTATCGTCCGACATAAAGAAGTGTACAAATGACATTGCTTCGGTGAAGGATCTCATAAATAACGAGCTTTCACCTGAGCTGAAATCTTCGTTAGAGAATATCCAGTCATCGCTAACTCAGGCGCAGAATGTACTGGCAAATGTTCCGGGAAACTTCAACGACATCAGCAAATCCCTGACCGAGTATCAGAACATTCTGAAGGATGGAACCTCAGACATAGCAGGAACGATCAAATGTCTGAAGGATCTCAAGGACAGCATAGACAAGATCAAGGCCGACATACAGACGATCACGTCTAACAGCAGCTACCAGGATTTCATAAATGCCATCAAGGACAATCCACAGGTGATAGTGAATTTCATCTCATCACCGGTACAGATGAACACAGTTGCTGTATACGAGATATCCAACTACGGATCAGCCATGGCACCATTCTACACGGTTCTGGCACTGTGGGTCGGTGCTCTCATACTTGTGGCACTCATACACGTTAAGGTCAAGGACAATGAAGAGCTTGAGGGTGTGAAGCCTTACCAGAAGTTCTTCGGAAGGTATCTGAACTTCTTCGTCATCGGACAGGTTCAGACCATCATAACCGTGATGGGTGATCTGTTCTACGTGGGAATACAGTGCAGGCACCCGATAGCATTTACTCTGGCCGCCATGATGACGAGCTTTGTATTTACATTCCTTATCTACTCTCTCACCGTGGCATTTGGCAATATCGGTGAGGCCATCGCCGTGATCATCATGGTCATTCAGGTTGCGGGAGCAGGTGGAACCTTCCCTGTGGAAGTGCTCCCATCAGTGTACCAGTACCTGTACAAATTCATGCCGTTCTCATACTGTATGAACGCCCTCAGGGAATGTGTCGCCGGAATGTATCAGCACACCTACGGCAAATGTCTTGCCACCCTGCTGATATATGTTGCGATCTCAGCGGTCATCGGACTGCTGCTCGCCAAGCCTTGTGCAAAGCTTCTTGACAAGCTTGAGCACAGCAAGGAGAAATCCGGATTGTTTATATAATTAACGCCTCAGGTAGTATCCGTATGAAGCCGTTGTGGTGAGGTTGTAGCACAAAAATATCTCTAAAATGATTATTTGCATGAAAAAAAGGATAAAATTCCCTTGCTTTGTCCCAAATATCACTTTTCAGGACATTTGACGAGAATTTTATCCTCTTTTCATATATAATTCAGCTAAAAGTTATATTATTTCTTACTTGAACAGATTGTCGTTCTCGAAGTAATCTATCTTCATCGCACGGCGCACATCTGCAAGCGTCTCTGCTGCCTTTGCTCTGGCAACCTCGCTGCCACTCTTTAAGATGTCATATACATCCTGTGGTCTCTTCTCCCACATCTGACGACGCTCTCTGATAGGTGCAAGCTCAGCCTGAAGAACATTGTTCAGGAACTTCTTGACCTTTACATCGCCGAGACCACCTCTGCTGTAGTGCTCCTTGAGTTCATCCATACCACTGTAGTCTGGAAGGAACTCCTCGAAATACTCTGGCTTGCTGAATGCGTCAAGATAAGTAAATACAGAGTTGCCCTCAACCTGTCCCGGATCCTCAACACGGATGTGATTTGGATCTGTGTACATGGACATAACCTTCTTCTTGATATCTGCAGGCTCCTCTGACAGGTAGATACAGTTTCCAAGTGACTTACTCATCTTGGCCTTACCATCTGTACCTGGAAGTCTGAGACATGCCTCATTGTCAGGAAGAACGATCTTTGGATCAACAAGTGTCTCACCGTATACCGAATTGAACTTGTGAACGATCTCCTTACACTGCTCGATCATAGGCATCTGATCCTCTCCAACAGGAACCTCTGTGGCCTTGAATGCTGTGATATCTGCAGCCTGGCTGATAGGATAACAGAAGAATCCAACAGGGATACTTGCCTCGAAGTTTCTCATCTTGATCTCTGCCTTAACGGTAGGATTTCTCTGGACTCTTGCCACTGTTACAAGGTTCATATAGTAGAATGTGAGCTCTGTGAGCTCTGGTACCATTGACTGGATGAATATAGTAGACTTCCCTGGATCTATGCCACAGGCAAGATAATCCAAAGCAACCTGCATAATATTCTGTCTGACCTTCTCAGGATGCTCTGCGTTGTCTGTAAGCGCCTGCGCATCAGCCACCATGATGTAAATCTCATCATACTTTCCTGAATTCTGAAGATCGACTCTTCTCTTAAGTGATCCTACATAATGTCCCACATGAAGACGGCCCGTAGGACGGTCGCCTGTTAATATTACCTGTTTCATAACCTTCTCCTTTATATTGTATCTTTTATACCTGTCATTTATATATCTCTTTATAATCAGTCAGCTTATTTTTTACCCACTGCCAGCCTCACCGATTACTCGGCCAGCAGCTTACTCAGCTCATACTGGAAGGAATCGATCTGATTGTTCTGTATATCAATTGCCTCTTTTATATCATAGTCTATAAGTATATCGTTCTTGATAGCTATCATACGATTTGCCTTGTTCTTCTTGAGTACATCAACGGCATACGCACCCATGAGTGAGCCATACATCCTGTCCTTTGCCGTTGGCTGTCCGCCTCTCTGTATATAGCCAAGCACCGATACCCTCGACTCTATACCAGTCTTATCAAGAATCATCTGTGCAAGCTCTGGAGCATCTGTAACACCCTCGGCCACAACCACCAGATAGCTGTTCCTTCCGTCAGCATGCTTTGCCTTTATCGTATCTATGATACTGTCATAGTCACCATCCCATTTTTCAGGAATTATGATGGCATCAGCTGATGTCGCCATGCCTGCCCAGAGCGCTATATAGCCTCTCTTTCGTCCCATGACCTCCACGACGCTGCATCGTCCGTGGGAAACCGATGAATCTCTTATCCTGTCAATGGCCTCCATGGCTGTATTCGCCGCTGTGTCAAATCCCAGGGTATACTCAGAACATGCAACATCTCTGTCTATTGTTCCAGGGATGCAGATGGTATTGATACCCTCATTCTGAAATGCTATGGCTCCACGGAGTGTTCCATCCCCACCGATGGCAACAAGCGCATCTATATCGTGATCTCTCAGATTCTTTGCCGCCTGCTCGCGGTATTCTTTCTGAAGGAATCTCTCGCTTCTGCTGGTGAAAAGTATCGTTCCACCCTGATTGTTTATGTTCCTGACGTCCGCCAGGCCGAGCGGCTGTGTCTCCCAGTCGATAAGTCCCTCGTAACCACGCATCACTCCGACTATCTCTATTCCACTGTTGATGGCCGATACAACCACAGCCCTAACAGCTGAATTCATGCCCGGAGCATCTCCTCCGCTGGTCAGAACCGCTATCTTTCGTATGTCACTCATTTGTATGTCCTCTAATTATTTTTATACTGAAGCTCCTGCTTCTTGGCAGTAACCCTTGTATCCTTCTCTACTGAGTTGGTGATAAATGTATTACCACCCACAACAACGTTGTCCTCGATGATAGTCTCGCCTCCAAGGATGGACGCGCCTGAATAGATGGTTACATTGTCACCGATGGTTGGATGCCTCTTGGCCCCCTTGAGCTTCTGGCCACCCTGTGTAGAGAGTCCTCCAAGTGTCACGCCCTGATATATCTTCACATGCTCGCCGATAATAGTCGTCTCGCCGATAACGATTCCCGTACCATGGTCAATAAAGAAATACTTTCCTATGGTGGCGCCCGGATGAATATCTATTCCGGTCACGCTGTGGGCGTGCTCAGTCATGATCCTTGGTATCATCGGCACATCCAGCAGACAAAGCTCATGTGCCATACGGTATACAGATATGGCATACAGTCCAGGGTATGAAAGTATGACCTCATCCTTGCTGCCCGCAGCAGGATCTCCGTCAAATGCCGCCTGGATATCAGTCTCAAGATAGTCTCTTATCTGAGGTATCTTATCCATGAATTCATATGTTATATCCATCGCCTTATCCTCAAGCTCAGCATCTGTGAGCTCAGGAAACTTTTTGCAATACCTGAGAACTATCATGATCTGTTTCTTCAGATGGAATATTACATCCTCTATGATAACAGACATGTTATTCTTCAAGCTGTATATCTTATACAGCTTGTCGCTGTAATAACCCGGATACAGAATCTTCATGAGTTTGTCGATCACATCGATAATGGCTGTCTTATCCGGCTCGTTGCACAGATCCGTCTTGTTGATGGCTCTGTCATCGCCGAAATCATCCAGTATCCTCTGCACGATCCCCTCAATTCTCTGTTTATCTGATCTATCCATTACTTATTCAGATCCTTTCTAATAATATCTCCCAATATCACCTGCCCAGACAAAATCTGCCGCGATGATATCTTCATATTACAATATGTGCTTAAGTCGATAAACACACAGCTATTCTAACAAATTATGCACGTTCATTCAATAGTGGGATTCTGCGTACAAATTATCCGCAATCCGGTTGCAGAGATTACTGCTAAAAACAGTGGTTCAGAGGAATGGAATTTTTCCACTCATCTTTTTCTCATACCAGACGCAGCATCACCATATAACTCACAGTCCCCAGCAGGATACTCAGAAGCGTATTGTGCCTCCATTTGTATGTTCCGCCTGTCACCAGAACGCCAACGAGACTTGGTATTCCAGTTGCCACCGGAGCCGCCACCGTCCCCTTCAGACAGTACACTATGAGTACCGCCATTATGGTCGCCGGAAGCACCTTACCGAGTTTCACCAGCATCTCCGGCATCTGCCTTTTTCCACCAAATATGACGAATGGAAGTGCCCTCAGTGCAAATGTCACAACTGCCGACACCGCAATTCCTATTAATATGTATCTTGTATTCATAGCATTTTCCTACTTTCTCCTCGTATTCCACACCACAAGCACTGCTGACGCTATGATGAGTGACGGCAGAAGGAAATACTGAGGTCCAACAACCAGCAGACACACCGACGCTATCACAAGTCCTGCAATCGCCGGGATATGGCTCTCCGCCTTCTCCCACTGATTGATAAATATGATGACAAACAGCGCCGTCATACAGAAATCAATCCCCGTCATATCAAACGGAATGATCTGCCACAGGATTCCCCCGGCAACCGCACCGACCATCCAGTAACACCTCGACAAAAAAGCCACCCAGAACATGATGCTCTGTTTCTCCTTACCGGTGTCCGGCAGAGTGCAGTTCACAGCATAAGTCTCATCCGTCATTGTATGTATCATATATAATTTCCGCTTTCCCATGCGGTTGAACTCATCCACAAATGTCAGCGCATAGAAGCTCTGCCTGCTGTTCATCAGAAATGCAGTGAGCGCCATGGTGAATATGGATGCTCCGCTTGAAAGCAGTGTCACAAGCACAAACTGGTACGCTCCTGTGTACACCGTCAAACTGACCAGCAGTGAGTAATACCATTTGAATCCGGCATTCTCCATCATAATTCCGTATGCCATGCTGACGAACAAATAGCTGCACATGATCGGGATTGATTTGATGAATGCTTTTCTGAATATATTTCCCACGATTTTTCCTTTCTCTCAAGCTAGCGCGACGGTCTCCAAATTCACTTATTACAATAGCTCTAAATCAGCACAGCACAAACTTGGGGCTTATTGCCACGCAGACAAAACAGCCATAATTATCCTACTATTTCTATAGGATAACCACGATCATTCTAACATACTGCATATTATTGGGCAATGCCGCCATCTCATTCAAAGGTATAAATTCTCATCTCACAGCCCCTCTATATATAAACGCCGCACACACCGCCGTTATAAGCTCTGCTACCCAGAACGCATTCCACACACCAGCAGGTCCGAAACCACAAAGCCTTGAAAGTGTCCATGCAGCGGGGATTATGACAACCACATATCTGAGCAGGGATATGAGCAGGGACGGAGTTCCCTTTCCCAATCCCTCAAGTGCCCCCGATGCAGTTACCGACACAGCCGACACTACAAATCCGGCGCATATGATGCGCAGTGCTGTTCCACCTGCATTTATTGTAGACACATTCTCTGTAAACATACCTATAAGCCTTTCCGGGATGAGCAGGCACACAACTGTTCCAGCCAGCATGATTCCAACATTTAATGCAAGCGTTATGTTGAATATCTTCTTCACTCTTGCATGCTCTCCGGCACCATAGTTATATCCTATGATAGGACGCATTCCCTGAATGATTCCATTTGCCGGCATATACAGGAATGTCTGAAGTTTGTAGTACACTCCCAGGATCATGACATAAGTTGCCGAATACATGCTGAGTATGGCGTTGAGTGCGCTTGTGAGCAGAGACGGCAGTGCCATATTGAGTATGGCAGGTATACCTATAGCATAAAGCTTCTTCACCATCAGACCGCCCCCATGCAAATGCTTTATGCCGAACTTCACATTTATCGGTCTTCCAAAGTACACAATAAAATAAATGATCAGTGTAAACACCTGTCCCAGGCCAGTTGCCAGTGCAGCGCCTTCTATACCCATTTCAGGAAATGGTCCCACACCAAATATCAGCAGCGGATCAAGCACTATATTCACAATACAGCCGCCCATCAGTCCAACCATTGTAACTATCATGCGTCCAACCGACTGAAACACCTTCTCAAATGCAAGATCAACCGAAATAATTATAGAAAATCCAAATACTATGTCTGCATAACGACAGCCAAGGTCAAGGACGTCTCCACTTGCCTTGAAGGCTCTGAGAAACGATGGAATGATGGCAATACACACGACTGTCATCACTATTCCCTGTATAACAGCAAGAAACATCCCCCAACTAGCTGCCCGATCTGCCCGCTCATTATCCTTGGCTCCAAGATATATGGCTATCACCGCGTTTATCCCAACACCAAATCCGATCGCCACAGCATTTACAAAATTCTGCAGCGGAAATACATACGAAAGTGCTGTCATCGCATCCTCACTTATCTTCGCCACAAAGAAACTGTCAACTATATTGTACAAAGCATTCACCATCATCGATATAACCATAGGCAGTGCCATGGACATCAAAAGTGGGAACACCGGCTTTTCTTTCATAAAATTCTCGTTCATAAAACCTCCATCCCCGGATGGCATAAATAAAGCCCCACAACCTTGCGGTTGTGGGGCGAAAAGATGACCTGATCCGGAAAAATCCACCAACTTGTTTTCGTTAAAATTATTATGTATGATTTTATACTTCAACCAGCATATATGTCAAGATCCTGTACGACCACAAAGTAGCCTCTGTCACCATCCTCTTCCACTGGGATAGCATGTATAAGGCTTGCACCCCCATGGTTGTTTGCACAGCTGACTGACAAAACCCCTCTGAGGAAATTTTCTGTCTGATATTCCGTATTGCCGCCTGTGTAACTCTCCATGCGCTCACGGCTGAGAAAATCTCTGACTATTTTTCTTGACCGATCCGAGTCAAACCGGTTACTTATCAATCCAATTACTTCATCGTAGTTATTCGCACAAGATACAGCATTGTTCAGCTCAGAATCGCCTTTTATAACACGGTATTTATCGTTCTCATAATTAACATATATAATATCAGTATACATATATGCGATCCTTGCCTCTACCCTGGATTGAGCCTTTTTTATATCAGACTCTATCTTGTCAAGTACGGTCACTCTGTCCGTACCATCCCTGTTGATGCTGTGGATCACGCTGACATTCTTGCCCTTCTTTTTTGCTTCATACAGCGCAGTGTCCGCGACATTCATACACTCTTCTGTGCTGAATCCTGAACCATTGATCTGACATATACCAGCACTGCAATGGACATTCTGCCCTCTCTCCATTGTCTTGCGCTGAAGTTTTCTGGCAAACCTTATCACCTTTGACTCCAGAACAGATATATCCGATAAGCCCTTGTGAAGCACAACATACTCGTCTCCACCATACCTGCAGGCAACGTCCTCTTCATAACAGTCACTCCGGAGAAACTTTGCCACCTTCTCAATCCAGTAATCACCAACTGCGTGACCATATGTATCATTTACACTCTTGAAATCATCTATATCCACAAATACAAGAGAAGCACTATCTTCGTCAGTCATGTTATCTATATACTCTCTTATCCTCTGCATTCCGGCTGTCTTGTTGTACATGCCGGTCAGAAGATCATGCTCAGCCTCGTACTTTGTACGCTCAACCTCCTGTCTGGATCTCGCAAGTGATCTGTCCATCTCGACCATATCAACTGCAAACATGATCTGTGTAGAAGCAACCACAGATATTGTCTGGAATGAAATCCCATAATAGAATATGACAACAACCGTGGATATACATGGCAGGATAAAATACAAAACACTTGACCAGAAAACTCTTTTTTCCAGTCTTTTTTTATACTGCAAAAGTATCGAAAAACTTAGAACAAGTCCTGCTGCTGCAATAAGCTGCGACAACAGATAACCGCTGCTCCTGTTATAGAAGTTGTTATCATCTATATAATAGAACAGCTTGTCACTGAACTGGGATATAATGAGCAGGACTATCCCAGCAGCACTCAGAACTACCACGCCCCTTGCTTTCGCTGGCATCTTCGTCTCTCCTCTGTTGAGAATGACAAGAAGATAAAACGTAAACAGAGTCATATATAAATAGTTGATAAAGAACACGGCAAAATTGCTTATCTTCAGCATGTAATAGGCTGTCTGTCCTGTTTTTCCCTGATAATACCATGACAACATATCTGCAGCCAGCAGGATGATACATGCAGCCTCCATACATAGACTCACATTCTTTTTATCTCTATTATTATTCTTCTGAAGGAATATAACCACAAATGCAAACAGACAGATTAATATTCCCCACATTTCAAATGCTATATTAAATACAGCAGTCCTATCCACTAACTATGCGCCCCCTTAAACTTCCTGGCGATTTATTGTAGTAATTGTACAATTTGATTTGTGCAACATTTTCTCAATTTTATAAGTTCATATGAGAATCATTCTATATATCATACCTTAATTTGTCAATTACTAGATAACACATATTTATGGAATTTTGTCGCCGCAGGAGACATATATGTCCGGCTGTCATGAACAACATAGTAAAGCCTGTCAACCGGCTGATGTTTTATACTAAGAACCTTCACATCAAGCCTTTTGAGCATATCCATGTAAGGGACTACCGCTATTCCAAACCCTGCTGCCACAAGTCCGGCTATGACCTCATCCTCCTCCGTTTCGCATGCTATCTCAGGAGCTTTGCCAAGCCCTTCAAACATCTCATCCACAAGACTTCTCATTCCAGATTCCTTCGAAAAATATACATGTTTATACCCCAGTGTATCCTCGAGTGTCACCGAATCCCTATCTGCCAAAGGGTGTCCCGACGGTGCTATGATAACAAGATCCTGTCTGCCAACTGGAATGGCGGAAAATCCCATCGTCTCAGGCGGTCTCGAACAGAAAACCATGTCATATTTTCTAGCCGCAAGATCATCAAGCAATTGCCCTGTGGTCCCTGTATGAAATGTAAACGACACATTTCTGTTTTCAGCTTTCTTCAAATACTCCGCTGCCAGACGCGGTACAAATTCCATTCCAAGAGGTCTTATGAGACCAAGCCGTATCACGCCATCCCCGGCAGCCTCCTTTTGTATGGACTCTACCCCCGCATCAAGAGTGCCAAGCGAACGCTCTGCACATGCAAGGAATTCTCTGCCAAATGCAGTGAGCTCCGTATTGCGCCCATTCTTTTCAAAAAGCATTACCCCAAGTTCTTCCTCAAGCTGGGATATTGCGTGACTGAGGCTTGGCTGCGTTATATTCAGATTTCTGGCTGCATTTGTGTAATGCTGAACATGGGCCAGTTCAACAAAATATCTAATATATGACAGGTTCACTTATAACTCCCCCTTTTCATTATTTATACATGATCCTATTCATATTTTAATACAATCCGAATATTTTTTATAGACAAAATCTATCAAACCATAAAAACTATTTATTTGTTATGTGGTGTTGTCGGTGCTACAATCAAAAACCGCAGGGATATATATATGAAGTCTTAGACAATTAAAGCTCCCCTGATACTGGGGAAATCAAAGTATATGTTATAAAACGCATTGTATATGAAAGAAATGAGGAAAAGCAGAAAATGAATACTCAATCAGGAAATGCACATCTGCATAACATGTGGGGCGAGATCGCCCTGATAACAGCAGTCACCATCAACAGTTTCGGAGTGGTTCTCATGCTCTATTCTGCAGCAGGAATATCGGCAATATCCAGCGTGCCATACGCATTCTCGCTGGTTCTTCCAAGACTGACTCTCGGAACCTGGACATACATATTTCAGGGCGTACTTATTCTCACCCTCATGATCATGAGAAAGAAATTCGTTCCCCAATATCTGTGCAGTTTTATAGTTGGTTTCGTATTTGGCAAGATGCTGGATATCCATGAGATATGGATCGGGGCTTTGCCAACTGCCCTCCCATGGAGAATCCTTTACTTTGTGATAAGTTACATTTTGATATGTATCGGAATCGCACTGTCCAACAGATGTGGACTTCCGATCATCCCGACAGACCTTTTCCCAAGAGAGCTGTCTGAGATTATATCGGCAAAATATTCCAAGGTTAAGATTTCGTTTGATGTAATCTGCCTTGCAACGACAGCTGCCATGACAGGTTTTATCCTCGGTCATATCTACGGCCTGGGAATCGGAACAGTTCTTGCTGCATTCACCATGGGCAAGGGAATCGCCATAGTTGGAAATGTCATGGACAAACATGTTACAATAGCTCCATACATAACAGCACACATTAAGCGCCACGGCAGCCACAAGGCCCAGTATGCAGGACACTAAGAACAATTTCAACACAAAAAAGAACCGCCTGAGAGAATCACATTCAAATTACAGATTTTCTCAAGCGGCTCTTTTTATATCCCCACGACCAGGCACGTAGATAAAAAATAACCATATATATGCCAGTCGGTAGTGAAGGCTCCATTGGTTCGATCAGTTACCTGCTAAGGCGAAGCAAACAACGCCCTTATCGTTTGCGTAGCCGCATGCATATGTAACTGGTCGAATCAATGGAAGCCGAACGTGACTGCATATATATGGTTATTTTTTATCGTCCGTGCCGTCCGTCAATCAGGCATTTGCCAGCTGGCGTCCAAGCTCCTTACACTCCTCAAGGCCTTCTGCGTCAGGTGTCTCATGGCACATAAGTCCGGCTCCGCCTACGAGTTCTGCGCCTGCTGACTGCATTCTCGCCTCCCAGTCGCGCATCCACTCGCCATCTCCCCAGCCGTATGAACCGAAGAGTGCGATCTTCTTGCCTGAAGCAAATCCCTCAACCTCAGCAACAAATGGCTCCATCTCAGCCTCCTCAAGCACCTCAGCTCCCATAGCCGGGCATCCAAGTGCAAATACTGGTTCATCCTTGAGTGCATCCGGTGTGATGCTGCTTACAAATACTACCTCCGCTTCCTTTCCGGCATCTCTCACGCCGTCTGCGATAGCCTCCGCCATCATCTGTGTATTTCCGCCCTGTGTCCAGAATACGATATTAATTTTGCTCATAATAATCCTCCTTATGAAATTATATGTTATAGAGATTTACCCTATACATCCTTGTAAACTGTGTTTATCTACATCTTTCCATATACTTCTACGCCGCGTTTCTGCTCGCCGTGTACATCCCCATGATATCTCTCATATGCAGTCCATTTGAAAGAAATTGAATAAGTCTCTCTTCCGCACATTCAAATATATGAAATGTTCTCCGCTTTGATTCAGCATCCTCATACACCTTCCAGTAGCCGGAACAAAGTGCATTTCTGCCACTTTGCCGAATAAAACCCTCCACATCCTCTGGCGGGTATCCCAGCAACAAGCCCATCTCGTGTGGGAACCACTCCATGCCAGAAGCTCCATCGCCACAAGCCATATCTTCCTGTGCCGGTTGCTTCGAGGTGAATCTTCCTCTGCTCTTTAAGTACTGCTGATATTTTCCGCGGAACTCAGCGAGAATCTCAGAAAGCTCCATGTCCTCATATCCCAGCTCAGACATAAGTCTTTGCACACCATCCCTCTTGACAAATGCCCTGAGCTTTGCCGCATTGTAGATAAATACATTTACCCTGCCACAGGTTGCTCCCAGTGTGTACATACATATATCACTGTCCTTCAGTATCTCCACCATCTGACGATATCCGCTGAGTTCTATGTTCAGCAGATTTGACACCTTGACACCCGTTATCACCGGTGCACATTGAAGTGCCATCTGAAGTTCCACGTCACCGAGCTCCATGCCCTTCATGATCTCCCATGTATTTTCACTCATACAAAACCTCCTTGTGACAAATAGGTTCGGTTAGGCTTGTCTAACTCTAGTGAAAATACTACATGATTCCTCCCCGAACGTCAATAACCCGGAGTGAGACATTTTCTCACTCCGGGTTATCTTGTTGATTAAAAATATGCAATTATAAATTCTGCTTTATCATCGTCCTGCGTGGCTCTTTATTTCCGCCTGTTACCATATTGAGCAGCCGCCACACACCATATGCACAGATCCCACACACAGCCACAGGTACAAGGAGCACTACTATGACTCCTGTGCAGACTCCTGTAACCAGGTATCTAAACCATTTCATCATATCACCATTCCTCATATCTACTGCCATCTTAATGCATTCCTCTCATTACATTATAAACTGATCTTCTTAGACAGCAGTGTCGCACTTCCTATATAACTGCCGATCATGCATACAACATAGAGAATAAGCTGCGGTATGTTCTTATACATCGCGTCAAGCATAGTCTCCACCTGCACGTTCTTCCCAAGGTGCGGAAGCTTGTATGCTATGTAGCTCACCAGCACATAAAGAGCCACAAAAAGTATAAAGCTGACAACGCCCTTTATCTTCTTATTCTGGAGCACTGTGGAAGACAGTGACACTGCGAGGTACGCTATGGTGATCATTGTATAGAATTGAATAAGTGCTACTACTATGAACCCTGCAACATTTGCAATGACACTTCCTATTGACAATCCTCTTGTTCCCAGAATATCATCCAGCACAAGCTCAACGCTAGCTACACCGCCGTTATGTGACTTGAGCAGGTTATAATCAACAACTATAAGCAGTCCAAGAAAGGCCACAAGTGTCGCACCGGTGAGCAGGATTGAAAGCAGCTTTGCACCGATAATCTTGTAATTTGAAATTGGCGTCATAAACACCATATACCCAGTCTTGTTCTTCAGATCCTGACTGTATATTATCACACCATATATCAAGACGAACATAAACGAAGCCCAGCCTCCCAGCACAAGGAAGGTGATACCAAGTCCAGTTAGCAGATCTTTTTCTGCAAATATTCCAATCACGAACAGCAATTCTGCTGCCGCAAGAGCCGTTATAACCACCAGAAGTGGAAATATTCCACGTCTGTATTCATATTTCATCATCTTTAACATAATATCTATCTCTCCTTCATCAACAAATTTAACTATCCAATATGTATCGCCCCTCTCGCTCACACGAGCGGGGCAGGTCGTCGGAACCGATTCCTATTATGAACTTCGTTCATAGCGGTTCCTCCTATGCATATATTTCCTTATACATATCAACTATCGACTTGCCCCTGCTCACTCGCAGTTCCTCTGCATCTCCCTGAAGCACACAGGTGCCATTCTTGATAAAGAATGCGTGATCCACGATCCTCTCAAGCTCATCCACAAGGTGGCTTGACATGAGCACGGCTGTGTCATCCGATATATTCCGTACAATCGTGCTGATGATCTTCTCCCTCGCTATGATGTCTATTCCGTTCAGTGGCTCATCAAGCATAACGATCCTGCTGTCTCTGGACAGAGTAACCGCTATCTTGAGCTTTGCAAGCATTCCTGAAGACATGCTCTTCGCCTTCTGATCGGGATTCAGCTCCATCTCAGCAAGCAGTCCCTTGTATTTGTCATAGTCAAAGTCATCAAAGAAATCTTTGTAATACTTTCCTATGTCTTTACAGTTCATATATCCGAAGAAGAATGCCTCCGTTGGCATATAAGCTATGTCTTTCTTGGATCTGTATGTCATAGGCACTCCATCTATTGTGATAGTTCCTGAATCCGGCTTGACCAGACCGGCTATGATCTTCATAAGTGTTGACTTTCCACTTCCATTCGGACCGAGCAGCGCATATATGTGTCCCGGCTCAATCTCCAGTGACAGGTCAGATATGGCTGTGGTCGTGATATACTTCTTAACAAGATGTTCGCATTTTAACATTGTATCATTTCCCTTCTTTTTTATTCCTTCTTGTTTCTTTCCTTTTTTCCTTTTTATTTACTTCCCAAAGTGTTCTTTTAGCAACTCTAGGATCTCATTCTGTGAAAATCCCATACCAGTGAGCTGTTCGTCAAAGCTCTGTATAATTTCTTCTATCCTCTCCTTTTTCAGGTCGTCTATGACCCTGTCATCCTCCGTCACAAATGTTCCTATTCCACGTCTGGTATAGGACAACCCCATAGACTCCATCTCGCTGTAAATCCTCGCTGCAGTATTCGGATTTATCTGGTATTCTATGGCAAGTTCTCTTGATGACGGAAGCTTAGATCCCAAAGGCAGTGTGCCCGCTATGATCTTCTGCTTTATATCCTCTATGACCTGAAGATATATGGGGATATTCGTCTTAAATTCCATCACACACCTCCTCCTTGTATGTTGTCTAGCTCTTCTGTATCGCTGTACTAGCTAAATAGTACACTAGTATCATGGTGTTGTCAACTGTATTTTTAAATAAAGCATATTTTTTTAGTTTTTTGTCATCTAGATAGTAACTCATGCATCCGGTCATCTCGCCATCTTTGCTTATTACCTACATTTTATCTCATATACAATGTTTTCACTTAAAAGATAAAAAATTATCCATAAAACACATTATTCTGTGTCCTACGGATAATTTTTTAAAATTTTTTCTTTTTTAGAGATTTTTCATCTATTTGGAGATAATTTTGTATCTTTTACCTGGTTATCCCAACAGCCACTAGAGAATTCATACAAATTAAATTTCTAGCATGCTCTCAGCACCAGTGCTTGCAGCTCGCACACATTCATATAAAGCTTCTCAACTCTGTCTGCAAATATCGCTGTGGAGAATTTATCCGTGTCGATCCCAGATGGAATCACCTCAACAGGGCATAACACATTATACTTTTCAAGCACATCCTCTATCTTCCTGCTCGGTGCTATCATGGCTTCCACCATCGATGATAACATCCTGGTAAGTTTCTGCACAACTTTGCGTCCCCACGCTGCATTTAGCGAGAAGTAATGAGTGTAATCCTCGTATACCCTGAAGATAAATTGCCATGAAAATCTCTTGGTGAATTTAATGCCAAATTATTTAGAAAACTCCTTGCATTTTTTTCAGAATCTTCTTATACTATTATGGCAGTGTTGATAAACACTATCGGTGCGTGGCTCAGCTTGGTAGAGCGCTTCGTTCGGGACGAAGAGGTCGTGGGTTCGAATCCCGTCGCACCGATTTTTTTGTATTCTTTTTTATATTTCACAGATAAACTTTAGCAAATTTGAGTATAAAACTCCTGTTCACTGTCCATACTCTATTTAGAAGAAAATCCACAGACTGCCAGGCAGTCACCAGTTTTTCAGATAGATTCATAATTTCAGGAGGTATACAGTACATGTCAAATATGTTTTGTTTTCAGTGTCAGCAGACAGCGGGGGGATCCGCATGTATCAATACTGGAGTGTGCGGCAAGCAGCCATCCACATCTAATCTACAGGACGAGCTTGTGTGTGAGCTTATAAAACTTGCAGAACTCTCAAAAAATGAGAATAAACACAGCGCGGTCGCCGACAGACTTATCATAGACGGTCTTTTCACAACCCTGACAAATGTAAACTTTGACGACAATGCAATAAAAGAATTTATGGGAAGGGTTAAAAACGAGCAGAACAAGATCAGCAGATCTGAGGCTGAAAAGATACAGGTGATCGACCTATGGGATGGTGACACGGATATAGTGTCCTTGCGTTCCACCCTGCTGTTTGGACTCAAGGGTATGGCGGCATACGCCCATCACGCCATGAATCTCGGCTACACAGATAATGAGGTTCTGACGTGGTTCTACAAGGGACTATGCGAGGTTAACAGGGAGCACAGCGTCACCGAATGGATAGAACTCATCATGGAATTTGGACAGGTGAATTTCAAATGCATGGAGCTGCTGGACAAAGCCAACACCGAATCATTTGGCAATCCTGTGCCTACGAGAGTAAATGTTGACATCAAAAAAGGGCCATTTATCGTGGTCTCCGGTCACGACCTGAACGACCTGTCACAGCTCCTTGAGCAGACTGAAAAGACAGGGGTAAATGTATATACCCACTGCGAGATGCTGCCTGCGCACGGCTATCCGGAGCTTAACAAATACCATAATCTGGCGGGCAATTTCGGAACCGCATGGCAGAGCCAGCAGACGGAATTTGAGAACATACCCGCGCCGGTGCTCTTTACCACCAACTGTCTCATGCCGCCAAGACCGAGCTACAAGGACAGGATCTACACCACATCAGTCGTGGGTTATGACGGCATGGTTCACATCTCAGGTACAAGAGCAGGGAAGAAAGATTTTACCCCTCTGATTAAGCACGCACAGAAGCTTGGCGGCTATGAACACGACAGGAGCATGAGCGGCATAAACGGCGGTCACATGCTGACGACCGGATTTGGACACAGCGCTGTTCTGTCACAGGCTGGCAAGATCATAGATGCAATCAAGGCTGGTCATATCAAACACATTTTCCTCGTTGGCGGCTGCGACGGCGCACATCCGGGACGCAACTATTACACCGAATTCGTAAAGCAGACTCCGATGGACACCCTTGTCCTCACCCTCGCCTGCGGCAAATACCGTTTCAACGATCTCGACCTCGGCGAAATTGACGGGATTCCAAGAATACTCGACATGGGGCAGTGCAATGACTCCTACAGTGCCATCAAGGTCGCCCTAGCTCTGGCTGATGCATTTCATTGCAGCATAAACGACCTCCCACTCACCCTTGTGCTGTCATGGTACGAGCAGAAGGCCGTCTGTATCCTTCTCACCCTGCTGTCGCTGGGCGTGCGCAACATGTATATCGGACCGACACTTCCAGCATTCATGTCCGAGACCGTGGTGAAATATCTGGTGGAAAATTATAAGCTAAACCCGATCACCGCTCCTGAGCAGGATATGGATGCGATACTGAAACGTTGAGTATATCACTTATACTCTCCGCCATATCCGCATTTATCCCTATAGCTCTGTTCCCAAGACTTTCTGGAATCACAGCCTGATCGAGATTTAACCTGACAAGGGTTATGTTATCGTGTTCTCGTGTCAGCTTCTCAAAAGGAAATCGGATTATGGTTGGCGTGTTAAAACCTACCCCCAGTTCAAGGAGCACAAGCTTCCTGTCCAGGGATCTGGAAACAAAATCACCGAAGCACCGCTCTGCCTCATACCAGGCACTGTCCTGAACAAAATAACCGTCCTTGCGGAGGTTCATGTCCATCGAGCCTCCGCAGACAGGACAGCGCGGAACCATATACGTTGGGATCTTGCAGTCTCTTCTTGCCTGATCCATTTGCAGAAACATAGCAGTGGCATCGTATGTCCTGTCATGGCAGGCATGCGCGCACTGTATATGGAAATAGTCTCCCTGAATGCAGAAGATATTTTTCTGTGGCAATCCTGCTTTCACAAACTGACCGTCCGCATTTGTGCTCAACACAAATATATCTTTGCCGGAAAGTCCATCGAGCAGCTTCCTGTGAAGTGGTGTGACATCCAGCTTTATCCCACCAAGCACTGCCTGCTTTGACCAATATCCCCAATAGCTTTCTTCATTAGGATAGGGATAAAAGCCTGCACTGTACATATCCTGCATGTATGGACCATTCCCATATTTCCGCTGAAACTCACCAAAGTTCTTCTCAAAGAAATCACCGCCATACTGAGCACCAGCAGCAGCACTCATCCCGGCACCAGCACCTATGAGCACACAGTCCGCATCAGCTATAGCCTGTGCCGCCTGCTGAATCTGCGTTTCATACGGAACGCTCTGATATACGTAATCTCTCGCAGGAGTTCCGCATAGAAAGGATTCAAGCAGTCCGGCTGAATGCGACAGATCCGGACAGTCTGCAGAGCCTTTACAGGAGAACCTACGCAGATGTACCGTTGCTTCCTCCTCTTGAAAACAAAGCTGAACTGCCACAGCAGAAGGTCATTCCGTTCAGAAATGATCTGAAAATATTGGATGCCGCCCTTAAGAAGGGAGGTGCCGCAAATGGCTGATTTAGAAAAATCCATTGCAACATGCTGCAAACAGCTCAAGCTGTCCACAAACTTTGCAGAACAGGCCTTCGAGCAGAAAGGAGACACACCACAGGAATGCCTTTTAAATCTTCTGACAAATGAAATTGAATACAGGACAGCAAAAAGGAAAAGTAAGTTTCTCAATACCGCCGGTTTTCCACGCAGATACCGCGTGGAGGAATTCAGGACAGATGAGATAATTTCACGGAAGACGTCAGCTTCCAAAGCCTGTTAGACCTAGATTTTTATCATGCAGGAAAAAATGTCATCATGTATGGAGGAACAGGAACCGATAAAACAATGCTCTCTATTCTTATTGGAATGTCTGCATGTAATCAGGAAATTCCGGTAAGATTCTACCGCACTGCCGGACTGATCAATCTCTTTTCCGAGAATCAGAACAGCGGAAAGCTTACTGCACTGAAAAAGAAGCTTAACAGTGCCCGGATACTGATTCTGGATGAATTCAGATATGTTCCGTATGACCGCACCGGTTCACAGCTTCTGTTTGATTATCTTTCGGAGATACACGAGCAGAAATCGGTAATTCTAAACACGAATCTTGAATTCTCACAGTGGGTGAACGTCCTTTATGACCAGCGGATGACAACAGCACTGATTGGCAGTCTCACGCATCATGTGGAACTGATTCTGTTTCCAGGAATCAATAACCGATTACGCGAATCAAGTATCAATGCAACTCTTTCAAGAATCAGCAGTCAGGAGACAGGTAACAATGGCTAAAAAAAGTTATCAAAGAGCAGAAAAAATATCAAAATCTTCAGGAACGCTATGAAGAGATGAATGATTATCTTCTTGATCTCATAGAAGATTACCGGTGCGCAGAAGAAGATTTGAAATATCTGAATGATTTTATCCATTATAAAAAACTGGATGAAGAGTTCCAATATTTCAGGAAACATGCACATGATGACGAAAACTCGGAACTTCCGTTTCCGTATCTCGTGTTATAACAACTAAATATGATCTGCAATGGCTTGGGGCTGGCAGAATAGCTGCCGGCCGAGGTCTTGCAATTACCTACAAAATGTAGGTGCAACAACCTACAAAACCTTTTGCAATTTTATGCAAAAAAGGCTTGCAAAAAACAACAGTGGAATACTGGCCGCTCCTTCCGTGAAGTCTCCTATGAGAGGCAATCCGATTGTGATTATAAAATATTTTAACCGTTGTATCTGTTATACGCACATCGACCTTATTTTTGATATACTGATAAGGCACGGAGTAGTACATCTTGTCTACTGCGATGTGATAGTTTAACTGGACAGTGGCTTGTTTCCACTCAGCCAGTTCAAAGGGTGTAGCAGGCAACGGAGCCAGTAACGGCATTTCTTCCCCAAGAAATAAACTGAGCCTGCTGCATTCCTTTTTCTGGAATTTACGAGCATTGTAGACATTCAGTTTTTCCCGGATAGAATCATTTAATTCTGCAAGCGAGAAAAACTGTTCATTACGAAGGGCTGCAGTTATCCATGTAGATATCTTTCCTACAGATCCTTCTACATTTGGTTTATCCTTGGGTTTCTGGACTCTAGCCGGAATGATGGCAAGATTATAGTGTTCTGCCATCTCATGGTAAGTTGTGTTTAATGACGTGGTATACCAGTCGCTCTTTTCATGATTCACTGCAGTTGTGCAGTTATCTGAGACGAGCATCGGTGTTACACCGCCAAAGAAATCGAACATCTGGACATGAGCTTTAATCCAGTTGTTTGTTTTCTCATTCATGTATGCTTTTACAAAAGCATACTGGCTGTAAGTCAGTACCCCTATAAAAATCCATGCCTCCGTAACCTCTCCGGTGTCCGGATCAATGATGTGAGCAGGATCGCCTGCCCAGTCCACTTCAATCTGTTCACCAGGCTTTCTCGGGATATGCATGGTAGCCCTGCGTTTCTCTTCATCCTTTTGGATGTAGTAGCAGAACTGGGAATACATGAGCGGTTCTTCGCTGCTCATGCGGCACTCCTCACAGTATTCTACCCAGAGAAGCTTTTTGTTGACTCCATTTCGCAGAAGTTCTTTGCGGATGTAGTCAAAGTCAGGCATGCGTTTATTTGTTGCTGACTTATCCTTTGGGAACATAAGCTCCTCAAGCGCGCTGTCGGTCATGTCAAAATCCAGCGGCCAAATACTTATTTCCGCTGCCTTTTTCAAAACCTTGGCGACTGTGTTCCTGGATACACCGCAGCTTTGTGTGATGTTCCGTTCGCTGAATCCTAAGCTCTGCAAGCGTAGGATTTCACAATACTTAGTCATAATTGTGACCTCCTTTACCTGTATTCACACTGGTGGTGTGTACCTACAGTATAAAGGAAATATATGTAATAGAGCGTTTAAATGTGGCTCTGAATTACCGGAATATGTGGCTCTCATTCTCCGGAATGGTGGCTCCCAAAGTCCGGACAGGTGGCTCAGAGAGCCCCGGAATAATCATGATTTGCAGATTTTTTTGCAGGTAGGTGGACAGGGCAATGGGGATTTTGCTCTCAGAGAGTTCCTTTTGGGGTTGATACACGCCCGACAAAGAGAGCAGGTTTGCCGCCTTATAGTCCTTTCCCTCACATTTGAGGTAGGTGGCGTAGGACAGTAAATCAATGGCGGCTTCAAATAAATGCACCTTATCCGTAGGCTCTCTTGCCAGAAGTCGGAACGAATACCGCTTGTCGCTGCCCGATGCGTCCTGTCTGAAAGAGCTGCCGAGCGTACTCCTGAGAGCCGCATACTTTGGCTTTCCGCTTTCGTCCTTACCCACAAAGACGGCGTTATGGTACGGTCTGCTCTCAAAGATAATGCCCTCTGCGATGCAGTCCTGTATGAGCTGGTAATCAACGCCACGCCCGAAAAGGTACTCTGTCACCTTATCGCAGTCTGCATTTTTCTCTGGCAGGAGCAGCACTTTCGGCTCGTCCTTTTTCACGGCAGGGGGCGGCGGCTTCCAGTCGCCCATGTCCCCCGTGAGGGTCTGCACGGCTTCCACAAAGCCAAGCTCCCGCACTTTCATCAGATAATCAAGGGCGGAATAGCCGCCGATGCCCCTTGACCACCAGTACCATTTGCCGTTGGAAATCTTCAAGCTGTCGTGTTCCCTTGTGCAGTAGACATTGCCTGCCACACGCTTTAGGTTGCTCGGCTCGTACCGCTGCAGGTAGGAGAGCAGGTCGATTTGCCGTGCCTGTTCAATCACGGCGGGGTCAAACTGCACATAGCCGTTACTTGCCATTCAAATATAATCACCTCCAGAAATGAATTTAGCCGAGGGGCTTTCCGTTAAGAAAACCTCTCGGCTATGTAATGGAAATTGATTTTTTGTAGCTAATATAAGACTTTAGCTTCTGAAAAGATACTTCCAATTGATTTAGTTAAATAAGTCTTCAATATCTATTGGAGGAATCTTTTTTTCATCAGTTGACGAATCCTCCTTCATTTTTTTAAGAAGTTCTTCTTTTTTAACACTTTTTACAAATTCTCTCAAATCAAAAATCTGTAAGTCATCACGTTCTAAAACGGGTTCGTCTTTTATATAAGACATGGGCTTTTGCCAATTCTTGTATGAACTTATATCTGGAAGATGAGATAGGAATGGACTTTCTCTATCCCTTAAAATCAAAACCTGTCCAAGAGGCATTTTCAATAAACGTGAAACACTAATCAACGGTTTCTCAATCCCTATTTGTCCAGATGATTTATAAATTTTCTCAGTTCCACAAAGTTCACTAATCTCTCTCAAAATCGGTAGTTCTTTGCTAACTAAGTAAATCCAATTTCCGCAATTTCCTTTTATAACATCCGCATCCGCAACCCCATATTGAGAAGTAAGTTGGTTAATTCCTTGAATCACTAAATAAAAGCGGATATTTCTGCTTCTGGCAGCCGTTATCATGCTTGACATATCACTTATTGGTGTAATGTTTGCAAACTCATCAAGCACAAAATTAACTCGACTATTTAGTTTGCCTGTTTTGGAATGAGCATCAATTAAAAGAGTATCATAACACTGCTTAATAAATGTACTAACCAATGGGTGATAAGTTCTCTTTTCATCTTGCATGATTATAAATACAGCATGTTTTTCTTCTCCGATAGATGCCATATCAAAATCACTTGTTGCCAGCATTTTGGATAATTCTATTTTAGATGCATAAACTTTGATACATTGTCTGAATACAGACAAAATAGACCCCTTTGTATCATTTGGGGCAAAAACTGTCCCAGAGGCATTTATATAACTTAAATCGCTTGATTTTCTTAAATTGATATATTCCTTAATATAGTTGTTGATACCAAATTTTTCTTCTCCGCTGGCATCCATACTCAAAACAGTATTGAGATTAATTTCTTCCTTTTTGGCATCAGAAAACATTGCTAAAGCTAAGCCGCAAAAATAATCTGCCGCAGAGTTTGTCCAAAACGGGTCTTGATTACCACCCTTATTTTCTTGAAAAATATTATGAGCAAGGTCATAAAGCATTTCCAAGGCTCTGTCAACGTCACCATCCATGAAAAAATCATATGGTAACTTAAGGGGATTCCATGCATTTCCCCTTTTAGGGTCTCTAAGGTTAATTGTAATAATCTTATAGCCCGCTTCTACTAATGCACATTTCGTATGTGTATATAGTTCACCTTTGGGGTCAGTAATAACCATTGATTCTCCACGCTTGGATAATATATTAATCAACGGCAAAATTATTCTCCGCGTTTTTCCGCTACCAGTAGAACCAATAATCAGTGAATGAGATTCGCTATCATCAACATAAATTTCATCTTTTGTACCGTCTACAATAAGAGGAATACCCGCAACAGGATACTCTTTATCAGCTGAACAAATTTTACCTATTGATAGTCCTTTTTTAATATCTTCATCTGAAGCCCATCGAGCTTCATCAGCATCATTCATTGCGGCTTCATCCTGTCGCAAACGATTTAATTCATCATATTTATGAATTAAATCAAAAAGTTCTCTTTTTTGTATTTCATATTCATCCGCTCTAATCCAACCAGTTCCTGGCTTTCTTGAAATAATACTATGAATAGAAGCAGCAACAAGTCTCCCCAGTTCATCTTTGTTTGACCAAAAGGATGCTATTTTCCCTTTAGCATGTTCCCTAAACTGTTGAAGATGATACTGCTTTTCCAATCCCTCACTACTTTGTATACCATCATCCTTTTTTATAAAAGTTAATACAGGTTTCCCTGTTTCAACGGCATATCTATACTCTTTTTCAGTATAACTCAAGCCGTCACTTGCAGTCGAACCATATCTACTACCAATAATCACAAGATAATAGTCAGAATTATCAATAGTTCTTTTTATCAGCTCCCATTGTTCTTCATCACCAGCATTAAACATCTCCATGCCAATGGGTATTTGTTCAAGCTTCAATATTGTTTCCATAACAATGGAGCGTTCCTCTTTAAGGTCCTCATATGTTGAACTTACAAACACTTGATACTTGACTTCCATAATTAACTTCTCCTTTGTTACTTATAATAGTTTTCTTATTCACCTTTTCAGTGTGTCGTATTTTGGAGTTTTTTGTTTTTTACCAATTATAGCATATTTTTTTGTATTTTTCAATTAGCCTATGTAAAAGACGGCATCAGCTTCACGCTAACGCCGCCCTTTCTTTCGGTCAGTCCATCATAAAATCCCTGCTTTTTTGAGATAACCTACGCTGTCATAGCAGCCACGGAAGTAGACTGACTGCATCTCCATATCTTTGAGCTTGTTTTTCAGCTCCAACACCTTAATGAGTGCCGCACATTCCTTTTCGGTCAGCCCGCTTTCCGCTTCGCTGTCAAATATGCCAAGGAGCTTCGGATATTTCTCATATAAGTCTGCAATCTCGGCTTGCAGGGTTTTGTATTCCTCGTCCTCTTTCGACAGTCTGGCAACGACAGAGCTTAGATATTCGTTGAAGATATTGCCGTGAACATCTACAAAAGTTTCAAATCTGAACGCATCAGACACCGTTATCACCTCCGACATTTTCTAATCTACACCTATTATACTGCCCAGATTTCAGCAATACAAATGTGCAAATGGGATTTAACGCTCCCAACCAACACATTTCCTTTCGGACTGTTCTTCGGTCTGCCCTGGCTCGGTATCCATAACAGGGGTGTCTTTCTCGTCCAGATTCAGCTCAATATTGAGGGCGTTCAGCCTGTCGTTTTTTTCTTTCAGCTCATCTTCAAAGGCAAAGGGCTTTAATACCTCGGTCTTTGCGTTGGCAAGCTGCTCCAAGGTTTCCGCCTTTCGGGTCTTGGCGGCTTCCAGTCTGGCAGGGATTTTTCCAATCTCGTTTTCAATACGGGTCAGATTTCCCAGAGCATCAGAGCCTAAATCAACCTTGTGCTTTGTCTTTCCGCAGAGGTTAAGGCAGTAATGCATGTTGAAGCTGTCTTAATAAACCTCCATCTTGAAACCTCGGTAGTTGCCGATTTCCACGGGATTTGACAGCGGATTTTCCTTGCAGACGGCAAGGAGCATCTCGCCTGCGTCCGCTTTTTCGGTATAGGTCATGCCCTTTAAGGTCATGGGGCAGAACCTATCCTCGCCCTGCGGCTTGTGCTGTTCAGCAAGGGCGGCGTCACTTTCATAGCTGACGATGCGTTCCTCATATTCCTTGATGGTCTGCGGAAAGTATTTCAGTATCCTGTCCTCAAGGTCGTAATGCTCGGAAAGATAGCTCTGCTTCAAAACTTTCAGCTTCGCCACCTGCATATCCAAGTCCATTTTCTCCTTGAAACACTCATCGCCCGTGGCAAGCATTTTCACCTCCGCAAAGGAAAGAGCCACCTCGTGCCACGGTTGCCTGTAATTTCGTCCAGATAGCGACACTTCATAAACAGGTCGGAGCTTTTCTGGGCTTCGGTCTGGGCGATGCCGCCCACATTCCGCATCTTGGTGTAGAGGTACAGATTTTTGTAGAAATGGCTCTCATCTATAAAGAGCCTGTCAACGCCTAACTGCTCAAAATTTATCATCATATCCTTTCTTTTCGTGTCGTTGAGCTTCTTTAACTTGGCTTGGGAGCCTGCTCTTTGTCCTTGGCTTTCCTGTTCCAGTCGGCTTCGGTAGCCATTATCTCGGTTAGGAGCTTCTCGTCCTCTGGGGTCAGCTCGGTGTGCTGCTCCAGAAAAGGGAGGAACACATCACGCCCGAAACGCAGGCTTTCTATCTTTTCTCGGTAGTAATCCTCGCCCTGCCGTTTCCACTCTGGGATAAACGGGCAGTTCGGGGAGAGGAAGTAGTCGTAAAAATTTTTGATATGGGCAATCAAGTCGCCCTCGCCGTCCCCGATGTCAAACCGTCCCTCGTAGTGGAAGTCCTCGCCGCCGATAACAGCGGAGATTTCAAAATCGGTCTTTTTATACCATCCTACGCCTTTGCTCTTATCCAGTCTTTCACGGTGCTGCTTTTCGTCCAGAACGCCAAGCAGCCCATTCCCAAGGGCAAAGCTCAAATCCGTAAAGCGGTCATTAAGCTGTCTGTCATAAAAGGCGGGATGCTCGGAGAAGCCAATGGAAAAAGTGATGCTGTCTGGCTTTTCCTCGGTAAGTGTTTCTGTTTCCTGCTTCTCGGTGATGACCGTTTTCAGATGGTCGTTAGCAGGATTTTCACGGAGCTTTTCTTCAAAGTCGGCACGGCTGTATTCCTTGCCGAACAGGGGAAATTCTACATTCCGCAGGGATACAGCGTTCTCGTTAAAGTCGGAAATCTCATATTTGTCCGCACCAATATACACCACATCGCCCTCATGGTATCTTGACCAATATGCCCAATATTCTTAAAGGCTCTCAAAGGGATAAAAACCTCCAGAATACATATCTCTGAAACCATATTTTCTGATAAAGTCCGAGAAGTTATCTTCAAATCTTTGTCCTGTATATGTGAAGCCTGCCGAAGTGGATAATCCTGCTCCTGCTCCGATGATAACCGCATCTGCTTTCTGCAAAAGCTCTCTTAAACGCTTCACTTTATCCGAGCAGTCTTTTGTAGATGTCGTAATCTTCCTGTTTGAAAACATTGAATACCACCTTTTCAAGCCTTTTGTCTGTCTGCAAAAAATCAATAACTGTCTGTACCACAATTTCCGCAGCCTTTTTCTGCGGAAAATGAAATTCGCCTGTGGAGATACAGCAAAAGGCAATACTTTTTAAACCTTTATCAGATGCCAATTCCAAACAAGATTTATAGCAATCAGCAAGCTGTTCACAATGTTTTTTTGTTAAAATGCCCGATACAATCGGTCCGACTGTGTGAAGTACATAGCTGCATGTAAGATTGAAAGCAGGCGTAATTTTCGCTTTCCCTTTCGGTTCGTCATATCCCTGCTCTGTCATCAGCTCATCGCAAACCAAACGCAACTGAATACCGCTGACGCTGTGAATGATGTTGTCCACGCAAGAGTGGCAAGGTACGAAACATCCCCTTAAAGCACTGTTAGCGGCGTTTACAATCGCATCTATCTTTAATGTGGTAATATCACCACGCCAAAGGGCAAGGCGGTTATTGATGGGGGATACGGGTAAAGTATCACAATCAGTAACGCCTTTTTCCTTGACTTCCTCGTTTAGATACTCGTCCTGCACCTTGAGAAATTCAGTCCCAATCGGACGAGGGGAGCGGATATTCATAAGACTTCTAAGAAGCCGTTTCTGTTCCTCTGCATTGTCTGGGATGTCCATATCCCTATATTGCGGCATTTCTGACAATAATTCTTTAATCAGATATAATCTTTTTTCTCTATGTGTCAAGGCTCAATCCTCCTTTATTTCTGAAGCCTTTCTAAATGCCTCTGCTAATAATATGTAATTCTCTCTGGTCGGTATCCAAGTTCCTTGTTCCCAAGCCGAGAGGGTAGAACGATTGATGCCAGAAAATGCGGCAAATTCAACCTGTGTCATATGCAGCTCTGTCCGTACCTCTTTCAGCTTCTGATGATATGGATAATCAATAAATTTGTTGAAGTCATCGAAAAGTAATTCCTTTTCAATCTGAAGCACCTCGGCTATCTTGATTGCGTTTTTATAATCAAATGGGGATTTCAGATTTTCATAGTTTACAATCGTTGCGTGGTTGACATCTATCAGAACAGCCAGTTCTTTTCCTAACAGTCCTCTGAAATTCCGATAGTATCTCAACTGTTCATGTGGCGGGGCTGAACGCTCAACAAAACTCCACCTATACCGTAAGTGCATCAGCCATGTGCCGTTCTTGACTGCATATAACTCTGTGTGATTGAGAATGGTATCGCATTGTCTATGCAGTTGTGACACGGCATGTAGCATCCGGTCATGCCGCTGTTTGCAGCATTTACTATGGCTGAGACTGCAAGCCTTGTTATATCTCCTCGCCACACATATGTGCCATCTTGAATCTCCTGAATATCCTCCAGTTTCACTATGCCTTTCTCGAAATTCACCTGCGTCAGATATTCGTCCTGTATCTTCAGAAAATCCGCATCAATAGCTCCCGGCATCCTGATATTCATAAGAGAACGGAGAAGTCTCCGCTGATCCTCACTGCCAAATGGGATCTACACGCCTGCGCAATCGCTGCGTTCCTTAAGCAACCTCTTTATCAAATATATTCTTCTCTCACTCTGGTTCATCTGAATCCTCCAATCAACTATCACTTAATTACCATGGGGACGGAGCGCTCCGGTACTTTTCATGCCAATTTTACGCATAATTCCACAAATTCCCCCAAAGGGGTCACTAATCAAGACCCGCAACAAAACTGTACTGACAATCCCTGATCTGACCATCCGGCAGATTGCACTGGTGTCTCTGCCTGTAGACAAGCTGTGCCACAAAGTCTGTTGCGGGATTTTTCAGTATCTCTTCCGGCGTATCATACTGTTCAACATTGCCTTTATTCATAACAAGCACCTTTGTTCCAAGCAGGAGCGCCTCCGATATATCATGCGTCACGAACATGATAGTTATCTTCGTCTCCTCATGTATTCTCTTGATCTCCTGCTGAAGCTGAGCTCTCGTTATCTCGTCAACTGCGCCAAATGGCTCATCCATCAGCAATATCTCCGGCGATGCCGCAAGTGCTCTGGCGATTCCGACTCTCTGCTGCTGTCCGCCGGACAGTTCGCCCGGATATCTGCTCTTTATCTCCTCATCAAGCCCCACTATCTTCATCCATTTTGATACGGCTGCCCTCGTCTTTGCCCTGTTCTTTTTATTTAGAAGATTCGGTACATAGGATATGTTCTCCTCCACTGTCATGTGGGGAAAAAGCACGCTTCCCTGTATAGAATAACCAATACTTCTGCGGAGCTCAATAAGATCTTTGTCCCTGATATTCTCGCCGCCAATCAATATATCTCCGTCTGTGGCGTCGATAAGACCATTTATCATCTTAAGCGCTGTCGTCTTGCCACAGCCTGACGAACCCACTATGGTTACGAATTCTCCCTGCTCAACTGTGAGGTTGAGATTTTCTATGACCGTCTTATCTCCATACGACTTTTTTACATTTCTAAATTCAATAGCAGTATTCATTATTGGTACCTCCAACCTATTTTAAAAGTCCCTTGCCGGACAAAAACTCCTCCGCAACATCTCTAGGCTCTCTGCCTTCAGTCTCAATATCATAATTCATCTGTGCCATGTCGCTGTCGGTTATTGTTCCTGCCAGTTCATCCAGCACATCCTTTATCTCCGGATGGCTTTCAACGACCTCGTTTCTGACAACATTTCCGCACATGTATGACGGGTAGAAATTCTTATCATCCGCCAGCACCGTCACATCCGATGCCGCAAGCTGTCCATCTGTTGTAAATATATTCATAACGTCAATCTTGCCCTGATTAATTGCCTGATATTTGAGGCCAATGTCCATGTCCATCGTCTTCTTAAAATTGAATCCATATTCGCCGCAGAGTGCATCATATCCATCCTCACGCTCGAAGAAATCATATTCAGCGCCGAAGATAAGCTTGTCCGATACCGCTCTCAGATCCGAATACGTCTTGATGTTATATTTGTCAGCAATCTCCTTGCGCACCACCGGACCATAGGTGTTGTTGAATCCGTACATGCCCACCCAGCTCATTCCAAGTGAATCTTCGTACTCACTCTCAAGCTCCGTGAACATATCCTCAGTGTACAGTCCATCCTTTTTCAGCACCATATTCCATGCAGTGCCCGTGTACTCAGGGTAAATGTCAAATTCACCGCTCTCCATGGCGGGCTGGATATTTGAAGTTCCGCCACCCACGCCCTAGGTTATCTCCACATCAAGATCCGTATCCTGTTCGATCAGAATATCAAGCATCTCGCCGAGTATATACTGCTCCGTCATCGGCTTTGTGGCGATACGTATGGTTTCCTTTTTATCCTTTGGCACCACCTGAATCAGAACAAATATCAGAGCAAGCGCCACGCATACTGCTGCCATTATCCTGTTTGTCTTCTTTGCCTTAACACTCCTCTTTGAAAGACGCCTCTCCACAAATCCCAGGACAAAGTCAAATGCCAGAGCAAGCAGCGCGATGAGCAAACTTTCTACCATCGTCATGGCTGTGTTATTTGTCGTGATTCCTCTGTATATCGCCACGCCAAGTCCACCGGCACCGATGAATGATGCTATACCGGCAAGCGCTATCATCATTGTCACCATGTTTCTGATTCCGGAGATTATGACCGGCATCGCGAGTGGAAGCTTGACTTTGAATAATATCTGCGTTCTTGTGCTTCCCATGCCCTTCGCCGCCTCGAGAATGTTCTCATCTACATTTGTCAGACCTGTGTTGGTATTTCTGACCATCGGCAGCAATGCATATATGGTCAGCGCAATGACCGCCGTCGCATTTCCCACACCTGAAAACGGTATGAGAAATCCCAGCATGGAGATCGATGGAATCGTATACAGGAAGTTTATCACTCCGAGAGTCGGTTTTGACGCCTTCTGATATTCACTTATCAGTATTCCAGCACCCCCGCCAATTACTATAGCTATTACTATTGCCAACAATGATATCTCTATATGCTCCACAAGAAGATCCAGGAAAAATCCTTTCTTCTCAAGCAGCAATGTCCACATTTCTTTTAACATATTATATCCTTGTATGATAATTCCAACAGGGAATTACCACACATTCTCCCTTCTTTTCATATTTTTTGTATCGTGGTCTAATACATTCAGATATCATGGACTTTTGATTATTACCCTGTAGCTTTGACTACTCGACAGGAGTGTATTGCCGCTACCTTTATCTGAATTGTTTATCTGCTGGATGTTGCAAAGAGCTCTCGCTCGGAAGTACTTATTTCAATCAAGTCTACATGGATAATCGTTGGTGGATATCATGGTATCAGACTTTATGAAAGGGAGGTACAACCTCATGATTTATGTAGGCATTGACATTGCCAAACTCAACCACTTCGCATCTGCTATTAGTTCAGATGGCGAAATACTCATGGAGCCGTTCAAATTTACAAATGACGGTGATGGATTCAGTCTGTTGGAATCTAACCTTGCATCCATCTGTGATGACAAGGACAACATCATCATCGGTCTTGAATCAACGGCGCACTATGGCGACAACCTAGTACGATACCTTGTTGCCAGTTTCTACAAAGTGTGTGTGCTTAACCCCATTAAGACGTCCACAATGCGAAAGAATAACATTCGCAAAACCAAGACGGACAAAGTCGACACATACATCATTGCTAAAACTTTGATGCTTCAGGAATCCCTCAGATTTGTCACATTCTATGACCTTGATCTGATGGATTTAAAACAGCTTGGACGTTTTCGCCAGAAAACCATTAAGCAGCGTACACGATTAAAAATACAGCTGACTTCTTACATTGACCAAGTGTTTCCTGAATTACAGTATTTTTTCAAATCTGGTCTGCACCAGAAATCTGTCTACGCCTTATTAAAAGAGGCTCCAACACCGAAAGCTATTGCTTCCATGCACATGACTCATCTTGCAAATCTGCTTAAAGTGAACTCGCACGGACACTTTACGAAAGAGCAGGCAAAAGAATTAAGAGTTCTAGCACAGAAGTCTGTCGGTGCCAGCGACAGTGCTCTATCTATTCAGATAACTCACACCATTTCACAAATCGAGTTACTGGATAGCCAGTTAGAACAGGTTGAAGCTGAGATGACAGATATCATGAAATTCAATGATTCTGTTATCATGACCATTCCAGGTATCGGTTATATCAACGGAGGAATGATCCTTGGTGAGATTGATCATGTTCACCGTTTCTCCAACCCGAATAAGCTGCTTGCATTTGCAGGCTTGGATCCTTCTGTATATCAGTCTGGAAACTTTCAAGCCAGACGTACCAAGATGTCTAAGCGTGGATCTAGAGTCCTTCGTTATGCACTAATAAATGCAGCTCATAATGTAGTAAAAAACAATGCCACCTTTAAAACTTATTATGACAAGAAGATGGCTGAAGGCCGGTCTCACTACAATGCCCTTGGGCACTGTGCCGGTAAGCTCGTCAGGATCATCTGGAAAATGATGACCGACAATGTAGAATTTAACCTCGATTAAGAGGTCTGTATACAAACACCATATCGATAGATTTTGAAAATGCACCCTTAGGGAGCTTTATTAAAGTTACCCTTTTTTACCATCGATACGAAAAAGAAATTTCTTGCTAGTTTAGTCTTGACTTTTCATAGCTGGTCTCCCCGTGGCAGCTTTGCATTCTGTATACCTCACAGCACAGTGCCGCTCTATGTAAATCGTCGATATCTAAGATTCTGAACACAGTATACTTCAAACTTATATCCTTTTTTTATCCTTTTTTATTTTTTTGCCAACTACGGTGACGGAGGTACCTGTCCCCACCGGACAAATTTATCCTCTTTAAAGAAAAAAAAACGAAAAGATACAAAGCCTAAAAATTTTGTATCTTTTCGCCTTTTTCAAGCAAACACAGGATATTTTTGTATACAATCAGCCTGCCCAAACTATAAAAGATAAAAACAACTTGTTATCCCCCGTCTATCAGGTCCGCTCGTCATCGTGCTAGTTGTTCGACTCTGCCCCCTCCGACTGCTTTGCCTCAAGGGAAACAGTCTCTCCGGACATATACTTCACATAATCCAGATAGTCATTATTCCAGTCCGCATACTTTTCTGAATGTCTCTTATCCTTAAAAGAATAATTCTCTGAAATATATTTTCCAAGATAGGCGCTTACCTTCTCTGCACCCTTGCAGTTGAGATGTCTTCCACCATCCCTCGTGTCGGTGCTCCAGTCGATTGCATAATCACCCTTGAGCGTATTCATATCGACAAAATCAATATTCTTGGCCTTAGCATACTTAACCATTGCATTGTGTCTTGCATAATTCCATGACTTCGCCGTCGGAGTCTCCATGAACATGATCTTGATTCCATTCTTCTCACACTTGTCTATAAGCTTATCGAGCAGTATCTTTGATACCTCCGGTATGTCCTCAACAGCCTTGGTTTCCACCATCTTGCTCTGGCCTGAAAACGGCTTGACCTCCATGCTGAGATACTGTCCTCTGGAGGATGATCTGTAGGTATAATCCTTGGCACCGAACATGTCTGAAACACTCATGCTCTTCCACCTGTTGTGGTACTGTGCAAGAGGCAGATACTTATACGCCATATTCTTCAGATTGTTCTCCACCTTTTTCAATGTCGTCTTGCCTGTCCAGAGCATATTCACATCGAACACCACCAGCTTTGGCTTCTGACATGTGAGCACTTCATCCAGAAGATTGGATGCCCCGGTCACATTCTGGAACCCCTCAGCCGCCACATATGTTGGAATTCCATATTTGTTCCATATATACATCGGAGAACATGCGCTGTAGGCATTGCTGTCTCCAAGCACCAGTACGTCTATCGAATTCTTCGGTTCTCCATAAAAGCCCCTTGCATTCGAGTTGGTTATTCCGCTTCCCGGATCGCTCCGCTTCGGAGTAAACGCAACTCCCAGCACTCCCATGATCATCACGGCCACCAGGGCAAATGCTATGGATTTTATTATATTACGTCCACTTTTCTTCATAGATAAATCACCTCTAAAACTGTGCATATATAAATCCAGCCACCTCATAGCCCTTGCCATATGCTCCGAGTATGATCACTCCAAACAGCAGCACATAGTAAACTGCCCATCTGAGGACTATATTCTTCGTGGCAAGCTCTGCTCTTATCTGATGTCCCTTCTCCTTGTAAAGTCCAACTAGGAACAGAATGAGCGCGCCCACTGCCAGCACTGCAAAATCTGCCATGTCAAGCTTCATTCCAAGCAAAGTTCCATTTGTCAGATCCGCAAATGTAAATCCCCTGAACATGGACACAAACATGTGTCCAAATGCTGTCAGATCATCAGCCCTGAACATGAGCATTCCAACATTCACAAAAATGAAGGTTCTGACAACCTGGAGTAGTCTGTATACCTTTCCCTGACGGTCAACATGCATTTTTCCATACAGCTTCTTGAAAAGAGGCTCCGTAAGAAGTCCGATTATCATGATCGCCCAGTAATAAAGACCATACATGACGTACTTCCAGCTTGCGCCGTGCCAAATACCCGTTCCAAACCACACTATGAACATCGCTATAGACATAGGAACAAATGTCGCGAAGAAAGTATTCATATGTTCCCTGGTCTTCTTACTCAGCTTCACAAATGGCTTGGACAGTGAAACTGAATAGAACACATAGTCCTTGAACCATGCACCGAGAGTCATATGCCACCTTCTCCAGAACTCACTGACCGTCTTTGACATAAACGGCTGATTGAAGTTCTCTGAGAGTCCTATTCCGAACATCTGGGCACTTCCCCTTACTATATCCATACAGCCTGAGAATTCCGCATAGAGCTGTAATGTGTAGAGCAGCATTCCCACTACTACCGGAAGTCCTGTGTAGCTTGCGTAATTGTCAAATATCTGGTTCACATACATATTTGCGCGATCTGCAATAACTATCTTCTTGAAGAAGCCCCACAGTATAAGCTGGAGTCCCATGGTCATGTTCTCATAACTGAACCTATGCCCCTCATACATCTGCTCTCCAACAAGATCGAACCTGGCTATAGGTCCCTCAACAATGTGCGGGAAAAATGCAAGGAAAAGTGCAACCTTGCCAAACTTGTCCGATGCCCTGTATTTGCCTCTGTACACGTCCACTATGTAACTCACCGCAGACAGTGTGTAGAACGAGATTCCAAGCGGCATCATCCTCTGATACATCGGATTCTCTACATTTATGTGTATGAGTCCAAGCACATCTGTAAATACCTGTCCAAGGAATACCGAATATTTCAGGAATACCAGGATTCCTACATTCACAAGCACCACGCATACGCACACGCACTTTTTCTGCCATCCGATAAGTGCCTTGTACTCTTTTTTGTTTTCCTTTGGCAGAGCTTTCCTTGCCATGCTGCAGCCATCATCTATCTTGTTTATCAGCAGGCCGCCCACATATATGGTCAGCGACCCGAACAGGATAAATATGATATATCTGCCTGAATTGATAAAATAAAACAGATAGCTGAATGCCAGCAGCACCTTCCATCTGTGCTTCAGCGGCACTATATTGTACACTATAAACGCTCCGAGCAATATAAATACCAGATACGATATCGACGTATATGACATATTTCTCACTCCTCCAGTATTTTTTGACGGCAATCAGTCCCCGCCATCTTCCAATATCTATATCTGCTCTTACTCGTCTTCAAGTCTCTGGATCATATCGTATATGGTCTGGACTGTCTTGAAGTTTTCCGGTGTGATATCAACAGGAGAAATGTCTACGTCAAACTCATCGCTGAGCTGAAGCACCAGCGTAACCATCGTGATGGAATCCAGCACGCCATGTCCTATAAGATCTGTCTCGTTCTCATAATCAACTCCAGGTTTTACCTCATTCAAAATCTTTAATAATTCTTCCATAATCCCATATCTCCTTATAATAAAAATTTTCTACATATTATAATTTTCACGGCAATACCAGCGCAGCACATAAAGTGAATTATATCTATATAAGCTTGATAATACCACATGAAGGACATTTGAGGTCGCCGGCACTCAACGCGCTTGCAAGTGCTAGTGCCGCTGCAGACCGAAATGAGCGAGAGCGTTCCGAATGTGGTATATCACGCTTATGTAGATATTCGCTATTTTCCCTGCGCGTATTCCGCCTTCAGCCTCTTCCTGTCTATCTTGCCATTTGCATTGTGGGGCATGCTTGTCACCCTGACAAAACGGTTCGGCTCCATGTAATGTGGGACCCTCTCCTGGAACGCCTTAAGCAGCTCCGTCTCGTCCTTCTTCCTGCCCTCGTAGATGAACACGATCTTGTCAGCCGCATCATCATATATGCATGCATAGCTTCTGATACCGTCTATGGCTCCCGCTGCCGCCTCGATCTCGCCGAGCTCTATGCGGTAACCCATGTGTTTTATCTGATAGTCCTTACGGCACACATAGACCAGCTCGCCGTATCTGTTGTATTTCACCAGATCACCGGTCTTGTAGACCAGCTCTGGATAGTACGGATTCAGCGGATTCTGGACAAATGCCTCTCTCGTCTTCTCCGCATTTCCGAAGTAGCCCAGTGCCACAAATGAACCCCTGGCATAGAGCTCACCCTCATGGCTGAAGCCCGTCTCAGGATTGATCTCCGGTGACACCTCCCTACCGTTCTCATCAAGAACAAACACATCACAGTTGTTGCACGCATGTCCCATCGGCAGCGGCTCGTCATCGGCAAATACTCTGTCCACCACGTAATACGTACATATGTCGGTCGTCTCTGTTGGGCCGAACAGATTTGCATACATGGCATCCGGAAGATTCTGTATCCAGTAATTCAGCGGCTTTGTCGGCATCACCTCTCCGGCAAACAGCACCTTCTTCAGCTCGGGAAGCTGGGCGTACTGGAACAGCTTGTAATTTGCAACGATCTGCAGTGCCGATGGCACCCAGTATATCGTGTTGATCCTGTATGTATTCATGAATTCCATCAGCTTCATAGGGAAGGTGAAATACGCCTTCGGTATGATGTACAGCGTGGCACCATTTTTAAGAGTGCTGTAGAGATCTGACACCGACATGCTGAAGTAGAACGGTGTCTGGCTTCCGAATATCGTACTCTCGTCTATACCAAATGCCTCCGTGTACCAGTAGGTGTAGGATATTACATTCCTGTGTGATACCACAGCGCCCTTTGGAACTCCGGTCGAGCCCGATGTGAAAAGCGCATACACGGGATCCGTGTCTATCGCCCTGCTTCTGACCGCATCCAACACCGACTGATCTGCACTTGTGTCCAGCTCGTCAAGATTTAATATCCTGAATACCTCTTTGTTCTCGCCTTCCTGTCCCTGGCATCCATCTTCATCCACGCCATTTCTGGAAAGCTCCAGTGCCTTCTCCATATGCCCGATGTCAGTCACGACTGCAACCGGATTCAGCGTTCCGAGTATCGACTCGGCTCTGGACGCCGGCATCTCCGCATCCAGTACCACATAGAAATTGCCACTGTAGACAACTCCCATATAGGCAGCCACACTCCCAGGCTTTTTGTCCAGCAGCACAGCCACAGGCTTATTTCTCACGCCGTCTGTCTTCTCATATATCCATGCGCCGATCTGTCTGGAAAGCTTCTCCATCTGACCATATGTGAGTCCGCCTTCCTCATCCGCAACTGCCAGCTTATCTGGATATTTTAAAGCCGAATTCTCTATAAATTCCAATATATTTTTCAATATTTACCACCTCGTTTAACCACCTTTTTCTTTCTTCCAAAATCGAATAGATTATATGCCAAGCCTTTCTGCCAGTTCAACTTAATATACATTCAACAGACTTAATTATATGTAAGAGTTATTACAATATGGTTACACTTCCTCAATCCATCAGCGTAATCCGCACTGCAGCTTCTCACTACACCTGCTGATTATAGCCGCCATCCCTTTAAGTTTCAATGAGGCGAATCTTTAAGATATCTTTAAGTAAAACAAAAAACAGCGGCAGACATGTCCATCCACGGACATATCTGTCGCTGACAAATGTATAAATATTTGTTTTCCCGGCACGGCTTACCGCACTTATGTCCTCCCGCCGCACCAGCATATGCGCCTCATCCGTTCCGGCACATACCGCACGATCATAAAGTCCTGCTCCATCTTCTCTATTCTTCTACCTTCTTTCCCTTCTCCTTATATTAATATAAAGATTAAGTATTGCGACAAGAGCTATAAGTTCCAGTATAACTCCTGCCACAAGGCATATATTCATATATTTCATTTCAAACAATCCAAACATTAATTCTCTCCCACACGCAGTTGCCTGCAAACCAAACATCGACAAAATTTACACAACCATTCTTTTCGTTATAACAACATATTATCCTAAAGTATATGGCAAAAAGTAATTCCAGACGCACAAAAACCGCCAATATCGCTTATGATATGGCGGTTTTGTCGATATTCTTATTATTTTCACTCTTATTCCAGCTCCTCCAGAGCATCCAGATAACTCTCCATCCACTGCACCTGCTTTGCGCTTTTCGCATCTTCTTCATCCGGTTCGTCCGGATCATCCGGCCACTCATCGCCCTCGTCAAGCTCCTGCATGGTCAGCCAGTTGTCAGCCACCTCAAGCTGAAGCATCCTTCCATCGTCACACTCCAGACTTACCAGCACCATAAGCGGCTCCCCCGGAAGCCTCTCCTCACAGCCGAAGTCGGCCTCATCTATTCTCTTTATTGTCCACATATTATCACCTCATGTTCTGTAGATGTCATAAATCACTCTACCCGTATCTTCAAAAAGTCTATGAGTGCTTCCAGCGTCAATTCCTCCTTGCGCCATATCCACTCTGTCTCTATCGTATAGAACAGCCCGCCGCCTATGTCACATGCCGCCGCAAACTTCTGTCTCTGCTTTCTGGACTTCTTATACTTGAATATATAATAGTAATAAAGTCTTCCCTCTATCACTTCATGTTTCAGATATGCCCTTGTCCGCAGTTCCTCCGGGCAGGCTTCATCCTCCACCAGCTCATCCAGCACGTAATCCTCAGCCGTCTCATCATCGATAGCCTCCTGAAGTGAACAATAGACAAGTTCCGGCTTAAGCTCCTCATTAAACCCCGCAAATGCCGGATCACTGTCATCGCCATCTATCAGTCTATACCTCTGAGGCAGGTCAAAGCTTATCTTTCTGGCACCTGACTGCAATGAATATGTATTGGTTAATTGTGCATCTCCAGTCATCCCATAGATGTCCGCATATGGCATACCTTTTTTTCCATATACATTCCTATCATTTTCCATACCTGAACCTTCATCTAACTTTATAGATGTGTCCGTTGAATCATATGTATATCCGCCACCAGCATTTATCGTGCCAGAATAATCAGCATCACCATGTCCTACACCATCATACTCGTTCCCACCGTTAGCTGCTCTATCCGCCTCGCTGGCCTTCTTCGCCTGAAATCCGGATACCAGGAACGACACAAAAGCCAGCAATCCGATCAGAAACATCAATCCCTGTTCCGAAATATACGACCACAGCTCTGACAGATCCGATATATTTCCATGTGACTCATGATATATATTGTATATTCCTGCTCCCCAGAACAGCACCAGCAAGGCCCCGGCCACGACAAAGCAGGCGATCGCACTCTGTAAAACATACTTTAATCTTCTCATCTACCCTTCACCCCTGTCATTTTGCTTTTAATACACACATGCTTGCATCAACATACCGCAAGCATCTAACCCAAAGATACCGCATATTATACCCTCCAGTTCGCAGAATATCAATTACATTTGATATTTGATTACTCTTCTCATACAGCCGTTTCATATAGTCTCTTATGCCATATCTGTTATAAAGTCCTGTGAGTGCATCGACCTTGGCGATCTTCGCGCGCTGCCTTGCAAATATGACGATCACTGCAATTATTAGCGCAAAAAGTATTTTCAATGCCACAAGGAACGGTATAGTGTTCGCCTCCACTAATCGCTTGAAGGACACGCTCTGGTTCTCACTCTTCATATACTCGTCCAGCATGATCGTATTTGTCTCTTTGACATCCGAGGCATCCGCCTGCAGATCGGTGTAGTCCTCACCTTTTATCTGCGCCATTGTGCCCTTGAGTGCATCGTTGGAGCTCTTGGAATCACTCTTCACCATGACCTTCATTACGTCCATGGACTTAACAGAAAACTTGAGCTCAGCGCCATACTTACCGGACTTGTTCATGCCTGCGATCATGGATTTTGATCCGTCTCTCACACAAAAAGAGAACCCCAAATCTGAAGTGTGTACTTCTAATCTGGGGTCCCTTTTCATATATACTAGATATATCCTATTTTAGTACAGCTTCGCACCTGCAGGAATATGGTTATCAACCATCAGAAGGTGAAGCTTCTCCTCGCCCTCTTCCTCATGGATAGCTGAAAGAAGCATACCGCATGAATCGATTCCCATCATCTTTCTAGGTGGAAGGTTTGTTATTGCAATAAGTGTCTTGCCGACTAACTCCTCTGGCTCATAGAATGCATGGATTCCTGAGAGGATGGTTCTGTCTGTGCCTGTGCCGTCATCCAGTGTGAACTGAAGGAGCTTCTTGCTCTTTGGCACTGCTGAACATTCCTTAACCTTTACCGCTCTGAAGTCTGATCTTGAAAATGTCTCGAAATCAACCTCATCAGTAAAAAGTGGCTCTATATCTACCTTGGAGAAATCGATCTTCTCGTTTGGTGTGAAGAATCCGTTGTTGTCACCGGCTGTCTCAGATACTGAATCAGAATCTGAACCACCCTCACTCTTCATAGTCGGGAATTTTTTTGATTGCTAAGCTAACTCTTGTATATTCTTGCAAACCCTTGGAAAATGGGCTTTCCCGGATTCTATATACTTGGATACTCTTGGACGTTTTTTTGACTTTTGTGCGTCCAAAAGATGTCATTCGCCTTAAAATACGTCTTTTTATTTTATGCATGTACTGCTGTGTCAAACACAACAATACTTAGCAAGTATAACATATTTGCCACAGTATGAATAGGTATATTTTCAATCTTCAAAGAGTTCAATCGCAGGACTCTTTTCTAAAAAATATCCATATTTTTTGATAATTTCTCAATTACTGATTTGGTAACATCTGGGTTTGCTTCTGCATATATGTTCATGGTAGTCGATACATCAGCATGTCCCATTACCTCTTGAATTACTTTGATGTTGGTTTCATTCTCGCAAAATCTTGATGCAAACGTATGTCTGAAGATATGGCAGGAGAATCTTGGAATCATAACAGGTTCTCTCTTCTCCTTTTTAGCAGCCACCTCTTCTTCTGAATTATGTGTATCCACAATTCTCTTGATTGCCCGGTTTACTGCTGCTGGGTTATGTGGCATCCCAAATCGGTTTGTAAATACAAAATTGGTCATTCCATCCACATTCTCAACACAAAAGCCTTCTTGCTTCTGTCTCTCATATTCTTCCTGAAGCACATCATATACCTGCTGCATCATAGGTATTCTACGATTACCAGCTTCCGTCTTTGGCAAAGATACTCTAAACTCACATTTATATGAATCATCCGCTCTCTGGTAATAGGTTAAGCTATGATTGATATCAATGATTCGATTCTCCAAATCAATATCATCCCAGCGTATCCCAATTGCTTCTCCTATTCTGCATCCAGTTCCTAACAAAAATACAAAGAATGGATACCAGTGATAAAAGAACGGATTCTTTGCTACATACTCCATGAATTTTCTCTGCTGATCCACAGTCAACGCTCGCCTTGTTTTTCTGGCACCACCATTACGCTTCTTTACTTCACAGTATGCTCCGTCTACCGGATTCTTCCTTATGATATCATCTCTGACAGCAAGCTGAAATGTAGGTCTTAATACTGTGTTAATTGTCTCAAGCGTATTAATCTGTAATCCCTGATTATTAATCAAGTCTGTATAAAAGAATAACACGTCTGAGTATTTCACATCTCTTACTTTCTTCTTGCCAAATGTATCACGAATAAAATGATTCCATGTATACAAATAATTACTGTAAGTAGTGCTACGCAATTCTGTTTTAGTTGATATGTACCTGTCAAACAAAAAGTTTACATCAGCTTTTCCTGCGACATAGATATCAAGTCCATCCAACTGGTCTTTTTGTAACTGTTCTTCTCTTTCTCGAAGCTTTACCAAAGACTTTGCATAAATGGTTCTTTTCTTGCCTAATGGATCAATATATACATATGAGTATCTTCCGTCGCCTTTTCTGTAACCCTCACCCTTTCTTAATACTCTGCCTTTACCATCTTTTCTACAAGCCATTATTCTCTCCTTTCCGGAGAAAAGAGCCTGTTCTACTGATTAGCCTGCTGCTTCATTTGTAATTCAACACCCATTCTAATCAATTGCGAAATGGATAGATTATGAGTCTCAGCATACTCAACCATTATCTGGTATTCCTCTTCTTTGAATTTAACAGTTACCTTATGATCAAAAGGTTTATCTGCTTTTGGTCTTCCAGTTCTAACCATCTGTATGCCTCCTTCATATCTTAGTCATATTATACTTTCGGTCTGACCGAAAGTCAATACATTTTTTCTCTCTTGGCTCATTTTTCTCCATACTTGTTTGTATTTCTTCTATATCAATGCGTCATTTCTCATAATTACTTATAAAACTCGTCATCTACAATATGGAAAGTCTCCAGATATTCATCAATAATATCCAGATTAACCAACACCAGCTGATTCACTTTATAACATGCCTTTGCATCCTTCGCTAACTGCATAAACTTTGACACACTCATTGAATACATCTCTGCTCCTTCTGAATATCTGACAAATCTTTTATTATTAGTCTTTTTAGTTCTGCTGTCCATTTGCTAACTCCTCCATTACCATTTTGCGAGCTACAGGTAACAGATCAAACTGTCGTATCAATGCTCTGTCTATTTCTTCTCTCACGCCGGAATCCTCAATGACAGTTCCACTTTTTGCTCTAATGCAGCCTTTTGAAATTGTCTGTGCATCTTCAGGCATAAAATCAGATATCTTACTTAATCCAAATCCACTCACATCCTTCGGATTTAAAATCACATGTACCGGAATATCCTTTAACTTACTGCTCAAAGGGACTACTGACACCTGTGGTGCACCATCATGATTACTGGCATCACATGAAATAATTATTCCTGGTCTGATTCCTCCCTGGATGCCATGTGGATTTTTTCCAAAATCTGCATACACGACATCAAATTTGTTATACTTACCATATCTTCTTTTTTCTGTTCGTCTGCTCATATCTATGCTCCCTTCTTGATGTGCATATCCAATCTGCCCTCATCTACAGTCACCACAATGCCGCCTGCTTCAATAACCAGTCCTACCTTAAAATAAGCATCCGCAACACTGCTGGATATAGCTGCCATATTCGCAACAACTACTCCACTGATTTGCTTTTTGCGGATCATATTCACAATCTGATTCCACTGGCGATCAACATCTCTCTGCGAAAAGCCATTGCGTCTTATCTTTCCCACGATTGAATATTCTTTTCTCTTTACAAATTCATGTATATATTTGCTCTGCTTGTCTTCAAGCATATTTACTTTTTCCAATGGAGCCTGCACTGAAAGATATTCTATGCAATCCATCTTTTTAATCTTTCTTCTCATTCTCTGCCTCCTATGCTGACTTCAAAGCCTGCTCTATCATAAAATCAAATGTCTTTTTCAAATAATCCTGCTTATCTGCAGGTAACCGCTTTAGCCTCGAATCTAATGAATCCGGTGTACAGTCTATTGCAAGTAAGCTATTTGCGTCTGTTTCATAAACTTCCATAAGCATATACAAATTTTTCATGCTCAAGTTTCTTCCTCCTTGCTCCACCTGTCCAAGTGTCGAAACACTTATTCCAGTTTTAGCAGCAACCTCTTCAATGAGAAGTCCTTTGTCCTTACGGATATCACGAATCACCGGACCAATTTTATATCCTTCATATTTCATCGTCGTACCCTCCAATGTCCTGTGCCATTTCCCTAATCATCTCTACAGCTGCATCTTCTGTCTCGTACTGACCAAGCCACTTCCCACTTGAATCATGTACAACTGTTCCGAATGCAGTCTGTGTAAATCTGCAATCCTTCACAGCCGGGACTTGTTTGTCCCGACCGGAATGATTTTCTGTTGTCGCTCTACCAAAGGACTCCGTTAGCATCCAAAATCCTCTGCATGAGATACAATAATTGGCACCGGACCGACTTCAAGAGAATAGAGCCATATGCCCATATCTGTGATGGTCTTAACAAATTCTTCCAGATCATAAATGTCATCTGTGATCTCATTCAGGCTTCTGACTACTACAACCTCAAAGTCTTCCTCTTTAAGTGTTGCAAAGAAAGCATTCAGACCTTCTCTGTCATAGTCTCTTGTTATCGAGCGGTCACAATATGCATCGTTAATTATTACTCCGTTAGGCATTGCCTGATCACGCATATTCTCGACCATCTGGACTACATTGAGTTCTGCTCTGCGGGACTTTATAAATGCAATTCCCTTAGCAAGCTCCTGATTATCTGTACCTTCGTTTCCCACTACGTTAAAATCTCTTTTATTCATTTTGTTATCTCCTTTACGATTTCGTATTGGAGAGTTTTGGCGCCTCCACTCTCGTGGTGTGCTGTTCCTTAGCACATGTTTATGGTACTCTATTAAGAAAACCTATGCGCCCACTCTAAAGACTATCTTTTCTGATTTGTAGTCTTTAAAAGACTATTTTTAATTTCTCCCTCTATTCTTCCAGTCACCATTTTTAAATTGTTTACTAATTCCACCATCTCCGGCGAATAATTCATGTGTTCTTCTCCAAACAACAAAAAATCAGCAGAGCAATCCAAGATTTGTGCAATACAATACAATTGTGGTATTGTACAATTTGCTTTTCCACTTTCAATTCGAGACATTTGGTTCTTACCAATACCAAGATAGCTTGCCAACTCTATAGCTTTCATATGTCTTGATTCTCGTATATCTTGAATTCGTATACCAATTTTCGAACAAGTATCAGAATCATATTCTTTTATCTCTTGGATCACTCTGCTCACCTCCCTTACAAAAAAATAAGGAGCCTCTATCATTCAAATATTGAACGATATCGGCTCCCTTTTGCCCTTATCAACTGCCAATTCAGCTGATGTATTATTTAACTTGTATTTTATCTGCCCGCTGTTTTTTTACGGAATAAACCACAAAATTTCCATCTTTATCTCTGCGCACTTCTGCATCATGACCATTTTTAGTTGCTGCCTGTATCTGACGAAATAATAAAACTGTTTTATCTTCTTCCATAAGCACCTCCTATAGACTAATCCATAAATTGATTACGACCATTTATATCTTCAAACAAATCGTCTGTATAATCATCGCATTCTTCATTCATAGAAATTTTCATATTACTATCACGAACACTTCCATCAGGCGATAAAAAAGTGAATTCTTCTATAAATTGTGCTTGCTCCATATCAAATAGCATAATTGTAATCCATGGTTTTACACAAATCCCCTCCAAGGTATCTTTAAGTAATTTATAGAATTTTCTATTAAAAACCACAAACGATAATTTATCTGCTTTGACTTCATCCATATAATATAGTCCTAAAACCATCAATAATTTCTGTCTTAGTTTTATTGTCTGTTTACGAATGGCTTGCTGTTCCGTACCGAGCATTGTCCAAAACTCAAATAGCCATTGTCCCATAGTGTTATCAGAAGTAACGGCATCAGTAGCAATTTCCCAATCAGGTCTATAATGATAATTTAAAGCATTGTAAACCTGAGGTGTCATTGGGACCTGAACTTTATACCCCCTCTTCATAATCTCCGACAGTACTAAGTCAGCTGCATTTTTTTCAAATGCTCTGTATTCTTCTGTATCCACTTTTCCATTTAAATTACGCTTTTTCATGCCATGAGCAGACATAAGCATTTCAAAGGTAACTCCACTATTTGGATCTGCATTCTCCGCAATATTAAATATTAAAGCATCTGAATTTTTGCCCGTTGTTTTTTTGTTTACAATTCTTGAAAGCGTAGACGGATTAACCTCACACTTTTTTGCGAACTGTGACATACTAAGCTCTGGACCTTTTGCTCTCACAACTAATTCTGCCAATCTATCCTTATCCGGAGTACTTATTCTTACATATTCTGATAGAATTGATAAATCTCTTTTCATTAATTTGCTTCCTCCTTTCACAAAGGATACCATAGATTTTGCGTGTAGTCAAATCTTTGCACAACATTTGCATATCAAAGCAAAAACTTTCTATTTTTTGCATGAAAAGATATTTATGCAAAGTACTGTTTATTTATCAAATGCCCTCAACATTTTATCAATTGCCTCTCTCTGGGCAAATGTTATCTTATTTTCCTGTCTGCCCCTTTTGCCCGATATGATATAATCCATACTGTGCTCAAATATCTGTGACATTATATATAACTGCTGTATAGTGCAATTTGCTCTACCATTTTCAATCCGTGACATTTGGTTCCTTGTTATTCCCAATTCCGTTGCCAACTCAATGCTTTTCATATTTTTGTCTAGTCGCATTTCCTGTATTCTCTGCCCTATTTCAAATTGTACATTCTTATCATATTCTCTTATTTCCTTGTTCATATTGTCCATCCTTTAAAACTTGTTACCGTTAACTCGTTTGAGGACGGACAATAACTCCCTAGATATGTAATTTTCAGCAAATAAAAAAGGACACATGAAAAACAGTCCCAGTCCTCAAACTGGTTTCTAATTTTTCATGCGTCCTTAGGATGGCACCTTTGCGTATCATCAGCTTACGCTTATTGCAGGTGTCTCCCATATCATGATGACCACTAATTTAATTGTCTTGTCCTGTTGCGACCAAATATCTGCCGCACCATCTGATGTCTGACTGTATGTATCAGATATAATACTTATCCTGCTCTACTTTATCTAACAGTTCACCTTCCTTGAAATTCTTCAAGGTCATTACTCTGCCACAATGGTGACATTTCATCATTACTCTCGGCAGTACCGGATAATTTCTGTTACCTGTAACCATGTATGAAACTTTCATACTCTTTTTGCACTTCTTACAATAAAAATCTATAACTTTTAACTCTTTGTTCAATTCAGTTCGCTCCTTATTCATACAAAATCATCAATCTACAATTCTGTACTCGTAAAGGAAAGGGAAATCACCTTTGCAAGCCTGTTGCCGGGAGTTCCGATGAATGTCTGCACATTCCCCGGCTTTGCTGATCTAAAGCCAACTGATATGAATTGTGCTGTCAGCACACAATCACATCAGGCTCCGGCTCTTTCCATAAACCACATATTGTTATCTTCATAGAAAAGGAATATTTCCTTTCCATCTACCACACAGGTATAACGCTCTCCAACGCCGCCAGCCCTTGTACTGGCTGCTCTGCGCTTGTCTTTTACTCGTGTAATCTCATACTTTCTGCCATCTTCCCATGTTATCTCTTTGGGAATGAGCAGTCCGTCCTTTGAAAACTCTGCAAGTACATCAACATATACCTTATTGCTCAATGTAATCACCTTCCTTACAAGATTGCTATTGCTCTGGAAGCATCCATCTTCCTTGCTATATAGCCTTTTTCTTCTAATATTTTCAGATGTGCATAAACACTTGAAGTCGATGCCACCCCTACCATCTTGCATATCTCCCTGATAGTAGGAGCATAACCATTCACACGCTGATATTGCATAATGCTTTCATACACATTCTGCTGCTTCTCCGTCAATGGTGCTCTGTCTACCAGATCAATTCTTGCTGCTTCGCTCATGTTCCGCCTCCCTCTTTATCCAAAATACCCATGTGGATGTACTGTGTGTTCTTCTTTTGCATTGACTGCCGACAGAATCCTGTCCCGGTACATGAGTCCCCTCTGGATACTGTAAAATCCAAATCTTCTGCGTATCTCATCCACCGCTGAATCCATCTTCATCTGCTTTTCACGCTTCTCCACACTTGAGAACAAATCAATCTGTTCCCAATAATTATCTGTTACTAAGTCTGCACCTCGGACACCAACACTGCGGATCGGCTTGCTCCAGTTATAGTTTTCCTTAAATATCTGATAAGCATATGCAGCTATCTCTCCGGTGATATTCGTTGCATGGTCAATCTTTTTCTGACGGGTAAAAGAGAATAACTCATTATCCCTGACACTTATCTCAACCACTCTGCACCGGAATCCATTCTCACGAAGTCTTGCTGCAACACTCTCAGCCAGAATATAAAGAACAATCTTTACATCCTCATCGCATACTAAATCCTTTGGTGTCGTTGTGCTGTTTCCCACCGATTTGATTGGAGCGTGGGTATTCTCCAGCTTGACAGGTGAATCATCATAGCCATTAGCAAACGACCATAAGATACTGCCCATCTTTCCAAGGTGACTGTTAAGCACATCTTCATCTGCTCTTGCAAGATCACCTATGGTTTTAATACCAAATAATGCAAGCTTTCTGTTCGTACTTTTGCCAACGTATAGAAGATCTGCCACCGGAAGTGACCATGCCTTCTGCTTAAACTCACTCTTATACATAGTTGTGATTGCATCAGGTTTCTTATAGTCTGAACCAAGCTTTGCAAATATCTTATTGAAAGAAACACCAACACTTACTGTGATGC